>Ga0163217_1050300_pt1 | contig 10532 bp, 8 predicted proteins | sample SynspAceP_FD_185933 | JGI IMG/M metagenome (GOLD analysis project Ga0163217, IMG submission 185933) | Saline lake microbial communities from Ace Lake in Antarctica - Synechococcus sp. Ace-P (PacBio error correction) | ecosystem: Environmental > Aquatic > Non-marine Saline and Alkaline > Saline ... | reverse complement strand
CAGAATTTAGCGCGCGCCTTGTTGCTAACTTTAAGAGCACCCATTCATCAGCTCTCCAATACGAATATCGATAACAGACCTTCGTCTGCCGTAAGAACGCCGCAAAAAAATTTTTTGGGGAAACCCAAAAGGGGGGAACATTTTTCGGAAAAAAAAACGCCCGGGCGTAACATGGCGTCTCACCTTTTACCAAGGTGGCACCTTCGCGCTCATGACATTCAAGCCCCTCTCGTCGCAGCGTTTCGTAGTATTTCGGAGCACCGCTCGCCGCATAGTTGTCAGGTCGTGATCCTCGAAACGGTAATCATCCATTGTCAGCTTTGGCCAGAAACAGCATGTTCGTCGACCATTACACGAACATCCTACGGAGCTCTTCCAGGTCGAGAAAAGAATGTCCTTATAGTCTTCGCCAGACCGACCTTCATCAACGCAACTTCCAGCTTGTGTCAGCATTTATGTTGAGCGGGGTCCGCAGTTCATGTCGGATATCTGGCTGGAAAAGCTTGAGAGACGAGAAAGAATCATCCAGTCGCGCAACCATGCATTAAAAATTGGGCGACCAGTTCGTTGCAGTTCCGCCGGACCGCTTCAACAGAGATCCGCGTGTCCAGCAATTGGCCAGTGATGGTGGAAGATGTTCTAGATACCTGGATATTGGCTTGAGTCCACGACCAAATAAGCAAGCCCAGCAGGCACTGAAAATGGCGCTGATAATCAACGTATAAATAAAACCACTGCCTAACCATTTCAAAAAAAGTGAGTCCGGTGCTGACATTCAAGAGCCAGGTGAATCGTTGCTTTCTCCATCCGCCCATTCACCGATCTGTTTGGTTATCCCCGTGTAGAGTGGCCGATTTGAATCAGCCCACTTGTAGCGTATACCGGTGTTATTTAAAGGCATGTGCTGCTCGGACAGGTTGTATGAGAATAAACGACGCGGTTTCCGGCTTTAATCATGCAGCAAAGCAATGAGGTATCAACCAATCGTGTTGAGTCGGCTAACCATGGATGACCCAACGTCATTCCGTTCAGGAACAGACTTCAGCGCCTGAATTTTGGGCTGGAAACCTTGTTCATTCCTGATGCTCCAAAATGCAAACGACAAAAAAAAATCAAAAACTAACCGCCGCACAAGTCAGAACGCTTGACCACCCATTATAAAAAAAGGCAGCCCACTCCTGCTGCGCAGACAAAAGCTGATCATTCCTGTTTCCCGTTCAGCCAGAATATCCCACGAATACCGCCTCCTGGCGCATGGCCAGATTCCAACGAGCATCCCTGCGGCGAAGCAGAAACAGCTTCCGGCTGCATCAGGTTCCGGCGACATTATTCGCTGCGACCGCTTCGCCATCTGTTGCATTCTTGCTGCGCAATCTTTCGTCATCATCTCGCATTTTCATTGCGTAATTTCTCTGCGTTTGCAAGAGCTGCGTGGCTGCCCTAAACATAAAATAGGGTTTTGATCCGCTATTGAGGCACCATCTTGCGCTTGCGCTCGGGTGCCTACTAGCGCGTAAATCACTGCCGTCTCTGCCATAAGCGAATGAGACGCGATATCCAAGCCAGGGAAATAATCATTAGTTAAGTTAGCTTTTTCATTACACCTCATTGTGAAATTATTGCGATCAACCGTAGGAGCTGACAGGAAAGCTGTGGAAGCTTACAAATGTTAAGGCATAGTCAGCCATGGCATACTCGCACCACAAGGTCGATAACCATGGGCGGCTGGTTAAAGTTGCTTTGATCGAAGTGATGGTTAGAATTATCCCTTGTAGTGAATTCCAAACTCGATCTCGGCCCCTTCGCTGAGCCCTCAAGCTGTTCAGGTTGCTTGACCCATGGTCATAGCGGCCATTCAAGTTCTGTACGGGCCCGTGCGATTAGTGACAGTTACCTTTATTCCAGCTTGATTGTTGCGCACGTACCTGTCGCCTTTGCGCTCTTGCGCAGCGTATCCGTTTGCTCCATCTTCATATTTGTCCATAGCATGTGTTGCATCATGTCCATACTCGTTTCATCTCTTCAGCAAAGCGCTGGATCATCGAGCGAGAAAACGAGTGCCAGTTTGCTTTCATAGTGAATCCCAGATTGTGTTTGGCTTTGCTTAATGACCGGCGTCTCATCAGGAGATAGCCGCCGGGAGTACGAACAGCCTGGACAGAAGAAGCGGCGGTAAAACATGCCCCTACCATGTTTTGCAGCAATACGCTCATGATTTTCCACTACCGGTACCGCTCCAAGCAGATTGAAGAGCCAGCTATGATGACTCCACGCGTTCATCGCCTTGGCCTTACCGCTGCACGCGGCCCTCACGAATCTGCTTCAAGAGTGCTCGTCCGTTACGCCCTGCATTCACCCGCTCGCTCCAGGCATTGTCAAGGTATAAGAGCATGATCACGCCAAACTCGGCCGATACGCCTGCCAGCGCAATGAATCCCCACGCCAGTTGCTTACCGACAGGTTGTAATCAAGGCAGGTATAAGAAACCAGACACCGCAGTCAGAGCCAATGGCCGCTCGCCTATGATCATAAGGCTTCGCTGAACCGGTTGAAAATGAGGTAAAAGCAGCACAAAAATGATTATAGCGTAGCGCACCACCATCTTCAGTTTGGGCATTGCGCGCTCCATAAAACTCTGAACTGCCGAGTAACTAATTGCTCATGCCTGATTCCAGGGGCACTCGCTGTCATTCTGGTAACGCAGGTCCGTTCACCACCGCGCCATGTCGCGATCGCGTACGTCTTATGTAAACCCACCAGTAAGACGCGGCATTTTCCGCTTCTTAAGCACTCGGCGGACCATTCCGTCCAACCACTGACCTGTGCCACCGTTCCGAGGGTATCTGACTCCCTCGGGTGTGTAGATCGGCAGTTGCGCAAGTCGTCAATGAATCACCATTCGCCGGTAGCGCAAAACTGATCTGATAACAGCCAGCCCTTCTACGGTTTCGCAATTTGGCACCCCGACGGCGCCCGCCACAGATCGACGCACTTCGGAAATGTTCAGCCCGTAACTGCAGCGCGCTGCGTCAATGCGACATCATATAGCGTCACCGGTGAGTCGCTCGGCGAAACCAGCCGAACTTACCTGAAACCGTCTGCATCGCTCGACCGCTTGCGTCCTTGTCAATCTGTACCAGGTCCGACCCGACACCTTGACCCCGATGGACTCTGATGCCGTGGCCAGCATATCATACGGTTGCGAATTGGCGTATACCACAGGTTTGGCAGCCCAGCACCTGCACTGCCTTGTCGAGTTCTTACTTACCAGTTTTTTCAGGCGTCATCCCGGACCCATTGTTCCCGGAGGCTTGAACTGATGGTGTCCGAACATGGTCAGCGTTTGCCGGAATCGTCGCAGTGTCGCACAACCCGCCTTGCCGAAAAACGCGTTTTACTTCAGCACGCTTTGATCATTGCGGTCGTCTGCGCAGCAGTTCCGATGCTTTCTGAACCAGACAGACCGGGTAACGCCGTTTGCATGTACAGAGGTCACCCTCATCCATGGCGCAGAAACTCCCAACCCAGCCGGGAATCGCCAAAAGTGCCGTCAGAAAATAACAATCGATTTCACATGGTAGTTTTCGGCCAAACGTAGCACGCTTCGAGAGCGCTGATATATCCAGATGGTCCGCGCACGATTGATTGGATTGCGATGCTCTCGGATCTTGCCGTGGATCCAATTAACCATCAGTACCGGAACCAGGGTGACGACACCCTGCGGCGCCCGCCCATGGCAATAGTCTTGAGTGAAGGCAACGGCCGAATTAAAAAAAAAAAAAGGGCCGGGGGGGGGGGGGCCCCCCCCCTTTTTTTTCCTTTGGGCTTCCAGGGTGAAACCGAATAAACGACAAAGTGATGATAAGCATGGCTGAAAACAGCTGGACCGACCTCAATCGCCGCATTGGTGATGACTTCCCAATGCTCGGGTTGCCTCAAGGTTTCTGCCAGATTTTACTGTGCCAGGCTTCTATGTGTTTGTGCGCATTCTCGATCATACCGATCGCAAGGTCGACCATGGCGCCGATTGCGATCGCATCCCCCCAAAAAACATGACTTTTGGGTTGACCCTTTGCCGCTGCAATGCATAATTAAAGGCGATCAGGATTCCACTTGGCAAAGAGACAATAGCTTACCACGATGAAAACCAAGTGCCAGAGAAGAAACAGCCGCACACCCAGTCCACACAATCAAAACTTCTTCCAGAAGCTTAAAGCTGAGTTGGAACGCGCTGTCAATGAGCGTGCTCGGTCATAAGTCAGTAATCACCTCAACCCCATCAGCAGCTCTTCTTCAGCTCTTCAAGTTTGCCTGCACGGCGTTGATGTTTCACGAGACGTTTCCCGCTACGCATGATCACCACGCCGCCAACCACCTCCCCTTCGCCGTCCAACTCGCAATCCCCCGCGGATCTCCGTCCCAATTAATATGCGCGACATCGCCAAGTTTATCGCGTGCCAGTAGCGCCCAAGCCGAGCGGAATGTTACGGAAATCTTTCATGATGAGAGATAAGCCCGAGGCGCGAACCATTAAATTCGGTTTCGCAAGCTCCAGTACGCTTCCGCCCGTCTCTTTGTTGGCCTCTTCAACCGCCTGCCTTGATCTAGCTGCTAGTGATCTGCTGACTGGCCATCCTTATCGGGATCCAGGCACTTACTTGGTACTGTATAACCATACCTCCGTCGGCGCTGACCTCTCAACAATTGGGAGGTTTCAGCTCGTAACGCAGGAAACCAATCCTGCAGCGACCGCAATTTGAGCAAGGTCGTGCTGGCCGGCTGCGATCCACCAGAGCACTGATAATCCGCCACTCGGTCGGCGTCAGCCCAGCGTGGCGCAAGCGCCCAAGGAAGGCGACTCTGACACCTGCTGAGTACTATCGGAGCACCCCGATCGCCCCAGTACAGGTCTGTATCGTCCTCGAAAGAACATACACATAGCTGTCGCCGAAGAATGAATAGCCGCACGTCTTCCCCCGGACCGACAGCAGTCGTCGCCACGGGTATGTGACCGATTTTCAAACCAATCTGACGGCGCCTTCCCGCATTAGGGTGGCGCGATGAATGACCTGAACGTCGAACAGGTCAGGCAGCGCACCAACGCGGTGTTCTGGATCGACCATTATGCCCCACGGCGGCACCGAAAAATCAGCTCCCAGCAATGACCAGAAACCGTTGCGACTGACCATCGAATGATGTTGGCAATCTATGGCTGATCTCCGAACTGCTCGATCCTGCTCATAACAAAGACCTTTCATTCACTTTCGCTACCGACCTACACTGACCCCTCACCCTCTTGTGAGTCCTTCGAGCAGGGCCGGGTCTGCGACGGAAAATCCATCGTCATCCCGCATGTTCAATGTCTTAAGACCGTGAGAGACAAAATTTGACCATGCCATCTCTCTATACTCAGGATGGTGCCCTCGCCTCGTGCAAGCCGGTCGGTGTCTTCTGGCGATGCTCTGCGTTCGGTGTAGGCCGCGCAGCGCTTCGGAATCAAGCAGAACGCCCGACGCAACCACCTTGCCCTCCTCCAAGACCGACAACACTCTGCTGAAATCGGTTTCGCCGCCCCACCTGACTCTACTGGCCCTGAACTTGCCCTCACCCTCGGCGGACCTAAACCAGGGTCGCCTACCTGTTCTGATCAGCTGCTTCATGCGGACCAGGCTCGTCTTCATCACAGCTCAAGTCTTACGTCGCGGTCATGCCGGGCGCAGGATTGATTGGGATTGGTTAACACACTCGACCAACGCGTTTCGGCTATCCAGGTTGGCCTGGGTAAGAGCGCCTCGATAATCCCTTCAGCTTCCCCGGTATGCAGGCATTTTGGCCTCGACCCTTTCTGCCCTACCTTCAGGTTTTTTCCTGACCTGCGCTTCAGGGACGGCAACATCCAGCCAACCTTTTCCAAGCCATTGATCGGGCAAGGATGCGCCCGCAGCAGCGTTTCATACCCTCTCGGGACATCATAGCGAACGAAGTACCCCGCGAAGGCTGGTAATGCGTCCACTCGGGCTTGCCTTGCCGCTGCGCTCCAGCGCATTGCAATGGATTCGGGGCAGTTGCCCGCAATACGCAGACCTGACGAGCAGCAGCCAGTAATTGCGGCTTCCCCATGCCACGCAATCCAATAAATTCCTCCTGTGCGGCCACCATTGGGACAGAAAAGGTCCCAGTGGCGCATTTTCTGGGATCACGTTCATCTTCTGGCCAGTCGTAGACTTTCTCGACAAAGCCGGCGCTGCGATGCCTGGACAATGCTACTTCCACGCTCATCGTAACCCAGCGTTGCCTACCGCTTCGACGTCTGCTGATGAATTCTCGGGTAACCGGAAGTGACCCGCATGCCCAATTCTGTTACACTGTAGATCGATTGAGCATGGAAGCCCAAATCCCCCCCTTTCATTCGGCCATTAAAGCACCAGGGTCATGTACCATGAAACGGCGATGGCCAGTGCGTCAAAGCGTTGCTGCGATACAAGTATCGTACATTACAGCACTTCCGTCTCGGTCTGCTCGCAACTGAGCGTGAGTGCTGCTTGCCACAACTGAGTGCTCGCATACCAGTGCTCGTATAAACATGGCAGGCCATATCCAGTAGCGCCAGTCGCTTGATCTGAAGTGTCATGGCTGGTGTCTCCAAAAGAGAAATAGTAAGCGGGCTGTTAGCGAGCGGTCACGGGCTAAATCACAAAACGCCAGTGGCATTTCTACAAAACTCCTCCGCGCTTTAACTCACCGCAGTCAGTGCACCTTGCCTGAACGTAATCGCCATGTCCAAAATGACTTTTTTCATCGGCGAGAGCAGCACGATTTCTTCGTACGATCCAGCGCCCGTTCCAGACGTATGGAACTCGCAAGGTCTGCTGACCAGGCTCCTTGCCTGAGCTGACGCAGCCGATCCCTGCGCTCGGCTTCCAGCCCCTCCAAACGCGCCGCTCAGCGCAATCTTCGGATCCGTCTGGATCTCGAAAACCGGCAGAATCGAAGCTGAGGTTGAGGCTGAATCATGTCGCAAAAGCCGCTTGCTCTATTCTGTAGTCCACGCCCCAGGCCCACGAGTCCGGGTTGTTTTTCCGAAAGCCTCGGCATCTGGCTTCGGCTCCGCTGGTCATCGGGCCAAATTCCAGTCAGCTCCCGGGCTTGGCGGGGAAGTTGTTAGATAACCTTCGGCTGCTTCGCCATTCCAGTCGCCCTGCAGTGGCTGGGTTGCGAGCCTCGCCATCCAGCGTTGAAAGCTCGCCCGGGCAACCCGCTTCATTGCGGCCAGAGATCTTCCTGTTCCCAGAGCGACGCTTCCTGCCTGGCAATACGCTATCGCTCGAAGTCCCCAGCCGCCGGCGATTTTCGCCCTTTGACGCTTGACCAAAAGCCGATGTCGGCCGAAGCTGGTTAAAAATGGTTCAGCTCTCGCAGCAGGGTGTAATCCAGCCCTCGGCGGTCATTCTGGGACCTGAGCCGCTCGACCCTCTGCGCACCCGTGCCAATGTTACGTCGCTTCGCCGCTTTCCACGCGTGCACCGGCCGTTGCCACGGTGGAACCTCCTGCATGACGCCCACCATCTGCATGGTCATTGCTCCTGCACCCAAATCGTAGCTGACTCACCATTCATAGATTCTATCTCCAAGCTTCAATCTGGGGGTCCGTAGGCTCGCCAGAGGGCGTGACACCAGGTCTTGAGCTGCTTGCAGTTCCGCTGCGCGCCTCCAAGGAAGGGCTTCGCGTTCTGACCAGAAGTATCTTCTAAAGGTGAGGCTTTGACAAGCCTGTGTTGCCATCAGCAAACAAGCAGCGCCGGCCGCGAAGGACGCGTTCCGTAATTGCGCTGATTCATGAATTTGATTCCGGTTGATGTCCTAGCGCATGGCCAGAAGACATGCCTTAAACCGCCTTTCCTACAGTTCAGCGACACTAGGGACACAACAAAATCAGCTGCGGCGGAGGATGCAGACAACATAGGCGCGCGAGTCGGGGCCGACCAGGGAGGAGGGCGGAAGGGCGGGAGAGCGCTGGCGATACGACCTTGCGAAGCGCGCGAGTTGAGCAAAAACTCTGTTTTACATTCTTGCCCGTTTTCGCAACTGACCCAACCATCTGGATCGCAGCAATCATGCTCAGACGTAGGCCAGTTCCGAAGCAGCATCGCTGGAGCCATGCCCGGCTCATTGGCATGCCCTTTGTCAAAATGTCATGGTTTTGCCATCCCGCTGAACGGTGAAGACAAGAATCATAAGCAGAACGATAAACTTCCGACCACGTCATCATAGCTCAGGCTTTTTGGAAAGCGAAAACGGGTGCAGCCGGTCCGTCCTTCCTTTTCTCCTCAATGTGTGCCGTCAATAGTAGCAGAGGCTCGCTGACGTTAGTACTGGGTTTGAAAGATTACTTTTGTAAGCTTCCAGCATTTGCCGTTTTTTATTTGCGCCGCTGGCATAGCGCATTTACATTGGAATCGACCGGGCGGATCTTCATCTCATCGCAAGGATCGTGATGATGGAAGTTTCTGCCGGCACGTTGCCAGCTCTGCGAACGAGTCCCCCAGCCTCGCAAAAGCCGCCTGTCACCAATTGCTGTTCATTAGAAATCGCGACACTGTTCTGTTATCGCTTGCTTGTGTGAACTTATAATCAATAATGGTAGTGCTTTGCTCTGTTTGCAACGCTGCTTTCATCCGAGAGGCTCAGCTCTATTTTATTACAGGCGCCCAAGCCGTTGAACACGCAACCAGCAACTGACGCCTATTGTCACAAAAACACCGCCCATCCACATAGTTCGCCTGCGCTGTTCTAATGGCGAAAACAGCGCTTTGATCCAGCGCCAGAATTGATGTTTTGCTTGGGATGGCTGCAGTTTCTGACCGGTAGAAACGTCATGTCTGCCTGCCCAACTTGCAGGAAAAACGCGTTTGTTGTCTCATGTCACGGTATCTTTGATGAAAGGGATGATATTTAATTTTGCACCGTCAACTCGTCAACGGAACGCAGTACAAGAGGAACAAAGAAGTAAACCTGCCTGGAGAGCTCTCGCCTTAAAAATGGGCCGATTGCTTCCGCCTGGTAAATCTACATGTGGACATTGAAAACCGATCCGGGCAAGAAACCGACGCAGCATTATTACCCGAGGATCTGCGGAGATCCAGGACTGGATTGTAAACCTCAACTGAAGAACAGTACGAGGCCGTAACAGAGCATCAACACGATTGCGGTCGCGAAAGAAATTCCCAATGGTTTCGTCCCCTGATTCCCGCGCTTCTGTCGCTCAATGTTACGTTTATTTAAACGAAGGTGATACTCTCTGGCGCAATAATGCCAACGTGGAGCAGGCTATATTAAGCCAACGGAGAGCAATTACCTCATTCGTGCGCCTGGTAGTCTTGTACATACGGGATATGACAACATCATCATAAAAACCGTCGATGGCCGCCGCGTCTATCACGGACATAGCAGGGTGGGCTAGAAGGAGCTACGCACGGGCGCCGCCACCGAAAATGTCAGAGGTGGATGTAGCACGGCCTTTATGCTAATGGCAAATTAGCCGTTCCGTTCGAAAGCCGTTGACCTGCGCTGAAGGAAATAAACCGCAGCCTGCCGGATGGTGTTTTTGCGAAGACAGTATATGACCGGACTATCCTCGTTGATAAGGCATCAGTACATGTAAAAAGAAGAAACCTTCATTGAGGGGACGTGCTTGTTATAGGCGATACTTTTCTTTTCCTTGGCAATAATTCGGCCGCGTTATTTCCCCAATGTATTCGCTATCAAGCTTTTTACTTTACTGAAATCAACAATCAACGGTAAGCGCCACTCTATATTTGGCGCGCCGGACTTTGGGCATCAGTTTGACGGCGCGGTTTATCGTCGGAAACTGTTACGTCGCTTGCGCTCACGCGCAAACAATGGCTGGTCGCGCATTAACCGAACGAACGCTTCACGATGCTCGCTCGTCCCGAAGCACATAGGCCGTTGCTCTCGGACACGTTCTGATAATCATGTGATGTTATTTGCCGATTTTCCTTGACTGGCGTAAATGCAAGAGTTTCAGCCCTATGGCCTTCTACCGGTAGCCGCGTTTGCTTGGCGCCATACTTCTTTCTATACTTTTTCCCGCAGCCGGTTGCGTCTTCTACCGCAAAAGTGAGATAGTGAGAAGAAAGCCGTTTATGCTTGGGCCAAGCGAGGATAGGCGCCATGCTCGACTGTTCTGGTCAGCAACCCCTGTACTGACTGTGGGATGGTGTTGATCGGCTTCCGCCCTTGACTGCGTCCCGTATGGGTAGTATATTTTACCTAGCTTGGATAGGGGCTACATAGCGCTGCACCGCGCTGCGAATCCGGGTACCAGTCTTAACATGCTATAGAGCAAGCTCACTCGAGCGTTAGAAATCATGCTTTGGAGTGTATACGTGTTCGCCAAGCTGGTACTGCAGATTGCCACGATCCCATTCCCCCGAACTCCAGACTTCTTAAGCCATCAAAGCCCAGAAGAGTGCCAGACCTGAACGACAAAATCAGATCTGTTCAAGAGAGCA
>Ga0163217_1071978_pt1 | contig 10533 bp, 5 predicted proteins | sample SynspAceP_FD_185933 | JGI IMG/M metagenome (GOLD analysis project Ga0163217, IMG submission 185933) | Saline lake microbial communities from Ace Lake in Antarctica - Synechococcus sp. Ace-P (PacBio error correction) | ecosystem: Environmental > Aquatic > Non-marine Saline and Alkaline > Saline ... | reverse complement strand
ATGGGTCGATAGGAATAAGTGTTATATAAAAAGGCATGGACAAAAGGAAAATCGCTTTCCATCGGAAAAAAAGATAATAGAGGAAAGGAAAAATGTTAAATATTGCAAAAAAAAAAGACCAACTCTGCTCCAGGATAAGTCCAGAACCGATTGGGACTAGCCTATTTTGCAGGTATAATGTAAGGCCGATCTTGATTCAACTTTCTTTCCAATTCTCTAATTTCTCACATGGTCAATCATCCTGTGGAAGTTTTAATTAATCCTATTAGCCAAAATAAAAACGTGTAGGATCCTCAGTTTTGAAATATCCTTTTCCATCGAATTGCAAAACAGGATGATCGAAAACTTCAGATCTAAGCTTATTCCAATTTTTGAATGGGCACCAAGGCCTATTTCTTGATTGCAAATGATTAAATCCAAAAAGCTTAATTACTGACAGAAGGCGGAACTAGGGCAGCTTGTTGAAAAATCTTCCTTTGGCCTAAAATTAAATTTAGCACAAGCCATTCCGTTAAGAATCAGAAACGGGGGACTTGCTCTCGAATCAAAAAAACGAATAGAATGAGAATGTCTGTACTGAAAAAGTCAATAAAACTTAGGGCGTATTTTTCCACTTAGGATGCTGCGGAAATTCCAGCTGAACAGCGATTTTGCTGAAACAAAGGGAAATTGAAGAAAAAAGATAAAATTGAATCAAAAATGCAAAAAGAAAAAAGAGGACCAGATTTGAAGGATCAATGCTGGAATCTCTTCCATACCAAATTCCAAAAAAAATCAAATAACTCAAATACATCACCGAAAACCAGGTCAGAGGGAGATGGGATTGCAGGAAAAAGTTAATAGAGTTTAGAAAAACACCAGCTTAAAATCGGATGAAATAAATACGGCATAGGATTCAGGCTCGCCTGTGTAGGCTCCGAAACCAACCACATCATGAGCTAATTCGTCGTTTGGTTGAAATCGCCAAGAGAACCAAATCACAACCAAAAGCCCAAGCTAGAATTGCCCAAATTCGAAAAAAATCTTTCTTGCTTAGTTTTCATAGGATCAATAATTTCCACCATTGGATCAATCAACACTTTGATTAGCCATTTGGATAGACAAAGGAAACTTTCTAAACATTAAAAAAAGAATCATATCAAGTTCTAAATTTACCATCTTGGGAAAAATACCTTGCTTGAGACGCTTTCCAATAGCTCGGAGAAGAAGGGAGGTTTTCCCTAAATAAAATACAAAGAAACTCCGGGCGTTTCTTAAAAGAGAAACTATTCCTCGGGCGAATCCGAAGCATTAAAGCTTCAGATTTTAGTTCCTCAGGAATGTGACTTTGCTGCTCAGAAATCATGATCCGTTCCCAGGTGATATTCCCAAACATGATCAGATTGCCATAAGTGGAATCCCTTCATAGGAATCCACAACCGAAATGACCAAAACAAATGGAACAAAGGAAGGGCCAAAAAAGTGGAAAATTTAAAATGAAATTTGGGTGATTTTTTTTCGAATTAGATTGCTTAAAGTTCCAATAGCCAAAACCAATAATGATCCCTAGGCTCACATAAACATTACTTCCAAAAGGAAGCAGAAAAGGAAGGGAAATTTAAAATGTAGAATAAAAAACCATTCGTCTTTGTTGAATCATTGGAAATTCAAGTTCCCAACAGCCAGCAATTCCAGCAAATGTGATTTCAAAAGAAAACTGTGGCTCCAATCAGAATAAAGAAGTTGTTGAAAAACTTTCCAATCGTGAATATTCCTAATATTTAGAATAGGTAATAGATTTATTACCCCATACTTTTTCGCCACCGCTGAAACTAATGAAAAAAAACCATCCCACCTAGAAACACCCCAAAAAACCTACCAGTAGCTGTGTATTTTATCAAAATAGTATACTGTAATCCTGACGCTGATTAGAAAGCCAAATCTCCAGTTACCTGGTTATCCACTTTCTTGAAATAGGGTAAATTAAAATAATCCTTCAAACAGCAGGAAAGGGGCAGGCTGATAGCATTTATCGCCACAATATCTTAACTAGTCTTTCACCAACAAATAAACAACTGTAAAAGGGAACAAGAAGTAAGAAAACCAGACGGATATTTGGCATAAAAAAGTACTGAGAAACAAAAACCCAAAATAAAAGTAAAATCCATAGATTCAATGTCCTTTTAGAAATGGAGTGCAACCACATACAGAACAGCAAACAACACTGATAGAATTATAAGATAGTGTCGGTGCGTAAAAATCATATTCCGCAAACAAGCCTGTGATAATGCGAGTAAGAATAGCGAAAAAGAAAGTCTGTGTTTTCAAACAAGTTTTTCCAAAAATAACAAGCCCAAAAAGCTTCCAAGAAAATAACTGATCAATCGGAATTTGACTCGAAGCCCTATGGATTCCAAACCAAAGCCGCCGTGAATTTAAGAGGAGTTTGAATAAAAAGATCGTATTAAAAAATCCCCTCCTATATTCTCCTGACTAGGTTACAGCCAACCAAGGCATTAAACCCCTCATCTGAAATATCAAAAGCCTCTGGGAATCGCAAAAATGGCCAAAATGACAGAAAAACCAGAGCTGTAGCATATCCAAGTTGGGACTTTTTTTTAAAAAAAACTAAAAAATCGGCAGCTTCCTTACCCCTTCGTCATAACCCTCTATTAACTTTAAAAACATTACGAATGTTGAATAAATTAGCTTGAAATAGGATGAAAAATTACCCTGTCCAGGGTATAAAAATTCCGGAAGCCAGCTTTTACCTTCTATATCAGGTGATTAACAACTTTTCTCAATTTTTCTATAACAATCTTTAAGGGACTTTTAATATTATTTTTTTACCGCTTTCATTAATAAATTTAAAGTCCGGGAAAAAACCGGAAAGGACTTTTTTTGTATAGCCTACCATTCTACAGTATCAAGAAGCAATCTGGTTACGTGCTCCTCCCACTGGTAGAAGCACCTCCAATTTAATTCAAGTATTCAGGACTTGGACACTAGCGGGATTATCCTCCTCGTTTCAGAATATCCAAGGCTTCAAACTTCGGCCATAATCCTTTTATACTACTTTTTGGCCTACCTCAAAAAGCTTAAGGAAGTACTAATTTTTTCATTCCATCTACCTATTCCAGATGGCCGATTTTCTAAACTGCAAAAATAATAAATTTCATTAAAACCCATTAAATAGGGCAATAGATTATTTGAAAATTAATTTTTGTGCGTTGAAAAGCTCGAAATAAAGATGAAAAGATACCCTGTACAGGGTATACAAATTAGAATTCAAACATCTACCTTATAAGCAAGGTATTTAAGCAACTTTTCTCAGAATTTTCCTATAAAATCATTAAGGGATTTTTTTTATAGCATATTTTTTTTTACCCCTTATTAAAATTAACAGTTCGAAGAAACCGGACTTTTCGAATCTTTACTAATCTTCCAGATCTAGGAATTAATCTTAGTATTTGCTCCTCCTTTGCTTGAAGCACTTAAATCGATTTAAGTCTTTAGGACTTGAACGAGTCGAGTCCTTAACCTAACTTCCTATTGGTCCCGGGAATACTGGAATTTACCAATTCTTTCATTCCATCCAAACGCTTTTTAAATCAAGATTCTTTCGAGATCATGAATAATGCCAAAAATTAAACCTCTTTAAAGAATACAACTTATATTTATATGAAAAATTAAGTAACTGCAATTAATAGGCTCAATAAAAAGAGAAAAAATACCCTGACAGGGTATAAAATTTCGGAATCAGCATTTACCTCTTACCCAAGGGTGATTAAACACCTTTTCTCAAAATTTTTTCTAGCCAATCTTTAAGGGACTTTTAATATTATTTTTTACCCCTTTTTCATAAAAAAAAGTCCGGGAAACCGGGACTTTTTGTGCTAGTCACATCAGTCGTTTGAATTTAATCCTTCCGACTTCTAACCGGTCCAAGTATCAGACTTAATCCCATAGTTGTGTCTGCTCTTTAGTCTGCTAGAACTTGCACCACTGACAGAAAACGGATTATCCCACTGAATGAAGCTCAAATTCTTAATATAATCTTACTTCGCAGTCAGATTAGCTTTTTGAAATTATCGATTGGAGCGCTGACTTAATTGGTGTCTAAAGCACGAAAGCCTTTTTAAGATTTAGTAAATCCTCAATAGGTCTCAAGGAGGCTAAGATGGTTACTGGCCACATTCCACACTCTTCCAAGCTCGGATAGACTTGTCCTCAATTCCCTTGCAGTACTCTCAGATTTGTTCCTCTGAAAATATTCAAAACTTTCAAATTCGAAAGGTGGAGGAAAGTTGAGGTCAGATCCTCTATTCCTCCTTTCCCATGTATTACGATATTCAAGTGACCAATTTCACTTAATTTACTACAGGTGAGAAATCAATACGGGGAACTTGAGAAATGGTTAATTTTTCCAACAAGCTCAACTCAGCTATGCGAAAATTGAACCCAGAGGAGCATCAAAAATCGTCAGCGAAACGGAAGTTGACAAAGATGGTCAGCGCGAGAAATATTACCGATAGAAAGGCTTTGGAATGAAGTGAGATTGCTGAAGTCATCGGATGCAATTGTTTCTTCGGAAGGCATTCTCGCCCATTTCCAAACTGCTTTCTTAAAGAAGCTCTGCCAATTTCAGGGGTCCATGGCTGCCACACGTATCCAACTCCTCTGTCCGATAAATAACAGTAGCTTTGGCTTCTGTGAAAGAAAACCTCAGAATCTCCTTCAGGGAAAATTTTAGAATTATTTACATTGAGGTAATCTAGATTTTTCACGCTAAAACATCCATATTGATTCGATGGGGCTACGGCAAAAGTCAATCGAATGAGTTGTCATTTTCACTAATTGCAGCAAGTGAGCTCACCATTAGTTATTTTTTCCTGTGATTTCAATTCAATGTTCTTACTTCACTCAAGATAAATCCTGAACCAGGGTACCTTGAAAAATCAATTCTTCCAAATTTTACCAAATCGTGTAATCGGATAAAGCGCTTTCGATTCCTGGGACTTCATCTCAAATCTAAACTTTGTCAAACGATAGTCTGAGTTTAAAATTTCGATCGATGATTGTCAGACGAAACTTGGAAGGATTCCTTTTGAGGACCGCTTTCCAGTTGGGAGAAGCTTTTCCCACCAAAGAATTCAAGTCTTTCACATGGTAGATCAACGAATCCGTTCGGAGTTACTACGATAAAATTATCTTGCTGAACTTACAGAAAGTCCCGGTTCTCATCGACCGATACTTTTCGGAGTGATTTTTTTACCATCTTAGCGAGGAATTATCGGTTCAATGAGTTTTAGTCAATCCAATTACTTCCAGGCTTATTGAGTCCAGATGAGATGAAAGATCAGAAATTTAGTTTCTGAGAGATTCAAATACTTTATGATGTAAGGGTTTGAAGGGCAGAGAAGGTTGAATCAGTAGTTCTGGCTTTGATCCAGTTCTTTAAGGTTTCTCAGGTTTTGGAAATATTGTTCGCATGTTGAAACCCATATTTGGCAGGAGTCAAGGACTGCAGGCTATCAAATTTCATTGAGCACTGCAAAGCTTCATGAATTGGAGTTGTGGGGGAAGCTTCCATGATCTGAATTGACTTTGTAGATGGTAAGCAATTCCAATGTCAGAAATTTTGGTAGAAGAGATTATTTAACTCTTTAAAGGCTTATCGCATTACTTGATAAAACTGGAAATATATCGGGAGTCGGGGTGTTTGACACATCCAAATGCTTCCAGAAAGGTTAAATATTCGAAATTGGACCTAAAGCGGTGATATTGGTATTGCTCAATTCGACGTAGCGAAGCTGACGCAATCAAGGCCTCGATTGGACTTCAGATCAAGATAGGCGGTAGTAGCCGGAAAGATCGAGGCTAATCTACCTAACAAATTATAAAAGCTGATTATATCCACTGAGTCGAATTCAGAAAGCTGGATCGAGTTTTTGAAATAGCTCTTCCATTGTGGCTTTGATGCCTTGTCCACCACGTCTAGGCCATTTCCTCGTCCGCTAAACGTTTGTTGTATAGTATACTGGCATCTTAAGTTCATTCCCGTTTTTCCCTGGAGATTTACTTCAACAAATCGTGGCTTTGTATTAGAAACTTTTCATTTGGTTCCAACTGCAGTGATGTCTTGATCTAATGATGCAAACAAAAAACACAGAACCGCATTCCTTCTGATAGGGTTTCACATCCCTGATTTTGAACTTGAATTGATGTCTTAAGAGAATGGACGCGAGAGGCTGTCTTTTCAAATAAGAAGTTTGACGATCTTTATTGGTTGACTCTTTTCGATCAAGCAGCAAATCATCTTCAACTGCACTAGGCCGGCTCTAAACATCTTTAGATAAGCTCTCACGGATCACCACGTCTTTGTCTCGCGCGGAAGTTCTCCTTTGAGCCAATGGTATTTAATAGTATTCAATAAGCGAACTTGGTCCGAACGGGTGTGGAGAATAGCTATTCGATTCGTCTTTGGTTTGTGAGCTGGTTAGTGAGTTGCGCTAAACCGCTGTAGCTCCAGAAGTAGCAATTAAAAGGGAAGGATCATTTAATTCTGATCATAAATGTATTTCTGAATAGTTTCTTTATTCACCGGGCCAAGTTCTGACCAGATTAGAAATCAACCAAACCTGTATTTTAAAACCTGGTGCGTGTTTAATAACGTGATTGACTTCAAAATACCAGCTTCAATTTGGTAAGGAAATGGAATTTCACATCCGATACGGTTTTCAAAATTCGAGATCCAAGGTTTCATTTCATAGAGAGAAGTGAAGGGGTGGATTTAGTGTGGCTTGTAATCTGTTTTGGTGAAGCTTCAGGGGACTTGAATTCCTTGAAAAGCCTTTCTCAAATTCATAAAAACCCAAGTGTTCGTGATATGAGTGGATGAAGGAAAAGCCTTTCTCGTCTCCACGCGACAGTTTATTGAATTAATTCTTAAAGGTTGGCGAAAAGAACGTCATCAATCCCATTCATATCCCAGACGTTTCGGGTTGAAGTTTACGATGATGGTGACGGTTCTCTTCTGCGCGTTTATAACTAAAATTGGTCGACGATCAGTAATACCAGCCTTCCCGGGGAAGTTAAGGTATATTGAGGATAGGCATGAACCAATACCGTTATTGATAAATTGGGCTTTAAGTTCTTTTGGAATGGAAGAAGTCTTGATATTCAAACAAGATCTGAATGTAACCCTGTCGAAGGGGCACATTGTGATAAAGTGAATCATCAGGATAATACCTTAATTTCCATCCATTTGGAGATTCTTCAGCATGGAATCTTCTCAAAAAAGTTGAATTGAGTGTTTGTAGATGACGCTATTCTACCGTCATCTTTTATAGTCCAGGCTGCCTAAGCCTTGGCCTGGAAACTATAGAGATACTTGCGAAGAATATCGCAATAAAGATGAGGGTTATTCTCATACTGAGGTTTCAGTCACTCTCACGGTCGCCGGAGCATGACGATGGCGCCAAAATTCAATGGTTCTACCAAGCAATTTTGGGTTGCTTTTTCTCGACGTAGAGGTTGATAGTCTTTTAAGTTGGTGTCTTTGTATGCATACCTGTCTCGAGGTGTACCTTCAAAAACGGCTGATAGATAGTATCAAAAAAATAACCCCCCCCAAAATAAAAAACCTACATATTGCCATCAGGCTTGACGCTCTAGATAGAGATGTGATTGGAATATCATACCCAGGTAATATTACTCGATCGTAGTTCAAAGCCATCAATCGCTCAGAAGTATCGTCTTCTTTATAATAAAGCGATGTCATTTTGAGTTGATTGCTTGATACACCCATCTCTGCACTGGAGGGGCGAAAAGCTCTTTCAGCACGGTCCATCACTTCGGTTAGCCTCTGAAACTGAGTTCTTTGCTACCGATTGATGCTGATGTTATTTGCGAAGTCTTTTACTTTCAAGTGCAAGAGAGTCAATTGCTTGCTTTCTAGCTGGGCTGAACGTTAGTCCAAGATTGCGCAATATACTCCAATGGAGCTGGCAAAGGAATAAGGGCTAGGAAAAGGGTAAGGATAAAATTTTTCATTTTAGTTTTTTAGAGGTTAGGCTTTTATTTCTTCTCAATGTCAAGCTTCAAGAAACTTTACATGCATCAGTCTAATGTCATGATGTAGTTAAGATTCTTGTGTTGTGTCTTTCAAGTAGATCAAATACTTTTGATGGTAGTGCCTCATCATACTTTAATTACCATTTTCTTCATGGATTACGATCAATGACTGAGTCTCTTGATTTTGAAAAACATAGCCAAATGCCTGCTGGACGACTGGTTTGCGCATTTACGCTACTTGCGTGCCACACCATTAAATGGCATTGTCAAGGTTTTCAAGCAGGCCCGATTCCTCTGCTGATCGGTTCGCTTCCACAGTCCGCGGTGGGGTTCACTTGCTCATACTGAGAGCGGAGGAGCAGGTGCAGCTACTACCTTTCTTTCTTGCTTTTACAAAGCTCCCAAAGCTAGGAATGACTACAAGGATAATTAACAAGGAACGATTGAGCGAAAGTGTAAATTTTGCTTCATTTTTAGGGGGTTTAAATTAAATTTCTTGGATTTTTTTTTTAGGGCTGAATAAGCAGCAAAAAGTAATGAAATTCATATACTCAAAACAAATCAGTTCCAATAAAAGATCCAATCGTTAATTAAAATAAAATCCTGTAAACGGTACTATAGGGTATTAAAAAGACTCATTCTTAAAAGAATTTTTAAAAAACTAGAATTTCAGTCGTTCTGTGTAAAAAATCAAAATATGATCAAAAAAGGCCTCCCTAAAAGTTAAAATTCAAAAAATACCCAATACTGGGTATTTTTTTTTGCAGTTTTTTCAACTCAACTTTGATTCAGTGTTAAGTTTTAATCAGACGAGAGGTCTAAATAAAAGACCTTGGGTTTCCCAAGGTTTTATTTTGGCAAATGAATCAAATTGATAAATAAAAATCTTTCCTATAGGGACTTTTCGCCTTCCAAAATCACTGAAATCCCGACGCGATCACGTCAATCCGTATCTCTTTTTGAATTGGGAATTTTTATAAGAAGGTAAGTTCTTGGCAAAAGCGATTAAGGTATGCCAGCAACCAGTCTGAAGGGATATCCATCCGGATAAGAATAAACAATAAAAAATCAACAAAGGAACTGAGCCACTGCAAACCGATAGCTTACGTCACGTGACCGGTTTTTCAAACTGATTCACCAAAAGCTGGTAAAGGTGAGCACGATGAGGTGAGTTACATTTTCTCTTTTCAATAGCGCTGTCTTAAGCGTTAAAGAAAAAGAATCCAGTTCCATAGACAATCAGGAAAAAGAATAATTGATCCAATTTTCCTGCAGCGAGGTACCAACTTTGAGTAAGAAATAGATAACCAAATATGCTTAAAGAAATACTCTCCCAATCTCCCTGCAAACATTAAAGGGCTCGCTTTCTTAGGTTAAAAATCAAGAATACTAAATCCTAAATGATATATTGAATCATTTCTTCTTCGAAAATCGGGAAAGATTACTGATTAACGGCCAATATTGACGAAGAAACCAAGTTCGGTAAAGTCCAGTAATGCCATTGATCCCATCCATGAAAAATTTATTTGCATTAATTAATCCCTATGCAATAAAAATATAGAATTGGAAGAGACCACACGGTTGTTTGTCGAACACACCAAAATCAGTTAAAAATGACATCGAAAGAGCTATGAACTGAGTGCCAAATCGGACGTTTCCGGAAAGTGAATAATAGCATCAAGAAAACTAACCGAGGAATCAAAAACAAGGCCAAAACCATCCAGCTATGTGAAAATCCAAAAAAAAACTACCCACAGAAAATAATAGCCAAGCGGAAAGATCTTATTCCTCCGCCAACGTACGGTTCCTACGTCTGAATGAGAGCTTCTCTGAGGGTTTATCGACAATATTAAACTTTTCTGAGCCAACCTGTACATAAATCAGACCAACCAATAACAAAGCGAGGAAATACAATACTGTGGTTAAGGATCATTATAAGTGAAATTTCTAAAAATCATTAATAAATCAGGCGATAAAAGTCTTTATTTACGACTAGATGGTTTCCAACCAAGTTTCTGCAGCAGATCCAATCTTGATAAAGTATCAATATTGATATAATTTCTGGGATCATTTTCTAAAAATGCATAATCCTTTCCCCAATAAAGGGAGCCGCACATTAGTCGAAACTTTTGTCAGGTAGATACTTCATCATCTGAAATAAGTTTTTGAAGTTTCATTGCCTCTGGGATAATTGTTTCTTTCCCCGGTACTATTTTAAGTACCCATTGTGATCAGCTTCAAAAGACCAATGGGGATTATAAGGATCAGGTATAGCAGGACTGTTAAAACTAGCGCATCTGCTGCGGAATTAATAAACTCCTTAATAGCAACTAGTCAATTAAGTCGAATGTTCGAAAAGGACTAGCACTTCAAGTAGACAATTGCATTCAATTCCTCACCAATGGATTTGATAGTAATTCTAGATACGTTGTTGGATTTACAGGAATGTGGGACTAGGAATCCAAAGCTTAATTCTGG
>Ga0163217_1026015_pt1 | contig 10533 bp, 8 predicted proteins | sample SynspAceP_FD_185933 | JGI IMG/M metagenome (GOLD analysis project Ga0163217, IMG submission 185933) | Saline lake microbial communities from Ace Lake in Antarctica - Synechococcus sp. Ace-P (PacBio error correction) | ecosystem: Environmental > Aquatic > Non-marine Saline and Alkaline > Saline ... | reverse complement strand
AATGGGCCCGTTGGCGAATGCGGCCACCGATTGGAGGCCGCGGCGTGAGGCGATCAATCGAGTAGCCCTCACCCACGCTGGTGTCTTGGGATGGCGGTGCGCATCCAGCGAGAGTGCTTGCCTTCTCGACCCTCGGTTTCGGCGGAGTTGAGTATTGGTTCAGCATCAGGCTGCGCCGCGAAGCCGATCACGCCCTGCGTGTGATCTGGCACCCATACCCGATTGCGGAACCCAGTCGTAGACGCTTCGCCCGCCCTTCTAGACCACCAGAAGGCCGGCGCTTCGAGGGTCGCGAGGAGCCTTCCACCCCCCCTGCGTATGAGATGGCGAGCAGCGTCCCCCAGCGATCGGAGGCGTAGCGATCTCGAACTTCAGGGTGCATTCGCTGAGCCCCGTGGTTTGAGGTATCGAGGCTGGGGCGCCAGCGGCTGCGAGATGGCTTGCAAACAACCGGCGGCCAGGGCAGGGCACGAGAGGAGCTCGCGATGGAGAGCTGGCGGGCTAGGAGCGCCTCTGCTGGGCCACTATAAACGGTTTCGACGGAGCTGGTATTTGCGGTCCAGTTCAGCACCACTCGCTGAATCTGAGGCGCTTTGTTGTTTCCATCAGGAACTTGAATGGCGGTTGCACCGGCCTCGCACAGAGAAGCGTAGTAACTGCTTGCAGTAGACACCTTCATGACAGGCGAATTTGTCGTGCTGAAGGGGCAGATCCCACGAATTCCCGGCCTTCTCTTTAGACCACCGTGCTCGCCGCCACATCACAATGTCGCGCGGTCCTTGACGCTCGATGTGCGTGGGTGAGGCGGGTTGGAGGTCGGTGGCTCAAGGGATGGAGCAGGCACAGACACTACCTGGAGTCGCAGGTACCTTCTGACGGAGTAACACCAGGAGATGGGAGTGTGTGGATGCTCACGCGCCCTGGCCTTCAGCCTAGATGGGTGTGGTGCAAGGCCGTGGGCTGCCTGCGTGTGGGCGAGTATGCTTGGGCCCGGGCCGTTGCGTGAGCTGCAACGCATCAGCGTCTGGATGCTTGCGCGCTCGCCTGCGTTCGCCTGGCGCGAACGACGGCGGTGTGCTGCTCGCCGCCTGCCGGCAGCGCGCGGCTTATTGCGTCTACGCGCCTGGCAGGCCCTGACGTTGGCCGCACCCCAACGGTGTGCAATACCTCCATCCCACCTTCAAGCCCTGCTGCCTTGGCCCTGCTGGTGAGGCGCTGAAACGATCGGTGCTGCTGCAGCAGCGCGGCTGCTGGGGTGGGCTGCTGGCCGATTCCGCCCTGCTGGGCTCAGCTTTCGACGGCACCGACGGTGCGCTGCTGCTGCGCTGATTCGCCTGCCCGCGCCCTTTCTCCGCCCTTGCTTACGTGAGTGTGCGCGCCTTGGCCGCAGCGGACCGCTTGTGATCGTTTCTTTTCCCTGTGGCCTTGCGCTGAGCTGCCTGCTCTGGTCCCCCCCCATCGTTGCACGCGTGGAGGGGCGGCTGCTGGCGGGTGGGACTTTCACCAACTGGGCCAGCTCGCCTCACCCGCGGCATGATTGGCCTATCCGGCCCCGCGCACTCGCGTGATACGTCAGGTGCGCTGCCGCCTGTGGGGAGTTGCTTGGTTCGAGTATGGTCAGCACCGTGATGGCGCGTTCTGGTGTTGATGCCACGTTGTAGTTGCGCAGCGGCCTAGGCAACGGGGCAGTTCAGTGGAGCTATTGCATCCTTAGTTGGAGAGAGCAAACACGCAGTTCGATTTGCAGGCAAAGCCACATCATCGAATTGATGTAACAAGGGAGCCCTACGGTTGGGCCGTTAACGAGCGCAGAGACCATCGTAATGTTAATGTGGTCTCGACCGCCTAAGTCCTCGCCTATTGGCAATTGCGACAACGGGCTTATGCTGAATGTTCTCAGCAGGAAGACAAGCGTTGATTTTATGGAATACCGCCGGACATGGTGGTACGGACCCGCCGAATACTGTGCTTTGATGGCGTTTCTACTGTTGTTCTAAGTGGTAGAATACTTGCGCGCTAAGCAACACTTCTTGCGGCCGGACACCGTTGCTGCCGAACGTCTTGGTGAACGGGGTGCGGCTCAGCTCCGTCAGTAGATGCACCAACAGAACAATTTAGCAGGATAGGGGAAGACCGTTCCACTGCTAAGCGTTTCCGAGTTAAGAGCAGGTGACAAGGCTAGAAACCTTACACTTGATTAGAGGAGATAGATCGGGATCTCTATGCACAGTTTCGTGTTTCGTTGTTATTTTTGCTGCACTTTTGTTTGGCCAAGGTAATAGATGGCTATCTATTGGGTTGCTGGATGTTGCTAGCGCGCAATTAGTGGGATATTTAACCATGCTTGGGAGCCTCGCAAAACGAATAAAAAGAGATCTAGATAATGTTAGCGGATTTTCTTCGTTTCGAGAAATATTGACAGTTTTTCAAAATAGCCAGGAAGGGCGAAACGTTAGAATAGTTCCTTGCAAGCGAATAGAAAGATCTTTGAAGTAACGGCTTGCAGTGGATGTTCACGAAGAAGAGAGCGGAAATTTGTTGCCATCATGCGTATGGATGCAGCAGGATAACTGCCTTATTCGATCTGGCTGCGTATATGCTCTGATCTATATCCTAAGAATGGAGTTTTTACTTGAAGACAAGCTAAGATGCACGGCTCCGTCAATATCACATCTCAGTTCATATGGGTTACTAACCATCATGACAGAATAAGAAATTAGGAATGATTCAGACCTTTTGGGGCTCAGTCAAACAAAACTCAAAGCCTGGATATTTTCTAATCTATCAAGAGTTGAAGCTCTTGGTATGCAGCGATGGCCAATTGGATGGTCTGAATTTGATTTTTTTTTATTAACGAATGCAAGCATCGTTGTTAATTTCTCTAGAGTGTATACGCAGAGGGACATCTAACATCAAGATCCTAGCGAGGGGGCTAGGAGGGTATGCGCAAAATCACTTCCCCGCTGATGAGTTAGATGCCACATGACTTCTGAGAGCGGAACGAGAGGTGCTGCCCTGGGCAGCCACGGCTGTGAAATGGATTGTATAATCACCGATCAGATAACTCGCTGACATGAAGAGAGAGGAAGGTCGAATCAAAAGAAGCACTTGAGTTGACCGGAAAGCGACTTTAGCCGATTAATAGCCTAAATAGTTTCTAATGTCATGAACTTCTGGGTTTCTATGCTGTATCATATATTATTTGCTTCAAAATTGTCCCGTCCAAAATATACACGCCCCAGTGGCGAAGAGATCGCAGACAAAGTTATGAAGACATTAGCCAAGAAGTATAAATCCTGCACAAATGTCAATACTGCACATGAAATCTGACCAACACCTGTACTAGCCCTTGTACAAACTGCACAGTTGCATCTGTGACAGCGCACGGTGACAAACATGTCGAGCAGAAACACTCGCCGTCCCGACCCTTTCAACACTTCTCTGGCGAGGGTGAGTCCGCTGAGCGAGCTCTGGCAACAATGCTGGCGGCTGGAGCTTGCTTCAGCAGCTGTTCTTCCAGAGGCCGAAATAGGTGCGCTGGATGGTCAAACGGGCGTTGTGCGAGTGGGCACCACTGGATGGCTATGGTGCAGAGCCGTCTTCCTGTGGAGATGCGGTGGCACGACCTGGGGAGCCCCAGTTTGTTTCTGGGGGGCAATCCAAACATGGCCGTCAGCGGTCCCATTGTTGCCCAGGGCCTTGCCGGTCCGAACCAAATCCTCCTGAAAACAGCGTGAATGAGCTGACGGTTTGCCATCCGAACTTGAGTGTAAACGTACAGGCGTAGGCATACATCGAGACACCCAATTCATAGGAATAGCTGAGCTTGAGGCAGGATGTTATCAGGCTGACAGATGTGGCAGCGGGCATGTTGCTTTTAACCTACTGTATTCACCAGACAGTGCGTTACAAGTTGGGTAAAGCCTGAAAAATCGGAGATAGTATCAAGCAATTAGAAGGAGTGTTCTAGTTAACTTGTGGAACCGCCAAGTTATTTACTCAAGACAAAAAAGCAAATTTTGACAAAGGCAAGAGTTTGAGAATATAAGAATAAAGTTACCATGGGAATTAGGAGTACGTGGAATTCATGAATGGATTCAGTTGACCATCTGGCAAGCCCTATTTCTGCCTCCGAAAGTTAGAAATAAGTTTCATGAAGATCTCATAGCTGCAAGTCATTAGAAAGACAGACATACACTTTTACTTATTGTATTCAGGATAAGTGCCCTATCTAGCAATTTGTGCTCAACCAACTCGAAAAAATTACAAGCAAGAACAGCCACGTGCTGACCTTTGGCAGATTTTAGACGAGGAGTGCACAAGCTTAGAGAATTACATAAAAATGACATGAGGAAGCTGGCACTATATCAAAAGGCAGGCGTGCGTTATGATGGTGCCACAATCCACTTATTAGGGCCAATTTGAAAATGGATAAGGATGATTAGGTGGATACAAATAGATCATCTAACTCACTATGCCACGCATTGGTGCTTCATGTGTTAATTGTTTCACTGAGAGATGTAGCTTTGGCTGCGCTGATGAAAATCCTTCTTTGTTGTTATTGTCAGAATTGCGCGCCCAACAATCATAGAACTTTTTTTCCAAATCGCCCTAACGGCATGTAGCATTGGAAGTTGGAAGCCACTCCCATTGCCGGGTGTGTTCACAGTTGCGCGGTGGGGGCTATAATGTTGAAGCTGAGGAGGCCTCACAGCCTATTGCTGTTCTCATATTCACTATCCTGATTCATAATCACGGATATTTATCTCTCGCCAATCCATACGCTTAGAGCCGAATGGTCAAGCTTAAACGCGGAATGGCCAGTAATGTTATACTCTGTCGAGTCTTTGCTTTGTCTATTATTTTGCACGATCAGGTCCAGAAAGAAGATTCAAAGTTCATTGACGAGAGATTGAGATATCTTAAGGCACCGAAAATATACGTTTACCTGGAAGACCGATTGAGACTCCATGTCTCGGCTGCGTCGCTTGCAACGGGTCGCGGCAGGCCAATTTTTGTGCATTAAGCTGCATGGATGCTTTAAGTCTTGTTAAGATTTGGTTAGTGCCATGCAAGTTCGCATCTACATCAATTCGCGGCGGAGCGCTGAAGGCTGTTAAAGCTGCAAGAATCTCCGCCGCTATCTTGAGGTTATCGCACAGGCTTAACCACCGCCACCGAAATCTATCTATTGCCACTGAAGCCCTGACGCGTACGTCGTGCTTAATCACTATTTTACTTGTTTCGCGCCTGCAGTTGGCTTATTCTTAGAAAAGCTGCTCACTTCTCGTTAGAGGACTGTTAGAGGTGAGCAGAACGGCACTTGAGGTTAACGGGTGACAAGGCTGTTGTCGCCTTTAAATCGCACGTACAACTTTGGGGCGATGCCATTCCAGATACCCTTCGTCAGTAGCGGGCAAATGCAACTGTTTTTGCAGTATAAATCGGGTTTGCCTGAAGATAACTGCTTCCGATTTGTTATTCCAGAGTTTCAGAAGTATAATCCGCTTCCTAGTACGATGAACTGCTCTCTTTACCAGACTGTCTATGATCAGGACACTCTTAGTCAATGATTTCAAGTCCGCGAGATCAGATTGTTGATCAAGCTTTTTTATAAGGCATTGCAAAGAATTCTCGCTATGAAGGGAGTTATAACAATGCCCTTTGTGTGGACCGGCGCCAACATCTTGCTGTGCAACTAGGTCCTTAGCCTTGCCACCGAGGGCTAAGTATTAGCCAGACATATGGACATGGACGAAGAGGAGATTTGAGATTCCAATCCTTGGCAGTGCGTCGACCACATGTTGGCGGCATGAAGAAGACGACTGTGAAAGGAGTGTGTACACCAGCTCTCCACCGCTCACTTACGCTTTCATCGATTTACATGGCTTATCTAGCTGCACGAAATCATTGATAAGTAGGTTTAGCCAAGATTTGTACGTGGTTTCTGATGGATGCTTTGCGTGGGAGCTGAATTGTAAGTAATACTGTGCATTCTAGGGGCCCTAGTCTTGTTTCTTCACACATGGTCGGCCGAGTCTCATGAGCGAGAAGGGAGGCGAACATATTTCTTTACTACTATGAACGCGAGCCGCGCTTACATTGAAGTACTGCGCCGACACCTGGTCTGTATATTTTGTCAGTTGACCTTAATCGCGGAGACGAAGCAGCGGAGATCAGCTTTATTGGTAGCTTGGAATCCAATGAAAAGCTTCGTGAAAGTGGTTTCGCAGCTCGATAACTCTATGTGTCACAGAGCAATGCTCAATTCTGGAATTGGCCACAGGGACTCTTTAGTGGTAAATTCCAGTGATCCAGAAGCGGGAATTAGGCAATGTTCTCTCAGCAAAAGCTACTTGCCCGCTTTCGATCTAGCGTCAAGCCGTTACTAATGCAGTCTATCAAAGTTCATGTCATTGCGACACGACGAAGGATCGAGGACACTTGGGCAGTGGCTGAAACAGCGAGCATGTGTTACCGAATTCAGTCAGCTCGACTTACCTACTGTCGCCCGAATAACTTGAAGCATGCCTTGCCCCCAGGTGCGAAAGAGTGCAGCACTGCGCAAGGACTGAGCATGACCGGCCGATCAAGTCAAGCCAAGGTTGGTGCAAGTTGAACTGAAAGTGCGCGCTGGACCGCCCGTTTCGTATGGGCGGAACGCCAAATGTGAACGGGCTTCCGTGACGGATTTTGATCGGCGTGGTGGATGAGTGGGGTCATGCGCTGGAATTTGCTGGTTTTTTATTTGTCATCAAGCCGATGGCGCAGAATTCGGCCGCGCCGGCCGCAGCAACGCTCCATGCCGAGCATTGCTTGCTCCGAGCCGCTCTGGCTGTAAGGATGTCAGCTGAGGTCGACGGGCATGCCTTACTCGTCGAATTTTCCGATTGCCCATAGTGAGCATTTGCCCGAGTCGACCTTGAAGTTTCCCAGCAGGCGCTTTGAGTTGTTGGCTCTCGCGCAGTCGGGCGATAGGAACACGTGTTTTTCGCCTATCCACCCTTCGCGGAATCGGCTTGAGTCAAGGAACAATCCTAGCAGGCTGTGACCCATCCATCCGTCTTCGGTGTTGGTGGCTGTTCAGTCGCCCGCCTTGAAAGCGAAGGCGAGTTTCTTTCCTTGCCATCTTCCATTCAGTTCCATACCCGCTGAGAAGCGTCACTCCTATGGCGACATGGTACGCCTGAGATAGGAGTGCGCTGTTAGGGCTGAACTCAAACGTCCGAAACATCTCCACCCCTGGTCGGCTGAAAATTGGTGGACTACACATTACTGGACTGGACTCTTCTCGCCATTGCCGGCCGCTCAGTGCTCTTTTGGTTGGTCACACAAATCCTCAGACCCGCCGGCAAGGGGGAAGGCGACTTCGCATCGACTCCGTGGCCAGTGAGCATAGGAACGGCGAAACTCACTCGGTTGTCGAAACCCCATCACGAGCAGATTTATTTTTTTTATTCAGTAAACGTTGTCATCTCTAAGTCAACGGTCTGAGCGATGATGCTGCAAAGCGTTCATCGCATGGTTCTTGTTCTTCACTATTTGCGCGGTACTGGCGCATCAGCGGCGCCTAGCAGGGTCTGAAGCCAGCACCGCGCTGAGACTCACGAGCCAGGCAGCCCACAGTGAGTGCCCGCCGCTTCACCCTGCGTTTCGCTTGCTGTTCTTCGCGGCTAGTGCGTCAGTGGTCTGTCTGCGTTACTGAGGTCCCCCGCTCGGGCCAGCGTCTTTGAGCATGGTTCAACCTCATCGCTTGCTGGCCGTCTCACACTTTCTCCCAGCCTTGACCTGAGCAACTCACCCCACGACGCAGCCGAATAACGATCTTTGTGAACCTGTTCACGCGGCCCCCCCCCGCCCCGCCCGGGGGGCAAGAGCTCTCCCGCTGCACTCTGCCGATCGACCTTGTGACCGGCCAATATGTACCCCAACCCCTCGTGTGCCGCGCTGATCGCCACCAAGACTGCACAACAATCCTGCGCTTGCAGGAGTCAGGCAGCTCTACGGTCTTCGGATGCGCCCTTGGTCTTAGGTTTGCTGCCGAGAGGTCAGGGCCGTTGGAACTGGCTTTCTCAGCCGCTGGCTGGCTCGCCCCTTCAACACTTTCCTGAATCCCCCTCAACAGCTTGCGCCGTTAGCTGAGCGAGTCTGGGCGATCCCGTTCCTCTGTCGTTTATGGGTGGCCAAGTGGCACAGGCCAAAGATATATCCCGATGTGTCCAGGTGGATCGCCCTTGTCTGAGTGGATCAGGTAATGTGTTTTTGGCTGCCCCTGGATCCCCTGTAACCCCCCCGGGATCGGTGTCCAGAACAAAGATAACCCCAAGATTTTCAGTCTTCGTACTCCGCTTGCCGTCAGGCAGGTCCGCCCAGCGCAATCGATCTTTAGTTCCGCAAGGCGCTGAGCTATGGGTCGGCGCGTCAGTTCCTGTTGATCCACGCACTGCAGCGCTCCTGCGGAGGGGCTGAACGTCACTGCGGACCCGCTATGAGTGTTTCCACATACTCAACCGTGCCCGGCAGACCTTGCTCCCCGAGGCATCGCGCTGGCTGGTGTTTGAGGCCTCGCCATTGTGTCGGTGAGTGAAGCCCGATCGGCACCGCGCTAGATCATCACTATGGCCGACGGCCTCTGGCGTCAACCGTCTGGGACGCCGACTGGGATTTTCCTGGCAGGCAGAGCGCCGGGGCCGTGCCGGCCGGTGGCGGCGGCAGCTGGCGACCCGCTGGCTGCCTGCCCCGCGACGGCGCAGTCGTGGTACGCCGAGTCGCTTTCCCCACAGCCGAGACATCTTGATGGGGGCGCCCTGGTTCACCTCAGCGCTCGTACCGAGTTCCGCAACAGAGATTGACACTGGTTAAACGCGTGTTTCTCCATCACGTTCCGCGAATATCGGCAGACTATGGCGTGACTTTATCCCACACATCGTCTGGCCCTGCGCCCTACTGGCTGGTCGAGCCTGCTGCCGATTGAATCCACCGCCTCCTGAGACGTTTCGGATCCGCGACCTGCCTTAGGCCTATGGGGGCCGTGCCGGATGTGATCGAACATGCCGATCTAATGCGCTGAAAGGCGATTCCGCCATGGCGTTGTGTTTCTCAACGCGTTCGAAGGCTCCCAGCGCAGATTGCGGCTCTGCCGGAATCCGTAGGACTGCACCGGGCTGGGTGCGCCCTGATTGGTGCTAAAACTGTCGTTCAAAGCCAGTGCATGCATCCCCGACCCCCCATTGCCCGTACACCGCCCTCGGCCGGATTCTGTATTTAATCACGCTCGACGAATCCCTTCTGCTGGGGGTACATCATCCATGGCGACGCCCAACCGACAGACTTCGAACAAGCCCAGAAAGCGATCCTGGCGGGTGTTTCTCGAGTCTATGCTTGCCCCTAGGGCCGCCTCGGCAACCCGCAGCAAGAAGGCCAAGCTGAACAAGTACCAGGGCTTATAAGATGCAGGATGATTGCTGCCGAAGACACATGCTTTGGTAAAGCTACGTCAGAACAGCGTCCAATGGCTCTCCGCTTGTATGCCCACGTTGTATTCGAGCCTCATACCGTCTGATGCCCCCGGTTCTAGATCCCCGTCCTCTGCCTTTCTAGAAGCGCAACCGTCAGTAAACGTACCATACCCCTCGATTTGGAGATCCTGTCTACACACTGCCCGCCTATGGGACGCAAGGGCGTTAGAGATCCACAATTTTTTTTCAACAAGAGGGATCACCGCACCCTCCATTGGCTGCCGCTTTTTCGGATTTCATTTTGTCCTGCTATTCACCCGCGCCTTCGTAAGCGGAAGGCGATTTTATTTCGCTCCTCTCCTTCAGTTCCCAAACGCTGAGGCCGTGATGGATCGCAGTGGTACAGGGCGTCTAAGTGGGAAATCGCAGCAGTCTTCCCAATCCTTCAAACGCCATCACGTATGGTATTAGGAGATGGTCAGGGTAGCTTCTTCATTGCACCTCTGACTTATAGCTATCTTAATCATCTAACGGAGCCCCGCAATAAGTTGGCCCTGTTTCTCCCCTTCACCGTTCAAGATTGGGAATGGGATTATGGCACTCATTTATGGTCCTATTGTCTACTTATGTTATCATTACTTTTCGCATGACGCCCACGAAATTACCCACCTCGAGAACTTTCTGGATCAAGCCTCGTGGTTAACACAGATGCGCCGTGATTGGTCTAGTTTTTGTATTGCTTTCCGCTCAGCTCGTTTTCCTTTCAAGTTGTTTCACGTGGTGGAATCCGCACGCTTGTTCCTGATCGGGATCGTGTTCAGATTTTTTCTGCCTAGCTCTCGTCCCAGTTCCCGAAATTTCTCCTCCAAAATAACCCACTTGGCACGTGGTGCGGAAAGATGCCTTGGTTTATGGGATGGGTGGGCCAGTGTAATCGGCGGCTCTATAAACGGCGAACACCTTTCCCCATTCAAAGCATCGGGCCGTAAAATCGAGCTTCGGAAGCGTTGCAATTGGGCCCGGGAGCGTAAAGGACGAAAACGATTTTTCATCACCCCTCCTCTTTTTCCAACCA
>Ga0163217_1089493_pt1 | contig 10535 bp, 7 predicted proteins | sample SynspAceP_FD_185933 | JGI IMG/M metagenome (GOLD analysis project Ga0163217, IMG submission 185933) | Saline lake microbial communities from Ace Lake in Antarctica - Synechococcus sp. Ace-P (PacBio error correction) | ecosystem: Environmental > Aquatic > Non-marine Saline and Alkaline > Saline ... | reverse complement strand
AATGCCTATATTGTTCCGTGACCGCATGGACGAATGGTATATATGAGCAGGGCCGTTAGAAGTAAAAAATACCGTTACATCCACAATTACATGCCCCACGAATTATGCGCTGCCAATAAGTATTTGTTTCAGGGCCAAGTTCCTGCAATCATGGCAAACAGCTATGAGAAAATGGTGATTGCAACAAAAATCAAAGCGCCTATTGAATACAAAAGCCAGTAGAGAAATTGTTACGATACAGGAAATGATCTTGGAAACAAACAACCTGGCGATAATGCGATACGGCAGCTGATTTTTAAAGGAATTGCGCACGGCCAACCGTAACTGGATAATAAAAATTAAAGATAACCGGGTTTATCCCGAGGATGAGCGCAACCATAAGAGCCAAAAGATCAGGACTATCTCATTACTTTCAAAGCGGTGAATACCCTTCAGAAAAATCATTGACTGGGCAGCAGAACTTGCCTTCATTGGGTAAAGTTGAAAAATAAACAAAAAAGATGTTAGAGTTCCTTAAATCCAATGAATCTGCCAATTCGCTATTGGGCGCGCGCAATGGGTCTATACTTCTCGGGATAAAGACAACCTGAAATTCTGCCTTAAAAAAAGGCCATCTACGACCCTTCGGTGAGCGTGGCAGTGGTAGCTGCAGATCACTTTACATCCTTGGGGAGAAACAAGGAAGCTTACAAAGCTTCTTAAGGGGCGTTAAAAAAACGACAGGGAATTTGCCCAAACAACAGGCGAATGAATTCTATTTATTTGATATTGATGACAACCAGACCATTATTAAAAGAAGAGGTCTTTAAACACACTAAAGCGAATGAAAATTTCAGATCGCAGTAAATACAATTACAGGGCTGCCATGAACTTGGTCAACAAATGGGATTAACATTAATTAAAGACCAACCGAAAATATTAGTGAGCACAACACTATAGATAATGTACTCTTTTCCATTCTGATTAAAAAGGACCATTGGTGCCTGGAAAAACTATTTTTGCCGTGGTTCCGCCATCTTTCCAAGCCATTGATTATTTTCCAATGAGTTCATCCTTTTGTATATTTGCCTACCACATGGGCCAGCTTCAATTATTTGCTTTCTATTCACTATAAAGGTAGCTGGAACGGTAGGGTCTTTTAAAACCGTCCACCAAATTCAATAAGGTAAATCGCGGACGCTGGTGATAATCCTCCCTGGATCAAACTGGAGGCGGTATGCTTTTTATCACTTCCTGATTTGCATCACTAAGACTATCAATTCAAGTTCGTTTTTTGGAGCGTTAGTGCATCATCTGGTTTGGGGACTAATGGCAATAAGGTGGCCCCAAAGGATTTAATTTGGTGGTAAGTAATTCTGTATCTCCCTAAGATCCAAGTTACAGATAGGGCACCATTTCACCACGATAAAATTTAATGATTTTACAATTCCTGATTTCAATTTCTTCTGACAGTTTGATTACTTTTTTACCTAAGGCATTTAAGTAACGTAAAAATTAGGAGCTATTATCCCCTTTAGAAGCCCTTTTCGCCTGAGAGGCATGGCTATAACCAACTTTTTGGAAATCTTGTAAATTACCCATAAACCATTATTTGGTTTCTCAACTAACAAAAAGTAAGATCTACGAACAACTAGAAATAGATTAATTTACAATAATTTGGGAAGGCTCTGCATTAACCATAGATATCCTCTAGTCCTGTTTGTTCCCATTGTCATCCAAATTAGTTAGATTATATGTATCTTGGATTGGGGGTATTTAGAGGGGCGTGGTAATAAAATAATCCAGCATTCGCTTTCCGTAACACCTATACAACCGTTGGATAGGCTGCCAAGCTCACTGGATTGGGTGGTAGGATGACATCTTGGCCCATTTCGAATACCATTTATTTCCGTTTTCTATCCATGGGAATAACAGGCATTATGGGTTTTGGTTTTTGGTCATCCCTTTTGGTACATGAAAATCGCTGCCGGTTCACGGGATTATAAAAACTAGGGTTCCTTTCCAACCCTTACTTTATTTTTTAAACCTTTTTTTTTTCCCGTTTTTGGTCCTTAAATCTGTAACGCGATCCCCATGGCCAAAATATCTTTTTCTATGCTGTCCTACCCGAATGGGGATGGTATTACGAAGCAAGGAATCTTGAAAATTACGAAGTTGCTACTCTTGGAATATTACATCTATCCAAGTATTTTTAATATTCCTTATAGATTCTTGCCCTCGTCCGGCACCGGTATCAACAAAGAATCATGAGCTTTGAGAACAATCATTTTCGCTGAGCATTAAACAAAGGAAGCAATTGCCATTTGCTGTAATAATCCGTGTGGCCAAAGTACTCCATTATCCCGGATTGGGCTCGCACCAAGATCTGCTCGGATAAAGTATAGGGGCACCAAGGAATTCATTCTTGTTCGCCAAAGGAAAATCCATTAAACTTAAATAATGGCCCAACTCTAATAATCTCTATTAATATAGGCTTGTATGGGTTTCGATTTCTTTCAGGGCTATATTTTGCCTCCTCCGCCTTTTGCGCTTCGTGGAATCGGAAACTGACAATGGAAGTATTCTTTTATTGAAATGGGCGATCTAACATTACATGAAACTACCAAAGGGTTAAAAAATGAGTATGATGTATAATGCTTAAATCATTAGGGAAGCGTTTGGTTCTAATTTAATCAAAACTAATATGCCTCAAGGATTATAAAATGAAGATGTGCACACCAACATATCATCTCCATTTTAACACTGTCTATCGATTTATGTTATTTATTTGAAACCGATCACCAAATAAGCTCCTATAAAAATTCGAGTAAGAAATCCAAAATAAGTAAAGGGAAATGGATGCTGGGCTTAAAACGAAAAGCATTAAATTAAAGTTAGATTACAGATGAACGTATTTAATATTAAAGGCAAACATCATCCTTTTGTGTTATCAGACAGTGTAGATATCTCCGGAATATCGAAAACTAGAAAAAAAATGAAAAAAGAGCGTCCTTTTAACCCTTGTACATTTTTTTCTAGCCATGCCAATTGTCATATTCCAGGCAATACGGGTAATTCGATATCAAAAGGCAAGGATTCATGCCTTGATAGAAGCCTATGCCCAAGCCATGGGCAAAGAAAGATACCCTATTGCTCAATGAAATTTAAACGGCAGATGTAGTAATCAACTGCCCCAGGTTTCATCGCGGGATTGAGAGAACTGTTAAAAAAGGAAGTCCATGAAAGGGATGCTCTCAAAGCTCGAAACTGGCAACAGGGACACGAACCTTCAAAATTGAAAAAAATTACGCTTTCTTAATGCGGAAGGAGTGCAATAGCAGATGCCAGATATCAAATACAGAATCCTGATGATTACCCTTAGGAATATGTGGAGCACTGTTATTATTGCGAGGAAAATAGGTGTGGGAAAAATTTCTGCTTATAGAAATATGTTGCCCGGCAGGTCCACCAATAGCGTTTCAATCTGGCCATTGTTTAAAGTCAATAAAAATCGATTCTGATTTTCTAATTGATCATCCTTCGGACATAAGATCCAAAATATCGCCAGGCTGGACAATCCAAACCTCGCAAATGGAGTTTAGCGTACTGAACCTAATGGCTTTCTGCCTTCCATTTTTAGAATGGAAGATTGGGACATAGTAATGCCCACTTTCACCGACAGGATCGGTAGAGTGACTTTTTACCGCTTTGGCAAGCCTTACATCAAGGTTATTATTATCGGGGCATTGCATATGTTTAAATAGTCAAATCATTCTCCTGTTTCAGTTTGCGAGCCAATTACGAAACGCTCGGGCAAATCCACCAAAGAAAAAGAAAAGAAAATACGGACTGTAAGGTTCATAAACCGAGAAAAAATTGATATTTGTAAACTAGAACCCGGATACTCCAAGTTTATTCATAAGATAGGGATGAAGCAAAGATAGTGCCAATCTATCGAAAGAAATGCATCCAATTCGAGAAGGGTCTATCCATCGCAGGACGAATCGCATTTTCTTAATAGAATTCTCCTTGTCTTTGCCGCTTCCAGAATCTTAATAGGGTCCATCTTAAAAACGTATAGTATGCAAACATGGCAAGTACCGAAAATACGCTATAAGCAAGTAAAAAACCCTTAGGCAGCTTGTCCACCCCAATAATCCCCATGCGTTTCTCGATATTCGAATGTAGTCTCTATCATATTATTTGGGATGTTCACAATCCATCCTGACTAAGACAAAACTTATAAACCGTTAAAAACCCCGCGGGAAAATAGGGGATCCCGTAAAAAAGCAACAATTTGCCAAAGAATGAATAATCCAAGGCCAAACCCATAAGCAAAAAGCCCTATCTGAAGGACAAAGTAGAAAATTGATAGATTTCGCTGTTAAATGGTTCTGAATTGCCATTAAATATTATATTATTATTGATCGCGCTCCGAAAAAGAACAAATATTTATTGAATAAACAATAACAATTTAAAATTAATATTACCAATTAATGCATAATCAATAAATTAAGACGGTGCTAAACCATGTACCTTATTCATAACCTTATTTTAAAGACAACTCTATATAATTGGGGCGGGTAGGTCTCTTTAATCTCATAAAATCAATTAAAAATACATCAGTCACACCAGCACATGACATTCCTCATTTTTAAGCCCTTTACTTTCATGGTATCTTTGATTAAAATAGGTCCTTACAAAAGATTTGCGGTATGGACAAATACATCAACGTTTATTTTAAAGGGGTAAAAGAAAAAATTTTTTTATAGAGATCGGTGATCTCTCTTATTTTACTGCGATTTTTTAAAGAGGTATTAAAACCTCCTTTCGAATTTAGGGAGTACTGCGCCAATGCCTATCAAATGGGGAACCGATCCCTGGTCTTTGGTAACGATTAACAGGGTTTATTCATTGGGCCTGGTGCTCACCCTGGCATCTAGACCCACTTAATTCAATTTGCGAGCGTATTCCTTGGATGCCCAAATATGGTTGGTATTCTCCATAGTAAGGGAAATAGGAGCCTGTATTACTGCCTGATCTGCGCTGGCCCGTATTGCATTCAGGGATAGAGCGAATTAGGCTCTATCGGGGTACCGACAAATTTTGATGCCATGGAGTCTCGGGGACCAAACCCCTTTAAATATTTGGTAATTACACGGTATGGCCACCACTTTAATGCTGCCAATTTTAGTGATTTACGGGGGATTTGGTAGCTCTTTATGGGTCGGCTTTAGTAGAAAATTTAAAAGGAGATGTTTCCTGTTTTCAACTCTACTTTTAATACGGTTTTCAATGCTTTATCCTTTGCCGACTTTTGGTTACCAGCCACCATAAAAATCGGTCTTTTTTGGAATTTACCATTAGGGATTGTAGGATGCTATAAGGGTTTATTGTAAAAAGGTACTGCAGGAGTTTGGGGATAGCCGCAAATTACGCTGTGGTCATGGCATCCTTACTATTATTTGTGGTAGTTTATAGCGGTATTTATTTTCGATATATTTTTATGAACTTTAGGATTTATGGATCAAAATCAAGTAAGCACATACTATAGAATCAGTTAACAAAAAAAACGTTTATAGAGATCAATGATTCTCTATAAAAGTTTCGGTGACAACACGTATGAACGGATTTAATATGACCCTACTAGAGGGCCAAATCTGTGTGGTAATGGGAATCGGGTTCGGAAATCGGTATGATCAAATGCCTTGTGGGCTTTGGAACAAACCGATAGTGGAACCGTAAAAATGGGGTAAAGGAAAAAATAAGCTGGACAAAAAACTTTGGACGGGAATTGCGTTCCGATTATTCGGTTTTCTTTTTAGGGAAGGGCATCTGTACGTCCAGGCGGTCGCGAAAAATTTTAGGGATTTCCATTGCGCAGCATAAAAAAATTGGGGAGTGGTTATTGGGATACTGAATCTCTGGTGTTGGAAGCCTTGGAAAATGTTGGTATTGGCACTACTATGAATTTAATTGCCTGTAGAACTATCGGGAGTGAATGAAAGAAGGATCGCCTTGCACGTTACCCTAATTCTAAAACCCAAAGGTAATTCTTTATTATGATGAGCCTACAAGCGGTTGGACCCTATTTACCTCCAAGGAGATAAAGAATTAATGGGTCCATACAAAGAATACGGCACTTCCTCCCTATTTAATTACCATGATGTGGATTGGTGCCAGAGTAATTCGGAGCGAATGATCCTTTTTGGTAGATGAATATTACGCAGAAGGTACCTATTCGCAATTATCGCATTACCGACCCAAAGTAAGAAGCCTTTTTTTAAAAATAAGCCATTATGGCAAGACAAAATTAGAAACTTGGAAATCGGGAATATCCGGTCGTCTCGGCACATTACTATTGGTTACGGCTGCCTATTTAATTGGAAACAGGCAGAAATATGTTTGGCAAAACCCTCCTATAAGTCTCTTTTTAAGATGCCAACGGACTTCAAAATGGAATAATGTGCGTTTTTCCGGGATTAATGTGGGCTACGGTGAATAAAATTAGAATGAATAAAAACGATACCAAACAATTCGTGTTACATATGATTATGAGGAAAAAATTGCAAAAATCATTATTAAAAAGATGCCGTAGCTACCAATTGGTTCCGATGCCTTGTTAGGCAGTATGCTCATCAAAGTACCTGGGAAAGGAAAGACCAACCCATATTTGGCCCCGGGGATGAACTGCCAAATCTTATCAGCAGGGTTGCCACCCAAGAATGCTAAACACCCTAAACCAGGGACTAATGAAAATTGCAGCTTTGTTGACACAGGATCTTCTAAAAGTCACTCGTGTCATTGACGCAAGGCAAAGGACCTTTGGAGGTTTGCTCAATGATTCCCTTATGGCCACTGAACTGCACCAAACCATTACCAATTTGAAACTTAGCAGTAGTGAAGGCCAACAAAATGATAGGGAAATGAACCAAATGTTGTAAAACAGTTCGATTTGAGAATAGGCTGCCGGGGTTCTCCTAAAAGGGACTCTATTTCCGGGCGATAAAATGAGAAATGTAAATTTCCATCTTAGAAAAATGGTCCCAGTATCGAATCGAAAAAATGTCTTTGAATTTAAATGTCGGTAATTGGAAATATAAAAAAAGGGAAGGGTGCCATAACTATTTAGCATCGATACTATATAGTAGGGCAATTTGGAGGACGACCTGGAAAATGTTCGGAAGGGGTGAAAAACTTCAATGAAGTAAACCGAAGCCTTGAACCATTAATTTTCTTGGACTCGACGATATTTCAAAAGGAAAGAAAAAGAGCAAAAGAAGGAGCAGGAAAAAATAATGATAAGTTCCTATACCCTATTATTAACTTAGTTCCACCACATGGAAATTAGTTCAATACTACTGTCATTATCCAATTCTTGATTGTTAATTTCGGGACGCATGCCCAAACGACCAGGGAAGCCCATCCACCCCAATCCCGGGTTACATAAAGATACTGCTGCCCCACTGGCTATAATCCCGCCCAATGTTTGGTATTTGCTTAACTTTATGGGCTCCATTTTTTTATTTCTGATATTGATCCGGCCTGCATTAACCGTGTGTAGTCCAGATAGGCGTGAGGGCTATATTGGTTTGATCCACCACTTCCCCACTCCAATGTGAGGGTCGTGGGACATAATATTTTTAAATGCAATCCCGTTTACATTCCAGCAGGGATTTTTGAGGTCCCCATATTTGTTTTAAAGGGGGATTGCCCCAATTCTCTACTCCCACAATAGCCATTTTATCCCCATTGTTTTTCAATACATTCGGCTTCATTCAGTAAAAGCTTAAAAACCAATTGCAGCATGAAAATCTTTGATATCCGTAAGTTACTATTCCTTTCTTCTCGATTCCCCATTTGCGGTAATCCCCGTAATCATGATTCCCCGCACGAATATTTACCCTCCTTAGCGGTAAGTTGCTTTAAACTGCTCCTCCCAACCATTCAATTCCCATGCATAGTTATTCACCAAATCGCCGTAAAAAAAATAAAATCCGGATTTAATTGATTAATAGTTTTAATGCGCGGTCCAGAATTTATGGTAAAACCGTAAGTTTAAACTGCCCAAATGAAGATCGGGATATTTGAACTATTCGCAATCCGTTTTTAAAAAATTTGGCGGAAGTAATTTTCGATTATACTTTAAACATGATGCCACCTTAAATCTGTTATACCGCCTAAATACGGCATAATACGATACAAAAAAGCAAAAAACCCAAAAAAACGCCCAATCATAGGAATGATAAAGGGCAAGGATTTTTCGTCTTGAAATTAAAAAAGTTGGAAAAAATAGGGATTGGGAGATAACCACTACAAATATTAGTTTGGGAATAAAGAGGAAACCAGTTTAAACCATATAAGGTTGAAATAAGCAGTTGTTTTCTTTTTGCGGTTGCTATACTCTCCATCTAATTTTTTAACACCAAAATGGGAAATGATAAGCCCTATTGTAAAAAACCAAAAGGCGATATAATACTGTTCTTTAGATGGAAGATACAATTGGGGCTCCATGAAGAGCTAAGCCAATAGAAAGGCAAAAGCATTCTTCAGTAAATTACCAAAACATAAAAGGACTATTGCAAAAAAGTATATGATCGCATTAATAAGGGCTTTGCTATATGGGTGTTGTATCTTTTGGCCTTCTTTCATTCACTAAGGCCCAGAAATACCTTTTACGCTTCTACCCACTGACATACATTAAAAGATAAGTGTAATTTCTTCATAGTCTCCAAAAAACACCCAAAACCATTCATTGGTATAGAATAACCAATAAAACCGGACCAAAAAATTAAAAAACCATAAATAAAAACTCTTGAATAATTGGCGAATTTGTTAGCCAAAATAGGTATGAAAGGCAAGTTGCCCTTCCATATTTAAACAAAGCATTAGTCATTTGTAAAGATAGGGAAACAAATGCTTAAAGGATAAGGAAAGATTTAGTTTTCCTTGATAAAGGCATATTTTCAAAAAAAGACAGACCGATCAACCCAATAACCAGGGTTATTTGACTCCAATGGAATCGAGTGTGAGCCTCTAGCACTTGTGATTTTAAGCTTTCTAGCCAAAAAGCCGTCTATTGCATCGTACTATAACTTATGAGCAGCATCCAAGTAAACCTTTTCGCGTTCCCCAAAACCAAATTAGACCAACAACAAAGGAACGGGCCATTATCCGGAGAAAGAAAACCAATCGGCGATATTTAAAATATTTAAAATGTATACATTTCAATTAATTGGGATGGATAGAATTCCGATTATTAAAAAGGTTATTACGGACGACAAGCAAAATTTAGCAAGGTGATTTAGTTCATTAATGATTTTCCCTACATTACATAGGTGTTTCATCCATTATGGATTTCTCCTGTAATTGCTCTTATTCCCTCCATTCTGTAGGTACCTGTCCTGAAGTGGTCTTAAGGACAACCATTTGTGTCCCTTCTCCTCAACGTTCTGTCCATAACGATTTTAATGGATGCTGGCGGGATTCAGTTTTCCCCAAGTTATGTATCACTAGCAAGCATCCGTAATTCCATAAGATCCACCATCACCAATGAAGAGGACCAATCTTATTACCTTAATATAAACAGATTTCCGATTTTATAATAATCTACAATGGCAGTGGTTTTAATCGTATTTCTTAAATTCGCTTCCCTGAGTTGCAATTAGGCAAATTGGAATTTTCCTTTTTACAGGAAGGAATTTAACCCTTCGTTAATTTTGGGACAAACGTCCCATAGCGTATTCTGTTGATTTTACCAAAGTAAAAAAAAAGCCAAGAACAACACAAGCAATGGATAATAATATGAGCAATATCTTTTTTGAACTTTTTCCATTTAATATACCTTCGATTAATTTTCCAAAAATTGCTAGCAATAGCCTTTTGAAGTGATGCTATTCGCCAATCATAAGCTGCCACATATTGGACATTGGAATGGGCTATGATTTTTTTCCTTCAAACTTTTGAATTATAAAAGCTATTCTTTAAACCGCAACACCGCCCTATGACTTTTGTCAGTTTATGGATTGCCATTGAGTAAATTAGGATTTAGTTGGGATAAGTGGGCAAATTGTTGGTTTAGGGAAAAAACACTCCAATAGGGAAATTAATGATGGTATAATTAAAACCTAGTTTTTCAATTTTGCCTCAGGGAAGGGCCATGGAGGCCAACGAAAGGAAAAAAACTACCTTATAATATTCGAACGCCGCCTGAAACGGGAAAACGGGGGCAGGCAAAAGTTCCAGAGCATTCCCAAATTCTCACTTAGTGAGTAAATTTCTTTAAAAAAAAAAAACATTACCAATTGTCCATGGGCCCCCAACCTATCTATAAAATGTCGAAAAAAAAACAAGCCATTAAACGATGATGATTTTATTACATTTCATATTTTTTCGGAAATAGTGCCTTTCTTTTTTACTGAAATAGGAATTCGTTTCAATAAAAACCTTTCAAATATTGAAAAAAACCACCTATATCTTTGTACGGGCTTAGTTACTTACCCTTTTTTTTACATTCTTGTGTTAGTCTAAAAAATATTACGTCCATATCTCTCTCT
>Ga0163217_1074246_pt1 | contig 10535 bp, 10 predicted proteins | sample SynspAceP_FD_185933 | JGI IMG/M metagenome (GOLD analysis project Ga0163217, IMG submission 185933) | Saline lake microbial communities from Ace Lake in Antarctica - Synechococcus sp. Ace-P (PacBio error correction) | ecosystem: Environmental > Aquatic > Non-marine Saline and Alkaline > Saline ... | reverse complement strand
TCGTTAGTTATGAACCTTGGCTTGTAGTTCATGCAGTAGCGGGTTCCCTGGCCTCCCGTACGCACCGCTGCTGGCATGCTGCAAGTGCAGAATGCCTTCGGGTCTTGGCCCCTTGCAGCTGCTGCACGTTCAACCGCTGCGCGGAAGCTTGCGCCTCCTGAGCCTTGGGCCATACGGTGGCTCCCGACTCTGCGGCTGGCAGCTACCAACTTTGGTGGACATTGCGGGGAGCTGTTAGAATAGAAGGCAGCTGTGCTGCTGGAATAACCGCCTGTAACTCAGCTGTGAGCACCGCGGTTTTCGGACCCTGCTTTCCCGTGGCCTCCTTGGCGACGGCTCCGATTAGTAGCCACTCCGGGGCACCCCAGCTTACCAGCAGAGCAAGGAGACATAGAAACGGCCTTGCAGGTGGTGGATCAAGACGAAACACCTCTCGGCGGCAGATGCTTCTTTTAGTGGATGCGAGGGCATCGTGGCAAAGATACGGAGGCCGGCGCCCCTTTTGCTCGTCTTGGGGTGCTGGCTCAATCAGATCGATTTAATGACTGCCAAGGCACCACTTCCTTCCATCTCAGCAGGAACTTTTTCCCCGCTAGTGGCTCCGCCCTGCTCGGCCTTTGGCTCTGTACGGATTGCGCTTCTAGCCGTTCGTCTGCTAGTAAATACGTAAAAGCCAAGGCTGATGATTTGCCATCAACTTCAGGACTGAACGGTGACACAGGGGCCATTGTCCCGCGTAATGGTTGAGGTTTTCAGAGAGGTCTCCTTAGTACTGAAGCGTGATTTCATAGGTTGATTGTTTCGAAATTGGATTGTTTTTCAAAAGTTTTCCCGGCGGAAGTAGTGACGGGGTTCTTGAGTAATTCGATGGACAAGCTTTCTCAGAACTTTTCTGATGCAGCAAGATAATTCTCGGAATCCACGCTTCCCGCCTCTGTGCTGTAGCGAGAAACGTCAGCTTTTCCCTAGGATTTGTTGAGGGCGGGCCCATTGGTGATTGATTTCGTCCGCTTGCTGTGCTTTGTCTTCCATTTTTTACCAACTCCTTGATGGGCCGGAGTGAGAATATCCCCAAGGCTGGCCGCGGGCGCGAGACTTCAGGGCCCTCTTGTTGGAACCCCATGGGCTCTCGATCGGTTTTCAGGCAGGCGCTTGGCGACGTTGATGGAGCAGGGCCCCAAACGAATCCACTGTGAGCGCGGACGAGTTCTTTGAGCGTGAACCCTCTGCCTGCTGAGGACGCGCCCGTTCGAGCTGGTGGTGCGTGGATGAGAGAACGGGCATCTTCGCGGCCCTCTATCTCGACTGTTTATTCGAGGAGGGAGACCCGGGTCAGGAGGCGATCGCCGCCCTGGGCGGCCTATCTGCAGAGCCGCTTTGGCCTGGAGCAGGGGCCGAATGGGGAGGCCACCGCCAACCGTTCGGACCTGGGCTGGCGCTCCGGGACTTTCGCTGTTTCTGGAATTCACCCTGCCCGGGCTCCAACCCCGTGTCACAGCGACGGCTGAACCGGGCTGTTGAAAGGCGCTGGATGGCCGGGCCTACCTCGCTACCCAGCTCAGCGGCGGCGGTTGACGATCACCGGAGTGCCGCTTGCCTGAAATGAAACCGTGCCAGCAGGGCCGGCACAACCGAGGTTCTGCCCGTCCACTTGTCGAGGAAAGCTTGTAGAGCACCTTGGTCATCAGGCTGGATTGAGGATCTGGTAGCCTTGGTCTCCTGATCAGCAATCTTGACCTCGGTCTGGGCGGCGCAGCAAGCCTCTGGCAGCGATCTGTTTCTGTTCGATTGCGGCCGGTATTCCTCGTCGATCTGGAGGCCGAGATCAAGAACCCTGGACGATACGTAATTGAACTTGGTTCAGTTCTTCGGGCCACTTCTCTTGAACCAGTCAGAAAATGCTGTTCCATTCCGGTGGCGATCGTCACCAGCTCGTATTTGGGAAAACACGATTTAGCGCTTTGAGAGCGAAGGTCTGAATGACGCGTCGCATAGATCTGGGGTTGTCCGGTAGCGATTGTTTCGTAGATTCGCGGAGTTTCCGTGGGCTTCACGGGCGTACTTCACCGTGCGGTGGCCTCGATTCACCTGCAGATCCTGGTTTGAGGGTGAAACTGCTCCGGCCGCACCTGGGTGCGCACATCGAACAGCGAGGGTGGACTGAAATCACGGGGCCTGATGTCGGGCCCCGGGCTGCGCTGCCGCCCGTAGACCTTGCCGCAGAGTGGTGACCACTGCCACGTTGCCGGCCGCACGATGAAGAATCGTCTGGGTCAGCAGGATCAGCAGCGCCACCGCTGCCGCTGCGATCACCTGGAACGTGGTTCCAGCCCAATCCCCACCGGCTGGGGGGCGCATTGAGCTCTGATATGGTCACGAATCCTGTGTTAGCACGACCCTAGGCATAGCGGACCAGAATGGGGTGACCAGCAAGCGTTCGCAATGACCGGCAATCTTCAGGGGATCGGCTTCATCGCCAGCTGGGTGCTGGGCTGGGGGAATCGGCGGCTTCCCTGAATCGATGCCGCGGCCTGATCAAACGCCGGCGTCTATGAAATCGGCGCGAACCATGCTCCGGTACCTGGACCAAACCTTCTCGGTCTGGAGCCTGCTCTGGGGGCTGGCTCGGTACTGGCTCTTTCGCGCATCACCGGCCCAAAGGCCAAGCTTCCCGTAGGGAAGCAGGCAATGCTCGGCGGGGATAGTTCTCCTGGCCCACGCGGCCGGCAACAGAACATTGAACCGCGGCAGCCAGCCGCCAGGGCTGCCAGGGTGCCAGCCTGGGAATCCTCGAAGGCCCAGCAGGCTATGGAGGTTATGGCCCAGGGCGCAGGGCCCGCTAACTGGAAAGCGTCCGGGCGGGCTGTCGCTGCCCAGGTCGGGATTCATCGCCGTAGACACGGGTTTCCAGCAGCTCCAGCCAGGGTGGGCGCGCTTCTTCAACGCACCGAGCTGCTGGTGCGCTCGTGACAAAGCCAATCGAGGATCGGCCAGGTCCTGACAGCGGCCAGTAACTCGGGAGCCCTTCATCCGCGTTCTGCCATCGGTAGCAGATGCGGCAATCGGCTGCTGCCCACCCGCCAGAATTCTTCCGTCTGGCGGTTTCACGCCTCGCTCGATCCAGGCGATTTCACCTGGTCGCGTTGTCCCAGGGCGCCGACGTCCCTTAGCCCCAGCAGCGGGGCCTTCGCTCAGCTGGCACCCCAAAGGGCCCAGGGCCGGCTTCGCTCCAGGCCCGGCCGTGCAGTGTTTCGTGTCGAGCAGAGGCCCGTCGGAGGTCGAAACGGCAGGCGGCTGCGGGGAGCATTTTGCGCCATTCTTCAGTTCCCGGTTGCCGGGATCCGGCTGGAATGGCGCCACCCATGGGACTAGGCGATGAACGAGGAAGACGATCGAATCGGTGCTGCAGGAACCCCGTCTTCCAGCCGCCCGCAGCCCTGGCGCCGGCGCCCGCATAATCCAGGCCTGGAGGGCGTACGAGGCCCTGGTGCGAGGGTGGAGGCTGACCCTGACCGCCTTCTGGGGACGCCAGGGGCCCGTGAGCTGCTGCAACGCGTCGAGCCCTTCCAGACGGTGCTCGACTGGAGCAACCCGCCCTGTGCCCCGCTTGTTTGAGAGGGGGCACCACCAAACCTGGCCTACAACTGCCTCGATCGCCACCTGCAGGGCCCCAGGGCGAGAGACGGTCTATCTGGAAGGCGACCCGGCGGACCACGCGCCGCTTCACCTTACACCGAGCTGCATGCCCAGGCTGCAAGGCCGCACAATTGCCCTGCTGGAAGTGGGCATCGGCAAAGAGATCTTGTTGGCCCTCTACATGCCGATGGTTGCCGGAAGCCCGCCATCGCCATGCTGGCCTGCGCCGCATCGGTGCGCCCAATTCGGTGGTATTTGGAGCTTTCCCGCCGAGCCCTGCGTGACCGGTACTATCGATGGGTGACGTGAAGGCGGTGATCAACGCCGATGGTTTCCTCAAGGACAAGGCTGCTTGTGGCGCTTCAAGCCCGGCGTGGATCAGGGCCCCGGCCGGCCGACGCCTGTCCCCACTGTGTGACCATGTGCTGGTGGTGCGCGTCCCGAGCAGCCCACCGGCGATGACAGCAGCCGCGACCACTGGTGGACGAGCGGGTAGGAGCCCGCCAGCTCCGAGCACATCGGCCGAGCCGTATGGCCAGCGAAGAAGACCGGGCTGTTGTGCTCTACACCTCCGGATTCCACGGGTAAAACCGAAGGGTGGTGCACACCAACGCGGCACAACCTCTGGGCCCAAGCTCACCTTACGAGGGATCTTCGACCTGCGCTGAAAGACGGAACGTCCACTGGTGCACGACCGACGGGCTGGATCCACCGGCCACAGCTTACATCGTCTATGGGCCGCTCTTCCGCCGCGCCACCACCGTGATGTACGAGGGCACGCCCCAACGGCCTCGAAACCGGCGTGCGGTTCTGGGAGGTGATCGAGAAGCCAACAAGGCTGGCCTGTTTTATACCCGCTCCACGGCGATTCGTGCCTTCATTAGAAGAGCGCGCCCGCGAGGTGCCCGATCACTACGACATGGCACAGCTTGCGCATCCGGGGGAACGGTGGGCGAACCGATCAAAAACCCCGAAGCCTGGATCTGGTATCGGAGGTGATTCGGACATAGGCCGACTGCCCGATCAATCGACACCTGGTGGCAGACGAAACCGGCGGCGTGTGATGATCAGCCCCCTGCCGCGGCCACCCCCACCAAGGCCGGGGTCCCGCGACCCTGCCCCTGCAGGCATCGCGCCGATTGTGGTCGACAGCGATGGCCGCAGCGGCGCGTGGAATGAAGGGTATCTGGCGTGCGTCGCCCGGCCGGGGGAAATGATGCGCACGGTTTTTCACGGTGATCCCGAGCGCTTCCGCAAAGAGCTTACTGGGAGGCACATCAGCGGCCGCGATGGTCGTTCCGTTTGGTATTTGCCGGTGGACGGCGCCGTCGTGGATGCCATGGCTACTTCTGGGTGATGGGCCGCTCGACGACGTGATCAAGCGTGTCGGCCAACGGCTGGGTTCGATGGAGATCGAATCGGCCCTGGTGAAGCCACGGCCGTGGCCGAAGCCGCCGTGGTGCGGCCGCCCCGACGATCTTCAAAGGGAAGGCATCGTCGCCTTTTCTGTGACCCTTGCAGACCGTCTCAGCGGTGATTGAGGCGCTGATGCCGAACTGCGCCAGCACCGTGGGCGCCCGAAAATCGGCCCGATTGCCCGCCCCATTTGAGGATCCGCTTCAGCGCATGGCCCTTGCCCAAGACCCGCCAGCGGAAAAAAATCATGCGCCCGCATCTCAGGGCCTTAGCGCTGGCGAAGAGGTGAGCGGGCGACACAGCACCCTGGAAGACCGCTCCGTGCTCGATGCCCTGCGGTGGATGACGAAAAAGCTTGCCTGGCCTGGCTCAGCCGGGGCAAGCAGAGGGAGGCAGCATCAACGATCGGTGTCCCGCAGAGGAGTCAACCAGTACCTGGAAACTTGTTGAGTTGGTACCGTGGCCCAACCAATCCAGCAGTTGATCGGCCAGCCGGTCGATCTGGCGTTGCCTGGCGGGTCATCGGCCCAGGCCCCCAGCAGGTTCTGGCGCAGGCCGGCGCTGGCTGGGGTGAGGGTGGTTCGGCCGCGGGACGTTCGACAGGGTCGAGGCGTCATCGGCGCTGCTGCAGGACGCCGATCAGCCGGCTGGCTCTGGCAAGGGCATCGTTGCCGAAGCGCAGCATCAGCAAGGTTGCGCGGCTGGCGGGTAATGCAGCAGACCCCACCAGCCGCAGGGGTTTCCTGTGGTGAGGGGCTGAACTCGGTGCGCACGCCCAGGCGTGGGGCCAGGATCAGCAGCAGTCGGGAATGAGCGGTCGGCGGAGAAATTGTTGAAGCACATCGCCACCAACCGCTGCAGCCGCGGGCCGCCGTCGGGGCAAGCAGATGCAGTTTGCAACCCAGGCTGTGGCCCAGCCGCAACAGCGGTGGCTGGCCGGTGAGGCCTGGCCCCCCGGCGGAAGGCGCGCCAGGCTTCGGTGGCCTGGCTCTGGTGTTCGAAACCGGGCACGTAACTCCAGGCCCGGATCGCCAGCCCGCGTACAGCCAGGGCTTCAGGGCAGGCGCCGGTAGCTTACTTGTGCGGCTTGGTGGCCAGCAAGTGGCCGCCGATGAAAACTCGACCGTTCCGACGGCTCACCGCTGCCCGCGGACAGGCACCAGAGGCTGCCCTGCTGCTTCCAGCGGGTTTGATGGTGGCGGGCGATCGGGGAGATGGGATTTCAGCCGCCAGCAGCTCTCAGGGCGGTGAGGGCTTCACGGGCATGGGCGGCCCCGTCGAGCAGGGTTGCCTGAACAGGTGTCGCACCACCCCCTGGCCGTCGATTCACGAGGTGACCGGGCGGGCGAGGAACAGAAGGCGTTGGCACCCCGGAAGGGCCTTGGCGCAAGGCGTTGCCCGAGTTCCACCGCAGGGTAGGGCAAAACTGGTGGCGCTGTCAGCGAAGCGGCATGGCTTGCGGCGTCGTTTCGCCGCTCACGCCCCAACCTGGGCAACGAGTGCCTCGAGTGCTGTGTGGTTATCGCGGATAGGCAACAGGCTTCGCTGTGCAAGCCGGGAGGTGTCGCCGGGATAGAAAAAAACCACCAGGGCGCTGGGCCCTGGAGTTGGTCAGCTGCGACGCTCGACGACCGTTCTGATCGCTCAGGGCAATCAGCGGGAGCCCGATCTCCCCACCTGGATGGCGTTGGCCACGCGATCGCACAACGTATGGATTCACCTAGGAAATTTGCCGGGCCACGGCCCTTGTCCCAGCTGGGATCATTGGGCGGTGGTGATGGGGTTGGCCATGGAGGAGCAAGAAACAGCTGGAACGGCCAAATGCCTCTGCAGTCAGACCAAATCTGCTTCAGCCTGGTTGAACGCGGAGCCACCGCCGTGTCGTCGCCGTTGCCCCTCGCTGACTGAAGCCCCGCAGCTCAGCCAGGTCCGTTAGGCCGGGCGGCCGTTCCCCGAACCGGCCTGCTATCCTCGATACGGAAACCACCGGGCCTGGATCCAGCCCAGCAATCACTGCATCGAAGTGGGAAGCCGTGTTGTTGCGAATGCGTGCCCCATTCGGCGGTGCTCAGCCAGATCTTCCTTTTTTGCTGCCTTGCCTGAGCAATGACGCCGAGGCCATCAATGGTATTCCGGCGGCCGGTGAGTCGGGCTGGATCAGCCCTGGCGCCAGCGTCTCGACCTTTTCAACAGCCTTGTGTTGAAGCGCGACGTGCTGGTGGCCCACAACGTTCCCTTCGATCGGCAGTGGTTCGCCGCCGGCCCCCTGCGGCCTTAGGCAAACCCTGGCGTGCAGCTGCGAGGACCTGCGTGGCCCGCCGAGCGCCGCTGCCGCGACCACCCCGTCGGTGCGGATCTGGCCCTGGCCTACGGGGTGGCCGGTCTGGGCGGCCCACCGCGGCCCTCACCATTGCCATCTATGGCTCAGCGTGTCGAGCGCTGCGACGACCTTAAAGCCCTGCTCGCGCTTGCCTTGAAACCCCGCCAGCTTTACCGGGCCCAGCTCTCTTACGACGAGCGGACCGGGCCCGCCAGGGCTGGCTTTTCGCTGAACGATCGATTCCCAAGGCCTGGAGCCGGCGCCTGAGTGAACGGAAGCGGCGGTTTGGTCGGCTTTCCGGTGGCGCCTGTGGACGGTGTTGCCGAATGCGCCTGAGGTCGCCCATCCAAACCGGGCTTCATTGGCGCCTTTAAAAAGCAAGTTTCCAGGGAAAAACTGTGGATCCGTCAGGCCTCGAACACGGTCGCCCATGATAGCAGCAGGAACGATCAGCCCGCTGAAATCAGGTGCCGCGTGTCTTCCCCATGGCTGGTCTGCCTCTGGCAACGCCGTTCCCAGGGTCGGTTGTTGCCTGGTTGATCCAGGGCTTCCTGCTGAGTGTCTGCATTGGCTCGACGCGTCGTGCAGGCCGCCCGTCCCCTATCCGAGGCAGCGGCGGCATCGCTAGGAACGCGTGGATTTTGATCCGCCACCCGCCCGACTTCCCTCATCTCCAGGCGACTGAGGGAGAGCGGCGCGCCATCTGCCAAGTCAGCTGTTTGAGTCATGGGCGAGCGCCCCAACCGCCTCTCCGGTCCTGCGTTTTTGAACCGGGAGCATGGTTTCAGATCCAGCTGGAGCGGCCGAACCAGCTCGCTCCCCTGATCGCCACGGTGTCCGCTCTTGGGTGCGCCTCAGGGACTGGCGGATCCGGGCCCTGATCCGCCAGATCTTCGGCAAACTGGTGGGTACCGGCCCCAGCTGCAGGGCCCCCTGATCGGGACACCGCCCCACGCACCCGCGCGATGCGGCGGGCGATGCCGGTGCGGTGGTGATTCCACCGGCTTGTTTTGCCAAAAAAACGCCGCCCAGCTGATCAAGCGAAACAGGTGGGGCCTGCTGCTGTGCCCAAAACTCTGATCAGCCTGGAGGGGGTGCCCAAGCGAGGAATCCTTTCCCAGCTCAACCGTTGGTCTGGCCAAACCTGACGCGCCCCCAGGCCGGGAGGATCTCGACGATGTCTCCCACTGTTTCTGATCGATGAGATGCCGATGAGCTCTTTCCGATCCTTGAAGCAGTGCTCCGATCTGCTCGATCGCTGGAGGAGATGCCCTGCGGAGTCCCAAGCGGAAAATTGCTGAGGCCGCTCGTATCAGGCCCCGGGTCAGTCTGCGCCGAATCCAACCATTTCAGTCTGGCCCCTGCGCCATCAGATCGCTGATCCTGGCTGCGCCAGAAAAAAACCAGCGGCTTACTTGGAACCTGAGGGCCCGCCGGGGTTTTGAGGATTATGGAAGCAGCATGTGCGCTTGATGTTTTCGAGAAAAATTCACCGAGCCTGCTGACGCCACCAGTGCGATTTGCCGTTTCCGATGTCGTACATCGCCAGCACCGGCAATCGCATGAATCAGGTGATGAAAAACGCTTCACGATGTTTGGTCCAGCATTTTCGCCCCGCTCACCTTCCAATCCGCCGGGCATCTATGCGGATAAATTCAAAGTTGATGCCGGAGCTGGATCTGCCATGGCTATTACCTTGGCCCTCGCCTTGATTGGCCTCATCGCCATTGCTGCAGACCGTACCTGCTCTGGGCGCCGGGTTGGTTCGTGATTGACGGCAACCACGCCGCTGATTTGAGGCCTCAGGGAGCGGAGCCTGAGGCCTTGATTTTCGGCTTCGCCCAGGCTGGGTTCGGTGGGGGCTGGGTTGATTTTGGGTCCGGGGCGGCTGGATCGCGAGCGGCAGGTTTGCTGGAGGCAGTAGGCGGGCATTTTCCTGACGGTCCGCGCCTGGAACGGGGGTGGCCGCAAGCAGCGCAGAACTTCTGATGGCGGGTGCTGGCTGGGGCTGGGCCTGAACCCAGCGCTTCAGGGGCCGGTCCCAGCCCCCTTGACCCAAAGCACCAGATCAAGCCGTAGCCCTCCCCGGCAAGCAGGGGCGGTGGTGTTTGCATAGCCCAGGCGACGGCAGTTGGGGCGTCGGGCCAAAGCAACCTCCCAAGCACCTCAGCGAGGGATAGCCATCGCCCCACAAAGCAAACGACGGCGCTCGCGCACAGTTACGGCCCAGGCTTCTGGGGCAGTGATCGGCGCCCATCGCGGTGATTCGGATGCGACTCCATGCCCCCAGCTCCAGGCAGCTTATGGCTGTCTTCAGTAGTGCCAAGGACCAACCGGCGCTCAAGAACCGTGCTGAAACGAAGCCGGCCATTAAGGCAACGGACCTCTGCCACTCGCCTGGCCTCGGGCATGGTGAGTTGGCTGGTGACTCGGTGGTCTATGGATGGAAGGCCGGCTTCGCGGGCTCTTTGGCCATTGCCCTCAAACTCTGCGGCCCATGGCTGACCCAACCAGCAAAGAGGAACTTATCCAAGCACAGATCCAACCAAGCCACAGACCCACCAGCCCGGATTTCAGCAGCGGCGGCCTTTATTGCCGCTGGCTTGATTCCGCGCCCCAGACCCGCCAAGGCTCGGGACACCTGCAGGCTGAGTGCTGGGGGCCGATCGGGACCCCGAAGGCCCTCTGCACAAAGCTGCGGGGGGGTGGGACGCGCTGAGGCGGGCTGCGAAAACGGGCCCTGGGCCTGTTCGAAGGGGCGGCCGCTGGTTGTGGCCGGCGCGCGTTGAGCGACCGCCGCAACTTGCCAAGTGGCGCGCCGCCAACCCGGGGCGCTCAGGCGTGAAGTGGCTGGCGATGGATGCGGGGGTGCCAGGTTGTGGCCTCCCACCTGGGGCTGCCCCAGTTGGCCCGGTGCAAAGGAACAGAAGAACCCTCAAGCCGGTCTGAGCTCAGGCCAAACTGACAGGCCGGATCCGGCAACAGGCGCGCTCCTTTGAGGGGCGTGGGCCACACGCCGCTGCTCTGACGCGAGCCGCCTAGTCTCGCACAGAATGCTCGCACACGCTGCCGACGTGGACATAGCTATAGTGCAAGCAATCGATAGACATACCTCACCAGCCCTAACAGCCCATCTCTCTCGTTCATAACTACGATCTACTCA
>Ga0163217_1025576_pt1 | contig 10535 bp, 11 predicted proteins | sample SynspAceP_FD_185933 | JGI IMG/M metagenome (GOLD analysis project Ga0163217, IMG submission 185933) | Saline lake microbial communities from Ace Lake in Antarctica - Synechococcus sp. Ace-P (PacBio error correction) | ecosystem: Environmental > Aquatic > Non-marine Saline and Alkaline > Saline ... | reverse complement strand
CGGCATATGGGGCCGGAAGAAGACCAGCCCATTATGATGTTCCCCGGTGGGAAAAGGCGTGAACGCCTATGGCGTTGGGTTTTATTTCGCTAACCGTCCTTTGGCTGCTGGAGGACCCAGAGTGAGCCGTGGCGGCGCTAGTCGGGTTTAGCGCGGAATGTTAAGGATGTCCGAAGGAGTGCAATTATTTAATTAGATAAAGTTGCCGATGGAAATGGCCCCGATCATAATCCTGGAGGAGTGACTGCGATGACAGGTGTTCGGTGGTCACTTAGACGTGGAGAGGCCCCGGCCCAGGTAGGCGTGTAAAGCTGCGGCGGGCATGTTAATGTCGCGGCTTAAATTACTTTAAGTTGAGCCTAAGGGTTGGCGACAGATCAGAAGAACAAGGTGGATTATTCATGGATTTCCCGGTTTGCGTGAGTGGATATTATTTGGGCCTAGGGTGTCGCGGTTTTTTTTGATGGTGGGGCGTTGGGGGCGTTTCGGATCGTTCCAAGCTGGAGGCCAGGCAGGTTCTGCCAGATCGGGACGCGCGGAATGTGCCCCGCGGTGTGGTGGGGGCGGAGGGCTGTGGCCCGGAAAAGGTCGCCAGCAGCGAGCGAGCGTTTCCGACCGCGAAGAGGTCCTTTGACGAGAATTTTGTACCCCGGATGCCATTGAAATGGCCAGAAAGGCGCACCTGGAGGTTGTTGGATTGGAGAACCCCGTTCTGCGCCGTGTGCGGGACGTGGCGCAGCGGTGTGACGGGAACAAGCCGCATAGCAAGGTGCGTGAGCAAAGCGATAAGGCAAGTCCGGCCGCAAAGGAGAGGCCGTTTGAGGAGTCTGGTATAAGTGTCGTCGTGGGAGAAGAGGGCTCGGGTCGGCCCTGTTCGAGATTGTGGGAAAGCGGCTGGCGGGAGTGAATATTTTCAGGAATGAAGATGAGCCGGTAATGGCCGATATCTGTTTCCCATGGCCAAAGCCGGCTCCCAGCGGTGTCTTTGACTGGACCCACGAGATGGAATACATGTGGCGTGGTAGTTTTTCATGGGCTGCTGGCCGAGTACATGAGGCGCTGGATGGATTGTGCTGCCACACCGCAAATGGCCACGGTGGGTGGCGGATTGAAGATGAAAGGCAGGTCCTTCCGCACAGATATCCGAAATTAAGCCTGCGCATTTTGCGGTTCCCCGAAGCAATACCGGGGCCGTGAGTGCAGGCCCAGTAGCCCCGCTTCGCCGGCGAGGGGGGCTCTACTTTGGGAGCCCTGTTTTTTGGTAGGAGCGGTCCCGCCCGAAGCGTTCAAGTCAACAGGTTAACCCTAAGAGGGAAGCCTGCGTGTACTGAGGCTTTGGGCTTCCGTAACTCCTTTTGACGCGGGCCGACGGTCCTACAGGTGGCACGGTGCCGGTTTGCGTAGGAGCGGCGGCCCGCGCCGAGGGCTACACAACGCATCAATGCGGGTTAATTCCTAGTTTTCTCAAGGTGTAACCGGGTTGGCGATTATATGGCGAGGACGTGTCTTCAAATCCTCTCGTCGCATGCGTATGTCCATGAAAGGCCGCCTTGATGCAATGGCTTGGATTGTGGAGACGGTTGACTTGATAGCTGATAGGACCCGCTGAATGAGTCTGCTGCACGCAGTGAGAGGTGGGGTGGGCATGATGACGGCGTGGATTTGTAAAGCGACCAGGCTTCTTGCGGCCCGAGTTTGGATTGTTGCGGGAGCTGATCCGGGAAAAGGTTGCCCGGTTGCGGTACCGTTGTGAGCCACGTAGAAATTCTGATTGAGTGGGCAAGTCAGGCACCCGGTGGTTTTTGGTGCCCGTTATCCTGGTTTTCCATCCCCTTGATTGCGTTTCTAGACTTAACCAGCGTTGGCTGGGGGAATTGGGATGGTGGATCTGTGATCCAGCGACACTTTGGCCGAGGCCGCGCTACGTCCAGAGTTGCCGGTGGCCCGGTTTTATTTTGTAGGAGCGGGTCCCGCCGCCCGGAAAGCAGTACACCAGCAACAAACCCCTCCCAAGAGCGGTGCTGTTGTGGCATTGGGCTTGGGTCTTTACGCCTATTTCCGCCGGGAGGCCGCGGTTCCTCCGAGATGCCCCGGTGGCCCCGGTTTTTCGGTGGGAGCGGCAGGTCCCGCCCGGAAGGTTTTACCCAGCCCAAACAGCCATCGTTTACCCCAGTCGGTTGACTGTCCCCGGCGCCTTTGGGTACAATGCAGGCGTTATGATCCCGGCGATATCCAATGACCAGCTCCGGATCCGGCTGGCCGCCGATTGAATTGTCGTGGAGATTGAAGTTTATTTGTTTTAGTGCTTGATGACTCCATTCCGATTCGGATCGATGGTGTGTTCAGAGCGCAGTTGAAGGACGCAGTGTATAGCGGATTCACACAGCGGTGGGGGTTGCGGCTTTTGTCACGTTTGGCACGGTTCAGAGAAGTCCCACCGATGCTCGTGGGTATGCTTTCCGATGCATCGATGCGCCCCCGATTGTTTATCCCGGGAGTTTGCCGGGTCTGGACTTGCCCGTCGGCGTTGTTGGCGGTGGAGGAGGTGGAGTTATTGCTGGAGCCAAATGGAATGGCTCGCAGAAAGCTGTCTATGAGAACGGTGTAATGGTAGCGGCGTGCCCGGGGCGAGGCCCAGTGGGGATATATACAAAGCCAAGTGCCGGGACCTCACCGCACTGTCCGCCGTTGAGCTGGTGGCGAAGGTGACCGCTATGTGCTGGAAGTGCGCGTGAAGTCATTTCAAAATCGGCTTCGGCGCCAATGACGGGCGCGAGGCGGCAGCCAGCTTGCCGCCATCCCCGACGCGGGCCGTCTTTTAGCAACTGGACCGAATACCGTGCCCGCCGCTGGAATTTGCTGCTATGGCATCGGGGTTGGATAGGGATTTGCCAATACCCCAGGTCGGCATTCTGGCACGTAGTGAATGGGGTTTGAGCATCAGTTATCCCGCGGCGAAACTGGGATGCCGGCGTCGACGAATGCGTTGCCTACCTTGAGGAATCGGCTGCGCCGACGCGCAGCACTGGGCCTCGAATGGGACGGTGTGGTGTTCAGGTCCCCCATGCGTAGCTTACACGCGATGGTTCAGGCCGGGAGCGCGCTGGGCCATTGCAATAAACTTCCCGGCGATGGAAGAGTATTGAGTTGCTAGACGTCCGAGTTCCAGGTCGGCCCGCACGGTTGCCCCGTCACACGCTAGCGCCGGTCGGCGGTGATTGTTGACCCCGATTGTGCGGTCGTCCAACGCGGACGCTGCACAAATATGGAGAGGTCGCGCGCGCTTGGACCTGATGTCGGCGTAGCGTGATATTCCGCCGTGCGGCCGATGTAATCCGCCAGGTTTTGTGAAGGTAAATTCGAGCGGACGCCGGCTGATTCCGACAGTGAGATTTCCGAGCATTGCCGGTTGCGGCCTCGGATGTGAGCGCATCAGTTGATGGTGGGTGTGGGCGGGGAACATCCAGTGAGGGCTGTATTATGCTGACGTTGGCCGTTTACTGTAGGGCGAGTCGCAAGCAGGCGTCATTATTTTGTCTCACCCGGGTGCGCTGGATATCGATGGGTGGTGAAAGATTGTGCCGAGGAAACGGTCGTTCGGGTGGTCAGTTCACCCCGCGACTTGTTACTAGCTGATTCCGGCGGTCCTAGCGTGGAAGGCTTCGGCCGAGATATCCACAAATTTATTGCTCGGCGCCATACAGGCAGCAAGAGTACCGCTGGCGCGCTTTATTCTTGCTTTGGGATAACCGAGTGAGCGATGGAGATGCCAAGTGCTGCGTCGCTGGGTTCACTTGAGAGTATCGCAGGCTTGCCGGAAGTGTGGTACCGCCGGATGTGGGCGCAGAAAGTCCGCACACGAATTGCATTGTTCCTTCCGCGCTGGGGGATAAGGCCCGTGGATTAGCCCCAGTTGCCTTGGCGCCTGAGGTCGGATTGAGGCGTGAGGCCGATCTCGAAACCGCGATTGGGTGCAGGTAGCCTTGCCGAGTTTATGCCCCCGCCCGGTGGAATACCGCATGTGGCCAAGATGGGTGCCGAGCGTGGCACCACTTGGCATGCCTGGAGGCATCATTGAGGGGGTTTGGTGGGCGAGCGGATCGGCGCTTTAAGAAAAAGGAGATCCGGTTTTGCGCGATTCTTACAGATAACGGCGTGTGATAGGGTGATTGCAGGTTGAGCAAAACTGAAACCGTTTGGCATGCATGGATGCCCAGGACAAGCAAGCGAGGGCATGCGTGAGGGCAAACCTGGGTGTTGACGTCGGTCTGGAGTTCTCGGTGATGTGGCCAAGTTACCTGGAAAGCTGGGCGCCAAGGTCGTGAGGTTCCGCAAGACCATTGTGTGTTGGCGGGCGGGGGGGCAGGCATAATTGCCAAGGCGAGCACTGGTGTTGAGTGCCTGATGGCCAGCTGTTGGCCTCCGTGTGGAAAGCCATGGATTTAGGCGTTGAGGGTGCCGGTTTTGAGCAAATCACTAGGACCAGGCTATGCCGCGGATTGTGCTGGGCGTGGAGGGGCTGGTCGATCGCGATTGCGCGGAACATTCTGATGGATGGCGGTTAGTCCCCGCTTGGTTAGTTGAGTTCCATGCGCGTGACGATACCGCTGGTTGAGACTCCGAGGTTTCATACTGAGATGCAAAGTGCTGGAAACCGGCGGGGTGCCGGTAACCCGCAACTAGCTAGCGGTTCGGACCCCCCCATATGGTTGGCGTGATGCGCGCAACTTGCGAGTGGGGGCGCCTGCCCAGTCGTGTGATCCTGAACTATTGCTGCGCAAAAACCCGTTAACGCCGACGGCCCGGCGGCCCGTGGCTGCGTGGAGAGCAAACTGCCGCGGATCATCCATGCAGTGGTCGCCCCGGCAAGCGTGCGGATGCCGAGTGATGCCAAGATGCGATTTGGGCATATAGCCGACACCAGCTGACCGCTGGATTTGCGCACGTTGTGCAGTGCGAGTCGGCGCCCCGGCCCCACGAGAATCGCCGTGCACGGCGACAGATGGAGGCTTACAAGCCGCTGCGGGCCATGGGATGGATTGGCGTTGTGGGTTTTTAGATTTGTGCGGTGATGCCATGGCGATGGTTGGGACATGGCGGTCATGCGGAGTCCGAGTGAGCGGTTGGCAATCGGTTGATGATCCCACGGCCGTGGTTTTGGTGGTGCAGCCGATATTGCGTGGGATCGTCTTCAAGCCAGCGGACAGAGTGCTATTGATTGGCAGCACCTATTTGCCGTGGATATGCGGGTTCTTCACCATAGACCGAGGGCATGATCCGACCGCATTTCGCGGGCGGATTAAGCAGTGCTTAGCCTGATGACAGGATATGGAAGCGCCGAGCTGTTCGGGCCGCGATGGCGGGAGTGACAGGCGGATGTGTTGACAGGCTTGTTCCGAAGGAGGGTTCCAGGCCCCCGGCTGTTAGGGGTGCTGGGCTGGGCATGCATTTTTTTTCCTCTAAAACCAGTCAGATGGGTTCCGCGTTTGCCCGGAAATTGAGGTTAGGTGGCCTGGAATGATGGAGGGTGCTGGTGGGCCTAGAGGACCGTATTCTTCGCCGGAGCGGGGATCATTTTGGGTTTTGCGCTAGTTGCGTGATGCTTGAAATGACGGATTGTGTTGGCTGCGGGATGTGCTTGGATTATCCGCCTTCGCGGGATGCGCCGGTTGGTGTGCGGGAATGCGGAGGGTACGGAGTTGGGTATCGCTGGACGTTACTGGAAGTACGCCGGGGATCATTTGCGGATAGCAGAGTGCGATGATGCGTGATGACGAATATGTTGGTTGTCGGGTATGTTGGATTTCCGCCACCGTATTCCGCGAGGCCCGGAATCCAAGGGATATCTAGCTACTTCACGGGGCACTCTACCATCCGGGTTGGACCCCAACCGTATCAACCAATGCCGAGCACGCGAATGGCGGTCTGACGAACTGTGATGATCTCGCCGGTGTCGCGTTTGTAAGGTCCCATTGACCAATACAGCGTTTTTATTATGGTGGCCAGCGTTGCCCAGTAGCCGGATTCATTAAGGCGTTTGGTCCGGCCAATATGGGTGTCGTGTGGATTTGCCATTCCGGCCACCGCGCACGAGGCCGCTGTTGTGGGTGAGGCACCGTAGCCCCGGCCGATGGTGGTAAGGCAATAGGGATTGAACGGCGGTGTTGTCCCCTCGAGGGGCTCCTGATGCATAGGCCGAGTACCTGTCCGGGATGCCCGGTAATTGGTGCTGTACTGTGTGGCCGAGGTTACCTCCCGATTGTGTTTGGGCGTGGTTATTGAGGCCTCCTGTGTGAGGTCAGACTCTGGGATGTCCGACCCTCCAAAGCGCTCTTTATGGTTTTTGCGCGTTGTTTGCTGCTGTAACCAGCGTGATGGTACCCCGGTCCCCCGCGCGCTTGGCGAGATTCGATGACTGGGCCGGCAAATCTCACCCAATGATTGGCTTCTTGCCAGCAGGCGCGTTTCTCCGCCTCCGCGAGTCGGAGGGCACTGTCCTGCAGCTGAAAGGCTGTCCGGTTGAAATCGCGGTTGGCCAGCCCCGTGCTGTGTGCCGATCGTGCCTGTGGTGTTTGACGATCGCTGTTCTGTGCTGCAGTGCTGTCAGCCCAGTTCGATAGCTCGAGCCTGCTGTATCTGCACGGCCAGATCGTTGATGTAGTTGGTTACAGGCCGCCTGCTGATGCATCGTGTCCGTGATGGTAGATACTTCGAAGTTGGATTGGCTGGTAAGGCTGGCAAGGCGCGGAACTCGTCCGGCACTACCCGAGCCGCCCCTCTCGGCCGGCCTCCGCGAGCTTCAATAGCGGCGGTTCATGCATAGATTGTTCTGGTGGGCTGCTTTCATACTGAGTCACTTGCAAATCTTCGCTCCGTCGTTAACTGGCGGATGGCCTGACGTGTTCGTATCTTGCTCGGCCATGCTGACATCCAATTGCGTGGTATGTCTGCGCCTGTTTGCCAGACGCCCCGCTGCTGGCCGGCGCTTCGGCGGCGTTGGTCCAGCATTGCGCAAGCTGCGCTTGTTAGCCTGGCAGACGCCCCCGATGGCAACCCGGCAGTTATTGGTGCTGGGTAGTTGGCGCGAGTGCGAGATACGCCGGCCAATGTCGAGATGGATACTTCAGCCCGCGGCCCGTGGCAGTTGTGCAGTGGAGGGACGTTTGGCGCGCGAGTTCTGCAGGCTTCGGTTGTTCCCGTTATGTGGGGGGCTGTAGAAACGCAGCCAAGCTCAGGCCAGGGCAAAGGGTGACCAGGAGTCGGAGACAGAGATGTGAACCAGATGAAGACGGCCGGGACATTCAAACTGGGCCGATAGGCAAAGCATTTTATTATTTGGAATGGGCTTGGAGGTCTTCTGCCTTGGCCAGTTATATGCTGCCCACCAGCGATTGGTTTCAAGACCAATGGTTGCCGAGTGGTCGCCAAAGACCGGTGTCTGGTGGCCGCCGGCGAGAATATTGATGATTTTGAAAGTCTGATTATTGACTTGAATGCGCGCCCGCCAATTCGCTTTGTTCTAGCGCCAAGGTGCTTTTAGTCCGTGCGGGCGAGACAGAGAGCTATCAGGTGGGTGTGGTTGGGTCGGGTAATTGCGCAGGCTGCTTAGCCGTTTGCCCGGAATTAAGCCCGATGAGGGATAAATCGATATCCCAGCCCCCCGATCCTCTACAGCCAACCAGCGCGAGGCGCCCAGCGGCCGTAGCTGATTGTGCCTGTAGATGTCCCGCCCGGCAACGCAGGATGTTGTGAGCGGTAATTCTGTAGGATGCTGGCTTAGTTGGCTGCAAGATTATTGCCCAGTAATGACCCTGCGACCGCCCGTAAACGCCCTGAGCGTAATCGCGCAGCGGTGCAAAGTCGCCCTGTGGCAAAACACTTCCGTGCTGGTTGTGCTGACAGTCAGACCGTATGAGAATCCGACGTTCCCCTACCAAGATAGAGCGCAGCCCCAATGGGGGGCGCTTGCGCCAGTCGGGTACGCCGCTCGCCAGGCATTCGCGGTTGTCGCGTGTATAGGTTGCCCTTGTGAATGGGTAACCCGACTGTTGTTCTCAGTTGTTGTTCCGCCTGCCGCCGAGCCAGGCGGTGGTCGTCTTGCCGCGTGGGATGGTGCCCCAGCGCCGACGGAGAGTCAACCGCCGCTCCCGGATCGGGGGGGCTGGGGCGGCAGGGCCCCAATGCCAGGTCACAGCGCGGCGACCAACACCCCAGGTACGCAGGGAGCAGGCGCGTGTCCGTTGTGCTGCTGTGACGCCATGATGCCAGGCGTATATGCGGCCGGGGAAGTTTTCGGGTAACCCTTACCCCGTTCTGAATTATATGGGGTAAGGCGACCGAGGCGGTGTTCAACCCGTATGAAGGGGTTTAATGGCAGTCCGCTTGCATCTACCAGAGGGAAGGCTGGTAGCGTCGGCGTTGCAGTCGAGGTCAGCTTGGCAAGACGCAGATAAACCCGCCAGGTTGAACAGTACGGCGAAGCTTGTTAGACAGTCCTCCCGGCCGGTGATGAAGCCAGCAGTAAGCCGGGTATGCGGATAAGGTGAGGGGTCGGTGGAGAGAGAGCTGAGTGTAAAAGAGACGGGACGGGCCTATTATCCAGCGGCAAGGTAACAGATGAGATGGCCGATCCCATAATCGGCGGTTGAATTCGTCGGATCCTGTGTGGCCAATACGTTGTCCGCTGGCCTATACATATCAATAAGCTTTACCCCGGTCGCCACATTACGCCATCTTTCGATCTAAGTATTTTAGTTTCGATCCGTTGGCTAGTATCTAGGGGCGTGTGTGTATCTGTGTGTGTTAGATAGTATTAGATACGTTGCCACTGATCATTTGATCATTTCCCGGAATCAGAGATATTATTTTCGCCATGCATGATATCGATATATATAGTGTATATTGTAAGAAAGATACTCGGTGTATACTTCTGATTGATGGAGCTTATCTGGCTGCTATATATAGTATAATATGATGAATGTTTGTATTATAGGTCGTGCCCTGGGTTACGATATAAGTTAGAGCTATGTCGGATATAGATATATGTGTATAGTCATATAGTAGTGTAGTGATGTATATAGATATTTGTAGTACCATCTCATTATCGGATCTGCTGGATTTTACACGATACCGATGAGTTGTTGATGGGTTTAGCTTTATGTCATTGTCGGTAATTCATGGGCGGAGCGATGCAAGAGCCGCAAGGTGCGGTTGGGTGTTTTTCTGGAGCTTGAGTGACGCGCGCTGCCGGGGCTCACGGCTAGTAGTGTAGTGGTGCTATGTATTGATCTATTAAATTGTGTCCGAATTATGGTGTTCGGTGCTGGCCCGACGGCCCGCATTGCCGGCGGCTCTCGCGTATATTATCACGGTTGTTAGCTGACAGTTTTCCGCCGGATAAAACGCGCTCGCGATCAGTCGTATTCCCCAATGTGGTATTCTTTATCGGTGCCGGTTCTGGCGTTTCTGCTCCCCGGCAGCTGGTCTTTACCTTGTTCAGACGCCAAGTTACTCTGTGTATTGTTCTGGTTATGGTTACTGGCATTGGGCGCCCTGCCAGTTGATTTCTGTTCTCCGGGGGAGGATAGCTTACTGTTTAGTGCTATTTGTTGAGAGCCTGGCAAGGGTGTGGCGCGCGTGCGTTCCGCTGAAGGATGTCAGCGCCTAATTGCGAGATTCGCAAACGGTATTGTTCATACTTGGTTTCGCTTGTCTGTGTTTTGTCTTATGGGCGCTTCGGGTGGGATCGACTTTTCTCGTAACCATGGTCTGACCCCCCGGTGAAAGTGGGTGTGTTATTCCGGTACTACCCGTTGGTGGTGGCTCATGAGTATTGTCTTCGGTGGCCGCTTGGCCGACTTCCTGCTTCGCGTGGTTCTATACGATTCATATGGCGTGGCCTGTCTTCAGCTGATTCCACCGCTGCCCCTTGGCAAAGCGGTCTTTTGCTGGCTGATCTGAAAGTGGCGTTCTGGGTCCCTATGTTCTTTTGATGGTTCCCGTAGAAGAATGCCTTTGGAAATAGATAAGTGCCCCGGCGTTCAGAAGTGAAATGCTATTCACTGCAAGGGCAGGCTTTGCGATATACCTGTTCACCATTACCTTATCCGGGTTGGTTATTTGGGCTCGCAGTGGCCCTGTATGACGGACCCTATGTGCTTTTCATGGATGACATTGGCCCCGGCGTCCTCGATCCTTCTGGTCGAGTGTTAGTTACCTGGGTTTTGTTAATTCTGCTGGTGGGATGGGGATGAAAACTATTCGGGAGGCGGGCCGAGGAACCCCGCTTGGCGGCCGATGGGGCCGAAAAACCAAGGGCAACCCCAGCTTTAACATTATTGACTTCCCGACGGGCCGGGGTTCCGGCTTGGGCGCCCCCTTTTCAAGAGACAAACACCTTACCCATTTTCATTTGGTCTTGACCCGCCCCAGTTATTCCGGTCTTTTTCCAACCCCGGCCGACGGCCTGGGGGCCAAAAAAAAAATTTTTCCCCCCTATCGCCGGGCCGGCCTATTTTAAAAACAATTCCTCTTGG
>Ga0163217_1000815_pt1 | contig 10535 bp, 18 predicted proteins | sample SynspAceP_FD_185933 | JGI IMG/M metagenome (GOLD analysis project Ga0163217, IMG submission 185933) | Saline lake microbial communities from Ace Lake in Antarctica - Synechococcus sp. Ace-P (PacBio error correction) | ecosystem: Environmental > Aquatic > Non-marine Saline and Alkaline > Saline ... | reverse complement strand
AGTGCGGCCACTGGACCGCCTTCGTCGCGATGTCTGCGTGCGCACCCTGCCGGTGAGTGGTTGTGGGCGTTGCAGGTGGTGTGTTGGCCCTGATCACGGCACTGCTGATTCGGCGTTGCCGCTGGGCATGGTGAGCGGCTACCTGGGCAGGGGTGGCCCTCGACGAGAATTCCTGGTGCTGCTGATGGACACGCGTTACACCTTGCCGGTCTGTCTGCTCTCGGTTTGGTGCTCGGCCCTTCCTTGCTGGGGCGCGGGCCCTTCCAATGCGGCGGCGGCCGCTGTTGTGGTGTAACATCCCCCAGTATTTCCGGGTGCGTTGCGCAAACCCAGACGGCCCAGGTGGAAGGCGGAGCTCTATGTTGGAAGCGGCTCAATCGCTTGGGGGCGGTGGCCGCTGTGGATCCTGCGGCCGTTACCTGCTGCGCACGTTATCACCTCGGTTGCCGGATGCTGCTTCACCCTCAACGCTGCCGACCGCCGTTACTACGTGCTGGGGCGGCCTGGGCTTCCTGTGCCTGGGGCTCCGAATCGATTCCGGACTGGGGCGCCGACCTGCAGAGGCTTCTCACCGCGCTGCCCACCGGCATTCTTGGTGGACGGCGCTCTATTCCGGCCTGGCGTATTGTTTGTGTTTTGGTTACTGGGGCTTCGTTTTCCTGGGCGAGGGCTGGAGGCCTGGCGTGAGCGCGGCGATGGGGGGCAAGGGTGGACGGCTGTATTGTTCAGCACTGCGGAGCAGAGTGCTCTCTCAGCTTGCGATTCACCTTGCTTTCTCTATTCTGTCGGCTATTGCTCACGATTTTCGGAAAAGAGCATTGGCTCTAATGGATCAAGGGCCTTTTTACAGTTCATGATCCAAAACTGTTCCTTGGTCTGATGGAAAACTCATTTGCCAGGCTCAACTCGTGGTTTTGCTTCGCGGATCCATGGCAGCCCGCAGCCAAGAATTCGAGCTTCACGCTCGTTTGAAGTGATGATCGTTTGTAGGGGGTCGTTGGTGTGGCTTGCTGCCGTTGCTTTACCGGCAATATCGTTTCAAGCCGCCCGAGCGGCTGCCAAATGGGGCGCTGATTAGGGAGAGGCGCTTGCCTTGCCAAGAATGTGGCAACATCTGCTGTTCTGATTTGGCTATTGGATATGACGGAACCGAGTGATCAAAATGTTATTTTGCCGTTAACGCAGTGGATAACTGCGTTGGTGGCCAATGGTACTTTTTTGTTGTCACCCTTGAGCCTGGGCCTGCTGGTATCGGATGCATGGCCGTTGAAAAAACCAATTGCAGCGACGAATGAACTTACAATCGATGTCCATACCGGATGGAGTTACGACATGTCTTTGACCTAGTCTGCCTGCAAAAAGGCTGTTTCTGCTGCATTCGATTTCCAGCATTCCATTGCCGATGTGCGTAACGCTCTCTGGACCCTCCAGAGTGGTGTGTCTGGATCTCTGAAACGTGTGTACGTTGATGTGCGCAGGCGATCAATGCCTCGTGTTTCGGATGGCCTCTCGTCCAAAACGAGCCTTACTTTGACAGGCCTTTCGTGGCAGGCGGTCGAGAGCTGGAATGCTCGGACCGACAAAGGACCACGCCATCACGGCTATGTCCGCTTTTGTCTCCTTTTTTTTCTTGCCCCGCTCAGGCGCTGCCAAAAACTCTGGCCATTGTTCGAATCGGCGGATCGGCCGAGGGTTAAGAGCCTTCCCTTCTCGCATCTCTTGATCCCATCGCGCGCATGTTGTATTGCCTGGAATCGTGGACCTGAGCCTCTTGGTGTTGGCCAATGATGTGTTCCCAGGTGGATACAGGGGGATTCCCGCTTGCGTGCAGGGCGTTGATGCGCATCCCATTCGCCACCCCGTTCATTCTGATCCCGTCGACGACGGCTCCCATTTTCGCCCCATCAGCTCTCACCAGTTTCTCAATTCTGTTCGATTTCAGTTGCGCCGTCCTGCGGCCTCTACAAATCTTTGAAGATGTGAGAAACGTCCTATGTGGCAATCACTGTCGATACTTTACGCTATCCCCCCGCTAAGGCCTGCACAAATTGCTGGTCTGCTGCCCTGGAAAGTGCCAAGCTCTGTATCTTTACCCCAATCCGCTCCTTTCTCTCACCTGACGACCGCAGCCTTGTTCGGAAACAGCTTTTGTAGAAAACCCTGATTTGGCGGATTGGCGCAGCTGGTCTTCCTGCGGACCGCGGCCATTGATCTCTACCCTCCACTTCGCCCAGAACTGCGTTGATTTCTCAGGCTCGCTCGCCATGCACACGGCCGTTCAATTAGCGCTTGTACTGATTGATCCGGCGACTCTTTCCTGGCTGGAACGTTCCCCCTGAACCCACGCAGGCAGCACCGAGCCGCTCAAAATGAAATGGGCCGGGATTAATCCGCTACGGGCCAGGCGGCCTCGACTTCCCATGGCCCCTCTGTGCTCACGTTTGTTTCTGCTCGCTGCCGCCACCTTGCTCTGGTTGCTTGGTTCCGCCCAACGCCCCGACGACGTGATCGCTTCTGCTGGGAAGCACATCCTGGCGGTGGGGTTTGCTGCTTGTTGGTCTTGCTTGGCGGATCGGCTCCTGCTGCTTGAGCTCGCTGGTCTTTGGCTCTGCCCTCTGGTTGCTGCGGGCCCGCTCCGGCGGCGGGTCGGACGGAGCCCCATCGCGATGATTGTGATGATCCTTCTTGAAGTGTTGGCCTACTTGACCACCTTCAGACGTGCAGGCAGCGCAGCCGCAGGCTGTTGCGCGCAGCTCTTTCGCTGATCGGCCCCTTCCGCTGAGAGCGCTGGGTAAGCACGCAGACCTTCGCGGCGGCACCAGTCGGGCGACCTGGGGGTAGGCCCACTCCGAACAGCAGGGCCATTACGCCGCTCTGCCGGCACCCCTTCGCCGGCCAGGGGCAGAAGCCCTGCTTGCCTGGCGCTGCGCAGGCCTCGAACAGCAGCACCGGCCGGCCGCCACCGATTACGTTCAGCGGACTGAACCATGCGCCCATCGGCACAACAGACCCTGGTCACGCCTGCGCTGGACCCGCCGCGCTCAGCCCCACTTTCTCGGCCCCGAGCACGAAAAGGCCGTTGGTCCCGGTGAAATCGCATTTGGCGATCAGTCCACGCCGTTCACGCCCAGATGGGTTGCGTAGATCCGGAAAAACCCTTCCCGCCGCAGCGTTGCAGCCCCTCCTCCCACCGTGGGCGTGGGGGTGACCGCCACCCACTTCTCGCTGCCCAGGGAGGCCTCTGCGTTGAAGCGGCGGCTGCGGCCCGGACAGGGACTCACGATGGGGCTTCGAGCACCCAACGAGCGATTCGCAAGGCTTGCGCAAGATTGCGAGAGGTTGTGGGGCTTGTCCACGCCTTCCAGCGAGCAGCGTTGAGGATCGGCCATTTTGCGCCGTTCAGCACGGCCTGGAGTCGCTTCGTAGAGGCGCGGGCAGCAGCGGCATGGAACGGGGGGCGGAGGCTTCAGACCTTAAGGCTCGAATCATGGTTTGACTGCCAGGCAAGCGCCGGCTCCTGCAAGCAGGGGTGGATCATGATTTGATGAGGCCTTGCCCTGCCTGCCGCCGCGTAATGGCTTCGATCAGCGGGGTCTATTGCCCGTCGATGGCGCCCATCCCAGGGTGGATTCCGCCTCGCCACCTATTGGCCAGGTGCCGACTGGAGATCGAGCTGCTTACGGCTTGCGCCCGCCAGGTGGGATTGGTCGTTTGCCGTTGTCTCGCCTGCCCTCACCGGTCCCTTGGCACCGGGTCGTCAGGCGGCCCGAGGGCCAGATTTCAGCATGAGCCTCAGCCGCCGAAGGACAGCGATTGGATCCAGCGCGAGCTTGCTTTGATCGCTGAAGGCAATTCCCCGGTGGATGGGGCGGGCCGCCTGGCCCTGCGGGGAGCTATCTCCTGGCGGCCGCAATGACCACTCCCAACCATGACCGCTGCGCCGAGATCGCCGATGCTTTTTGCGGCTGCCTTGCAAAGCAGAAGGCCCGCCGGGACTCGACTCGCGGGCGGGTGGGCCTGGCGGGCGCCTTCTGGCGCGTGGCGGGCCGGGGCCATATTGCCGATTTGGCCTGGAGCGGGAAAACTTGCGCCCGCCTTTGCCGCTCTCGCGCCTGACCGTGCCCTGGCGACACGAGCTCTGTTTCGGGCGGCGATCCTGCCAGCGCCGCCGCCTGGGATGCCTGGCTCGACTCCAGCTCGGCCAAGGGCCGCGAACGTTCAGCCTCCCAAGCTGCGCTGGCTTGCTGCACCTCGGCCTCTACCAGCTGGCTCGCCACCGAACGGGTTTCCCGCCTTCCAGCGGCGGTGAGCACCACCGTGGAAAACTGGCCAAACGGGATTGGTTCTGGCCCGGCTGGCGCCGGTGCAGGAATGTGGTTGTGTTGCGCGCCTTTTCTTGCGTTCGCCGTTTAGCGCCGCTGGCCAGGCAGCCCCCTTACGGCTTGACCTGCCAGAACCCCGTCGCGGCCCCTTGGTTGCAGCCATCCCCTGACCCAAACTGGCTTGGCTGCCGATCTGCTGCAATGGCTGCGCCGAAGGCGCTGAGGCGTTCGGATTTTGTGGCGGCCCAATCTGCCGCCCTCCCTGGATTCTGCGTGTTCAACCGGCTGCAGGCAAAAGCCGTGAGGGCGGTTTGCTCGCCGCCTTTGCCGCCGGCTGGCGTTGGCCGCTGAAACCCCCTTGTTTGAATCAGCCATGGGGGCTGACGCTCCACGGCCGCTGCGCGTTTTTGATCTTGCCGCGCCCCTGCCCGGCTATGGGCCGAAGGCCACTGGTGCGTTCAGGAACCGCAAGCGCCCAGCGGGAATCCGCCCTTTGCTGGAAGCCCCTCCTGTGTTGAACGTCTGCTTGATGCCTTGCGCGGGCCCCCGGCGGCAAGAGCACCCATACGGCCGAATTGATGGCGCCGAAATCAGGGGGTGGTGCGTGGCCGTTGATCGCTCCGGGCTGGCGGCCTGCGGCCCGCGGTTCGCCGTTCAATTGCCGAGCGGTTTGGGGCTGGCCCTCGATTCAGCAGCACGAGACCGATTGCGGGCCGAGCTGTGCCAGCGAATTGCAGCTGAGAGCTTCGATCGGATTCTTGTCGGACCCGCCCCCGCTTCGGTCTTTGGGCACCCCTGGCCCGCCATGCCGATGGGCCCGCTGGCGGAATTCCACCCCCGCCGCCATCGGATATCTGGTTGTGCTGCAACGCCGCCTGGCTTTGGAGGGGATGGTGCCCTTGGCTCAAGCCAGGCGGTCGGCTGGTTTTTATGCCACTGCACCGTCCATCCCCGTGAAACGGTGAAACTCGGTCACGGCCTTCCTGAGTCGGGGGCCACCCCAGCTGGGAGCCAGCGTTCGGAACTTTCAGCTCTGCCACCGCCGGGCGGCCGGCGCCGATGGCTTCTACGCCCGCCGTGCTTCCAGGCCCCGGGCTGAAGGCTCAGGGCGTTAGCTCAAGGTGGTGGCGGTGGTGCCGTTTGGTGCCAGCACCGGCGCGGTGGTGGCTTGTTGGGCCGTGGGCTTGGCGGGGGAGCGGGGCGCTGGTGCTGGCTGCTGGCCGGCGGCCGGGCAGCAGGAGTTGGCGCCGGGAACAGGACGCGACTGCTGGGCGGGCCGGCTCGGTGGCGAGGGCGGTCTGGGACCGCCTGTGGGGCTGGCGCCTGGACTGGCGGGTTGGGGATGGGCTGGCTCGCGGTGAAGCCCGAGTGAGGTGCGGAATTGGATTCCTCGGGCTTTGGAAGTCACGGGGCTCGAAGCTGGGACGTCGGCTTCGGCCGATTCCGCTCCCACGGCTGGGCTGACTCGCGAGCGGGGGCCGGCGCTGGCGGTTTGGGGCGGCTGCTTCTTCGCGGGCGGGTTTGTTTGGGCCTTGAAGGGCTTTTGGCCCGTGAGCACGGCGCGCTTGGGCGGGAGACCTTTGCACGTACGGGCAGATTCCTTCGCGATCACGCCGCAGTGTACCGGCCCCAGGGCGGCGGCGGCAAGCACCGCTGTCGCTTCTTGGAGAGCGGTTGTTTGTCCAGCCCAGGCCAGAGATTTGCCTGGGGGGTGAAGCTTGGTGGGATCGCGCCGATGACCAAGACGTCACTGGGCGCCTCGGAGGTGCCGGGTCTTGCCGGACAGGCCTGCCGATCGACGCCGCATTTTTTTTTTTTTTTTTCTTCCCCCCCCCCCCCCTCCCCCCCCCCAAACCCCGGTGCACCAGTCACCACCCGCTCGCATCAGACCATCGCGGTCGGCGATCGTGGTCGCTGTGTTCGACCACCCGCCGGCCCCGCGTTCCGCTGCAGGCGACCTGCTCCAGAGCAGGTTCGCCACGTCGGGGCCGCTGTATCTCCTTCGAAACGGGGTGGGTGGCCACCGAAACACGCCGCGGTTGATCTACCGGCGGCCATAGGCGGCGGGTGATGTCAAGCACGGTCTTGCTCGTTAGGGCGCCCGCAAGGCGCGCATCGGGTTTAGAGAAGCGGCCCCAGGGCCTCAGCGGGTGATGTCCCCAGAGCTGGCTTAGCCATGGCGAGGATCACCTTGTTCGAAGGCCCACCTGCTGCGCAGGCTCACCGCCAACCAGCGTTGAGGGAGCTCTGCAGGGGCCGTGGCGCCATCGGTTCAGCCTTTAGGCCTCGGTTTTTAGAGGCGAATCAGCCGAAAAGTTTCTTGGGGGGCGGAGTAGCCAGCGAAGCGAGCGGCTTTCTGTAGTCGGTCTTCCAAGACTGGTTTCTGGCCGCATCCCGCTCCTTGAGGGCGGCGAGGATAGACGAAAACAGCTTGAAGGTGGAGCCGGGTGGATTCGCAGGCGCCTGAGTGGCTCGGTTGAACTGGCTTATTGTTGTAATCCCTGTACGCCCACCAGGGGGCCACGCACCAGGGCCGGTGGCCCGCTCCGACGGTGACTAGCGCGCCCTCCGATGGAGCCCGGGCTGGGCAACTGGCTTGCTGATCCCGGTTTCTGGGCCTCCGTCTGCCATGAGGCCAGGGTTGAGGGGCTGCTGGTGTTATCGTCAGTCCCCACCTCAGAGACTGTCGCAGGAGGTTAACAGCAGTTGAAGGTTAGCCTCCGGTGGGCCGACCCCAGCTGTGGGTGAGAAGATAGGGGGCACTCACTGTGTGTCCGGAGTTACGTTGGGCAAGGCCGCGGGGATTTGGAGCCGGAGCGGGTCTGTGGCCTCGGGCGCTCGGTCTGGCTTCGGAAGCGCTTGGGATGAACCCGCCTGGCGGCGAGTCCGGGTGCGTAGCGGGCGGAGAGGCTGCCCAGCACCAGGTGGCTCGCCGCGTGTAGCGCGGGGCCAGGTCTGGTGTTGCGCACGGGCGGCGGGAATACACCGACACGGGCGCGGCGAGGGCCGAGGCGGCATCAGCGGTGCTTCCGCATGCCGGGGCGGCAGGCCAGGGTGAGCTGGGGGTGCTGGTACGGGGCGGCCTGGTGGAGAGAGGTAGAGTCCAGGGCCCGCATCAGGCGCGAGGACGCCGTGAGCGCGCTTTGAGGCCGCGCAGGAGTTTACACGATGTTGAGGTGGTGTATGATCGGAGGATGCTCTTGTTTGCGTGGAAGCTTGGGCGCGTCGATCTTTGCCGGGCCGAGCGGGGCCGCGCTTTGGAGCTCGTTGTCGGACCAGGGATGCCTTCCTGGCTGAGGTGAACACGGTGCGGGCCGAGCTGGCTGAATGATGGTGGGTGGGTGCGCGGGCGCCTTTCGTGTTCCAGACTGGGCGCGGCCGGCGGGCGGATGGTTGGCGGCACCAATGGCGCGGCGTGGGGGCGTCGGACCCGGCCAGTATGTTCAACCACCGTCGGGGTTGGCGTGCGGTAGAAGCGGCACCGTGTTCGCGGGGGGCCACGGAACGGCCTGGCGCGAAGCAGGGCGGCGCGGCATTCGTCGAACCGGCGGCAGCGCCACCTTCTGTGCGGCGCGGGGTGGCAGGGGCCGAGCTTCGTGCGAAGGCCGAGGCCTGGGCCAGGTTGCGGGCCGAGAAGGATCGTTCACCCGTGCCGGGGTCGGTTGAAGGTGGGTTTGGGATCCGCGCCGAGCGGTTCGCAGGCAGCAGTCCCGGTGCCGACCGGAGGCTCGCAGCACCAGGAACGGCACGGACGCTTGGGCCGCCCGCGGAAGGCTTGCGAGCCGGGCTGTGCCGAACTTCGCCGCTGGCCAACAGCCCGGGCCGGGAGCCAGCAGCTGTGGGCTTGCGGCGTTGTGCGGCGATGTGGCTTGCGACCGCTTTTTCCTGCTTCCCTTTCGACCCCTTGCAGGCGGCGGTGTCCCGGACTATGGTGGAGGGATCCCGTTTGCGAGGAGACTTGCTGGGGTCACAGACACCGTTGGGCGCGCGCAGACGCGTGAGGCGTGCGTGGGGCGCCGCGCCCGGAAGTAGCGGCGCGCGGGAAGCGCCGTACCGCGAGTCCGGCGCGAGCACGAGGAGGAAGACGTGCCTTGGCTGATGGCGGCTGCGCGCTGATAGCTTGGCCGGACGTCAAAGAGGCCAGGGCCGGACTTTCGCGAAGCGAGCCAGCGAAGTGTCCTTGGAAGGTGATGCTGGGTGCGGGAGGAGTTGGATGATGGAGTCGCAGCGCAGGCGAGCCGAGCGGGAGCGACGCGGCGGTCGGAAGTTCTGGCCCGCAATGGGCTGGATCAGCAGCAGCGACCATCGGCGCGAGCTGGAGGAAGGATCGAGATTCGATGGCCGGGCGGCTGATGCCAGGCTGAGCCGCGGTCGGAGGTGCCGGAGAGCACCACCGGCAGCGCGGATTTCAGCCCCGATCGCCGAGGGGGTCGCCTTCCAGCGGCGTCTTGAGAGTGGCGTGTTGACCACAGAAGAGGCAAGTGCCGAGCCGGGCCAGGGCTGGGTGAGGGCGCAGGGCGTGAGTTCAGGGCGTGGTGGTGCCAGGGGGTGTAGGCCGGCGGCCCGGAGAGGCAGCAGGGGCGGTGCCCGGGCCCCCAACCAGGCGCAGAAGGCGGATGCGGTGGTAACTGGGCGGCCGAAAGGCATAGGTTGGCCCAGAGCGCGCGAGAGCCGTTTCTGCTGTGAGCTGTCGAGCGGAGGTGTGGGGCGAGATAGATAAATGGGTGATACTGGACGCACGCGCGCGGATTGCCGCCCGAGGCGAGTAGGCTAGAGAGCGCAGGCGACCGGGCGTGCGGTGGCCCGCCCAGAGATCGAGGGCGCCCCGCGCCGAAGCCGGCCAGCCCCGAGCAGCTCCCGAAAGGCAGCACTACCAGATATATTCTGCAACCCATCCGCGACCTGCCTCCAGGGAGGATCGCCGCCGGAGGGGGAATCGCGCGGTAGCTGCGGTGTGATGCGCGCGCGGTCGGATCGGTCGCGGTCGCGCGTAAGTAGTCGTTTTGGGATGGGTTTGGTGTGGTAGCGCGGGCAGAGCAGCGGACCCACTCGTCGATCAACATGGTGGCAGCTCAAAGGGATGTCGGCCGCGGCGAAGCAAGGTCGCTCCGGCGCGCGGCGTTCGTGCCACACCTCGGGTGAGTTGCCCGCGAGGGCAGGCCGGGTTCCGACAGGATCGACGGCCCGAGAGGATGTCAGGTGGGTGGATCCAGGTGACCGGTTTCATCAAGACTGCGAGGGGCCGGCGAAGCTGTCCCAGAGTGCTGGTGGTGGCCTGGCGCGGCCCCCCTTCATTGCCCAGCAGCGTTGGCGGGCGGCTTTTTCCGGCCGCGCGTGCTGCTGGGAGATCGGGCGCGTCGCTCGAGGACAGTAAGGAGAGGTGGGGGCGGTTCGATGGGAGGAGCAGAGGATCGCACCGCGCAGGCAGATGAGCCGAAGCAGCCGGGCTGCGGGACGCCGTCATGCGGAGCGGATGGAAGGTGGTTTCGGAGGCGCGGGGCGATTTCGTGGGTGCGAAAGGGAACAGGCCGGCTTGCGGCTGCCCGGTTTGCTGGAGAAAGTTGGGCCAGCCGACCACGCCGCGCGGAGTGGCGGCTTGGCCGTCGGGGTCATCTTGAGAGACCGCTGACGGGTGCCGGGGAGGGCAGTCGGGGGCTTCTTGAGGCGGCTTCAGAAACCAGAGTCGGGGCGGTGGGATGCGGAGAGCGGCGGCGACGGCGGGCTGATGCCTGTTCCACCGGGGGAGCCGATGTCGCGATGGACTGCGCCGTGGCGGTGGGTGGCCAGCGCTGGGATGGTCTTGGCCAGCGGGCTGCTATGCGGGGCAAGTCCTCGCGCACCCTAACAAGCGCCCCCCACGTTTCCCCCTTCCAATTTGGTCGCCAAGGGCCATCATTCACGGTGCCTCGATCCGTATGTGGCGTGCCACGGCACCGAACAACACCTTGACCGCTCAAATCTTGCCGCTTACACTCCCCCTGCTTCCGGCGCGAAGGCGCGCCGGTCCTTACGGCGCGCGTTGAAACGCTACGTGGCTCTCCAGCCAACGGCGGCTTGACTTACACGCTTCTCGCGATTCTCGTTGGTGGCTCCGCGAGAGCTGGTTGATCCGGGGCCCTGGCCTGGCTCGTTTACGGATCGCCACACGCTCAGGGATTGCCCGACGAGAGTCTTGGGTCGTTTTTCTCGGGACGTCCGCCCGCCCAGCCAGTC
>Ga0163217_1105108_pt1 | contig 10536 bp, 8 predicted proteins | sample SynspAceP_FD_185933 | JGI IMG/M metagenome (GOLD analysis project Ga0163217, IMG submission 185933) | Saline lake microbial communities from Ace Lake in Antarctica - Synechococcus sp. Ace-P (PacBio error correction) | ecosystem: Environmental > Aquatic > Non-marine Saline and Alkaline > Saline ... | reverse complement strand
TGTTTATTTCTGCCCATTGATTTTAAAAACTTTACCCCAGTAACGTTCTTTCACAAGAATTACTGCAAAGTTCCAGGCTTGATTATAGGTAACATGCCAGGTGGGGTAATAGCAGACCATTATTTGTTTAAGAGGTTTTGATTAGTGATCATGGAACTTGATATTGCTATTTTCTGTAGAATGGCCAGCCGTGTATTATGGTTTCACATGCGCAAGGTCAGGGTTTACGCTGATCATTACCATTTTTTCATCCCAGAAAAACTATGCGATTAATATTGATTTTGGAAAAGGCCCTTATTTATGCCCACACTCGTAATTTTTCAACCGCGGCATATTTTGCCTTTGAAACAAAGGATATGTTGACCCAACAACGCTATTAAAGCTAGAATTATTGCGCGATTTTTTGGTGGGAATAGAACGTTAGGGATGTTTATCTTTAAAAACAGAAAAATAAGCAAATGCCCTTTGTAGCGACAGATATATTGCAGTTTGATGGTGCTCTTTTGTATTATTTTACACCTCAAATTGTTTTTTCAACGGATTTAATGTCTTTAGTAAATAACAACCACCAGATTTAAAGATGGGGTACATTTTTTCGCTTGAGTGCGTGCAATTTTACGAGTACCTGGGGATGCTTCTGGTCAAATTCCTGACAGACGAGCTGTGGATAGGGGACTCAATTCTCACGAATTGTGGTAGAAGGCGGCAGGTTGAATGATACCAGCGCGCAGGGGCGGCTACCACGGAACGCACGGCATCATCTTTCGAGCTGCAGAAGCTTGAACATTCAGGCACAAGTGCGATTTAGATCGAAGAATTAGCTCTCTCTGTCGCGCTCTAAATGTGCCTGGGTTTATTAAAAATTTTCTAAATCTTTGCTCTTGTAATCTTGGCAAATAGCCTTCTGTCTCTCTTCAGAACAGACTCGCTGTCACAACACGGAGATGGGCAAGATCACCGACAGGAGGAAGGCCCGCCACATGTTTGGACCGACCTCAGCAATTCTGAACTTTAAAAATCAGGCACCCTGCTGGAAAAAAACGCTCACACGCTCATTTAAGCGGAGAACTCCTAGGTTTTCCGCCACCGAATTATTGGTAAATGATGTAGAACTATTATCACATACCTACAATCGCGTCCGACTATAAAACAACCAATCAAACAGTACCCTCGGGGGATGTTAAAAGAACACAAATAGCTTCTCCTGCTTATGCAAGTCTATAGATTATAACATCACCCAATCACATGGTCTATTCATTGGCTGGCCATACGAGTGGATAACATTTACATTTTCATTATGTAGATTGAATTGCAACAGCCTACAGAATTCTTCGGCCATCAAAAACTGTTTTTCACCTAAACTAAACGTTTCCTTATATCGTGAAAATGAGACTTTCACAATTCTTTTTAAAATCAGGAATTGGGTTTCAATTCCAACGAATACTCGGAGATAATTGTTAGCGCAAACAGGAGAAGATGATTTTACCGGCTGCCTATGGGTCAGATGTAGGGACCCATTTGGAGACCTTTTCAAACTACTTAGTTAACGCTGCCGGTGGTTACTTTGTATTTAGAACATTAATTTGTGTATGCTTGGCTGATGCAGGTATTGTAGAAGCCCAGCGTAAAAACAAGAACGTTTTGGTTTTAGATTTTAGGCCTGCCGGGCTATCAGGTAAAATGATTGGTTGTTTTGTTAATCCGATGCTACCCTCACGCAGGCTAGGAGCTCGAGGAAGGCAAAAGCGAAAACGATTATATTCCATTGGCACCAAATTACATGGCTGGGGGTCTTAGCTTATACTTGATTTTAGGAAGATTTTCAGTGCTTTGCGCTATCGATTATTGACGATCGACAGCAAACGAGGATAATTCTATTGTTGCGAGGGGTATTTTGTAACCGATGTTAAATGCGAATTATTTCAAATCTCAAAAAGGTTAAAATATCTCGGGTAATGTCCATAGGAAGAATTTATTTTCCGATACGGAATGGAATGAAACGCACTTTGCAACGGATCACGATTAGAAATGAAGCCAATTCGGCGGAAGAATTCATTTTATTCCAAGGGACGCCCTTATTCATAAAAAGCCGATCTGACGTTTTACATTTTTAATCGAATTATTTTGTTTTAGTTTTTACGGTTAAAGCATTCGTAGTCGGGATACTTACGATGCTTCTTTTAGTTGAAAGTTTAAAAAATAAGTTAAACAGGTAAAAACCCTTAACAATAGGCAGTGTCGTTACGTATTATTGAAACAGCAGGTATCGCGCTCCACAAGAAGGTTGCTGCACTGCCATTAAATGAATACCTGATGTGAATATTTGTTTTTAGGATTTTGGTTTGTTTTTATGCCTTTATGTAATATTTAAACATATATGATGCAAATAGGCTACTATATTAAAGAAATGAAAGCGTGAGGAACGGAAATTAGAGATACCTATAATCTGTCCATTACTAAAGTCTAAAGTCCAATCATAGTTTTTGTAATCTATGCGATGTTTTCGGTTGTGGGTATAGTTTTCAAATCTTTTAAAATAAGCTTCACTTCTATCTTTTAGCAACCAAAATCCCTCTAAACCAACTAGTAAAAGGGGTAATAATTACCTTTTTGGTTTTCATTCTTTTTCGTAGATCGACGGTGTCTATTTAAATACTTCGCTGTTCCTTTATTAAATTGTAACATCAAGCTTATACTGCTTCATTAAATGGCTTACTGGCGGACAGTCTTTGGCGCCACAATTTAGCACAAATGTTATTGCGGCTAGTCCCGAGTTTCCACTCTTAATTCCGTTCTAATCTTTAGGAATCCACCTTTCTACCGTATCCTAATCCTTAAAGGCCCATTGTGACTTTGCCGAAATTTAATATAAACTCCCATGCTCTATTTTTTCAAAGGTACAGTGTTTACTGCAATGGTGGATCTGTCTTTTTCTTAAAATTAAACGAACCTCTTCATCTATATAAAATCAGGATTTTCAAGCATAAAACTTTATTGAATTATAACCGTTATACAATATTGACCCTCAAAAAAGCTAATTTTTCGGCATATCAGTTACTAGACTTTTTCTAACGTGTTTCAATAGAAGTTTTGGCCTAATGAGATCTAATTCGGAGGTGCTTTTTTCCTGCCTTAATATTTCTTAACAAATTGTTCAGATGTTTCGTAGTTTATCAGGAGGTCTATTTTCGTTTAGACTGTCCAGTAACATTATGGCTTATTAAAAAATGTAATGCTGATGCTAGTAAATTTAATGGCTATTTCGACATGAGTTTATTATATTTTATGATGAACTGTAGTATTTAGGGGGTATTGGTCTTTCTAAGGAATTTCACAAAAAGTGCTGCTAATTTTATAGAACACCTTATCCGTTAAATCTCGTAAATGATATCATATTTTAACGACGCTTTAACAAACAAATTAAATTTTAGCTTTAATTTCTTAACCTACAGGTGGGAATAAATTTTATTTGATCTTCCATTAAAATTCCACAGCACATACGAAGAAGCTAATCTTAAATATTTAGTCCCTTTATTTAGAGGAAATACGAACAGAAAAACAAAGTCGAAATTCATCGTCGTATTATCGCAACAAATAGCGACAATAGTGTTCAAATTCCGTGTTCTTAGCGACCGTACATTGTTATATGTGAACAAGTGGAAGAGCGATAACAATGAACTGATGGAGCAGCACAAGCGAAGTGATTATCTGGTCTTTTTTACATGCCGATGTAAAGCCACCCGTAGATTTTATGAATATTAGAGAAACATAAACTCATATTATGTGCTGGTTTTTCTCTTTACAAGTTTTTGATAAAGAAATTTTCTCGCGCATCAACGCTTCATTCGGCCAAAAGATGCTTTATTACGGGGGGTGGTGACAAATGTTGTTTATATAAAAAATGTTTTTTTAAGATTTAGGTAAGTATTAATGAACAACAAGTAATCATAGGAAGATTTTGAGATTTTTTAACGAATGAAAAAAACATAGAGTCAATTTACATTATCAAATTGATTTAATTGTCTCGGCTCGGAATACGAAACGAAATTCCTATCTAACAGTGGAATGCTTCTTAATTTTTATTGCTGTCTCTTGTTTCAAGACGGCTCCCTCCCGAAAAATTACAATCCCTACATCATAAATTACTTAAAATGCCCTATACTTAGCAAATAATTAGCTATGGATAATAATTAACTGTTATTCAAAAATGGGTATTAGGTGTTTACATGGCAAGTGTTTTTAATTGGTATCGGCAGGTATTTGGGATTTGGACTAATCCTTGTAATTGATAGATGAAGCGAAGCTAGCGTTGCATGACGCATACACAGGATAATACTTGCTATAAACGAAATTGCAACATTACTGCCTTTAAATATGAAGGGTGGCGGTGGCTTTAGAATTTGGCGAATTCAAGATAGCAGTGCCAAAATATCCCAAAGAAAAACTTTATTAGGTGAACTTACGGCATCAATATAATGAAAGTTGCGCAGTGACCTAAAATTAAAGAAAATCACAACTATTTTTAAAATAAGCTAAGGCTTTCAATTTTAAGATTAAAGTCCATTCGATTATGGCTACGGTCACTTTTTTTTGTTGCTGACCCAGCATAATTTAGTACAACTAGTTAGGAATGAAGGCAATATACGATACCAAATCTCTTAGTGGCGGAGTATGGGAAGCTGTTTATTGGTGTTTCGAAATATGGACTTATTGTCAAGTTAATTTTATCAACAATCTATTGGGGATTATGATGTAGTGTATTTCGACGAGAAGGAGTTTTTTAAAGATTTTGAGAATTTACCCGGAGGACAAAATACATTTCTGAGTATTCTAAAACTTCAAAAGGAAGCCGTTGGGGCTTTTGGGGAATTGTTGGAACTTCAGAAATTGAATACTACAAAAGTATTAAATTTCGTTACACTTTGAAACTATTAAAGCAGGTTCATGGTAGGTGATGTGGGGATATATTCATTTGTTTTGATATTCATGGTATGACTGCCTTTTAAAAAAGGCTGCACGAAACAATTTTTTATTTACGTTGATAGTTCCGATAGTTTTTTTGATATGGGAGATGCGCTGGCCAGTTTGGTTATTTAGAGGATCCTGATGGTCCTTTAATGACTGGTTTAAACCTAAAGTACCATTTTTAAAAAAGTGGGTTATTTAATTGATTTAAAAAAGACAACCCTTTAAAAACCATTGCCTAAATGGATCATTAAAGCATGAAATTCACGCGTCAAAAAGGATTGATAACTATTTTTCGACTTAAACTGCTCCTTTTAAGTATACAGTAGCTCTAAATTTGGTGATTGCACGACACAGCTGGTTCTAAAGTTATTCCAAAAGCTCTTTCGTTTGGATTTTGCTAGTTGCAAAAAATCGGATTATCGTCAGTTAAAATTTTCCAATGCCCAACTTGTAGGTGTAAGCGGCGTCGAGCTTTAAGACCAACTTGATAGACCATACATCTGGAGGTCAGGGAGTCTTTTGTTGCATCATAAAACTTGCTGTTCTTTTTTGTTTCCAGTAGGCCTTTCGCATACGATTTTGGATCAACGGTTGGCGCCTAGGAGCTATATTGAATGTTTTATTTCTTATGTTCACTTAATAAATTTTCGGGATTGTTACCAAAAGCGATTTTAGCTTCTTCCATTTGTTTTTCTAGGCTTCACGGATTGCTTGTTGAAGAATTTGCAATCTCATTTTAAGCGCGTTATTTTGGTGTACATCCAGCTAACCAAGCAACTAAAAGTAGGAAGCGGCCCGCTTAAATACGAGGACCAGTTTTGATTTTTGTTTTGCAATGGTATAACTTTCACTTTGTTTTCTGAAGTGTTTTTCATTTTTATCGTAAAGAGTAAGTATAGCTATATTTTGAGGTTTGGTTGGTTGTGGAAGTTTTGATCAACGCCAAACCAATTTTAGAGGCTTTTCAATGGCTTCAAATTTTCTGCTTGGAATTTTCAGTGGTCGCTTTCGGCATAACTAAGAGAACGTCCAAATTTTTCATCTTTCGTTCGTGTACCTGCATATTTTATAAAGCTCTAAAATAAACCTGATGCTATGTAACTTATCTATATCATATGCTATATCGAATATTGCCCCTAATTTGTGACAATTACACTTTTGTTTTCTGTTTTAACTGTGCCACAGGTAATTTCTATTCTTCTGCCACTTCTTTTTTGTGTTATACCCTTGAAATATGAGAGTTCTTGATCTGATTAATTTTTCTTTCAGTGTGATAGTAAACTTTTTTATTCCAATAGCATCAATTGTTGTTTGAGATCATTTTTGTTTCAAGTTAATATCCTACGAAAAATCACGGGATAGTTTCGTTTTGCTTTTTTATTGAAGATTTTTTTGAGACGTGACCTCAGTTCGGATTGCTGCGTTCTAGCTATATTGAACATCCATGTAAAAAACGCCCTTTCGTGGCGTTATAGCTTTGTGTGGGCGTTTTTTCCATGCTTTTATAAAAAACTCTTGACAAATTTCTTGTGTCAATATCCGGTTTTTTAACAACATTAAAAATAACGCCACAAATGCTAATCCGAATACATGGCGTACGCTTTTCAAAAGCCTTTTCGTCTGTTCCGAAATTTTTCTACTAAAACTTCTAATTCAATTTGGTGTATTACTGGAGTAAGATAATAAAAAAAAGCTGTAAAAAATACAGCTTTTCACTTTTTCAATTTCTTTTTTTTGAATTGGATTCCTGCGCAGTCACACGTGGCCTGCGGCACCAGTTCGGTTGTGTGGTAAAGTCCGTTCCGACCTTGGATGTAACAATGACTTGCTTTGCTATAATATTGTTTGGTATCATTCCACAATCGAATACACCATTCGTCTGTGGAGAATTTCTACTTTTCCATTTCTTCGGCATCTGCGGTAAGTTTCCTATTTCGCCCTTTATGGTACCCTTCTCAACACCCCATTGTTCCGTGAGGTTGAAAAGTAGGATTCAGTGCCCCAGTAGACGTGCCATCAGCTGCAGATACAATCTGCATTTTTCATGTAAGTGAATGGGCGTGTACTCCAGGTGTTAATCAGAGAGGGGTCGCCATCATCATTACCGTCTTCATCTTTGGAGTAAAGTTACTTCACTTTTACATTTGCTATCGCTTTTAGGCATTAAGGTAATGTCATGGTTTTTCTTTTTCAGTTCATTTTTGCTTTTCCATTGCTTTCTTGATTTTATTCACGGTTAGTTCCACTTCTCTCCAGCTTCTTGAGTTCTTTCTTTACTTCTTTGCACTTGGGGTTAATTCCAACTAAAGGCAATGGATAGGATAAATACTATTTTTTTATGTTTTTTATTTTTAATTAGTCTTGTAAGATTACACATATTTTAACTAGAATCAAACTCCCCGATTCATTTCATATAACACAAACGCTATTTTTTCTTCTTTAGGTCGGATTGAAAATATTACCCAACTGCAAACGGTCAAATTGCGTTGTCAAAAATGATTTTTAAATAGCCCGCCTTGAAACAGATAGGTTATCAGGTTAAAATGGACTCCCAAGGCTCGTACAATCTGTTTTGGCCCAAATTCTGATCTTGAAGGTTAATAAATACGTTCGTCGTTAAAAATTAAAGAAGAAAAGTATCGTAAAGGTAAAGGTACCTTGGAAAACGATAGCAGTGCTCTATGTTCAGATCCGTACTCCTTGGTTTTCTAAAAAGCGTTGTTCCAATCGGTTAACCGATTGTTCAAATAAGATTCTCCGACTTATTTTTAAAGAATCAATTGTTCAAATATTTCTAATGTCTTGGTGTTTCTTATGCGTATTTCTTCAAAGCTTGTATCTGTTCTATGGTAGGCGTAGGTAGCCCATGGTAGCATATCGGGTTTTCGTCACATATGATAGTTTAAAGCCCCCGTACGCAGTACAGTTGATTTAGTACTAGCCCGTTTCATAATACTTCTGAATTGGCGCTCGCTATGAATACTTAGTTTTTCCGAGATTTTATTGCATGCAAAATACATGTACAAGGAGCCCCATTATCTTCGCAGTTCTTGAGTGTTTGTTGCTTGTAATGATGCATAAAGTAATTAAAAATACAATTTCTTCATCTCTTTGAGTTTTATTTAATCGTTTTTATTTTGTTTCTTTAAAAGGTTGAATTGCTCCATTTTTTCGTAGACTAGATCTGTAAGTTTACACGCGCGCAGTAAAAAAAAGCATTTCTGGTTTTTCACAAAGGGCTTCTTGATAGTGCTTCTTCGGACGGTATTGAATTAATTTTGTTCTCTGTACTTTGTGATCCCTGTTTTCTAGATGATACATAGCTATTTAGCTTTCTTCCAATACGTTTGTAATACGGTAATTCAGGAGTTCTGGTAATACCTTGCCTCTTTATCTTCTTTTCCTAAATACAAGGCCATTAATCGGCATCTATTTCTTTACTAATATCGCTCGATGGCTTTAATCGCATCTTATATTTTTCCTTGTCTAATTGTTCAGCTCTTTTTTATATTTTTCTGCTATTTCTTTACTTTCTGCTAATTGCCGACGGCATAGCAGCAGTTTGTGTTGAATTTGTGAATTTTTTTACTGGTTTTATACATTTCGTTTTAGATGCTACATCGACAGCTATTCTAGGGTCAGAGTTTTACTTCGACTTGAGTTTCATCGACCATAGTACCCATACTCATTTTTACAGTAATAGACCTGGTTTTACGTTCATTCCGCCAGATTCGCCTGTTCTTTTTCGATAGTACGTGAAGCTCGGTCTGGACCTTTTTCACCATCTCCTAGATACGGTGAAAACCTGGTTTCTTGGTGTTCTTGATTTTAAGGTTCGGATCAAGGTGTGCCATTCAAAATATCAAACTGGATGGAACTCTTTTTCTTCCCACTCCAGTTTCTTTTATCTGGCACCGTACTATCCTTTTTCACCGTTGTATCGGCTAGACTTCTTCTTTTTTAGCTTCCCTTCTTTAGGTAATGGTAATATAGCGCCTCATTTTCTGTTATCACCATTGTACATTCGACCATCAGCGCCAAACCTGACTTTCCCGCTAGCTTGCTGTTTATAGCAGATTGATAGGCAGTTGGTGGCGTACACACTTTAGCCTCACGCTGAAATACTGGGTCCATTTTGCAATCGCTCTCGGGGTCTATTATCATCTGAAACCATGCGCTTGCCAAAAGTGCCAATAATAAATCGTGTTCTCTTGGATGAATCGCAAATCTTTTTGTCGAGACCTTTAGGAAATCCTTTCAGTCCATTTTTGCCATTTTTCTCTGGCGTTAAATGATACGTATAAGCCACTCGTCTGTTCCTAAAAAACAATTAAATGAGGGTTTTCTATACTTTCACTATGGCCAGGTATAGCTTTACATCATTTTTCGTCGACAATACCTTCCACGTTTTGCCGTAGTTTTTGGTTTTGTAAGCATAAGGGTAAAATTAAATTCTACGGGTGTTCCATTCGCAATTAATAAAGGCTTCTCCTTTGTTTTTATTGGATGTTTTATTTTTGTTGCAATCCAACTTCCTTGTGGGGTGTCCTTTGATATTTTACCTCACTTCTAACAGACTCCACCGTTTTGAGTATATTTGCACGCAGTCCATTCATCCCGATACCTACCCAAAGCATATCTTTTTCAATACTTTGACCGGTTCTATAAACTAAAATAGTCAGGATTTTCTTTGCTCAGTGGCATCCTAGCATAGGCCACCCTTTTCACTTTGTTTTTGTTTTTTCAGGTGTCATTAGTCGTATAAATCTGTGGAGAAATAACGCTCCATGTTAATCCTTTTATCAGAGCTTTTATGTACAAACCTGACTTCCAAAAATATTACAGTACTGTTTATCAAAAGGATCTTGACGATTACGGAATTCCAATTGAAGACGTAATTTGGTATCGCATTCAGGTTTGTAGTTTTTACACGTATTAGTACCTTTAATATGGTCATACCTTTGACTCATTTCCTTGTTGGCTATTTCGCATAGCCATTATCGCGAATCTTTCTAGGTCTGGAACACCGTCAAACCGTCACCAAGGCAATTTCTTGCATAACAAACTATTTCTAATGCCTTGTGCTTTCCAACTTATTGCAGCGACCTCTCCAGAGCGTTCATTCTTGCATTACCACCCATTACGTTATATTTGGAAATTCGTTGTCTGCTATTGTTATGATTAATTGTGCTACGGGGGGAATAATTGCAATTAAAACGCCGATGATTTTCCACCATCTTTTGGTGATGTTCATTACCGCATCGTTGACCATCCAATTTTATAATTGACGTTTTCTTAGGGTGAATCACCAGGCGTGTGATTTCAGATGAACGCCATTATCAGCACCATAGGCGGGCATTAATTCGCTAAAAGTTTTTTTTACTCGCTCCATCTTCAGAAACATTGACAAAGCGTAAAAACATGAGTATACCCTATTGTTCCTTTTGTGGATCTACATTAAATTCGGAAGTTAGTAAAAGGGGAGGTTGCAATATTTCTTTGTCGTTTATTTTTTTTTCTTAAAGCCCCGTTCTTTCAGATTTGTAGGGGCATTTTTTTTTGCCTCTA
>Ga0163217_1083730_pt1 | contig 10536 bp, 9 predicted proteins | sample SynspAceP_FD_185933 | JGI IMG/M metagenome (GOLD analysis project Ga0163217, IMG submission 185933) | Saline lake microbial communities from Ace Lake in Antarctica - Synechococcus sp. Ace-P (PacBio error correction) | ecosystem: Environmental > Aquatic > Non-marine Saline and Alkaline > Saline ... | reverse complement strand
ATGTGCCAACCAAGGAATGGCGACGATCGTGGCCCCGCTTGCTGACCCGAGGCTCGTTGTGTCCTGTATTAAGGCACTGCGCCTCTATTTCGCGGTAAGATATAGAGATGTGGGTAATTGACTCTGTCTCGACGGCTTTCCGCCCACGCTCGCCCAGAAAAGCGCGCGCGCGCCCCTGACGTCATAAATTCGGGGAACAAGCTGCGCAAGGGAAGCTATCTTGGCTATCGAAACTGGGATTTCCTAATCGACAAAAAGACGGAGCGACATCTTGGCTGGGCGAGCTGAAAACCCGCGGCCATCAACAGGCGCGTACCGCTCGATCGAAACCACGCGGCCTTTGCGCACGCCGATGCTCGCGTGTTTCCTGTCCACCTGCTGGAGTTCAGCAAAAAGAAGTCAATCTGGATGTTGAAGAGCTGAACAACCGCTGGCCGACCCGTCAAGAACATCGACGGCGTGGAGGAGAGAGAGGATGGTGAATCAAACACACCGACGACCGCTTACAGCACCTCCTCTCCGCACCGAAGCGCCAGAGACTGTACTTACAAGATGAAGGAAGGGACGGCAGTGTTGTGTTGACCGCTTTGTACTATACCGTCGTTGCCGCTCGCGCCCCTCCGAGAAGACGAGGCGTTTTTTTTCCCTGGCTCTTGCGACCCGCGGTCGATACCGCTCATGAAGGGCGCGACCATTGGCTCTTGTGACCGTGGGCGGTCTGTCCGATGGACCACAGTCTCTCCAGTTGGAAACAGATAGAGCGCCCAGCGAAAAAAAAAGTGCGATTCACGGGATCAAAGCAATAACGGTGCGTGAATGGTCGTCCGTTGGGCCCGTCGTCGAGGGCGGGGCCAGCGATGCTCTGATCCGGGCGGTTTCCAAAGAATCCTCTAAGCAACCGGGCAAGGGCAGGCGACATTGCTGTTGGAACGTGCCATTTCAGAAGGAATTGCCCGGCCCGAAATTTTTTCGCCGATATTGGCCTTTCTACCGTAAATGGTGGCTGAAGGAAGGTGAGCCCGCGCGCCCGACCTATTGCCGATGCCGATCGTGCGCCTTTTAAAACTCATATGCCCGACCTAATCCCGGCTTTTACGAAGGACCTGTGCGACCAGGCGGGGCGGCGTTATCTGCTGCGCGGTTCCTGAGCTTCTATTGCCGCCCGGCCCTATCTATCGGGGTGCAGTCCCAGGCGGTTTGGGGCGCAAGGGAACCTGTTCATGGTGCGCAACTAATGACTAGAATACCAACGCTTCGACAGTCTGGTTTTGCGTAACCGGCTGGAACGGTCTCGCGTGAGGGGCACATCTGACGGGCTGCTTCGGGTTGATGTCGACGGGTGAAATGACGCGGGTTTATCGATTTCGCTGACGTTTGGTGGCCGTCGTGTAGTGGCGTTGGTTGGCGTGCCGTGATCCTGCGCTATGTGTTTGCAAACTTGCGGGAAAACTACGGAACAGGCCGGTGAAATTCTGGCGCGTGTGCGACCCACATGTTGAGCTATAACGTCACCGTGCTGGACCCGCAAACGCAAGTATCTGACAGCGCTGATGGCACCGGATCGTCGGCGATCATTTCACCAGGCGCCGTGGCGACGAAACCATCAGGAAAACGTTCCCGAATGGATCAGCCACGGCACGGTTCACCGCGACGGTCGAGCTGAAAATACCTCTTGCAACGGCTGCGTTTCACCGTGATCCGGAAGAAAAAGTTCATCAGCACGCTTCCTCCAAGCCGCCGCTTTATTGCACCAGTTTCAACGCAGGCTTTGGCACGCTTTTACACCGCCGTCTATCGCCCGAAAAAGCGTCGAGATGGAAACACCGGCCTGGCCTGGACCGTCTTGGCATCAAAAACTGATGCGTTCGAGGAAGGGTCACGCCAATGTTGCTGATGCGTCAACGTAACGTAGACCGGCGGGCACGGCATTTTGAAAAAGCGGCGACATCTGCCCTGGCCTTCGGTTCTCCGCTTACACCGGATTTTATGCGCTCCTGCGCGTTGTGTTCACCTTTCTTCCACTTCCTCGGACGATCTTGGCGAATAAACCTCCCCAAATCCTCGGGAGAGCGGCTGGTGATGATTGCCTTGATCCACAACCACTTCGCTGTTCCTCGTAATGCGCACCGGGTTTTTTTCCAGTGCTGTCCCGCAATAGAGGCATAGAAGTAGCAGCCGCGGGCCCTTGAGGATTGGCCTGCTCGATCAGCAGCAAGGGGCGTTGGCAGATCGCGGCCACGGTCTTGCCCGCGTCGGCCAAAGCCTTTGATCAGGGTCCGGCGTCCTTGTTGGCGCGCAGCAGGTTCGGGTTAGATCTGACCGCCGGGCAGCACAATCGCGTCATAGTCACCGATGTGAACGGTCTGACAGTGCCTTGTCAGTCGGGCAATGGTGTTGCCCCCAGTCGTCCTTGTCCCAACCTTTGATTGTCGGTTTCCCGTTCGGGGGTCGCGACATGGATTGTGCGCCTTTGGCTTTAAGGTCCTTCACGGGGTTCCCAGTTGGGCATTGTTCAAACCATTGGTGGATATAGGATCAGAATTTTCGCGTCTGTGATTCTTGTGTCATAGAAAGCTCCTTTTCGTGTTCGCTATCTTCACCGACACAACGTCGCGGCTAGCGAATGTTCCTTGCGCGGAAAGCAAGCCACTGGCGGGCTTCTTGCCTGCGTCAGGGATGACCCATTTCCGTGTCTAGAGAAACCGATTACACACGCGTTTCTTGATCATCCACTATACCAGCGGATGAAAGACACGGTCGATCACACCTCCCCCCCTGAATCTTGAGCATGATAATCGTGCCCCAGTGCGATGCTGTTTATCAGCTGAAAATCCCAAGATTCGGCGAAAAAAGCAGTGTGCCGAACGCTGCCACACGGTGCTGATCGAGCCGCGCAAACAGGCGGGGCTGGAAAATTATCGCCATCGCCATCGCGACTTTTGTTTCCTGATCCTAGCAGTGCGACGTTCTTTCCGTTTTTGGAATATCGATTCGGCTGGGAACCAGAATTCTGTCTCGGTTGATGGATGCGCTCTTGGCGTTTCCACCGGGGCCGCGTTTGCTGTATAGCTTTCGCTGCGACGGCTTCCCGGATTATGCTGGTTACCCTTTGGCGCGGGTGATGCTGACACTCTATGTGCTGGTGCCGTATGTGCTGGACCTGCCACCTGCGCGTTACGCGATGCAGCATTCCGTTTTGTCGCAAGGCGTTGCAGCTTGGTCGATGCCGAGACTGTTTGCGCTTGGCTGTTGCGGTGGCGGCTGTTGGTCAAGATCGCCCGATTCTTGGCAAACTGGTGGGGTTTTGGCCAGCATTCTGGATGTTCTGTGGTTTGTTGTTCTGATTGTGGCGCAGGACCAAATTCATGTGTAAGTGGTCGGTACTGGAATTCGCTGGAAAAATCCGAAAAAAATCCTAAGCGCCCGCGAAAATGGGTTTGGTGGCCTGCACACGCTTGTACCGTGCCTGGCCCATCGGCACCACCGGTGCACGCTGCGGCCACAAGATGCTGTCGCGCGGACTTTGCAGTATGCAGCGGGTTGGCGTTCTGGTCATGGTGCGCTATGCACATTCCGGCCAATGCCTTACCGATGCTCAAGACGCGCACGGCTGTTTTTCAGGTGGACGAAAAGCACCATTGTCGGCGTGCGGCTCGAACTGGCCACATTCACGGGGCCTTTGCATTGCGTTCAATCATCCTGCTGGCGTCGGTCGCAATCCGTTGGGCCCAAGTCTGGCCATCGCCTTTTGGCTGTTCAGCGTCAAAAGGGGGACCAATTGCCAAGCGCAAGCGGTCGCGCCAGTGATGTATTGAAATTCGTAGAGTAATCGGGCCGCTGGCGATGATCGATATCTTTGTGGGTTGCGATCTTTTCGTCGCTGGTGCAACTCAAGGACATTGGCGACAATTTAATTCCCGGCCTCTGCCGAGCATGTTCTTCGCCTTGTCGGTCATTCTTTACCATGCTATCTGCCACAAGCATTCGACTCCAGACTGATCTGGGACACGAACGCTTCCGATGGGGAATCCGATCAACATGTCTGGACACGCACCCGAGGTTAGGTAAATCCGCGCGGCAAAACTGTTTCCTGAGCGGGCGCGTCCCATCGTTCTGGATTCATTCGATTTTGGCCACTGGTTTGCGGCATTGGGGCGTAGGCATGTTCAGCAGCTACAAATTCCCCGCGGTCCTCTCCTGTGATTCTATGTTGAAATTCAAACAAGGGGCCCGGTATCAGCAGGCGAAACCGTAAACTGCGCTATCGTTGGACGTGGGACCGTCGTGGGGCCGCGTCGAGGAAGTTGGTTTTACCACCGGCTTGGCAAAAGTTGTCGCGGGCACAATTCCGTGTCGACAAGAAACGTCGGCCCCTTTCATCGACGCCAGCGCGTCTTCTGGATTCGTGCAGCTCAGGATATCGGCGCAGGGCATCCACCGGCTTGGGCACACGTGCTGAGCGGCGTCTTACATCGAAGGCACCTGAACGACTGAAATAGGCGATTTTTGCGGAAACGCTCGTCGGGTCGGGTGCGCCGCCCCTGATCCAGGCGCGGGCCAATCGGTTTGCCAAATCGGCCTTCGCCACCGTGGGTAATGAACGCTGCGGATTGGACGCCCCCATTCTCTATCGCGGGGATCGAGGTTGGTCGTATCGGCAAGGCAGCGATCGCCCCAAGGGGCAATTTTTGCCATCGTGAGGCGCTAATTTACGAAGGAGCACCGCAACCTGATCAACAGCAGGCACACGTTCTTGCGATACCTCGGGGTTTCACTGTCCTTTGGGGACCGGAAGCGGGGCCGAAGTCGATTTTGAATTCAATTTGCGACGTTTGATCGGCGGGGGGGATTACCTTTGACCACTTGGTTCGTCTTCTGTTGGCGACCGTGTGCAAGATGGGACTGTGTTCGATATCTTCGCCACAAGGGATGGACGCGCGCCAGCGCAGTGTTTAATGCCACTTGACGTCGAACCTTTGATGCTTAACGTTATTTTCGACGGACAATGTCTCGGGCCTCGCCGTCCGGTGGCCACGGTTTTAGAGTTGACGGGGCTGAACATCGGCGAAGTCGATACCCTGTCAGGATCGTGGATTTTGATCAGTTCGCGACAGACCGTGTGCGTTGAACGCAAACAACTGGCAACCAGGCCGGGCGCGCCTTGGGCTACCGGGGATGTGACTGCGTGAAAGTTGGTTTGCCTCTTGCAAGATCGTGTCGTGAATGGCTTCGGGCAAGGACTTGCATTCTGCAAGCCTCGCTGACGGCGGTCTGAAAGTGGAACTGGTGCGTCGTCGACAACGCTCCGACCGCGCCGCGCTTGTCCCTGCGTCCGACAACTTCCCCGTGATAGGCCCCACGGACCAAGGAAACGAAACATCTGACGCCGCAGCCACGGTCGAAGGTGTCTTTTAGCCGTGATCAACAACCTGCCCATCGAAGAAGCTGCTGACAGCGCCATTGGTCTGATGAATTCGCTGCTAAGCCTTTGTTCGGCAGCGATGAACTGCAACCAAAAAAACCCCACGCGATTTGTCCGTACGTTAACAACGAGGTCACGGGTTGGTCTCGTCTGACATCGGTGCAGAATATTCCCGTTCTCCGCTGAAATGCCACGCTTTCGGCGCGTCGAAACGCTTTGTCGCCACGCTTTGAGGAAAGAACAAATGGCAGGCACGTCTGCTGGCCGCGGTGGGACTCTGTCTCCGAAGCGCGATTCCTTTCACCACTCGGCACGAGGGTGTGCCAGAGTTGATTCGAAGAAATGAAGACTGTCGCCGCCAACGCAAGCGAGCTTGAACTTGCAACAGACTGGTCGACGAAGCTGACAGCGCTGACCCGATCGGCGATCAGGTAATCGGCACCACCGGATGCCGTTGGCGCTGCCCGGATCGCTTAAGAAATCTGCGTTGGGACGAGTGAACTATACGCTTGCGCGAGCTCCGCGAGGGTGGGCGGTCGAGAACGTGAACCGTACTATGGCCTCGGCGCGTTTACGCCGGCGGATAACATCGCCGTTTCGGCGGAAGGATTTGCCGCTTGATAGTGAACCGCCTGTCGTCGGGTTTTCAACACAAGCAGAAGCGCACGATCGAAAGGGTACAAACACAAGGCGACCAGATCAGCCCCGCACCGCACAGGAAAACCATGCGTGACATCCAAAAAGGGCCGATGCGCTTTGCATCTTGGCGCGCACATCGAACGTAACCCCATTCATTGTTTTCTGGGACGGTAAAATATGAACGTAGTAAAGTATCGCAAGCCTTGGTCTGTGGCATTCTTGCGGCCTGCGGGTTCTGCCGACCGCTATGCCGGTGGAGATGGCCCCCTGTCACAGAGGCGTGTCAGCATTCAATTCAAAACGCTGTGAGGTACGTGACGTGTCACTGCCCAGCTATGCAGCTGCCGACGAGATCCATATACGCGCGTTCCAATGGTGCCTTGGTCAGCTCTTCGGAACGAGCTGTGGCCGACGCGGCCCGGAACGCGCCGTAGCCCTAGAGCTAAGCGAGAAACCTGTCGCGCCTCACAAGCCGGCCCATCGCGGTCTCAGAACCATTGGCCGTTCGAAGCCATCCGACGCCCGCCTGAAGCTGCGTTTCAGCGGATTGCTGGCGACCGAAACTGGGACCAGTTCCGCGGCTTCCGGCAGTACTTTCGTCGCTGTCCTGGACCGGCGGGCGTGTGAAAGATCGGTCGGTGGTATTTTGATTGACGTCGCATTCGACCCCAAGGGCGGCCCCGCGGCCATCGGCTAGGCGCGCGGGCCAACTGATCCTTGATTTGGCCATCTATATCGCGGAAGAATGGGTCTTAAATGTGTTTCTACGATCATTTTCCGAGATGTAGCAAATTTTATTACGACTTTGATTGAATTTTTCTCATTAAGGATTTAGCAAAGCGGCCATCCACCCCTCCGGGGCGCAATCCGCAGGCAGGCAGATCCTCTCTCCATGATGACCAACCCGCATTATCTGTGATTTCGGGAAGGCGCTTTGCGCTCGACCCTCTTTTTAGCCCATTTCCGGCAATGACCAACGGACGACAGTCGCATATATGAACAAAGCAATCGAACTTTTCCCGGCCTAGGGACGAAGGGATGACGATACCATCGACCTTTGGGCGCGCTGATTGCGTACATTATTGGCGCGGCAAATTTGAATCTCGCTGCGGTCACGCTGATTTTTATGCTTCTGGCGGGGTATTACGCCTACCGGCTGTCCGCCGGTCCCGACCTACCGGTCAACGGCGGTTGTGGTGTCTGGAACACTAAAGAGATGTAGTTTTTGTGACCTACCATCTGTAGTCGTTGGGTTCTCCGGGGACTCAACCGAAATCAACACCGAAATTGAAGTTTCTTCGGTCACGTGGGCTTGCTGGAAAGGTCGTCCCGAACCCTTGGATTTAGTTAAACGAGTTCCGGAATTCACGGCAGTTGCGTGAGCCATCTATGATCAGGGTATAATTATCGAGCTTACGTTCGACATTAACTTTTAGAAAATCCAAAGACTGAACCGCAACACGAGAGTGACCTTTCCAGAAATTGAGGATCCGTGATGGTGTGGTGCAAATCATGTGAGCAGGGTATCTATATCGAATATCCGCCAGAGCCTTAGTTTTCAACGTCACTGCTTAGAAACCGAATCGCCCACGAAAATTCCGCCAGCATTGCTAATACCCTTGCTGAACTTATTACATCCTAAACCAGATCGAAGTAAAATTCGAAGCGACGGAGAAAGCGACAGCATGCTGAGCATCGGGTGTCCGAGCGTCAGGCGAACTTGAGAATGCGGGAGGAAAAGGTCTCGGAATTTACAAGCACGTCGCAGGCTTGTTTCTATCCGGAGGCTTGCAAGGACTGAGCGTCAAATCAAGAATTGCGCGACCGTATTTGAGGAGTGCCGACTGCTCGCCAAGCGCTGAAGCACGGCTCGACAAATTGGAAGTTGCTCAAACATCCGCTGAAAAGCGCCATGCCGCACAAGACGCCGCGCTGACGCGGTATTTTTAGCAACGCGTCTTTCGTCTGCCACGAACAGACCGCATTCGATCTTACGGTTCGAAAACGGTGCTGGGACGGGTTCGGTCTGATTTTGCCGCGCCAGTAGCAGCAGCTTGACGGCTGCGTACCTCGGAAACCGAGCTTGCGCGCGTTGCATACAGGGCAAGATCTAGATTCCGCTGCCAGCAGTTGAACCCGAGAATCCGAGGCGACACGGCCGGGCCTTTTTTCTTTTTTATGAATATTTTCTGACCGGCGAAAGAAACTTCTGCCAAAAGAGGGGATACAGAAGGCAGATAGCACGCTATGCTATCTAGTTGCCGTTATACCCGGCGGGCAAGTGCACCGAAAAAAAAAAAAAAATTTTTTTTCAACGGGGATAGTGCAATGGCGATTAGTTCCTAGGTGCGATGGTTGTTTCGGCTTGGTGCTGCTTCGCGGAATTCCAGAACCCGCACTTCCGCACCGCGGACTGAGCTGGAGATCACACCGCGGATACACCTGTGCATCGGACAGATCCCTTTGATCCCTGCGCGTTGATCGGAAAAAAACACCCTTCAAGGTATCTGGGAGATAAGCCCACCTCTGCTGCCGCCGAAGCGATTCCGCAACTGCGTACACGTTGATGCTGTCGAACCTCGATAAGAAGGCCTCAGGTTATCGTCTGTCACGTCATCATCCCCGGCGAAGTAAGACCACGGTTTCGCTGTCGCTGGCTAAATGCCTGTCGGGGTCTGGGCAAATCGTCCTGCTGGGTCGAAGGGCGATATCCGCCGCCGCTTACCTGCACGAATTAATTTTTCCCGACCATGCCGCGCAACGGTTATTGCGTCGGTGCTTAACGGCGATGTGAAATTCGCGGATGCGATCCATAGGCCGGACGGTTTCGGCGCAGATGTTCTGGGGCGCGGGAAAAGACCAATGTGAATACGGCGGATATCTTCTCCTCCGACCCGGTTCAAAGCCTTTATCTTCCGAGATGCAGCGACCAAGTATGATTCATTATCATCGTACGCCGCCGGTTCTGTTTGTTCCCGAGCACGTATTCATTTCCAAAACGCCGACGCGACCTGTTTTCGGTTCAATGGGACAGCACGAACAAGGGCTTGGTCGAAGAATCCATTGCGGTTCTTCCACAATTCGAAAACCAGCGGATCACTGGTCGGTGCTTTGGGGGGGGGGGGGGGGCCCCAGGGGGAATTTTCGATGAAAAGGGCATTGAACGCTACGGATACGGTTGGCGAATACGGTGCCTATGCAACTACGGCAAGGGCTATTTACGCATTAGTTGATCAAGGGCTTGGGTGTGCCTTCAAAACGCCCAATTCTTTTCCCCTCAAGGGTCATAAACGGGCCGTGTGGATGCGCGATTATTCATTGGGAAGTTATCCCCAGTGAGGACGATCAGATGGCACGTATGAAGAGATCCGGACAGCTGCTGGAACGCTCGCCTGCGCCTTGGGCATCGGCTATGTGATGCAAGTACGGGACGCCAAGCGACAGCCCCGCTATGGGTCTGAGGCCGCCGTAAGAACAAGGCTACGTAGGCTAAGCGCGAGGAACGCTGTACTTGAGTTCGAAGACATTCGTGCTGACCTCGGCCGAGTTTCAACGCTGCTTCGCTTGAGCCACGGCCTGGCGCTGCTGATTTTCTGCCCCCGTCATGTTCGGGCCGCGGCAAGCGCAGATGAACCGATTTCGCCGGCCCAGTTTCCGCCCCCCAATTTCGCAGAAACGCCCCAGCCTTTCAGGGCGAGCTGAGCCACATACCTTGCGATATCTCCGCCAAGCGCGGCCCTGTGGCCTGGTGCCATGGGAACCTGACCGCTGGCTGCCCGGCATGCCAATGAACGGAAGTCACCGTAACATCATTAACGGGATGATCTTACGCAAAACGGACTTCGGAAAAGGGCGCCCTCACATTCACTGTCCGGCGCTTCGCAAGACCGCGACTTTTCGTCATTGCATTATGGCAATGGCGACGGCGTGCGATTGCAGAGGGCCAAGATTTCGGCGATCTGGCAGAGTTCGAACCGGGTGGGTTCTGGCAATTGGAAAGGGCGATACTTGGTTTCCAGATTGTCACCGCACGCGGAATTCGGGTCCCGACTATGCGGTTGCCGGGCCATGTCTGTGGCAAGGCAAGCCGCGCAAAGCGTGGGCGTCAGCCATCAACCGGGAGAGGGCGGGTTCAGGTGAGAACGAGTGAACGGGCGACCTTCAGCGGGCTGAAGGCCCCTTGGGGATCGCGGAGGTCTATACTTTCCCCGCGCTGACCGAAGGGTCAGGACGCACGCCGTGGCCCGCTGACGGTCCGAAGCCGAGGGTGATTCAAGGCGGGGGAATTGTGGTTTCAGGGAAAATTCGAAAAGCGCCTAAAATCATCGGGAAAACTTTCTTTGGGGATTGGCAAAGAATCCAAAAAAACCCCAGGGGTGGGGACCTTGAAGCGTTTTTTTGCGGGGTGGCCCGGGGAAATTGGTGATTTGGCCGGGGGTGTAGGCAAGCTTATTTTCTTCCTCCTTTTCCTTTGT
>Ga0163217_1034102_pt1 | contig 10536 bp, 11 predicted proteins | sample SynspAceP_FD_185933 | JGI IMG/M metagenome (GOLD analysis project Ga0163217, IMG submission 185933) | Saline lake microbial communities from Ace Lake in Antarctica - Synechococcus sp. Ace-P (PacBio error correction) | ecosystem: Environmental > Aquatic > Non-marine Saline and Alkaline > Saline ... | reverse complement strand
CGTCCGAAACTCAGAGTGGAAACGATGCATCGCCGATAGTAGTGGGGGTTTCCCCATGTGGAGAGTAGGTCATGTCAATGCACCCAAATATAAGAAACCCGCCTTTGCGGGGTTTTTTATTCTGTTTGCCCGGCGAAGCCGGGCAAACCCGGCCACCTGAAGAAGGTGAGGTCACCCCGACCGAGGGAAGGACAATGCTGAATGGCAGGGCGTCCACTGGCCAAACGGTGGGTCTGAAGAAGCCATAGGAAGCCCGATTGGACGTAGCGCAAGCGAAAACCTGATTCGGCGGCATTACAGGGGTAAGCGCTGCAAAATAGGCGCAAAGCCCGATACTCGGTCAGCCTGTATGACGTGCTTGAGGACGGTCTAGTCGTGCAGGGAAGGCCGCGCTGCGAGTACCGAAGCCTGACCCCGTACTCATGAAAGAGCGTCAGTGCTCAAGGCGCAAGCCAAGCCATGATGGGGGCGAGGTGGCAGCATTGACGCCGTAGTAGGATGAAGTTCTGGCCTGTTGAAGCCGTAACGGATTGTGGAGGGAAAACCGGAACGACCCCGAAGCCGGAGGTGCTGGGGTGCCTGCCGAGGCGTAAGCCGGAGCGGGCAGTGAAGGCGGAAGTAAATATTAAACAGGTCACGACCCTGTAAAAGAGGGAACAGCGTGATGACAAGCCGTCCGACGGGACGGGGGGACAGGACGGAGCCAGCCGGGAACGGTGCGCGAAGCCTGCTTCTGTATTCAGGGAGTACAGCCATGCTGGGCGGGCAAGATTGGCGTCATCGCTAGCACCCGCACAGTATGATGGAAGATTTCCAGCGGCTGATTCATCGGCACAGGCAAGACCGACACAGAGCAATGTAGCATGAGGAAAATTACTACAGTCTGTACGGGCGCCTGCTATCGCAGCGAGTCCTGTTATGAAGCTTCAGCACACGGAGGGCGCAACAAGGGTGCGGCCGGAATAATGGGCAGAGCCGAATGCGTTCGAAGCGAACCTGGAGGTGGAGGGCTGTCGTATGCCTGTTTCCGAACTGAAAGGAGAAGCGCATACCGCGTCCAACCGCGTACGCCGAGTGGACTCTGCCGAAACCGACGGAGCGCGAAACGGCTGCTGGGCATCCCGACCGTTCCGGGACCGCGTTGTGCCAACAAAGCACTGCCGTACCCTGCTGGAACCGACTTCGACCGGTTGATTTCCATCGTCGAGCTATGGCTACCGCCGCGCCGCAGCGCCCATCAGGCATCAGCAAAGCGCAACTGTTTCATTCGCGCATACCAAGCGTCACTGGGTAGTGGATATGGACCTGTCCAATGCTTCGACACGCTGGACCATGACCTGATCCTGCGCCAGTCCGGCACGTAGGTGACCGATGCAGCGTGTGGGCCTGCTGGAACAGTTCCTGAACAAGCGGCGTGATGGTTTGGACACCAGTACGAGGCCACGGAGACGTGGCAGCCGCAAGGCGGCGTCATTCAGTCACTGATTGCGAACCGTCTATTCTGGATGCACTTGATCAGTTCATGAAAAGGCCGGGGTCACCGACGTCCGCTACGCGGAATGATATCCTGGTCCTTGTGTGGCTCACGGGCGGCAACGAAAATTGCGCTGACGTAGCCACGGGTACCTTGAGGTGGACCTGAAGCTGACAGTCAACCGCAAGGCAAGACCCATCTGGCACACAGCGGGAAGGTATCCACTTCCTCGGGGTAGTCATTCATCGTGGCTATACGCGAAATCAGAGAAGAAGCTGAAGGGACTGAAGCCAAGCTGAAGTGGATTGACCCGCCGCAACTCGGGCAAGGAATCTGGCAGCATCATCGCCGAGCTGCTCAAACCGGTGTACTGCGTGGCTTCATCAAACACTACTTCAGGGCACCAAACTGTACCGGGTAATGAAAAGCAGTTGATTGGGGTGCTACGCAGCGTTACGCTGCGTACAGCTGAAAACAGTGAAGACGCCATCGCGCCTGCACGCGACTGAAACAACTGGGCCTGCGCCCGCCGTATTCAGTTTTTCGAATGCAAAGTTTGGCCCAATGCGCGCAGTCCACTGGCAAGGCTACGCCATTGCCCAATCGCTGGTTGCACGCGAATGGGCTGATCGACCCTAAGCACTCAGAGAGTAGGACGCTGTGCCCGTAATTTTAGGATAAATGTTTACATGAGCCGTAACCGAGGCCCCGTACCGTACGGTTCTGTGAGAGGATGGGGCGGCAACGCCTCACCCTACTCGATGGCTTATCCAGTCCCTTCTGTACTGCCACCCCATGTGACAAATTCGCCGGAGCGAATTTGGACAAGCCGTAGGCCTGCCCGTAGGCGCGTGCGGGATGGCACGCGTCAATTGTCGGTCATCGTTCAAGCGCTATACCAAAACCCCGGATATCCAAACGGATGGCCGGGGTTTACTTTGGGCGCTGGAAATCCCAACTAAAGCGCTGAGCCTAACCTTGCGCACAGGCCATTACGGCTGAAAACCGCCACCCCTAAGCCTGCAAATCCGTTATCCCCGCCTCAACTGCTCGCCAACACCACCTTCGTCCCTGCACAGGCCACCGCCAACACCACGTCATTCCCGCCGCAGGCGCACTGCGGTTCCGAATAAATTCATTAAGCGGCAAACGCCCCCTGAATCCGCTGCAGTTCCAGTCGTTGTCGTGCCTTCGCACCAAGAATTCATGGTCTGTCTTTACGCTGAAACATACCTGCTTCAGTTCAGTCAGGCAAGTGGCGCAAGACCTGGATGTAGCACTGAGTGTCTGGTTCATTTGCAGCAACAGATGGTGAATCAAAGCAGTCAAAATATCTGCCACGCTTGACGCAATTTCGCTGCGACCGAGAAACTTCGATCTTCAGGTTTTGCTTCAGCCCATTTGAAGGAACAGCTCAATTGCCCCAGCGCGCTTTGATAGCGCTCAGAATGAATGTGGCTGGCCGTTTCCACGGTCGTTGGTAAGCTTAGCACCAAACGCGGGCCTGCCGTTCTTTTCGCTCCACCGTTTCTTTGCCGGAAACGGGGTGCCGTAGTTACTCGTTGATGCGTTTTGCCGCCGGGACCGCGATGTTTTGAGCTGACAAGGGGGATCGCCAGAAATCTGCCGGTCATGCTGGCGGATCGAGCAGGGTTCTGTCCTCTCGAGGTTGATACCGGCTTACTTCTTGATCGGTGACGAAAGCAAGCCTCTGAACAGCTGGATCTGATACCACCGTGTAGTCGCAGTAGCCTTTGTCAAAGACAATAAACCTGGACCCTTGGCAATGCATCTGCCCGCCCGATTTCGATTCATTGACGTTCGGCCGCAGTGATGATGCTTTCCGACCCGGCTCCAGCTGTCCGAGGTCATCAGTACATGCGACCTCTTCAGCCCCTTGTGTGCGGTGGGCTGCTGGTTACTCGTTTGGACCAGTCGTCGTAACCAGCCCCTCTTCAGCGGAATGCGGCGTGGAATCAAGCAAGTAGAAGAAGGTCGCCTACTTCCTGCCTGAAAGCGGCGCCCCACCTTGCCACAGCCTGCTGGCACACCGGCCTCAAACAGGCCAGCTGGACGCTTTGTGATTGCATCGGCCCAGCGTTGCAACGCCGGATAGTGCGGGTTTCCAAGGCTGGTCAATGATGCAGCTTCCTGACTGTATTAAAGCCTGCTCCACCTCTTCTGAGGCTGGTGCGCCCCAGAGAATTTTCTGGGCGTACATCAGCGCAATGAGTTGATCCCAGGTCTTGAAACCCTTTGCATGCTTGTCTGCATCGAACTGACGCACGTGTTTTTCAAAAAACGGGGCGTGGCCAAACCTTTTAAGGTCGGCCAAATCGAAAGTAGCTATTGTATACATGTGCATCCAGCTGAGTTGTTGAGTCGCCATCAACGGGTTTTACCCTTCAGACTCAGGCGGCTGGCAAACCTCAGTTAAGCCCCAAAATTTATTTCCGGACAGCAGTGCGCGCAAGGCGGGAAATTCCATTTTGACCTTGACCTGAGCAAAGCTGACCACAGAGCCGACTTGACTTTAAATGGTTCCAGGTAACCGCGGGGGCGCGCAGCGGCCTGGCCTGACGCGTCCGCTTTCGCAGAGATAACTGGAGCAAAAAGGGATGACGTTAAACCCACATTGGTCCAGTCACGACCTAACACGCGCAGGCTATGGCACTATGTTCACTCAGCCGCTTTTTTCCACTCCTCTTCCTGCCAAACAACCTCCACATTGCATCTGGCCGTCGGTGACTTGGAATGCTGTCGGTTCCCAAACTCAATTACCACCAGGGCACTTGTAAGCAGCCATTTGTTCTCGGCACCAGCCGATAAATGTCTTCCTCGCTGTCTTTTCATTTACCTGGCAGACAACACCACAAAGGCTTTCACCCGTTTCCGCCGCGCCGCGCCGTGCGGTGGAAAACGACCGAGACCTCTCGAATTAGCCGGATGCGAGTACATCGGATTTTCGACCCAGCGGCAGACCTTAGCGGCAGCATTGATCATCGCGTTTAACGCGGTCGACAGGAAAAAGTGCCCTCTCGATCGTGAGTAATCACCAGGATCCCCCGCGAGCGGAAAAACCCATGGCCGTTCGACGCGTGCAAATGCGAGACGGCTCTCGCGTGGCGTGGTATGTGCCGGTGCGTTCGGATGGGTGTCCAGGTGTGTGAGCGCTGGAATATGTCTCACGCGGCTGATGACGCCAGGAACTCTCACGCCGACTTCTCAAGGGTCTGCGGATATTGATCACCTTTGAGTCAACGGCCAATGATGGGAATACCCAGGCATTTGGTTTTACAGGCCTGAAGGGGTGGGTTCACGGAGTAGGCGCTTATGGTTCCGAAAGCCCGTAACCCTCCATATAGATCAGGCCTGTCTTGTCGATCAAGCTTGGCCGGCGACGGCCGCGGTCATCCTACCACGTGCCGAACTATTCTTCATCAGTGATGTCGTACTGATCGATATCTGGATTCAGAGAGCATATCGACCCACCATGGTCGTAGATATTTGCGCCAGTATGAGTCACAACGGCGGCGACTTGCGGTGTGCGTTCCCAAGCGAGTCATGACTACTAGTGTCCCGCCGGCATACAGCGTGCTGTTCATACAGGATTGCATACCGGGTAACGCTGGAACATCGGCATCTTGACACCAGGTGTGAATGACATTCGTGCTGCGCGTTGGTCCAGGTCGGCGCCAATTATACGGGTTGGTGGCCATGACGTGTGATGGGTATGTTACGCAGCCCTTTGGGTTTCCAAGTGGTGCCGGAGCTGTAGGAATAACGCATAGATCGTCAGGCCCGGCCGTGAGCGGGCCTGTAAATGGAATTGGCGGGCCAAGTCCGACTGCCCAGCTGGTTTACGGCCCGGCCAGTTTATTGCTCTATGCTCGGTTCACGCACCGCGTCGGGCAGGCTGAGGTCGGTGCTTTCTAGGATGTATTTCGGAGTAGGCGGTAACGATACCTCTTTGTAAAATGCCCTTCCTACATGCCCGAGATATGGTTTCAAGGCAATTCCTGGGCGCATAAACGCGACCGGGTTGGGTGTCTCGATCAGGTATTGGATTTCGGCCAGAAACGATTCATTCGGAGTTAAACGGGAACCACTACAGCATTAGCGCGCAGATGGGCGAAATAGCCAATGATGTATTGGGGCTGTTCTGCATATTACAGCAGCACTCGGTCGCCCGCCCTTGACGCCTGCGTGCTCAAGGTATTCGCCAAGGCTTCAGGCCTTGCGCTTGAAACTCATTATAAGTAAACGTTGTACCGTAATAGTGGATTGCCGTGCTCGCGAAAAGCGCAGAGCGAGAACGGTGGAGGTTGTGGAGGACTCGCTGCGTTGAAAGGCAAGTTCCAGCTCTCGTTGCGGACCTGGCTGCGCCAGACGTTTGAAGTGGCGATCAAAACATTGCGCGAGCTACTGTGACTGTTGTTTTCTAAGGAAGCATCCAAAGCCAGGAAGCTAGCGCCATCGATTGCGATTTATTAGCGTGGTTACAGAGGTAGCGCCTTACGAGCGCGCTGTGAACCGCCAGTCATTTTGGTGTTGGGGCCGGTCATAAGTGCTCGCAGGGTTGCACTAGCGCATGCCGTCACGGGCAGTCGGCAGCCTGCGTGTTGAGTATAGTAGGAGGCTTGAGAATGTCAGGTTTTGGCAGGCCTAAACAAGCATGTTTTGGTGCCATGTCAGCACAAACAGGAGCAGTTCGATGAAGTCAGGATCGCGTTATTAATTTGTCGATACCACATTGCGTGATGGCGAGCAGAGCCCCGGCGGCAATCCATGACCAAGGAGAAAAAGCTTGCGCATCGCCAAAGCGCTGGAAAAAGCTCAGAGTCGATGTTTATTTGAAGCAGGCTTCGCAACGCATAGCCCGCGGTGATTTTGCGCCGTCAAGTTGATCGGCGATACCATCCAGGACAGCCACCGATCTGTAGCCTTCTCGCGGGCGATGGGATGCTGACATTGACGCGCGGCGGAAGCGCTCGCAGGCGCCACATAGCGGCCGTATTCACACGTCATTGCCACAGTCCTATTCACATGCAGCAAACAAGCTGCGCTGCAGCCGGACCAGGTTGTGGAGCAGGCGGTCGCGCGGTCAGCGGCTCGAATCTATGGCCCGATTGTTGGAGTTTTCCTTGCGAGGATGCAGGGCGCTCGGAAATAGATTTTCCTCTGCCGCATTATCGAGCGGCCATTGATGCGGGGCGCGAAGACCATCAATATTCCGGACACAGTGGGGTACCGCCATCCCCCACCATATTTGCGAAAGGATCAGCCAGATCATTCAGCGGTACCCAATGCGACAAGGCGGTTTTTTCGGATTTCATTGTCACAAAACGATTTGGGTTGGCTGTGGCCATTCATTGGCTGCTGTGACGGCGGAGCGCCCAGTCGAGCTGCACTCAATGGGCTTGGGCTGAGCGCGCGGTAATGCGGCGCTGGAAGAGAGATCCGTCATGGCCCCGATCCGAACCCGTGAAGATGTGTTGCGTGTGCAAGACGCGGAATCGATTACCGAGAATATCCTTGCTGCCTCGGCGTTTGGTCTCGGGCATCACCGGATTCGTGTGGCAGCCAAACAAGGCCTTTGTTGGTGCCAATGCCTTTTGCCCTACTGAGTCAGGGATTCCCAGGATGGTGTACCAAGCATGCGAGACCTTACGAAGATCAGAGTGCGCAATCGTAGGTTGGCACACAACAATCTTGTCTCTGGGCAAATTGTCGTGGCCGTAATGCCAGTCCGCTCGCGTTGGGTCGAGCTGGGCATTCGAACTGCCAGAGCGAGCAGAAATGAACCTGGCTTTGCTCGCATTCAAGGAAGCTGGCGGATAAAAAGCATGAAATTTCGACAAACCTGCAGGCGCTGGGTTTCCACACGGGACCGAGGCGGTTGAATATGTGAAGCTGTGTATCTGGACGGCATCGCGCATGGGTGAAAACCCCGCAGAGCGCGGTGTTTGTTGAGCGTCGATGGAAAGGAAGTTGAGGCGAGTGCCCCCGGTTCGGGCCCGTGGATGCGACTTTTCAAGGCGATTGAAGCAGATCATCCATTCGGCAATCCATTTCTGCAGGTGTATTCAGTCAATGCATCACGCAGGGACCGATTCCCAGGGCGAGGTCACGGTACGCCTGGAAAAGGCCGGCCCCGCATATCAAGGGCAAATGGCGCGATACCGACATCGTAGTGCGTCGCAAAGCCTATATCAACGCTCTGAATCTGATGGCAGGCAGGTGCGTATCGCGCCCATCCGCAAGCCGGCGGCGGTCTGATGCGCGAGTCAATGCGGCTTGCCTATTCTTGAAGCCATGGGCGTGACGCTTGGGTGGCCCACGCAGCCAGTTGCCCATGCTGCGCTACGCAGCCGCCTGAGCCGGAAGTGCGGGGCCGAAGATACTCAGCCCGCCGACATGCCCCGCAAGGCGCCTTCAATTTGCCCGATATACGCCAGAAACCATGGCTTTGCCGCCGAGCGAAGCACCACTGTGTTGTCGAGCAAGGGGTGACAGGGTCCAAGCGCCAAAGTATGAGCTGCCGCGGGTGTCGCCAGCCAAACCGCCACCTGCCCGTGCGGTTCGAGCCAGAGCCCCAGGCAGCGAGTGAACTGTGCGAGCTGAACTCGATAGCGCCTTTTATTTGCAGTTATGGGATGCGGGGCCCTGTGCGCTGCTGATCGAAACGCCCGACCCAGGTCTTGAAAAGGGCAACCGGGCACTACACCTGCTCTGCGACATTCTCCGGGGCTGCCGAGTTACCGCCAGCCCCTTCGCTGCACGCCGAATTTTCGCTGGCACTGAGCAGAAATCCTCAGGTGTTCGTAAGCGCCGCTGCGCAAGTTGAGCTTTTGCAAGTTCTTTTATACAGGCCCGCCTGGAGCATGCCCGCTGTCCGTTCGATGGTTTGTTCGCAGTCGGCGGTCTGCTCGCAGAGCCGAACTGCAGCGGGCGGAGTCACTTTTGCGGCAGGGAAGAGGGCGCGTTGAAGGATTGGACGGCAGCCTGGTTTTGCCCCGGACTTGCAATATTGATGACAAAGCCCCAGGAGAAGGCGCGCTTATTGGCACCTGCTACAGAGGGTTGATGCCGCGCGGCAGGATGGGCATGACCGAGTTGAGTTACCGGCCAATGCTCGAGTTCGGGACCCTGGACAATGTGCTTGGCCATAAGAATGCGCCCGCCTTCAGCCAACCCCTTTGGACGCGGGGTATTTTTCTGTGGACTGAATCTGTGCGCTCAGGTTATTGAAATGTTGGTTGCTGTATCAAGGGGAGCAGCAGGGGAGGCACTGCGTACTGTCGGCAGCGGGCGATGAGTCCACACCTGCTCAACATTACCATCCAGCCCAGAGATCAGGCTTTGGCCTTGGGCGCAGCCTTGCCGAGTTCATTATGGACCGGCCAGGCAGAGCAAAGGCGGAGGTGAACCTTCCTTGAAGTAAGGGCTTCCAATGAGCAGCAGCACGGCTTACGAAGCGTTTGGTTATCAATGAGATAGGACGGCGCGAAAAAACTATTATCCCGCTGCAGGCGGCAGAGAAGATGCCGCTGTAATGCCTATTCGCTATTGACTAGGTTTGATTGAACAAGGTGGTAGTTAGCATGAAAGATTTGACGCAGCTGTTTGACAACAACCGCGCGGGCTGAGTCCATCACAAAGAAGACCCGATTTTTTTCCAAAACTGGCAGGCCAGCAGGGCGCCAGAATATCTCTGGATCGGCTGTGCTACTCCAGAGTACCGGCCAACGCAGATCGTCGGCCTGCTGCCAGGCGAACTCATTTTGTACACCGCCAAGTGTAGCCAACGTGGTGCTGCATACGGACTTAACTGCCTTTCGGTCATGCAGTCGCGGTGGATGTGCTCCCGGTCAAGCATATTATTCGTCACCGGTTCACTACAATTGCGCGGCGTAGCGCAGCAATGCAAACAAGCAACTTGACCTTCAGTGACGGCTTGGGTTGCGCTCCATTCGCACCTTTACTACGAGCAGCGCAATAAATTGCGCTGGGATCGAAAGTGAGGAGAAGCAGTTCGGTCTGATGTGTGAACTGAATGTGAAGCGGCAGGTGGCTAACGTCAGTCACACCAGCATTGTGCCAAAATGCCTGGCATCGCGGCCACCGTTGAGCGTGCACGGTTTTAATCTTACGGTCTCAAGGGATGGGCACCTGAAAAGACCTGAAGTGTCCGTTGATAATGCAGAGCAGATACCTAGAGCATGTACCGGCTGAGCCCCCCGTGACCCCCAATGCGCGCTCCTGGCCATGGCTGGAGATGGTGCTGTTGCACCATGGCCTGGGCCGGAATGCCCTGGATAGCCCGCGCCCCAGCGCCGGGATTTTGCCACGTAGGACTTTCTTTCTTGGGCGCTGGCGTTCAACCGCATTTGTGCTGGCTACTGCCGTTTACCCGCTCGCGGGCTGTGCGCTATCGCGAGGTGCTGCGAGCGCACTGAAACAGATAGCCGTGCTCGCGGCAGCCGTATCACCAAACTCTTACAAACACGCTGCTGTATTTGGCAGCGCAAAGCCACCACGGCCATCAATATAACCTTGGTCAATACCGGCCTGCCGTTTCGCGTTTTATTGGGACCTGATACTGTCCACCAGTTACCTTACCGCGCTACGCTGCTTGGGACGTTCTGCTGTCCTTTATCGCCTGATGGTTTATTGACCACGGGCGAATCCTGCAAAGACTGCTGGCTCGGAGTTCAACGTCGGCGATCTATCATGGTGGTTTGCCTGCTCACCTGGGGTCTGTATTCGGTTTGCTGAGACGCTGGCCCATGCAAGATACCGGGCTTGATTCAGCTGTCGGCGACTGCTGTTTGTGGCCGTGCCGCTGCTGCCTCCCTTTCTACCTATTGGAGTACAGCCAAGTAGGGCGCAATGCCGCTCCAATGTGGGCATCTCTTGCGGCGGCGCGATAGCCTACACCGCTGTGATGGCTTCACTGGTTGGCCTACCTGCGTGGAACAATGCGTCAAGGCTCGGCCCCCTGGCAACTCCGCCTCGCTTTTCAGCCTATCTGATGCCGGTCTTTTGCGGCTTATCTGCCC
>Ga0163217_1101244_pt1 | contig 10538 bp, 14 predicted proteins | sample SynspAceP_FD_185933 | JGI IMG/M metagenome (GOLD analysis project Ga0163217, IMG submission 185933) | Saline lake microbial communities from Ace Lake in Antarctica - Synechococcus sp. Ace-P (PacBio error correction) | ecosystem: Environmental > Aquatic > Non-marine Saline and Alkaline > Saline ... | reverse complement strand
CTCGCTTCGCCCGACCAGGGAACATTGGGCGGGGCCCACTCGATGAGGCCCTCGACGATGGCTCGTCCCAGTTCTTTTCGTTCCTGTTTCGGCGGAAACTCACCCCCGCTGGCCTCAACTTGATCGACGGCCGCTACGCCGCCTTTCGGCTATGTGTCGATGGATTTGAGGTGCTCGAGGAGCTCTACCGGGAGCGATGGGATTGTTAAAGCCACCGTGCTTGGAAGGGGCGAGAACCGGCGGCCCCATGGTGAGGCGAGCGATCCGACCCTTGGCTGACCTGGGCGAATCAGGAGCTGGTGGAGCGGTCGCCGCTTTTGCGCCGTCCCGGACAGCTCGATGATGATGCCGCCCTGCTGGCAAAAACAGGAACGCAGCGGGAGGGTTGCTGGTGCTTTCAACACCGATGTCCTTGGTGGAAGGCGTTCACTTCAGTGATGCCCCCTCGCATTCCCGAGGATCTGGGCTAGGCCGCGCCGCAGCCGCCAATCTCTTCTGGACTGGCGGCGATGGGCTGCAGGAGGTGATCGACTCACCGTCGCCTTGTGGCGCCCACCGCCACTCCGTGGAAGTGGGTGGCGGGGGTGTACCGGGGGCTGGGCCAGGCCCTCGATCGCTATGGCGGCGATCTGTTGGCGGCGATTGCAGCAGCGGCCCAGCAGCGCCGCTGCTGGCGATTCCACCGCCCCTGGGACGCTGGGGCCGGCCGGGGCGATCCGGCGGCCGCGAATGGACGGCCCGGAGGACCGGGTTGATCAGCACCGGTCCCATGGCTGAGTCGGCGGGCCTCGCGTTCTGGCGGTGCTTGGCCGGGAAGCCGCTGCCGGCCTCCCTGCCGCCAGCTTGCTGGAGCGGGCCTGGCGGCCCAACCGCCGCCCCAACCGCTTCGGACGCCGTGGACGCCTTTGGTCGACGCCAGGCCGCCGCTCAGGCCCTGGCGGGTGGCCGGAGCGACAGCCAGTGATGGCCCTGCCGCCGCTGTCGCGGCGGCGCTTGCGCAGCGCGGTTGCGGATGCCCAGGCTCGACCGCGGTGCCCTGCCGATGGCCGCCGGCATGGATGGTCTTGCCCACGCGAAGCCCTGGTGTTCCATGGGGGGGAGGTGAAGATTTCGAGTGATTCCTTGCCTGGATGCGGCCTGGGCCGAGGCCTTGCTCAAAGCCTGGCCCGGGGCCAGCCCGATCGGCAGCTACCTTTGCGCGGTTACCGTTTACAGCAGCAGGCGGACAACCTGAGGCATGGTGGCCAGCGGCGAAACGCTGGCTAATCGGCGGCATGATGGGGTTCAGTCACTTTCACTGAAGCGGCCTTGAGTAGGCCCGGCAGGGTCAGTCAGGGCCTGACTGAAATCAGGCCCAGTTGCGGGCGACATTCTCGGCCCAGGTCGACGACCCGCTGGCTGAACCCAATCGATTGTCGTACCAGGAGAATCCACTTTGACCATGTTTGTCGCCCATCACAGGGTGAGGTCAGCGTCAACGATGCGTGACTCATCAGTACCGGCTTGTGATTCAGACGAAACCAGGGGCAGATCGCAGTACTTGATGCAATTCCTTTCATGCCATTTCTTGCGAGGGCATTTTGAGGATTTTCATTTCACCTCTTCCTTTGCTGGTGCCGCGGCTCACATTCCACCACCAGGTCCACCACCGGGACACGTTCGGGGTCGAAACCCGCATGGCAATGCCGTTGAGGCTTTCCCCTCACATCTGCGGGATAACCAACGCCACCCGGGCCTGGCGGCGCCAGTTGAAGTGGGCACGATGTGATGCGCCGCAGCCCGGGCGGCGCAGATCGCGATGCTTGCATCAAGAAGCGCTGGTCACCTGTATAAGCTGTGGGTGTGGTATCGTTCCTTTGATGATCCGAAGTTTCTGGTCAGAGCCTTGACAATTCGAGCTAGGCAGTTGTGGGTGCAACTGGCGTTGCTGAGAGGTCGAATTCGGCCATGTTGTAATCACCTTTCGTTGACAACGACCACAAAGTGCCGGATGCCGGGAACCCTTGCCGGGCGGCCGTGATCAAGACTTTTTGGCGGCCAGCCTCGGATGTGCCTTGCTTGCTCCATTTCTTTGTCTGAGGGCCTGTGGCTCGATCACCAGATCCACTCCCATTCTTTCCGGGGAGGTTTCAAGGGTTGCGGTCTGAGAAGCAACGGACCGTCTTGGCCGTTAGATTGCTGAGTGAATCTTTGGGCGTAATTTCAACCTTCACATTACGAATCTTGTCCGAGCATCGACTCGTATTGATAGGAATGCGCAGTTGGTGTGCGGATTCAGATGTGTCGTTGAGACCAACAACCTCAATATCGTGTCAGTCCGCGGCTCCAGCCAGCAGCGCCATGAAGTTGCGACCATTCGGCCAAATCCATTGAGTCGCAACAGCGCAGGCTTCATGCAACGGCGGGAAAGCCCGCACACCAATAGTTTTGGATGCTGATGCATACAGAAATGGCCTCTGGGCAACCTTTCAGGGCCAGCGAGGCCAGCTCCAGAAGTTCTGACTGGCAGCGCTGACAAGGGGGGTATTCCACGATTAAGTTTCTCGGGCGTCTGGGTGGGGCCGTTGGGACTTCTGCTTGATCGTCAGCAGGCCGCTGCATTTCATTTGAATCGGTTGGCATCGGCATGTCCGCGCTAGCGGTGATTTTCCTCGTGGAGCGCGGGCTTTCAGTCAGCGGATCATGACAGCCGCGAGAGTGCCGTGGTTGAAGACCTTGCGCCGTCGGGCGTGCGCATCCACATTCAGGCAAGGACGCCGCTTCGTTGAAGGCCCTGTGCCAGGGCCATGGCTGTTCCACCCGCAGGTGCGTGATCAGCAACGGCCGGTTAAGTGGGGGCAACCCTGAGCCTGGAAGCCGCCCGTGCCGCCGCGTCTGCCGATCCACTTACGCCTCGGATGTGCATGGCGGCCCTGAATCAAATTGCCCAGCCTCTCAATTGCTGTGGCCGGCAGCCATGGCAAAACGACTACCAGCACCCTGAGTCGCACGCTCCTGGCCGTCACGGTCCAAGGACCCCACCGCCGTGATCGGTGGGATGGTTCCGGCCTTTCAGAGCAACGCGCGGGTCGGCCAGGGAACGCCTGCTGGTTGCCGAGCCGACGAAATCCGATGGCCGCTCGGTCAAGTTCAGGCCCGGCCTTGGGCTGATCACCAACCTGGAGCTGGATCAACCGACCACTGACCCCCAACCTCGAAGCACTTGTCGAGACCCTGACTGAGTTCGCCGGACGGGCTGTGGCCTTGTCCTGGCGACAGCGATTGTCGGTGCTGCGGAACATTTGCCTGCCCGGTGCCGGTGGTCGACTCGAAACGTTTGAAGGGGGTGGACTTCGCCGCCCTAGCCGTCGAGGCCATGGCGGCGCACTGTTGCCTGATTTTATGAATCCGGGATCTGTGTTGGGCCGCGTTCGCCTTGCCCCTGCCCGGTCCGCCACCAACCTCAGCAAATGCACGGACGCCCTTGGCTGCCTGCCGGTTGCAGAGGCCTGTCCTTTCGCTGATTTGATGCGGTCGCGACTTGAATCGCTCGCAGTCGGCCCGGGCGCCGCTAAAAGGATACTACCGCGGCTGCCTGGACGGGCAATTGATGTGATGACTATGCCCACCAGTCCCAGCGAGGGCGGACGCCACCTTTGAAGCTGGCCCATCTGATGACGTGTGAGAGCGGCCATACATATACACCCAGCGGGTGGTGGCGTTTTTCAACCCCAATCGCTAACAGCCAGCACATGCGGGAGTTCCTCTCCCGTCGCCGCAGCCTGCCCAGGCGATGCGGTCTTGGCTTGCACCGCTCTACACGCTGGCGAAGCCGCCCCTTCCAGACATATCATCCAAGCCAGCGACTGGCGGAGATCCGCCTGGGTCAACCGCGGTTTGCCGTTCAAGTTGCCGCGATCTCGCATGACTGGCCCAGCTTGTTTGCCGTTACGGGCGCCCAGACACCTGTGTGGCATGGGCGCCGGGGATGTGAACAGTCTCTGGACCGTTCAGGGTATCCAGCGCAAGCGCAGGCAAACGCGCCCCCCTGGCCGCATGCGGCGGCTTCTCCACGGCCGGCCAGCGGCACCAGCTTCCAGGCTGCTGGGCTGCCGCCAGCGGGTGCCGCTCCTTCAACTACACCACCTGAGAAAGCTGGCGGAGCGGATCCGAATGGTTCGCCGAGCCGCCGCCTGCCGATAACTGATCGCCCTGGCCGCTGGCGCGAACAGCTGGCGCCCTGCCCTGATCGGCGCCGGGCTCGACCTGTTGATCAGTGAATGAGGGGCTCGAGTGGCTCGGTACTCTGCAACCGGCGCCTGGCAGGGAAGCCGAGCTACGATTCGCCAGCAGCGGCTGCTGGAGGCCAGGCGGCGGGAACCCTCCCAGCCTCGGCCCAGTGCGGGCGGCGGAATGGCCCGCGGGCTCAGATGGCCTGGATGGTGCGGGTGAGGCATCCCGGTGCACGCCGGCGGTGCTGCAGGTGCAGGCAGATGCCGGCGGCCCCAGGGGCTGCACGGCGAATGGCTGTCGAGACGGTGGACCTGCTGGATCCGGCCGGCCGGGCGGTGAGCCCTTCACGCTCAAAGTGGCTCCGAGCTGCAAGTTCGGCCTATCGCCACAGCCCCTGGCTGCAGCTGGCAGCCGCTGCTGCGTGCTCTCGAGTCTTGTTTCCAGCTCGAGTGCCGGGCCACGATTCCAGCCGAGAATCAGCCGCCGCACCACCGCAACCTGGCAGAGCCGAAACCGCAGTCAGCCCTATCACAACCCAGCCTGCCGCGGGCAGGTGTTTTTCGCAACCCCGAACGCTCAAAGCAGACCGGAACCTGATCGAGGATCTCGGGCCCAAGGGCCGGCTGTCGACGGAAGCCGATGGGTTTCGCCGCTGCCATATGGCAACTTCATCGTCAACACCGGCGACGGCCAAGGCTTGGCATATCTAGTATGTATGCTCGTGGCAGGGGGCAGGCGGCGTGCGGCCAGTCAGCCCAGGATCGACTTGCGACCCTGAGGATCAAGCGGCTCGGTCACTTCGCCCACCTAGCGGCCGGCGCGGAGGTGAGCTGAAGCCCAGGCTAGCCTGATGGGCCCACCACCATGTCAGCATGGCCAGGCTTCGGGCTTCCCAAACTTCAGGACAACTGAACCGAGAGCTTTCAGCAAGCCAGCAGAATATCAGCAAGAACGCCCGAAACATCACAAGGAACGAGCTCGATGACCATCGGAAGCTGGAAGGCAATCCCAAAGTGGCCGCATGCCGCTCGCCCAGTGTCTGCCGGTCGTCAGGCAACCAGCAGCCCCTGCGGGTGCGCCTGCGCCCGGGAGCTGGTGGCGGAAGGGTCCGCTTCACCGAAAGCGGCACGTTCGAGGGGCACTCAAAAGGCCGCCTACGACCGCTCCACGGCCACGATTGAAGGAGCGGATGGAGGAGGCTCACCGGCGGGGCCTCAGCCTGCACGGGGCTGGGGGGATGAGCTCGCCTGGGGGCCTCGTCGCGGTCGCGGCTCCTGGGCCTTCCCCCTGCTGCACAGGCGGCCGCCGCCGATGACTCCCGCCGGCCAGGTCGATTCTGAGCTCGGGCCGTATGGCCCGCGGCTGCCGGCTCGCTGCATGGTGCGCCGGGATTCGCCCAAGCTCCTGCAGGCAACTCCGCATAGATCGCGGAAGCGGTTCCCAGTCGGTTGCCGACCCGCAGCCCGATGCTTGGCTGCAGGCAATTTGCTGTAGCAAGCAGCGCCTTCGGCCAGGGGCTGGGGCACTCCGGAACAGATGGCGGCCAGGCCGGGTGGGAGCAGCGGGAAGGTCGCGGCGGTGAAGCCGGGACGTTCGGCAGCAGGCACCGGGCCCCAGCGGGAAAGCTCGACATCGGCGGTCGGTGTGGCGCCCCCCGCTGCAGCTTCCCGCTCACCGCGCACCCGCAGGCTCAGTCGGGGATCAGGGCAGTTGAGCAAGCTGCTGCTTTGCCCACCCCCGACGGCCCGCAGAGGCACGGCCACGGCCTGGCCTGGCGAGCTGGCGGCGCAGGGCGAGCAGCCCTGGCCCCCGTGGGACAGGCTCACACTTCAAAGGCCTGGTACGCCCCAAGCCTGCGGGCACCCGCTCTGTCCAGGCCAGCAACAGGCCTCGGGGCCAGAGATTCGCTTTCGTGAGGAACACCAGCTCGACCGCTGGGCCGGTCGCCTCGGCGCTGAGCAGAAGCGCTGAGTTGCAGGCGGCATCGAGTCGGGCTCGGCCCCAGGGCACCACATTCACCACCCGGTCGCAGTTGGCACGGCCGGGCGCTCGAGCAGGGCTCTGGGTGGCACGCCCTGGGCGATGGCACCCCGGCCCTGGGCTGGCCAGTCGATGCCGTCGAGCTCACCGAATCTCCACCACGCAGACCTGCAGCCGGTCTTGCGACGGGCGGGTCCGCCGGATGCAGGCAGCAAGCCGATTGGATGGCTCCTGGGCCGGAGATCCAAGCTTGCCACCTGGCAGATTGCCTGCAGTGGCCACACCAGGCCGGAGACGACACGCCTAGCGTCCCGTCGCGGCGGATCAGTAACGACCGCTGCGGGGGCCTCGGCGGCGCTGAATCGGGTTTCTGTAAGGGCTGGGATTTCGACCCTAGTGTCGCTTCCGGATTGCAGGCCTCGCTCCACCATCCGCTCGGCTCGCCGCCATCGAGGTCCACCTGGAAGCCAGGCGGCCAAGGCGCGATGGTTTCCAGCTTGAGGCGCGCTGCGAATGAAATTGACCGGGCAGGGGTAGCCGCCGCAGGTCGACGCTGGCCTCGGATCAACTGTCTTTGGGACTGCTGGACCGTCCACCTTTCATCCACCCCCTTGGCGTCCACCGCCATTCAGTGCCGCTGGCAAGCGAGTTCCCTAAACCGAAAACAGGCCTCCGAACAGGCCGCCTCTTGTGGGATGCCCCTGCGGGGTGGTGGTCCGGCCAGTTGTTCGAGCAGCCTCCGTTCATGGCTGCTGACTTGGTGGGAAGTTGCACCTTGATCGTGATCAGGTGATTGCCTCGCGCACGGATTGCCAGCCGCGGCATCCCTTTGCCGCTAGAGCGTCGAGCACGGCGCCAGGTTGAACTGCCGGCCGGAATCTCCATTGGTTTCAGGGCCATCCACGGTTGTCCACTTCGATCTTGTCGCCGAGGATGGCCTGGAGATAAGTTCACCGCCACGTCGGAAGTGGATGTGGATGCCTTCGCGGTGCAGCTTGTCGTGGGCCTGGCCCGACAGGTAGGACGTAGAGATCGCCAGGGCGGGCCACCACGCTGGCCAAGCGTTGCTTCATTGCTGACCCGCAGGCGGGTGCCGGAATTCGACGCGGCTGGAATCGTGATCGCAGTTTCTTTGCGGCACCTGCTTGCACCCCTCTGGCCGCCGCAATTCGCCGGCAGGCGGTTGGCAATCACCTGCACGCTGCCTTCGGCAACTGGGACAGGGGGCCACCTGGCGTGAAGCTTGCCGAAGGGAGGTGCCCGGGGTGGCGCGACGCACCTGGCCGGCTCCTGCGCAGTGCACAGGTGGTGGGGCCGCTGCGGTCTTGCGCCCGAGCCAGAGCAGGGTTGCTGCAGGTTTCCAGGTGGCGGATCTGGGACGTCACGCCTGCACGAACAACCCCTTCGTGAAGCTGATGTTGAGCGTCGAGCCGCCAGGCTCGTCGCCTTGGGGGGGCCCGGCGACGGGGGGCGCCGCCCTGGGCCCGCCACGAAGCCGCTGAAGAAGGTGTCGACAGTGTTCGGCGAAGCCGCCCACATCGCCCATGTCGCGCCCCGCCGCCGCTGACGCCGGCCTCACCGAACTGGTTCGATAGCGGGCGGTGTCTGAATCTGGGATCGCTTGAGGATTTGTAAGCCCGCCGCGGATCTCCTTGAAGCGGTCTTCGGCCCCGAATCCCTGTTCACATCAGGGTGATACTGAGGGCAAGACGTCGGTAGGAAACGCTTGAGTGCAGTCGATCGGCAATCGCGGCCCCACCCCAGCAGGGTCGTTCAGTAGTCGGCCATCAGGAGTGTTGCCCCCATCTCCGGCTGAACTGTCCTGCCTGCGTGGCTCGGCCGGGTCCGCGTCGGCGACCCTCGACACTTTCAACCAAGAGCATGGCGCGCGGACCCGTCCGTCGAGCTGGTCCACCTGCAGCTCATTCGACGATGAAGTCATTCGGCGGTAGCCGCCTCACGTGGGCTCGCGCAGCACGCCTGTGCAGCATTCGGATCAAACACTTTCCCCCTCCACCGATTCGGGCCATCCCAGCTGCTTGAACCACTTTCACCAGCTGCTCGTAAAGCACCTGATGCCTGCGGGTGCAGGCCTGGGCTTCTTCGCTCTGAGGGATTGAGCTGCGCCGGGCGCGATCGAATGTCGACACCGGCAGGAATTTCGCTGGGATGGAGAAGGTGATCTGCAGCGCAAGATCTCCGATTCCCGGCTTGCGCTTGCGGAAAATTGTCGAAAGTCGGCGGCGCATCCGCATGTACTGGCTTCGGGACGTGTTCGTGTTCCAGGCGCAGGGCAGCCAGCTTCCTGGGCGATTCATCAGGGCGCTGGGGCGCCACTGCCCCGGTCCGCGCTGAGCTCCTCCGCAGAGATCTGGGGCCACCGCAGGGCTTGCCCTGTGATCACTCTGAGAGCCGCCTGCGGGTTGTTCACCCCCGGCTACAAACGGGGGAATCGATCGGTCTGGGGGATGCCATCTTGCAGGGCATCCGGCCTCGGCGAACGGTTCCGACCAATGGGTGAGGCTTTCTCCACTCATGGCTGACTTAACCGCAATCGCTCCTAGACATGTCTGACGCCAGAGCGTGCCTCCCACAAGCGGCGGTAAGCCCGCAAAACCCGTTATTTTCCTGAACACCCCCAGGGGCCATGACGCGTTCCAGCCACGGGACAGGTGCCCAATGCACGGAAACGCGAAGAGCCGCTCGCTCCGCATCGGTGAGCTGAGCAGGCGGACCGGCGGGCGATCAGAGGGCCTGCGCGGCGATCGATTTGCCGTGGCTGGCAGCAGCACAGTGCCTGCCGCTGCAGCAGCTCGGCGAGAGCCTGGTGGGCGGTGCCGGCCAATTGGAGGCCCAAGCAAGCGCAACGCCCTGGGCAAACGGCCGTCGCTAAAGGCGGGTTTCAATCGAGTTCCGCTTCGCTTCTGAGCGAGGAGATCGATACCGTGGCTGGCCGAGCGGATTGCGCAACGCCAGCTTGAACGGCGCCAGCCGGCCAAACCCGGGCCTCCCCCCCGCCACGGGCCGCTGCCGTAGCCGGTTTTTCGCTGCTCGATGACCCAAGCTCGGGGATCAGAGACCGAGGGTGCCGGACGCCGCCAAGACGGGACGCACGCTGGATCTGGAGGGCCACGCTCATCGCCACAGTCCCTCACGCGGTGATCAGCCTGGTGAAACCGGGATCCTGATCCAGGCCCTCGGACCACCGATCCAGCGACACGCATGTATGAGCCCCACAGGAAGACTGGGTTTGCAGATCCGCTTTTCCGACAGGACGGGGTGTCCACCTGCGAACAACTGCCGAAACGGCTGATTCCCAGCGATCACCTCGGCTGAAGAGTCATGGCCGAGGCTGAGATATCGCCGAGCGGCCGCATGCCCAGACGGGCGGCATCCGCCGATGTACAAGGGGCCGCCGATCGCAGCTGGGGGTCAGCACCTTGCCGGGCCGCTGGGGAGAAAAGGTTGGTTGCGGCGGCTGCTCGACGCAGCAGCACCCAGCTCAGCCTCGTGCCTTGCATTACCGGAACCCCGTGCCCTGGCCAGTGGCGGGCCTTGGCTGCAAAAACGTTCGGAATGAATTCTGGTCACCGGACCCGACCGGATCGGGCAAGTCAACCCTCACTTTATGCCCTGCTCTCGTTGAGCCGCAACGAACCGGGCATCAAACCATCTCGACGGTGGAAGATGCCGATCGAATTACATGTCAAGGGAATCACCAGACCGGTGAATCGGGACAAGGCTATTGACTCAGAGGCACGGCCCTGCGGGCCTTTTGCGCCAGGACCCGACGTGCGTTGGGGCGGGCGCTGATTGGTGAAAGACTGCCAAGACGGCGATTCGAGGGCCGCCCTGACGGGACATTGGTGCTGGGACCACCCTGCATCTGCAAACGATGGCCGAGTGCGATCGCTCGCCTGCAGGACCATTGGGGGTGGGGGCCGTTCATGGTCAAGAGCCTTTCCGCTGCTGGGCATCGTTCGGGCAAGCGGTTGATGCTGCGCGGGGCCTCTGGCAATTGGAACCTGCCGCGAAGGCCGTTTACCACGCCCAAGCGAAGCAAAGACTTGGGGCCATTTCGGCTTGTTTGCCCAGCCAGGAGGAAAAAAACGATTAACCTTTTTATCGGGCCCAATCATTCCCCCAAATGCGAAACAAGAGTTCTGTCTGCCCCCACTTTGCCAAGGGGGAAGGTGGATAGCAAAGGGGGAACCGGGTCGAGTGGTATGAGGTTGCTTCACGAGAAAATCAAATGAGGGCCCTGGGTCTTACCGCATCGCCCAGGGGGCCAGTTTACGGATGGTGATCGCGACCTTGCCTTGGATTCAGCATGAATCTCTTTTTCC
>Ga0163217_1103440_pt1 | contig 10539 bp, 10 predicted proteins | sample SynspAceP_FD_185933 | JGI IMG/M metagenome (GOLD analysis project Ga0163217, IMG submission 185933) | Saline lake microbial communities from Ace Lake in Antarctica - Synechococcus sp. Ace-P (PacBio error correction) | ecosystem: Environmental > Aquatic > Non-marine Saline and Alkaline > Saline ... | reverse complement strand
AAAGGTATCAGTTGTCCTAGACTACCAATGTGTGTTCTTTTTTATTCTCCATTAAACCATTATCCTTCCGATTGAAACGCACCAGCGTAAAAGTTCTTTACTGTTTGCGTTTCGTATTTATCTCCGTTTGTATTTGTTAAAAGTAACCGGCATATCCGGCTCAACAAAATTCTACCATAACTTGTCTACATGCGCCACAAGGAGATATGGGCCCCATTTGTTTTACCAGTAACAACTAAACTGCTTAAAATGATTTTTTCCTTCAGAAACGGCTTTTGAAAAATAGCCGCTACGTTCAAGCGCCAATTGCTTAAAATCCTAAGAAGCATTTTCAATTATTACAGCACTGTAAATTATACCATCATCTGTTATTAAGTGAGGCACCTACTTGGAAGTTTGAATATTGCGAACATAAGCATTTTCTAACATCTCTGTAGCTTCTTTTACTAATTGTAGTGTTATCTTTTCATTTTTTTTCCATAAATTTATTTCTCCTTTTTAAAATAAATCGTTCTAAAAATTTAGGCAAAAATTAATAATAGCTGCGGTGATAATTGAAAAAAAAAGCGGCTAGTTAAACCAAGCAGGCAGCAGCCCATATCTTTAGCCTTTTTAGCTAAAAGGATGGTATTGGTTCTTTGTTATTAAATCAAACAACATTTTCAATAATAAGTGTTTAAAGATTTCCATGACTAAAACAAAAGATGACTTAATAATCCAAAGGCCATTCATTATTTTTGTAATTCCTATAAAAAAAGGAAATAAGTAATTATAAACGACTCCTAGAAAAAAAGATTGAATACGATACTTCGTTCTTCTTGAAATACGGTTTGCTATTCCTTTGAATGCGTATTTAAAGGAATCAAATGAAAGCGTGAGTTTTTTACCATACAGTCTTTATTATCTTTCCAGGCCATAAGGCATCCAATATCTCTTTCTGCGTAAAAGGCCAAAACATTTCTTTTTCTTCATCTGGCTCCATAATCATACCCATTTAAATGGCAAAAATCCATGAAGAGAAAGAAAACCAAGCTCACGATCAAGCGTATGTCCATTACTCACTTGCCTGTTCTATTTGCTTATCCACTGAGATAACAATATCACCGATATTTCAGGTACTGTTCTTCAAAAACCTGCTAAAATCTAATATAAAATTCATCCTTAACCTCATTTCAAGTGCAAAACTGATAACATCCGTTGGTATATCTTTAAACCGAAATTCTCGATTGAATCTCTTTTTATTTTTTCATTGTCAACAAATTAAAATAGACATTTCAGTCTCTTCTTCTAAGTGAATGTAATCACCAGAGAACTCTAAGATAGATTGAATCATTTCTTTTGTTCTGCAGTTATTTTGTTTTCATCAAATAAATCTATTTCCATACTTTGAGATCCCTCCTAAATGCAATGGAAAAAATTTTTATGCATTATTTGTTTGTGTCTTTTTCTGATAAACTCGGATACTCAATCCTCGAATGAACGTTACCGTTTAGTCCTTCACAAATAGATTTGTTCTACTATTTTGAGTTCTTTAATAGAAATTGAGCATTCATCGAACTGTCCATCGGTCATTCGATCGTTAACTAATTGATGGATGAAAATTCAATCGTTTTCCTTCGTTGGATTTGTCATCGATCTTACTGCAGCTTCTGCGCTATCAGCTATATTAAATGACAGCAGCTTCCTTTTGTTGTGCTTGGGACCCGGATATCTAATTCTGCTTCTTGAACCGTTTTCGTCTAATTCTTTAGCCTTTAATATAAAAAGAACTTATTAACGTTGTTCCATGATGTTGAGCACATTATATCTATTATCGATTGTGGGCCATTTTTTGCCTCTTTTAATATTTTTTTACCCCTTCGCCTAACTGTCCAAAATAAATCATTCTACTTTCAAATGGTGTAGCAAATTAGAGGATTTTTCATTCCTGAAGATAGATTTTCTACTTTTTACGAAGAAAAGAGAATGCCTCAAATTTACCAAACATCATGGTAATAGCAAAGCAACCCTTTGCAAATAAAGAATCACCACCAATAGATCCTACAGCATTAGCACTTAAAATTAGCAACCATGAGGCTATGATGATATGTACCTGGAGTTTTTTGTAACAAGCGTCTTAATAAAAAGAATTAGTAGGATTCTCTAATTTCATTTAAAGTTAACACCGCATTGTCTGGCAAACAATAATTCAATATAGGTGAAAATAGGATAGCTAAGAAATATGAAAGAAGTCCACTACCAAAGCAAATTAAAATAATCAATAGTGGACTCCTAGATAAAAATGGTAAGTTTAAATAGAGAATAATGAAGAACTAATACCCAAATAAGAGCATTGACAAAAATGAAATTCCACAAAATGTATTTCAAAATGATTGATGATCCTTCTTTGTAATCATTGTTCCATCATACCACTAAAATAAATAGAATAAGTCGCAGCAAATCTAAGTGAAACATAATGATACTATTCGTACCTGATGGTTTTCTCTTGGAATAAATAAAAACACTGAATATGCAATCATAAAAAACCATTATGCCGCAAACTACCCTGCCATTATCGCCTTGAGCTAAATGTAGTCAATAAAATTTGGAGGCCTAAGGCGGCCGGTGAACGCCCGTATAACAATTGTTGATATTTGCTAAAGCCTGATGTTGCGGGATCAACGATATGGGCCTTTTTAAGCACCTTATTAATGTGCTAGTCATAATTAATGTATACAACGTTGAATTTCTTGCCCTTATCTTTAAATACGAGAATCTTTTTTTTGGTTTTTTAAATCAAAACAAAAATTCCACCTGCTTTGTAGATAATAAGATTATAAAATACTATAAACAACGCATGATTAGGAAGACGTATTTATCTATAAAACCAAGTTTAATTTAATTTGTTCATAACGTGGCCTATCGATAACATTGGGTCCCTCTTGTACAATACACCGGTTCTTGTAAAAGTGGGTAAAGCTGTGTTGATATTCAAAGAAATCTTAGCACTTTCACGTTGTTTTTTTTCTGTACTTGTTCATTATAAACATTGTTTTCCAAACTAAAGAATTGTCTAAAATCAAACCGTGCTTACACGCTTTTTGTCAGCTTTGAACTCCCCAAATTTAATTCTAAACCTAGCAATAGCTGCTTCGCTTTTTTTTGCTGACGCTTTCATCAACTCTGATAGGTATTGACATAAGCCTCAGAAAGGCGTTTTTGTGGTTAGCTTTACTCAAATCTGTGTTCATCCGATTACATTTCAAGTTGCCCGCAGAGGCAGTTTCGAAGAATGGACCCATTCTTGGCAACGATAGAACGAAAATTCATTTTTGTTTCTTCATCTTATCTATTTATTTTAATCGTGTAGTATTAAAAAGACAAGTTTTTCATTGGGTGCCTTAATTTTTGTATATTGGCATTTGATTTGGTCGTACTTTCTTTGGCTTTTGAAATTTAGAAATGTTTTACTCGTTGCTTCTTTAGTTTTTTCTTGAAACTGATTCTCTTCTGCCAGATGTTGTTCGCTCTCTTGAGCCCGTAGCAAACAAACAAATGGAATCTTTTCAGTTTGTAGTGATGCATTCATAGTTCGGCAGTTATAAGAAATAGAGCCGGGAGTCCAAAGTAGACATTATTAGGGCTGCGCTCTGTATTTGTCGATTATCTATTGTTTTTCTAAAAGTCTTCACTGTCGACTGACGCTACGCAACTAGTTTCATTCAGGCAACTTGGTTAAAGCTGTATGTTCTAATTCTCTTGGTTCCTTCACACCTTATGAACACTGACTAAAAAAGAGCAATTACAAGTCAGGAGAAACAAAAAAATAGTACACTCAAAGATAGGGGAATATAACATCCTGTGTCCCCATTATTATTTTGATATACGCAGATCTCCAAAAACGTCTAGGCGCAGTGTTATTCACATCCTAACTACAATCAATCACGACTTTGTTTATTAACTAGGCTTTCTTTTTTTCATCATATGCTTCTATTGATACTATGCAACAACAGGATGTCTTACAACATCCTTTCGATCGAAATAAAACAAAATCGATATTAGGTGGTACCATGACGAAGAATTAGTAAATTTTTCAGCAATGGGATTAAATCCGCAGCTCCTGGTGCCCGCTCCTTTTGGCAAAATCAAAGAGTCTGAGAACGTCCCCATTATAACCTATTGACTGATTCCGAACCCTAAGACGTAAGTACAAAAGACATTTTCATTTGCGAACGGTGTGTAGTGTCTGTGCTTATCCCAATACTACACGAAAAAGCATCTTCACAATGTACGACCAGCGCATATTATGCATTAAGAGAGCAATCCTCGTATTACAACCGGATCGTTTCCATTATGTACGGGTTTTGGTGGACTTCTAATCCAAAAAAGGTTGTTACAACGCATCATAAATAGGTCTCAGATAAGGATCAACCTTTTCTTTTAATCTCCTTGGTAAAAACCCTTAAATCCGTTCTCCCGCGATTACAGGCAAGGCGCAGTTAAGAATCATATTTTTTGACATCTCCATTTTTTAAAGCATTGGATAGCCATGACAACTGCCAAATTAAGTTTTGCCTGTTCCAGCAGGACCCAATACCGAAAGTAACCGCATGATTATTAATGATTTTAACATTAACGTCGTTGTGACGTGTAGTTTTGCTCGTATTGAGATTCCTTTCAAATTTACCTATTTCTTTTATCATGCGATACTTATAAAATAATCTAAATGTACCATTCTTGCGCATTTGCATAGCTTCACACGGATCAGGTCGCTATCAAGAAATACCGGGTCTCGTGATTAAACAATTCTTGTAATTTATTTAATTAGTAATTATTGCAACCTAGTGCTCACCTAATTGTTCTAGGGCAACAAACTTCTGGGTAATTTATTCCCAACTGACTAAATTGTCACATTGCAACATTGAACAGTATCTTTCAACTATTTTTATAGATTCGTGCTTGTACTCCAAATATATACATTACAGTAATCTTCTGTTTTATTTAATTCAAAGTCATAAGTTTCACCTGTTGTTCTACTAGACCTAAAACATTCGATCACCCATTCTCTTATATTCTACTTCTTTTCTTATGATTTACATTTCATACAGAAATATTATCGGTCGAATTTTCAATTAAGTGGTACTATCGGAAATGATGATTATATCCATATAAATTGCTTTACCACAAGTATTGTTATTAATTTGTGGAGTTTGGATTCTTTAGTATAAGTATTTTCATATGATAAATTATGCGTAGGTACTATTATGTGATTGATGAAGTGGAGTTGTACTAGGCCTGCTTTTATAGTTTAAAAGTGAAAATAAAAAGAAGTCCTAAAGGAATGGATCCTTTACTTTTTTATTAATATTTTTAATTTAATGTGATTCGTTTAACTAGGCGACCTTTAATCACTTATTGCCATCCGCTTTTGCCTTTATTGTTATCGGCACATTGGAACGACACCCATAACTTTTACCAAAATCTTTTCATTGATGAGGATTAACTTTCAGAAACAGCATTTGAGATTTATCACTTGTAATTCTTCTTCAGAAAAGCTGTTGAGGTAAATATTTCCAACGAGGTTTTGATTGCATTTTGCGTTTGCTCAAACCAAGTCTTCCTCTATTAGCTTTTTCAAAACCTCAATTAGAGAGGAATTTCAGTCGGGTTGCTCTATCACTTGCGCGTGAGAAATAAGCAAGTAAGAATTAGAATCCGTTTCATCCTCACTCAATTCCCATTACCTTTTTAATTCTTCTCGATATTGAAACCGCTGCTTTAGCATACGTCATATAGAACCACGGCTCTAAAAGTGATTATTTATCTCTTTATAGCTGTTTCATAGCAGTTTTAGCATATGCATCGTTTATATTTGTTGGTTAGAAGGGACAGACCTCTATTACTCACCCTTGGCAATCAATTCCGTGATGCGTTATCTAATTAGAACTTACTGTGTCTAGCCGCCTCGAGATTTTCTTTCTTACGTTTCACACTTGGTTTTTTCGATTAGAATTCTGGCTAGTTTACGGGCTTCTTGCAAAGTACCAGTTTTTGTTAGAGCGGTGCGAGTGTTGAGCGACGGAAAGGCGCGATCAATCAAGAGATTCATTTGTTCTTTAGGATAACTGTTTTGAATAGTAAATTCCCTCCGCGTCCGTGCTTGGTTAAAGCTAACCGGCTCCATTTGATTTACTACGCTATATCGTTTTTGCTACAAAGACTAAGAAACGTCCTTCCTTATACGTATATCGAAAATGGTATTTTGTTCTAGCGAATCAACAACGTATTTTGCTTTTGTTTAAATAAAAAAACAGGAAATGAATCAGCATTAAAAACCCGCTTGTATTTAGACACCTAAGTTTATAGAGTTAGGTTATTAGTTTTTTTTTGCTGCACATTCTTCTTTGCATTTACCAAATAGTTCTCGAGCGAGTGGTGACTCAATTCACATTTCCATTTGGTTGCTCTTCAAAAAAAAAATTCATTTGGACCATCATTTTTGATTATTTTTTGTCATACGTTCTGCTTTATTTGTGCACAAATAAAATGTATGGATGCATTGTGCTCTTGGTGTGCATACAAGTCCCATAAACTGAAACATTTTTTCTCCGTTTAATTCAGTTTCTTCTAAGACATCTATCTTACAAAATATTATATATAACCTTAACGAATAAATAGATCATTACTTATTGTGTTAAGCGATAAATTTTCTTTTTCAAATTACCCATAATGAACTTCTTTTGCAAGGTAAATAACGATCTCTCATTAACGGAATTAATCGATAAACATTTGCTCACGTTTACTGTATATTTATAACTCATTTGGTTGTCCAAAATCCAGATGGCTTTTCAACTTGCACAGTCCATTTTTTAAAGCATGGCGTCCCCTGATTCATTCCTTCTATTCTTATTACTACACCTATCATTTGAGCTTCTACTAAGCTGACAGAAGCTATTTTATTGACTTTCGCCTTCTTTTATTTACAAAAAGATTTCAGTTATAATAGAAATAACATTTATATGGACAGTTTTTTAAGGTGCACTGATTAGAAATGAGGGGAGTAAGAGTGATTGGAAAAAACAAAAGAAGATTAACTATATATTATTTTCAGATTCTGTTGGCGGTAACAGCCAATAAATTAGGACAAGCAGCAAATGGCTCGAATTTCCAAAGGGTGTCGAGTGCCAAATGTATCTGCCTATCCATTATTTAGAGGGAAGATACAACTTTATTCCCCATTACTCGAGAAGGCTAGGTAAGATAACGGCCTTAGTTATTCAACGTTAATATTCACGTACACCCTGAGACTAGCCTTAAGTTGTACTTTTCTTATCTGTCTAGGGACCATGACCTTGTCTCTTTTGTTTTGATGTTTTAAGAATCGCTGGGTTGTCAAGAAATTGAACAACGACTGGACATTACTAAGCCTTTAGAGGAAACCCTGCAGTGGTGGATTGCACCTAAATTTGAAACGATTAATTATTTTTGATCCGCTATTAGCGCAACTTGTAATCTATGCTGTTAAAATACGAGGAGGCAGAGACCAAAAAGGCTTTTTAGAGCGCCGACTATTGCCATATTATTAGGAATGGATCTTCGTACTTCTTATTAATACACCCGAATTAAGCATGTTACCTTTAGCTAATCAGAATTATTAAAGTTGCAAATCTCCTTAGTTCCTGAAGCTCATATCCAGGACACGTTATGAAAGTTAATCCTAAGAAAAATTTGTTGGCGTTAAACAAATGATCGCGTGTACTAAACTCCATCAGACGTGAACTTTATGATTGCTTATGGACTTTAACCCAAAACAGGTTATTCAAAGATTGACCGTATGATGAGGAAGTAGCCTTTGCTACAAAATTATATGATGAACTTCAATTGTTAGTTAATTAATGTAGGCAACGAATCAATTGAAGAGACTGTTTCTGACTATTATTAATTAAATACATGTGGCAATTCCGGTATCAAAAAAAAGAAACATTTTTTAGTCACTTTTAATAGAGCTATAGCATTAAAATAAAATGAAGGTGGGACTATTAAAGCGAATAATTTAGACTCGAATCCCTTCCGAATAGCGGCTCGGATGGACGTTAGTTTTTTGAGCACGTCCCTCAAAATGGAAATTTGGGATAACATGAGAGGCTGGGATATCATAATGTCCTAGCCTCTTTGTTCACTTATTACTTAAATCACGACTAGAACCCGCCGCCCGCCATAAGCATACCGCCACCGGCCCAAACGCCCCCGGCCGCCTCGCGAAACCGCCGCCGCCAACATCCGCCATCCTCGGGGCCACCCTCGACCGCCTCGGTTTGTCCTGCAGAACATACCGATTAGAAATGGCAAGTATTACTAGAACGGACGACCACCTGAACCGGCCGCCACTCGCCGCCGGGAAAAGAAATACTTACAAGAAAAAGTTATAATAATTAAAATACATAATAACTGTTGGTAAATCCCACCATTATTCTCCTTCTATGGTAAGCGCCGTTTCGGTTCGACTTCAAATTAACCTTCCGAATAACTACAACAGCATTTATCAAACGATGTATTCATTTATTTACTTTTAACCGCATAATATTAGTTCTCAGTGAAGATGCCTTTTTTAATGCGTGTGAGTCAAAAATTTGTTGCTCTCTTTATAACATCTTCTATATGTGGCGATCTAAGATAGCTTCTCCGTTCCTGTGATCAGATCAAAGCACACTTCTAATCCATAGCCAACTTCGAAATCTAATTTCGCGTTTGATTTTTTCTCTCACTCGTCAGTATTCAGACACCATTAATCTATAGATTCAACTTACACCAATACCCCAATTGTTTAAAACAATTTTCACTAGTAGTTTTACCTTATTGCTTTGCACCAGTTTCAAGATATGCAACGTTGCTCCGAAACAATTTGTGGTTTTTCTTTTTGTATCTTCATAATGCTATATTTACTATCAATGATATAAATTTCTTCCGTTTCGGCGAACGTGAGAGCAATATGCCGCTTTCATCAGAAAAACACTAAAATTTTTAGATGGTTTCGGGGTACATTCAGAAGTTCGCATTACTTTTAAGGATTAAAGTAATAAGAAAGTTAAACTGAATGCGACTAAAAGTAAATAATTTTATTACTCTTTCTTGTTCTATTTTCACATATTTTCCTTCCTCTAAATAAATTGTACTGATTTGAATAAAATTAAATCTAGTTATTCAAAATTCACTTCTGGAGCCTCATGGTTTATCAGCAGCCTTCTACAAGCGCTTTTAAAGGTATCGGTTTCTCTTCAAAACCAGTTGCGTTTGCAAATAAAGAATCCTTGGAAAAACGTTTAAACTTATTTGTTGTAGCTTGAACAGCGTCATGTAACGTTTCTGTCTGTGTCCACTGCTACACGGTTTTCTGTCCCAGCTAATTCATCCATTTAAAAGCTTGTAACATTTGGATTCGAATTTTAATTCAGGGTAATTTTTCAACCACCACTAACAATTCGACGACCCAAAGCTGATCATTCTCATTAGATTGGCATCCATTTTTTTCTTTCAACAGAAACCAGCACACTTAATTTAGACGTTGATCTGGCAATATTCCAAACACTGGTTTTGTTCTTGGCGTCATTGCACTTTGATGAGGTTAACAGGTTTGGAATCAAATGCATTCGTGCTTTGCAATGTTGATTCGACTTGAGACCAAGCAACATCAACATTACTCTTCTCTGTTATTAAACCCATTATATGAAACTGGATAAATTTGTAAACTCTTAAGAATAACCCAATGCTATATACAACCCAACTCAATAGCCTGCTGTTTCTCATCTCCTTTTTCATTTAAAATTTCCTTCTTTCTATTCTAAATATTGTAGTTATTTTGTATCTCAACTATTTTTAACACAATTTAATCATACTTGAAAAAAGAAAAAAAAAACATATGAGACTTTAGTCGGAAAATTAGATAGATTTATTAACGAATAAAAAAGCTGGATTTTCTTAACTTAATGCCTTCCAATCAATCTAATTATGCCATATAAATAGATTTGACTGAAAAACAAGAACAAGACCACATTACATAAGCAACTAGCATTCTTGGTTTCGTGAATTCATATATGGTTACGGTAGATTTTTACTTGCTTCTCTTCTTAATTATTCTTTTGGTAATTTAGTATATCTTCTAATAGCCATTACCGGAATTTAAATATCTGGGTTCTCACATCTTGATATCCTCCATGACCGATAAGGTGCTAGTTTGTTTTTTTTTGTCTTCTCAACAAAAGGTCCTAAAATATTCATGGGGCTAGTGTTGTGTTAGGTTTGGGGGAATAATGAACCTTGTACTACAGCGTTCAAAGGCTTCAAATTTCCTATTGTTCTCCAAAAACCAATATTAGTCATGGCTGGTCTTTATGACTACCCTGTGGATTTTTTTTGAATTCGTTAACATGGATGGTACTTGTGAAGCTTCAAATCTAACCCAATAAATCATCAAAAATCCGTGGTAAAAAAATGCGACCATCAAAAGTTGGTGCTGAACATTCGTAACCTGCATCATTAATATGGCAAAGTATCCATTGTAAG
>Ga0163217_1065387_pt1 | contig 10539 bp, 7 predicted proteins | sample SynspAceP_FD_185933 | JGI IMG/M metagenome (GOLD analysis project Ga0163217, IMG submission 185933) | Saline lake microbial communities from Ace Lake in Antarctica - Synechococcus sp. Ace-P (PacBio error correction) | ecosystem: Environmental > Aquatic > Non-marine Saline and Alkaline > Saline ... | reverse complement strand
AAGCTGCTTGGCTTTCACCCGTCTACCTGCACGGACGTGTCGGTGCTGCAGGCTGGGCCCGAGATCCAATCGCTTCGATGCCCATGATCGCCGGCGAGAGCGTCCAGTTTGTTGGCCCCAGTTGGACGGCCATCGAGGGCCAGGAGCCTGCAGCGCTGGGGTCGTGGCGGCTCAGTGAGGTTGCCCATGCTCATCGCCCCCCACCGTGATGCTGTCGACCTTTGATGTGAGGCTGGCGACGTCACGAAGATTGCTGCGCTCACCGCAGCCACAAAAGCCAGCGCGCCAGTTCCAGATCGTTGGCCACACATCGAGATGCTGGCATCACCTCCTTGGCTTCACCGAATTCAGGGTGGCCTCCCTTCACGGCTTTCCCGTTCTCCGTTTCTCGATCAAGGGTAGCCCTCCTCGACGGCAAAATTGAACTGGCCGGTGGGGGCCGACAGCTGCGCCACCCATCGACTTTTGCAAGTACAGCCCGGGGTTCTCCGATCGAGGCGATCAGGGTCAGGCGGGGCTGTGGGGGCCAGCGGCGATGAAGGTGTTGCCGCATGCGGCTGGCGCTGCGGGCGAAGGAATGGCTCTGGCGTCTGGCCGCTGCCGGTGCGGGCGTGCCCAGTGCGCAGTTTCGCCGCGGTCGGAGAGAAATGCGCTTGAGCACGCCGTTCTCGATCAGCACGGTGCGCTCAGGCTCCATGCCTTCGTTCGTCCATTCGAAAGGCTGCGAGGCGCCGCTGCTGAGCCCTCAGTCGATCGCCGTGACCGCCGCATGGGCGATCGGGCTGCCCACCTGCTTCAGCGAAGGAGGGTGGTGCCCGCTCCACCTGGGTGTTTTCGAGCAGGTGGCCGCAGGCTTCGGGAAGATCACACCGCCGAAGCGGTTGGCGCCAGCACCACCGCGGTAGCTGCCGGCTTCGACGTATCGGCGCGGAGCATGGCTGGCGCTGGCGCAGATCTCTGCGGCCGAAGTGTCTGGCGGTTCCCACTGGCGCAGGTCATCGCGGGCGATCGCTGCCTGCCATAGCGCCGCCCCTTGGCTGGCCCGGTTGCCTCCCATTCGGCGGCCAGGGCATTGAGCCCCACCGACTGGTGCAAGCCGGATGTCGCGGGCGAAGGTGCGATCACTGCGGCCACCATCACCTCCTGCCCAGTCGCGGGCATAAGCTGCACGCGGGGCGGGCCTGCAGGTCTGGCCGTGGCGCTCGAGCAGGGCGGTGCCCTCCAGAGCCGGCTTTGGTGGGCCTCGCCCAAGCCGGGGCAATGCATCCAACCAGCGCCTGTTTCCGAAGTTTTCGGGCTCTGCTGGGACCGTCGTTCTAGATCCGCGAGGCTTGCCGCTGACGCTCGAGGCGAGGGCCAAGCTCGCCGAGTCTGTGCGAGAGGAGCTCGCGGTCCAGGCTGGGAGTCGCCCGTCCGCTATCAGCGCGCTCCCGACCGGCTCCAAGCATCGCTGTAGGCGGTCGGTTCGCCTTGGTGCGGAGACGAAGCCACTCCGCAGGGCCGCTCCTCCGGCCATCAAGCCGCGCTCGCCGGATAGCACAGGTCGTTGCGCGGTGATAGAGCCCAGCGCCGACTTGAGCCATCGCAACAGCGCCTCGGGCCTCTCAGTGACCAGGTTAACACCCGGCTGGATGCCTGTCCTGATGCCCAGCTCGTCCAGCCCTTGCACAAGACCGCGACGGTGGTGGCTTCGGAGTTGCCTCATTATCGAGTAGAAACATCTGTACCACCAGTGCGTGTGCTCCCCGGTGCTCGGCCCCAGCAGACCGATGTGCGGCGGGCCTCGGGGGCCCTTCTCGTAGAGAGCAACACCAGCTTCCACCAGGCTGAGGCACCTCACGGGCTCCCAGCCTCGATCCGCCAGCTCACGGGGTCGCGCGAAGCCTGGAAGGGGCGGAATCGACGAGCAGCTAGCAACCCAGAGTCGCGACCAGGCGCGTCCGAGGGAGTCGCCAGCTCAGGAAGGCAAGTCCGACAAAGAGGTTTTGGGGGATTCGGAGGAGGTTGTCTGAACCAGGGCCAGGGTGCGAGGGGGAAACGTAGCATACCAAGAGTGTTTGGTGGTGGTGGGAACCTTTGGGATGCTCGGGAAACCTTTGACTGGCGGGAAAACGATCGCTTGGGTGGTTTGGCAGCGGCGCCACTTTGCGCATAGGTGCTGGAGAAGAGTCTTCATGATCGGCTCGGCAGGATCCCTGTCGGAGGGGCTCAATCTTCAGAACGGCAAAGCCAGCGCAGTTTGTTGGGGCTCCAACAGTTCCTTCCAGGCCACTGTTGGCGATCGGAGCCATCCCTCAGCAGCCACAGAAGAGGAAGCGGTTTCAGGCCAATGTTTGCGCCAGGTCCAGGCCAATTGCTTGGCGATCGCGGCCGGGCCCAGACGGAGAAAGCCCAGGCAGTCCTTGAGCTGCGCAAGGGTCAGCAATGCGGGGCGCCCTCAGGTCGCTGTGGGCGGTTAAGCGCACCGGAGTGACCTCTGGATCATCACGCTGGCTCAAGCCGCCGATGCGAGCAATCCTTTAGTTGCTGGGCTGGGTGTGTGTGGCGGACGATTGTGGCACCACCCGATCGCGCGTGCGAAGCCGGCGATAACACACGTCTATTGGACGCGACTTGGGGTGGGCGACATTTGGAGAGCAGTCATCTTCGTTGGTTTTCTCGAGTCACCAGTGCAATAGTGCTACCCGTTAGTCTGGCGCGAGGGTGTCATTTCTTAGGCGACGGCGCCTCAGTTGGTTTCTCGTCAGATACCTCCATTCGCATCTGGCGCCACGTTCCGCGTGGCAACATACATCGGTGGGCTCGAACAACGGCCAGTAGGAAGAAGCGGGCACCACAAACGGCGTCCTGCGAGGACTGCGCCGCACTCTGGCTGTCCTGGCTGGGATCTTTTCATCTGGGTCATTCCCAAGAGTATAGTACCGCCCCGTGGCGATTTCGTCCTTTTGCCACCAGTTCCCTCCGAAGAATGTTTGAAATGATCGGGAAAAATCCTCTCCCCTTTGGAAGTTGCTGCAGCCGGATAGATGCGATTTGAGAGGCGAATTCGGGTGGGGGGGGGGGTAGAGTGTTGAAGCTACAGCCCCATCATCTTTCCTACGTGTCTGCTCAACAATTTACATATTTTTCTAACACTTCCTATATTATTACCACCTTAATATTCTATCATCATCATTATTGATGTCTCGTGCTCGTATCAAGCGCTATATCCATGGTGTCTGTCATCGAACTCGCTGGCAAGTATGTGAAACAAGCGCTGCGCAGACTTTAAAAGGCTCTCACTACAGTCTGTATGCTCCGTTCAAGACCTACGGACGCAAGCACTCTGTCTTTGTAAAAATTCTTATGCTTGAAGCCGCCTAACATTACTTCAACTCGCCGTCTTGCATCGTTTTAATGATTCTGCCGTTTTTTCTAGCCTACTTCTCCGAATACCGCCGTATGACTCGGGATTTACCAACTTATGGATTCTCATTATAACCGCAAGCGATTACCCCGCGGAGACGAGAACAAGATGCGCAACGCATCAATGACTAATAGAAACGCAATCCGTTAAAACAACCCTGAACAATATCTTTTACAGTAAGCGCTCAAAACAACAAGCACTCTAAGCCACCTTATTACTCCAGTTTAGCACAAGGTGTTAATGAGAATGCAGATGAAAATAGACCGAGTTCCTTGACATCGACATCCTTTCGCAATAGCGAAAATTCTTGTGAGCTTCGTGTTTCTGCTTGGCACTGTGTTGCCAAAACTATTTTATCCCTACTTCTATTGCGTCGATTATGTCCGCACGCGCACCGACATGTCATATACCTACCGACCACACATCCTGCGTCATCTTAGCTGACCCACACGCTCCACCGTATCCCTTGTAATTAGGAGCATTGTGCATCAATGTACAACCTCAAAACCTATTGATCTGCAGTGTAGGTTACAATCAAACGACTTTATTTCTACCGGTTATCATTTACCCTATTATGTCGTATTGTCATTGGACGGTTCTACAAATTACTCGCCGAAATCGCACTTATTTTTGCCGCTATACTTCGTCTTCCCTACCTCAATGAAATCGCTAAATTACTTATTCGAACATTGGCTTCCTCTTGTCGCTTTATGTTGCTTTTGCGCACCTACAGCTTAATTTGTCTCTTACACCAAACAAGCCCATGTCGTACATTGCATTGCGCGCTTTTTATCACGCTTTCATTTACTGCCACCATCTGCCGTCACAGAAGCGCTTGATATTTACCCCTTGCCCCACTAGCGCTATCTAGCTGCCCCATAAAGGCAATGCGGAGCCTCTTGAAAGTGAATTTTCTATTGGGATGGGTTATCGTGACTGCGGTTTTCTCTTGATTTTGAATATCGATGTCATTGAATTTTACAAAGGTCCTAAACTGTCTATGGCCATTTTACACGATGCGTTGATACATCCTTGACAAAAATCTCTCTGAGCATCCGCGGTGTTGGATATTGCCGCCAATTTTTCAGGAAATATATTTGGTTATCAGTTCGCCGGTTTAAGCGCAGTACTTTTAGCGAATCTTAAGCGTCTGGCTCCACCCTCTGCTTTGATTTATGGCCTGCGCGCAACGTCGAGGAATTTTCACAAAAACAACATCCGCCACTCTTCTTGGTTCGCTTGATTTCCTTCCGCTATAACTATTTCGGTCTTTCTTGGCTACGCGATTTCATTTCGACGCGCTACACCCATGTCTTCAGTCTTTCACTTTTGCAATTTTGCCATATGATCGACAAATATGCTCGTACAAATAAACGCTCTGATAAACGTAGGAATGCGGCTAAGGAGCGCTCGTTTCTTTCATATTCCTGCTTTGACGCAAAATATAGTTTCGGAGATTCCGCAAATTCTTTGCAAGAAGGCAAGTGATTGACTTATTGCCAACACTCAGAAAGGCGATAGCATTTTACAAACAGTAGCTACATTGACATTAACTATAGTATCGCGTCGAAAAAACTACGATAGTATCACCGGACATCACCGACAAACGATCAGAACGCACAATATGGCACTGTAAATCGCCTCATTTGAATGAGCAGGCCAAGTTATCGAACAACAATTCAACACAAAATCATTTTCAACAGCTAAGCACTCGCGCTCACCTAATTGAAACAAGACCAGAAGCTTAATCTATCGCCCTTAGGAAATTAATTCTCCCAGTTCGGTTCGCCTTTCGTCACCAAACGTCTTGCAAATCATATACTCTAAATCTGAACAAAAAATAAGTTCCAAAAGGCATCCTCTATGGAGAGCAAACCATCCTCGCCAGGCATTCAAAGAAGAGTCAAAACAATGCCGGCCATAAGTGTTCGATTCTTAATAATCATAAAAAACGTGATAGCAAACCGCGCCCTAACAACCGGCACGGAGTCCCATTTGATACACAAGCCCCGGCAGTGCGACGCCAACCTCTCCGAAATATCAAAATGTTCATCTCAATAATCGCAGGTTTGACGTCAGCACTCATCCGCCATCTGTCACATACTCGAGAGAACGAAACGCCACCCTTCGCGAAACTTTAATTTTGTGACCGAAGCAACACACTCGCAGACATCGGTTTGCAAAATACAACGGTTGCCTATGAGCGCATCCGAAATCCATTCACTTTAGAAACCAACCCAATAAGTGACCTTCATGATGAGTTCCGCCGCCTTTGCGTGTAGATTTTGCAAACACTTCAAAACGGCTTTTCGCCGATTGAATTACAGGCTTTCACGCATCGTTCCTTGTACCGTGGGCCAAGAATGTCTTATGACGGTTAATGCATCTTTCTCGCCCGCTATCGCATAGTGCTGCCGCACCAATTAGCTGCCAGCTTCACCCGCTGCAGAGGTACAAAGGCTCTTGTGTATCAATGCATGGCGGCTAGTCGTTGATTAAGTTTTCACCTTCAACGCCCCCGTGCCCGCAACACTAGTTTCCGAACCTATTCAGTACATTCAGTCAAGGTAATGATTCACTAATGCAACGGCGGCATCTTCAATTAAATTTTGAATACTGCGCAATAATGCACATAAGCGTCTTGAACAGCTCACCCGCTCACGTGGCCTAAAACGCTCGACTAATTTTTTGCTGAAAAAGTCCGCGAGATTCTCTTGAAAACTCGTAACCCCACAGCCAATTAGCTAGTATTAACCTTGAACCCTTGCCAATCACATTGATTAAGCAGAAAGATCAATTGTTCTGGATCGCCATAAGTTCCATCCATGACCTTTAATCACCATATAAACATATCGAAAACCAATGATAGTCAGTTGATACACCAAAACATCCTGACAAGGAGTCCGTGTCATAGAATTCTTTATATTTTAATTAATCTTTCCTTCTCTCCATAACTAAAACATCGAGCATATTCGCCTTTCACGTCGATTTCAGTATGCAGGTTTCCTTAAACCGCTCATATAGTATGCACTTTACTCGCATGAGAAGCTGTTTCATGCACGGCACGAAACTTCCACTTTCAGCCAAGAATCTTTATAGGTCATCTAGTAAGTTGTTACCTCTGATAGATACGACTGTTAATGCGACGATTGCCATTAAATATGCGTCAAACGGCCCACGTTCCGCGATTACCAGTACCGTTTGGCATAATGCCATCGGCCAGGCTAAAACAAACGATAATGGGCGCGATAGGACACGCCAACAATCAATATCTCGAGGTTTTTATTTGGCAGAGCGAAGCAGGAACCTTTGCCGCTTCGCTAGCATTGAACCTTTGGCTGTTTACGATCTATAACGAGGCGTTCTCCACCGCGGCAACCAAGTCGCATCGATGAACAGTGCCGCAGTAGCATCAGCCCAAGCGCCCCAAAGCCCAGCGTGATAATATGACATTATGACCCTTTCGTAAAGTAATCGAGTCTTCCTTTAGTCGCTGCGCATATTGTTCACTGCGTGCGAGCTCAGGGGAGTTCTTCCCAGTTTTTGGCGATCGTTGTAAATCTTTTGCTCTGGCTTTTCCAAAGCGTTCGGTGATCTGGCTCTTATACATCGTCTAGATCAATTACCGAATTCTCGTCTAACATGAAAGTTCGTTTGCTTTCATGTCGCCATGCACAATGCTAACACGCAGTGTGCTAAAACAAGCTTGAACTGCTTCCAACGCCTCGCTCTCGAGACGAATTTTTAGGCCTTTTTTAGGAAGTCAAGGACATTCCCCTGGTACGTATTCCACAGAAAATACGCTTCACGACGCAAAGAGCCAAAAACATCATCAATAATGCCTACTTCGCATACCAAGCATGTCCAATATTCATGGGCTGCGCCACCAACACAACCCAGGCAACCGCTTGGACGAATTGACGTCGAATGCCGATGCCAAAAAATTCTTTATGTGTATCGCTTCAGCACATATTGTTATTGCGATTTCCAATAGCGCGAACTGCGCACTTCCCATCCTTAATAATCTTGCCTTGCTCGACAAGCTGTCTGCGGTCTTATACAGAAAGCTTGCAGTGATCCGACTCAAGAGACGCTCATTAGACACATATAATTGATCCAATCTCGTTAACGCATCGCGCTTGTTCGCATTACATTTTTGAGGGAACTGATTTTTAAACGTCTGTCTCTTTTTTGCGTAGTTAGCGCCGCAAAAAACGGCTATGTCGGGTGCTCCAATCTACAGACGGGCTTTGTGCGTTGTTCGTACAGAAATGCACCCAAGGCATCGTTGCTTACGGGAAACTGCTGCAAAAAAACAATGCGAATACGATAGAGTTAACGATATCGACACCCCCTCGTGTTGCTCTAGCTTCTCCGCATCAGCACGTAAATTTTCTCGTTCATGTAGCAAGAAATTATTGAGATGTAATCTCCTTTTGGAGAAAAGCCAAGAGCGTGCTTATTCGCCAATCAGTAGATAACTCTAGCCAATTAATAGTTGTTATCTCACAAATGCAAATGCTCACATCGGCGCAGGCTCACTTTATCAAGTACTCTCAGAAGCATAAACCAGCAACTTTATCAGGCCTTCCGCCCTTTCCAAGAGTTCGCTGATTTCACACCGGCGTCCATTAACGCGTAATGCTTGTCTCACGCGCATATTGCTTGCTCCCAGCGACCACGAGCAAAAAAACAACTTGGCCACCACCAGTTTTACCTTGCCCACCGCGTGGCCACACAACGCGTTTTCATTGGCAGTACACGAATCAATTTAGCAAACTCAAGGAAGCCAATATCTCAAACGATGCATCTCGATGTCGCGGCAATTGCAACGCGCGTCCGCTGTTAACTGAGTGTTGTGTATTAATTAAGTCATAGCTCATTAGACTATTGTGTCTTCGCCATCTGCAATGCGCGATGATTAACTTTTTTCCAGAAATCGCCACTTCTCTAAGCGCGCGCACGAAACTTTCACGAATACGCTTCAGGAAACGCAGAAAATCGCTTGCGTTAGGCCAAATGCAGCGCCGAAAAATACCAACCCCGTACATCTTTGACAATCAACGTTGGAACAAATTGCGACGATTCAGTGCCGGTGTAAATCGATTAATCGAAAGCTTTGGAAAGTGTGCTCGCATTATAAGGCGTCGAATCATGCAAATAAATAATGACAATATAATTCAGTCCACGTGGCAAACCCGTTGCCGTGCATTCTTCGGCTGATTCTTCGCCAACTGCTCTATTTAATTGCCGTTGAATCTGCCCACGTACGCGGGCTGCAACTGCACCCATCGCACAATAATCTTCGAGACTAACTATTCTCAGATTCTTCGAAGAATAAAAAGAGACATCGCTTTGCCGGATTCCAGCCGCGCTAACAAACCCTACGTATCATCGTATCAATGCACATCTTGTAGCTAGCGACGCCACCACCATTTCGTTCTCCTGCTCCAACTATCGCATTTTTCCCTACCAGAAAAAATATTATTCTGCGACAAAGATCTCTACCTGACATACCCAATCCCCTCCGATATTACTATAACAACTGATATTTAACCTCCTCATACATTCGATACGATATAGTGTCCTAACGCCTGCCAAATTCACTCTAAATATCTATCCTCCTTAATGACTCTCTATTATTCACACTAAAAAAAGAAGAATCTCCGCCCTGCAGTGCACTCTTCTGTTCAAAGCCAGGTATGCTCTAGACTTTATCTAATACTATTCCAGCCCAGCTCATGCACAGTACTCTCCTCGCTCGTCTCATACTTATTACCTCACTCGTCTTGCAGGTATACTGTGCTCCTTTTCCGTAATTCCATATCTCCAAGTGTGCGCGCGCCTCCCGTACGAGTGTGATCTGCTCACTTTGTCGTCCAAGACTAGTTCCAGCACATCTATGAGAGTTTAATGCTCTTTCGATCTCTCAAATGCGGATCGCAAGACTTTACACAACTCTCCCGCGCCCTCGGCTATCTCAATACTGGAAGGAACATATCCACAAGTATACAGATCGTTAATGTACTGGCAGCCCTGGATGGTGCTTCTAACCAACCACATACCCCTGCACTTCCACTATATTCGGATGCAAAAGCATGTCGGCGCCAAGAGAAACGCGGGACATTCATCGCGACCACCTCAGAAACTCGCATTCTTCGGCTGATATCAGTTTTTCATCGAGCCGTTTGTACGCTATCGCCTTTCATCTTGCTCTACAATAAAAATACCGGACTTTTCTCTCGCACGTTAATCGGCAATGCAGCGATTGCACGCAAAAGCACGTCGATTCCTTTACCACAAAACTATCCAATCTCACTATCAACAATTTCTCATCGCTAAGTCGAAACTCTATGACGAAAATCTTGTCGTATTTTGTCGCGCATTGTTCAGGGCCATTCTATCCGTGCAATACCAGGAGTACGCGTGTAATCGCTTACACTATCGGTAATGCTTCTCAAAGTTCTCACCAATAATTGCGACTATGTCACAAAACGTCTCTCGGTTTTGCTTAGTCGCGCCAAAACACTGCCGCCTCTGTTTTCAGCCAGAAGTGCGATACCGTGGTTAATACGGTATAGAAATCCGCGTTGCGAATTGCGCCCGTTCGCAAAGCATGATCCGCCGCAAAATAAACATCTAGGCCAGGGCTTTTGTTGAAGCCTAAACGCAATCTATATATTTACGCTCACCAATAGCACCTAACTTCGCTGAAAATTCTTGATAAAGACGTGGCGGACTCAAGCTTTCCTTGGATTCTCTTGACGACCTCAAATTGTTCAGAATATCTCCCTGCCACTTCATTGTGTAATACAATAATTTTTGCCTCGTTCAGCACATGCATTAGCCAAAATCGTTAGAAAGTCCACGGTTGCTACCTCCATAGTGGTTTTACTTTCCTTATTTTCTGGGAAAAATAGCTATAGTATAGAAATGCTCAAAGTCATGAAGCTTCCAGCTCCACTGTTGTGTTTATGCGCAATAGTAGCACTTCTAACGATCTGCCACACACTTATCGCTGGGTGTGCGTTAGAAAAAAACACGAGTGTCATTGACGGCTGGCCTTCCCGCTCAAGCTTACGGCCTCAACCTGAAGTGCATATCTTACTCATAACAGGGCGCACAATGAAAAA
>Ga0163217_1028806_pt1 | contig 10539 bp, 7 predicted proteins | sample SynspAceP_FD_185933 | JGI IMG/M metagenome (GOLD analysis project Ga0163217, IMG submission 185933) | Saline lake microbial communities from Ace Lake in Antarctica - Synechococcus sp. Ace-P (PacBio error correction) | ecosystem: Environmental > Aquatic > Non-marine Saline and Alkaline > Saline ... | reverse complement strand
CGCCACTTCCCCTGAGCCTGATGAGCCGTATGGCCATCTTTCGTCAAGGCCACTCAAACCGTGAATCCGGAGGCTCCTGTTGAGTGCAGGTGCTCCCTCACGCGCAAGATCACCCGTATCACGCCCAATCTGCCGGGACGCAACCGCGTTGGCCACAGCGGCTTGCCTGAAAGACCTCGGGCTATGCCCGGCCATACGCGGCCCAGTGGCCGCACTGGGATGTCCGCCGGCCACCGAAAAGCTGCAGCGGGAAAGGCGGCACGCCAGCCCAGCGGCTCCCGAAGAGACAGGGACGCATAGGGTGGGAACAGGTGAACCGCAGGGACAGGACAGAATACACCGCCGGGGCGATCCCTCATGCGCCACGGTCATGGGCGTTGTGCGCCGTCCTCCGTGGGTGTTGATGTTCTGAATCGGATCCAAGCTCTTGAGCGGCCATTGACCCACGACCTGTGACCAGGGGTTGTGAGACAGAAAGGGTTCGTTACTCGATCGAGTTTTGTGTACTTTTGTACGGACCCGGTACTTGTCACGGCAGGCAGGTCTGATTAGAAGGATTCTCTCGCCGGATGCTCGTCCGCTCGGGGACTGGCATACTTCCTCGGCCCATGTGGGCAATCGCGTTTTTCACGACGACGAAGGCGAAAGGGCTCGCTCTGCGAGGGCCCGCCAGTACGGCGGAGATCGTGCTCTGGTGCTCGTTGAATCTCGCGGTGCCACTGGCATCGGAACTGCAGGCGACTAGGTGGCCGATCGCAACGTCCAGCTCCAGCGGATAATCTAGATCCGCCACGGAGCAGGTTCGGACAGCTCGGGACCACCGGAAGATCTGGCCATCGCATTTCGGTGGGGCCTCTTGCCCGGCCTGCCCTCGCGCCCCCGGTCCTGGTGCTGGTCCCGATGCCGGTTTTCTGGCCCCTACGACCCTGGGTCGTTGGGGCCGGCATGGGTCACCCTGGCTGCAGGTATGTGTTATGCGTCCCGCGCTCGATGGACCATGGGCACATATGCGCCAAGCCAAGGAGACATTCTTCGAAGACAACGCATTAGTCGTTTTTTATGTTTCTCGTATGCCAAACAACAGTGCGACCGGGTTGGTGACTTGGCCTGGTCCGGAGCCAGGGCTTGGGCCTCTCTCGCTTCCGCCACATGGCCTCCGGACATGAGCCGCCTAAGTGGCTCGACTATGCGCAACTCGCGGGGCGATTCATCTGATTTGCGCGGCCTGCCGCGAAAGCTATCAAGAGGCGGCGCCGCCGCAATCTCCACGCCCGCTACCTATATGCTCGTCCCTGAGTTTGAAAAAGCTAGTTTTGCCCTGCAGTCTTACCCAGTACGTGACCGGCACCAGGCGACTGATTGTCATGATCTCAGAGCCAGGGCTTGAGCACGGCCGACCCGTTTTCGCATCGACGCACATCAGGATGCCCAAGCTAAGCAAGGAATGACCCTCAGGTGGCTGTTCGAAGGACAGCGGCCAGGAGCTGCCATCGCCGGTCACGGCAGGGGCCTCGAGTGCTGGGGCCGGCCGGCGCCACTGCCGTATACGGCGCGGAGGTGATGAGGTTCTAGATCTCCGCCCCTCGCAAGCCGGTTTCTCGGCGCTATTGTCACACCAAATGGCTGAAAGTGTGAGCTGAGAGAAAGTGCGAAGATCGGCCTCAGTACGCATATTCGAGACCCTCCACTTATAGCGCGTGCGTACGAGGCCATCACATCTCGGCAGTACTGTGATTCCGGGCGTGGCGCTCTCGCGTGGCTTGCAGCGCGAGCATATCCTGTAAACGATCGGTCTGGACCTGGAGCTGGTAAGATTAGCCGGTTATCGACGATGCTGGACGGGCATCGGTCCCCGTTGTGCACGCAGAAAGCTCTTCTTCGAACGAATCGTGATCATCGGCAAGACAACGTCATGATTAGTGACCCACAATAGCGAATAAGCGATCGCGCCCGTCGCCAAGCTCTTTCCGCGCTGTAGACTTCGGTTCGGCAGTCGGTCATCCAGGTTGCAGTCAGGCCGCTTCTACAGAATCCGATTGCGGTGTTCGTTTGGTCATGAGCTGCTCCGTGGGATTATCAGCGCGTATAAGGATTAGGCGCTCGGCTCGGTCGCTTCTCGGCTCTGGCCTGGATGGTGAAGGGTTGACTCCCGGACATACAACGGAAGATTCTGGGCGGAGCGCTCTCGAAAGCCAGGGCATCGCACAGGGGTTGGAGAAAGTCCGGGCGGATGGAGATGATCCCTATTCGATCAGCCGCTTCCGGCCGCTCCGTTGCTCCCCTGTGTCTAGTGCGTCGTGCTATTACTTCCGGCAGTCCCAGCACGCATGGATTCCGCTAATGCGGCAGCAGAAGCACGGCCGCTGCCCCCAAGAATCGCCTCCGTGTTGACTTGGGGCAGAGGAGGGCTCGCGCCGCGATGTGGAGAGGTCTGCGTCCCCCAAGAGGCGGGCACCGGGCCGTGATTCGGGGCCCCTCCGCTGACGGCCACTGTGCGATGCAGCCGGTGTCGTGCTCCGTCGGGAGAAACATTCGATGTCGAGGTGCCGGCGTATTCACGGCCAGGTGGATGAGCCCTCTGGGCGAGCGATGGGAATTGGGGAGTGACACTGATCGCGGAGGCCCTGGGTTTTGTGTGGCCGGCTTTCGCCCATGCCGCTTGCTCCAGGCCAGCGTCTCGATCTCGGCGCGCATCAGTGAATCCAAGGTAGCATCCTACCCATGCCCCAATGGCCCTCGGCTTCTACAGGTTCGCAAGCAATGGCTGTTCCGACGAGCTTATCCGATTACATCTTGCTATCGACCTATTGCAGGTGCGAGACCCTATATCTTCAGCTCCACGGGCGGAGCTATTCGCCGGCCTCTCGCGTGGCGGGCGGGCAGCCACTACTCCGCGCTGCCAAGGGTTGGCCTAACGCTCCAGGCGCGCCCAGCCAGCACGGCCTGGAGGTACTGGCCTATGGTCGATCGTTTTGCAATGAACAGTTGAGCCGTTTGAACACCCTAGCCACCTGTTTCCTTTCCTGGCGGTAGCGTGCGCCATGCCAATCCCTGTGCGGGCACGCGCCTCGCGCAAAAGCCACCCACTAGAGCGCAGCCTCGCCTGTCTCTGCGACTCGACGGGCCGCGGGACAAGACCCCGCCTGGCGACCTATATCTTGGACTCTCGACACTCGCGCCAACTGGCCCCGCATCGGTCTCGTACCCATCGGTGCAGTGAGTCTGTTGAACATGCACGGTCGCGCGGCGATCGAGTCACGCCGTCCAAGCACGGAAGCTGGGGGAGTTGGATGGCTGAATACCGTCTATTTTGCGTTGACCTGCGCCAGCTTGCAGGCCGATTCGGGCTCCCTTGAGCAGGCCTGTCAGTGCGGAATTGTGAACCTCGGTCAACTTGGAGGCTTAATGCTATTTTTCCTGGTTGCTCGGGGACCCTACCCATGTTCCGCCCGAGTCATTCTGTCTGCAGAATTAGGAACGGCCTCAGGGCTAAGGCTCGTTAAGTGGAAGTTTATGCGCGCCAGCGGATAACACACCGAAAGCTGCATCTGCCGATTGTGCGCGGACAAGGTTGCCGCACCAAGAAGTCACATCAACAAGTGACGACAAGAAGCGAACGGGCAGGCGCTCGGACAGAATTCAGGCTGCCAGTCGATCCATAAACGAAAGGCCCGGCTCTGATTTGGAGCGGGTACGGGAGGGTCTTCTCCGACTATGTGGGGTTTTCTCCTTCATTTAACGCAGCGACGAAGGAAAGAAGAAGGCGAACGAGAACGCGGCTTATTCTGCGTCGTGTGATTTTAATTTGGGACCATACCTGCGTTGCGGCCATGCCCAATTTCTCCATGCAAACGGATGCAGAAACTGGCATGGCGACCGCCAAGGACCCTGAGAGCACCGCCTCCCCGGCAGCGGCGAAGCTTGTCGCGCTGCGGTGCGGCACTGCAGTTCCATGATCGAGTCGATTCCGCAGAGATGTGGGCGATTGACCTTTCTTGGGGCAGAGGGCAAAATGGTGTGGCGCTTGGTGGCAACAGTCGCCTGAACTGGGGGTCAAGCCACGCTCGTGTCAGGCGCATCCCGTGATTGTGCGAAAAGGGGCTGCACGGCCTAGTGTTGTTGGCCGTGAAACAAAGCTTTTAGCAGAAGCGGGCGCAGAATTGTCTTACCAGGGACTTAGGCCGCCTGAAAATACTGGAGGGCCGTTCTCGAATGACGTCTCGGTTGAGTCAGATGCCGCATGGGGCGGTTAGGATAAAAGGAGACCGCAGTACTACAGAGGATAGGCGCCAGTTCCCATGACGTGTGTTCTGAGGGCATAGTGCTGACACGTGACGGAATGATCCGCCCAGGCGCCTTCGCGCGCGGTGTAGGCTATTAGTATGACATCGGACTTTCCGTCCGGATCGCGAGGACGGGCCAAGCTCCCGTTTGCCTTATAGCCTGGATCTGCGATCTCGGGACGCGCATTAGAAGCGAGTATAGCAGACGAATCTTACGTGGAGATTATGTTTGGTTACTATTGCTCGAAGAGACGAAGGGTTATGTCAATAGTCCAGATCTTTCAGTTGGTGACCTCCGGAACGCGGCAGATCAGCGCGGCCTTCATCCAGCCCCTCCTCCAGGAAGGCCGGACCCGTAGCTGAGGGGATCCTTATCTGGCTCAGACACGAGCAAAGCTTCGTATTGCTGGTTCCTATTTCGCCCTCTGACGAGGATTAACCAGCGCAGCTTGCTCTGCATTTGGGAGCCTCCTAAGCCGTCTATAGTAGCCTGCCTCTCTGCATGGTTTCACAGGACGCCGCAAGGACGGCAGCGGCTAAAAGATCGCTTTTTGATTGGAATTCCGCTCGAACATACAAGGACGATACGGACGGTTGTCAGTTCACGGTCAAAGGTACTCAATGGCTGATGACGGCTCGGGCAACTGCTGCAAGCCATATACACAGAGTTCCTACGGCCATTTACCACACTCCAAATGAGACAAGCCTTTCGGACCTTTTGCTTAAGTGTTCTCTGATCTAGCTAACGAGAAAGCGGTAGCGCCACATCGTCGTGCGTTTTCGGCCATTTGTGCGGTCGGGTGTTGATTTGACTTAATGCGGACAACCTGCCAACGACTCGCCTTCATGACCGAACCATCGCCAGATGCCTTGGGCTGAAGCTTCATATTTGCTCTTAGGGACGAGATCTTGAGGAGTGGCCAGTTGGGGCACATCTTTCCGATACACACAGTCAAAACCGCTCGCACTTACTCATGTTGTTCTATTTAGCGGGACATACCGCTTTATCTCGTTCTAATTTTGCGCATGGCGTATCAGCGGCGCCTCCAGGCTGCAGGCCGGATGACGCTAAGGCATTCGGCTTACCTTGGGCGGGGCCTTATTGCAGTGTTGGGAGGCCTAGAGAACAATCGGCCTGCCCGGAGGGGGTCTGTATCTGGTATGGCTTGGGCTGTCCGCAATCTGATCCCAGTGTCTTCTTTCTCAGACAGCGTAGCGGCGTAGCTTCCCGGGGTATCTCTCAGAATGTGTGGCCGATCGTCCTGTAATGACAGGCACTGCGCAGGCTAGACCAGCCAGATTTGACCTTAGCAAACGAAGGCCCACATCAGGCAGCAGTCCGCCGCTGGTTGTGCGTGCGCCAACTGCGGGCGCAGATTTGCATCCGAAGAGCTCAGCCTCTCCAACGCGCCAACCGATTCATGCCATGCGTAGAAGGGCGCTGCTTGGACGAATGGGCCACGTAGCAACGCGCGCCGAGAGGAAATCGAGTCTGCGGCGCGCGCGTGATGCGTTTTTAAATCCTTGACGATTGGGATTTCCTTTGCTCACATGGGCACCTCTACATGTCCTGAGTCTGCTCCGAGAGTGGGCGCTTAGAGGGTTATTTGTTAAGTTGGTGCTCAGCGCGGATGGTGAGACGTGTTGTTGCATGATAAACCTCTCCCCACAGCCACGTCCACAGGGGGTTCTAGTGCAGCAGACATGACGGATGCGCACGCTCCCAGCGTTAATGTTGAGTTCGCTTCATAGGCTCCGTCCGAGGTCACGACCGGACTCGACGGCAGATGACTCTGATAGCGCGTCGCGTTTCGGCTCCTTCTGTCGGTGCCAGAGCTGAGACCATTGCTCAGAAATTTTTTGGGGTTATGAGGCGCAATACCACCCCCAAGCCAGCTTCACCTGCGCACGGACACGATTCAAAGACAGGAAGTTCGCGCGCAGAGCAGAGAGAGATTGGTGCGAAATAGTCGTTTTCGTTACCATCCGGCCTGGATCCTGGAACTGTCCTCACCCATTTACTTGAAAAGGTGTTTCCTTAGAAGACAAATCGTCATTTTAACCCGCTATTCGGATCACGAGGTCCAGTTGCACGACGATGGTGCGAGTTTCTCGTAGGTCGGATATAGGAACGGCAGGGCGACAAGATTTCTTACCTGGCCACGGGCCCTGTAATTCGTATAACGCTCTTTCGAAGCGCCTTATTTGGCACGTAAGGCGGCTGTTGGTTGTGGCTCGCGAGTCAGCTCGCCTGAGCCAGCGCGTGTGACCTGCCTGACACGCCGAAAAGATGAATAAGCTCCGGGCAAGACCACCGCTGTGAAAGATTTCGGCGCGCAAGAAACCCAGTTTGATCCGACACCAGGATTGGGAGGAGACCGATCGCAGAACGACAGTTCCCGGGGGCAGAATCATGCATGGTCGGTTGGTAGTCAGCCCTGGTGGGACAACTGATTCCTCAACCGCTCACACGCTGAAACTTTAGCGCCGCACTGTAATCAAAGCTTATGAATCAACCGTTCCGGGTCGGGGACAAATCCGGAACCATGCAAATTTGCGCGGCTCCAGATAGGCCTTACGTGAGGCGCTCTTCGTTATCTTGCGTCGACCAGGGTGCGAGCTGCTCGAGTGAGAGTTGTCGACTGTCGCTGGTTGCCGTCGATGCGCTCGTACCTAGGGGCCCGGTATTTCAATCCAACATAATGGCCAAGACTTGGCTTTGGTGTATGCGGAGGGTGGCTAGCAGCTCCCAGGGCGCTATGATTCCACGCGTGGCATGACATCGCGCCCGTGAAGCGCATGCAGAGCGCCTCGCGGCCATACAGGGACACTATCGCTTCCCAAAGTGAGTGGAAGGACCGACTTTCTCGCCTCTGGGAGGCTTAAGTTTCAGGTCTCTGTGGCGGACGAACTGTCGCAGTGGGTGCTCGTTGGTTAGTTCAGGACGATTATTAAGTGCATCCAAGGGCTCCGAATGGGACTACCTCGCGTTTTTCTGTGCGCCGACCAGCAGGTGAAGAACGGGTGTAGTAGAGCACAACTGCAATGTGCCGGGTGTTTGTGTGGCACGGGAACGCGCTTCTTTTGTTCTCCAGGATCAGACTACACCTCAAGTTCTGCGTTGATACTCAATTAGCGCGACACAGATAACCTTCGGACGGGGAAACTCGTCGGACTTGGCATTCCAACGCACCTACTTTCATCTACGTGATCGCAGGCTGCCACAGGCACGCGCGACTGCAGCTCGATAACTGAACGACGCGCACTCATCGTCGTGAGATACAATAATAACTCCTTTGCGGTGGGTGGAAACAGATCGTTTTGCTCGCCGGTGTCACGTGCCCTGGAGATCGGATACCGTTGAAGTATTTCACTCTTTTAGATACATCAGGTCCCCACGCTTGGCTAGGGATGATGTTAGCTCGCTCGCGCGCGTACGCTTAGCTCAAACGCCAACGTCGCTTGGCAGTGTGTGTGTTCATAATTCTCCCGATAGGGAGTGAAACACACGCACAAAGCCAGCGCAAGGTCCGTGTAGCCTCAAAGACCATACTTCGCGCGGACACATGAGAAGCGTCCAGAAGCAATGGTCTCGTCGCTCGTCTTTGCTGACCACAGAATATTCCGTGTGGTGCTCGCCGGAGACATTATAGATTGGCTGGCTCTGCTCCGCCAGTTGAGCGGTCGCATACGAACGTACAGGGAGTCCGTGCTCTGCTGTGGAGCCTCATAGGTACCAAGCTCTGGCGTCTCGACTCTGCCAAGATAGCCCTACCTGTGGTCCTTTCAGCGGTGGACTTTTCCAGCGGAGCTGTCCTACCGCGCTCCGTAGGCCAATGGTAGGTGTCGGCCGATGATAGGGGGGACCGAGGCGCATAAGTCGCGAACAAGGGACAAAGATGGAAGCTTTACTCTGTTGTCTCCAATCTGCCCACACCCCACGCCACCTGATCAGGCAAAAAGAGGCCGCCCGCTAGTTCTGTCCTCAGTAGCGCAGCGGCACTGCAGGTGTTTTCCGTAATATACAGGCGTTTACTGCGCCATTCGCACCCGCCATGATGGTAGATTGTCTCGAGGTACTACTAGTTATGTTTGTCTCGTCTTAATTACGTGCTTAAAATCTGTTCTCTACGAGAATTCAATGACGGTCGACAGCAATTCGACATAAGCGACGGCCAAACCTTGCCGTGTTAGGGGCCGTGTTGCATAGGTCAGAATTCATAAGTGGGCCCTCAATAATCAAGGTGATGCCTACTGTACATGAACGTCAAGCTCTACGGTCTCCTCAGATTCGACTGAGACATATACCATGGTATTTAGTCGGGCTTGTGTTTGGTCTGTGTTGTAGTCCTTGACTGCACCGCAATTGGAAGCACGCGTCCGACAGCAAGGTGTCCGTGGGCAAAAATGAGGCTTGACTAGTGAACTGGGCTGATGAGATAATTTCGCATTTCCGACCAATCGCTTAAATGCAAGCAGTCACGAATCGTGAGCCTTACGGCGCGCGAGACTCTCACGCGGAACCCGGCCCGTATCTAAGCCTGGCAGGGGCGATCAGTATGGCACTGCAGCCGATCCGCGCCGGAGCTACTGGCCTGTGTGAACACACCGCATTCCTCGCGAGTCATCTTAGGTCGAGCAGTCACTGGTTGGGCGCGCGACCCTGGAACGCGTCGGCTCCCAGTCAGTGGCCGATTGGGCGTCTGGCGGTGTCCGGAGTACATGTGTTGTTTTAACATAGGGCTGGCGGCTGGCGTAGATTTTTTGTGTTTGGCTAGAGGAGAGCGACAGCGATCTGATCAGTTTTCGCCGTGCCATGGTACGGCGCGTCAGACGAGCAGGACGCTGGAGCTCGCGCTTGGAATAATCGTCTCGAATAACGCTTGCTGGGTTTTCAGGGCAGAGGCTTACTGGTGTCAGCGTTCCACTATGTTTGTCTCTCGCTGATGGTCAACTCCGGGTTGTGGCTGTGTTTGTGACGAATGCTGATGAGATAGTATCGACTGCCAGTCAACGTATTGCGACGGCCAGGGAGCAAGTCAAATCTGAGCGTGCTAAATTATCAAGACAGACAGACAGCCATATAGAGACGGTGTCTAAGGACGGTTGTGCAAGTAGGTGTCTGAAAGTGAGTGTCTTGCCGGCGGTGAGGGGCTTCTTTTCCCCGCTCGTGAGGACAGAGGAGCATGATCAATACTCGCTTATCTCGCGATGCGGCTCGTTGCGTGTCTTGCACCGCAGTGTGGTCGTGTACTCCGCAGCTGTGCGATCTTCTGAGCGAACCTCGTGGAATATAGGCATACCCAGGATTAGAGGGAGAATCTATGCCTGTAACCTAACAAGCTCAGACTGCTTATTGTGAGCGCAGACCTCAAGGTCCGATATATTATCGAGCGCGGTCACGCGCATTAATTATTCATTGCTGCGTTATTTTCAGGTGTTGTAGGAGGCTGATATTTAGTGAGAAGGCGATTTCACCTGCCTTCCGGAGTGCGCGCTCGTTCGGTTTTACTCTAACTTTCGTCGACGGCGTCTCCGGAGTGTTACTCGATTGCTGCGGTCGCGTCCAGAATTGGAGCATTGAGTCTGGGCGCTCTGGCCGCTGCGTTAATGATAAACTCGCGGGTCGAAGTATAATTTTATTAGGTTTTTAAGTGTCTTGTCTCTGCCGTGCAGTGATGGATACATCCGGCCATCGTAAAATCGAAAGCCAGTAGTGTGCGTGGATTTTTCTAGTGCTTTAAAAGAGGAGGACGAGAGAGACACATGAATTCCAGAACTGTGCGAGCCACCGCAGGATTTGCGTGCCGCATCGTCCATTCCGCTATACTTGTGAAAATAACGATATTCCTGTCAAGCGCCTGCAATGCAGCACACTAGTATGCGCCCACAAGCACCCGAGCCCCGCCCGGACATAAGCTCGATGGTATTCACGTCAAGAGCGCCCTAGCTAGTCCGGTGCCTTGTCTACATAATACGGCGTTGCAAAGTGGGCGCCCGAGCAGCCCTTGCATGCAGTCCGTATGTTGCCGTTAATGAGTAGTAGTGCGGCGACGACAAGGCACAATATGGTGGCAAGGCTATTGAAGATAGCAGTCTCAAACATAAGAACAAGGGTGAGCCAGCAAACTTGAGGCTCTCATGCGCTCGCTATGTTGTTTGGGCGCGACGAGTAACCTGAATACCTGTCGAAGCCGTTTGCGTATCGCTAACTGGGGGAATTAACATGACGTTCTTCTCGAGCCCATAGCTGGTT
>Ga0163217_1026995_pt1 | contig 10539 bp, 11 predicted proteins | sample SynspAceP_FD_185933 | JGI IMG/M metagenome (GOLD analysis project Ga0163217, IMG submission 185933) | Saline lake microbial communities from Ace Lake in Antarctica - Synechococcus sp. Ace-P (PacBio error correction) | ecosystem: Environmental > Aquatic > Non-marine Saline and Alkaline > Saline ... | reverse complement strand
CGCGTGTTCCAGACGATGCCGCTCAGAATAGAACACCGAACATTGCGGCCGGCCGACCTGTTGATCGGCCCGTGCCAAAAGGCGATCATTCAGAACATTTTGTGTTGCGGACAAGGTTCATCCATTGCGCCGCACACCTGTGGGAAAAGCCTTCGTCAAAAGCACGCGACGCCGAGTGCCGCCGACGAAACATCCCCCGATGCCGCCGACAGCGAGGATTTCAGGACCGTACGTCTGTGCACTGCATTCAGTTCTCCTGTATATCATACGAAGCCTAAACGGAACATTTCAGCGAAGAAAGTCCAAAAGCCAGTGGATAAAAACAAGAACCCGCAACATTCGGAGCCCACGACAAATCGAAAGCCTTCCATCAAACCACCTTGCCACGGCATGCTCCTTTGTTCGCTGGTTTGAATCAAACACTTTAGAAATGCGCAGAAGCGCTGCAAACAGCAGCCTTACAGCGATTGCGAGAAGGAAAGTGGGACGAAGATGGGCGACATGAAGGCACAATGCAGGCCCGCCATGCTGTTCCCAACGTCTCGGATTCGCAATAAGTCCGTTTGGCCACGTTTCAAGGCTGTCGGACGAACATGTTTGGAAGCATCGAGGTTGTGCGGCATATCGCGTGCGACTTCCGCGCAGCCGGTCACGAAACCAAAGCGGGACAAGCCAAGTTCAGTAAAGGTATGGGCTCCCAATGCATCAATGACCGGCTCTGGCAATTTGGCAAAGCTCAGTACCATTCGCGCGCCCGCCTACCGTAGGCAAGAAGTGCGATTCCAGTCGCAGATTACAATTCAGCGCTTGCATCCATCGATCCGCGGAGGATGCGAGGCAGCGCAACAAAACCCATGGATTACGCGCAGCGCCGAGCAAGAGCGCGGATCCTATAGCGGATCACCGGGTGAAAAGCGAAGCAATCCAGCCCAAGCGACAACCGCGAATCCATCGCAAGGTTTGCCAACCCACGGCTGCCTCCAAATTTTACAAAGCCCCCCGGCTGACTTTCTGCACGCTATTTCCTATGATACACTGCCATAAACCTTCCTGACGAAACTTGACTTAGTGACTATACGCCTCAACTTAATTGAGGTTCAAAGAGATCAGGGAGCATCAAAATTGGCAGTGGAATGCCGATAGGCGAAGTATCAGACCCACGGGTGTGTCAGGTGTCAGCTTGCATTCTACGAACGGAAGACCTATTCGCCGTCAACAGCCAACAGGTCTGCGAGACCATCGGTGTCTATCCCCGCAATATTATCTCGCGGTGACCGTCATTAGATCGCGCAGCGGGCTGGCTGTCGCTGCGGCATCGCAGACGCCGCTGATCAACTTTCCGAAAGATGGGCGATATTCCGCGTGACTGGGGGCGTTGTTTCGACAGACCTGCGTGTGATCCTGACCGAAAAACGCATGAGTTGTTGACGAGCCTTCGGATGAAGCTGACCGGCTGCATTCGGTCGTGTGGTCTCAGCGCTATGAATGCCCACTGGCCAACAAGGCGACAAGTTGGCTGAAGCTTGGCGCAGGAGCCACCTACTTGGTAAGAGATAGCCGCTTCATAAGCTGTTGAAATGCGAGGCCCAAACATAAATTTTAGTTGGGCGGAAGTCAAGCTTGGTCCCGAGAGGGCAATTAATCATTCGCGAAATCGCCCACACCCACCGCTCCTTACCCAAACATGCTGCGGAGCTCGAATGGCTGCTTACTTCAACGGACCACCGATTGCCCAAGTCTCACAAACGTTGCGCATCCCGGTGTTATAGGGCTCAGCAGCTGAGAAAAACGCTTTCACGTCTTCACCAAGGGCTGTTCAGGTGGTGCGTCACGCACAAACCCATTGCCTTCTCGCCGTGAATGATTGACTCTGTTGCGCAGAGAAATCTATGTAATTTGGTAAGCTGAACAACCAGCATCTCGGCCATCGGGATCGCCCACAGGGAACTGATAACCGTTTGGCCGTCATATGAAAAGCCATTCGCTTACCACGAACAACCATTGCCCGCGGCGATTTGCAATAAGCAAATCTTGCCGATAGAAGGCAACGGAGAATTCCACCAGTCGCGCGATCCTGAAAATAGCGGAGTGATAACAACGTTGATTGTATTAAATCGATCCGGAACAAACTGCAGCAGAAACGGAACTTCATTGAAGCTCAACCGGCAGCAAACTGAGAGACGGAGCCGCATAAATGAAAGAGATATTCGATACGTTAAAATGCGCCGTAGAAAGTTTGGCCCCGGCGATTACGATACAAAACCAAACGTCAGACCGCACACCATCCTTTGGGCAAAACCAAAAACACTGCGAAAGCGCGCCTCATCATGGTTTGCTTTGCAAACCACATTGCCCGGCAATGAACGTGCGGCAGGCGATTGAGGCCAAATATTGAGGGCTCCGCGCACGGGCGCGAGCTGCCCAAACGAACGACGTAATATATATTATGAAAACCCAAACCGTAAACTCTCATATAAATGAGGTCGGCGGGCGGGTCAAGCCAAAATTTCTGAATCTATACAGGCGCGAGAGACAGGCCTTGCGCGACCAGCGATTCCGTAAGGTGTCAGGCGTCAATTTGACAATGTGACCACGGGGTTTGATGCGTGGTCCACATTCGACGAATTTAAGTTCCTTAGAAATAGCGGGAAGAATAGGGTTGTAGCCCGGCAGGACTTGCAACCCGCAAACCAAAAGCGTTATGAGCGCTCTGCTCTAACCAGTTGACTACAGGCCCGCCTGCCGGTTTTAAGGGTCGGGGCGGCGCTCAAGAGATTAGAAAACGCGTAAATGTGCTTTAGTGCATTGCACGCCTGCCAACCTGCTATAACCGTTTTCGCAAAGGAACAGCAGCGGGGGATGTGTCATGACCAAACTCAAGAACTCGATCACCACGCGGATGCGGTTTGATATTGATGCAGGCAACTGCGCTGTAAGCGTTATCAAGCCACGGGCAAAAGCGCACCAATGCGCCCGGGGGAGTTCCGCCTTTGGGCGGTTTCGGCGCGCTGTTCGACCTCAAGGTGCGGCTACACCGACCCGATCCTCGTTGCCGCCGACCGACTGGTTTGGGCACCAAACTGGGATCGCGATTGATACCGGAAATGTCGATGGCGTTAGTGGTCGATTGGTTCGCTATGTGCTTCAAAACGATCTCGGGTGCCAAAGGGCAAGCCTCTGTCTTTTCCTAGATTATCGCAACCGCCAAGCTGAGACAGAGCAGCTGCGCGTATCATCGAAGGTATCGCAAAGGCTGCGAAGGTCGGGCTGTGCCTGATCGGCGGGAGAAACGGCCGAATGCCGCGGATGTATTCGAAGGTGACTTTACCTCGCGGTGTTCTCTTCGGGCGATGGAACGGCGACTGATCTTGCCGCGCGATTTGGCGGCGCGCGCGAGTGTCTGCTGGTCTTGCCTCGGCGGGGTGCAATTCCAACGCTTATTCGCTGGTGCGGCAAAACTGGTTGAAATGTCGGCCTGGGCGGGAGCGATTGCCCTTGGCGGGACGGCACTTGGGCGAGGTGCTGCTACGCCACGCCGGCTTTATGTAAAATCGGCGCTTGCAGGCTGTGCGGGCAGGGCGTTCATTGCGCTGGCCCACATCACCGGCGGCGGGTCTGACCGAAAACCTGCACGGTTCTGCCTTGATAATCTTGGTGCTCGGATTGATCTTATTAGCTGGGAAAACTGCCGGGTTTTCAAATGGATGGCTGACGTTGCAGGCAGTCTCAAGGCCGAAATGCTCAACGACATTCACCCAAGGTGTGTGGCATTGATCCTTTGTGCGTCATAGGCGACGAAGCCGATGCGCTGACGACCTCTGACCACGCGGCAAAACCAGCTTGTACCAATGGGCACGTGCACGGATACACGGGCGTTAGCCTATACCGCAGCCTCTGTGACCCAACGGTTCGATCTTTCTTTCGTGGCGGGTCAAATATGCGGGCGCTGGTCGAAGACATGACCAGCGACCACCCCGCGCGCGCCCTGTGTCGTCGTGTCGGAATGTGAGATTGCGGCGGATCGCTTGGGGCCAAAGAACGTTCATTGCGACCGAAGTTTAGAACATAAAACCTTTTTGCAGGGATCGCGCCGCTTTTGGAAAAACGAACTGACCCGCGTTGATGCCACGCCCCGGATGATCATCTGCCTTGCGGGTTTCATGCGCAAGGCTTGACCGCGGGATTTACGATCTTTGGGCCGTCGGATGCATCAACATTCCATCCTTCGCTTTTGCCACGTATGAAGGTCTGGCACACCCACGCCCGCGCGCTCAGCAGGCGATACCCAGCACGCTGCACAGTGCCACAGGTTCACGGGCGGCGCTGTTGACGGCCGATTTTGGCCAGCCACCATTCCGGTTATGGCCGGCACCACGCCAGATGATCTGGCCGCGCGGGTTCTTGTGCAAAGAACATACGACTTATCCTGCGGTTCCGCGGCGCTTTGCCACGGTAATCCGCGATCTCTTTAATGCTGGAAGGCTTAGCATCGCGGCCTATGCGCTGAAAACCATGCGCTTTTCCACTGCCTTAACAGGCTTCCTCTGTCCAAAGTAGCGTTATGAAACAATCACCACCACCGCTGAAACTTGACGGCCCTACTGCACAGAGGCCGCGCAAGTATGATTACGTGACCGTCGATACCGAGTTTCTGCGCGAACGACCATTATTTCAAAAACTTGCCTGATCAGCTGGCCATGCCCGGCACGGAATGAGTCCAAGCCCGTTTGCTGGTTGGACCCGTGAGCGAACCTATCGCTAGAGCCTTTGTACACGCTGTCGCAGACACCAAACGGTGTCCAAGTTTTCCACGCCGCGCGGCAGGACCTCGAGATTTCTTTGTTAGCGGGTTGTCTTTCCCAAAGCCCTTGTCCGACACGCAGGTCGCGCCATGGTCTGCGGTTTTCGAGCGAACAGTCGGATTTTACGAGACGCTTTCGCAAAGATTGCACATTTTCAAACCTCTTTAGAAGACATCACGTTTCACCGATTGGTTCGCGCGTCCGCTGAGCACGCCCGCAGTGGAAACTACGCCGTTGCTGATCGTAACGCACTTGCGCCAGATCTATGAGTTCTCGCCCCGAAAATTGAAACAGACGGCGCGTGGCCCGCTGGGTAGGAAAGAGCTTGAATTCTGACCAGCCCCGACACCCTACGTCACGTCCCTCCCAGAAGCTTTGGCGACGGTCAAAGACGCGGGACCAATTCGCCAAAGTTTCTGGCGGCTGTGCGCGAGCTGCGCCTTCCCGAAGAGTATTGCCCAAACCCGCAAACATCCCGCGCCAGCCCGTCTATAAGGACGACGCGATGGTTGAGCTGGCCAATTAACAAGCCGAAAAACCACGAAGAATTGGGCCGGCCCCGCCCTAATGCGACGCGATGCGCGCTAAGGCAGATCCGCGGATGAATCCTCAAGGCGGGTAGAGGCTGTGAACCTGCGCGCCTGCGATATGCCGCAACCAAGACCGCAGCCGCGACAAGCCACAGGTCAATCGCCCTATCTGATCTGCTTCGGTCTTGCTCAAGCTAAATCCGAAAGCGCGGCCGTCGCGGCCCAAGCTGCATCCGCGCCTGCTTCGACCTTGACGGGTATTGCCGCCGGTTTGCCGATGTGGATGCTCTTGAAAAGGGTGCGCGCGAAGTTTCGGGTATATATATCTCCTGCGTTGTGCAAAGGTGAGATCGCTGTTGACCGCCGACGGTCCGAACTGCCACAAGTGGTGAGCTTTAAGGCTCAACCTTTGAAATTCTTAGTTAGTTAGGGGTTACCTACGCGATGTTCAGCGGCGTGCGCAGGCCCTCTACCGGAATGACGACACTACCGCCAGCTTCTGATTGTCGCTTGCGCCCCGCGTAACCTCTTCGTGGGCCTTCGTGCCGATGCGCCGTTTCGCTTGGCTCGGAGCCCTCAAGGCATAGGTCAAACGCCATCAAACCGGCAGTTCAATCATTTCGTTGGCTGCGTCAGTTGCCACTTCGTAAGATACCTTGGCATCCGCACGCCCGGTGCCCGCACCACTGGCACCTCCGCGGGACCTCTTCGACGGAGATTCAATGATCTGTTCGAAACGGGCGACCGTTATAGATTAACCTCTTTGGACTAGACGACGACAACAACCCTGTTCGGCTGCGGAATCAAACGATTGTCAGAGGCCTTCCTGTCGGTGATTGGTTCTGGACCGGGCACTGCCGAACCATTGAACGTGTTCGCAGCGGCTTCGCGCCACATCGCCACAAGCCTGTCAAAACAAAGGGGTCATACCAAGAGGCTGCAAAAGTCTTGCGCATGGGGTCCCGACCGTAGGAAAATTTCGGCGTGACTATTTGACTTAACCATCCCGGACCTGTTGGGAAGGGCGTGGCCTTGGCATCGTGCAACCTAACCTGTTTGGCAAGCGAAAAGAGGGAAACGCACTTGGCGACAGAGGCATTTGAAGAACTGGTCGAGGATTTCGAATTTCTGGACGATGTGGAAAGTGACGCTTCGTCACGTGATTGATCTGGGCAAGTCGATGGACCGCTGGCGAAGCATTGCGCGTTTTCCCGCGACCAAAGTGGACGCTGTCCAGCCAAGTATGGTGCACACGCAGTCGAAAAATGGGTGCTGCGATTTCGACGGTGCCAGCGATGCGATGATCGTGTCGGCTAATCCGCCGTGCTTCAAAAGCTGTTATAAACGGTGCCGCGTCCGAGTGGTCGGGGCCGATTGATGCCCGCGCCGGATTGGGCGTTTGGGGCCTGATACGAACATTCGTCGGCGCAACGGTTCAACGCCTGACTGCAATGATCGAACGGATTCGCGGCGAGGCAGCCAAGCAGGTTTAAACGCTGGCGTGCGGTGCGGCCCGCAAGATTACCAAGTTGATATTTTGGCAAATGAAGATCAGAGGGTCTGGAGCGTCTTTTTCCCAGAATCACCGTAAGCCGGTAAAGCGCCTCTCGAACGCGAGCCGAGCGTTTTCAGCAAGGTTTGCGCTTGGCTGTCAGCCGCGGGTCAATCGGTTGGGGCTTGATACACCAGCTTTCTAGTTCCGAAAATTACAATACGCGCAGTTCCGGTGCGTCCAAGGCCCCATGGAGTTTCATGATGAAGCATCAATGGGCCTGACCAGAAAATCCGTGAGTAGAAGGCCGTAAACTCGTCCTTCGAAATTGTAGCGAAGCATCGTTTGCCTTCGAAAAAAACTGTAGCAATGTGCCCCGCCACCATCTGACGCCCCAGTTCACATCTGCCCGAGCAGCCCGCCGTCCCGCAATCGTCGTTAGACCACCAAAGATCTCGTAGGCAATCGCGGTTTTTATTACAGCCCCGCGCGGCTTCTTGCTTATTTCTCGGGTAAAATGCAGCTTGGCGGGCATGGCAGGTCAGTCGAGATGGGACCAGCGTGCCGCTTTCAGTCGAGAAATTTACGTCCAGGCGCCGCAAGCGATCAAGAGAATACGCCCCGTTTGCGTTCAGCGGCAAGCCGGTTTCCGTTAGATCGCATGTCGAAGGCGTTTTCATTTGGGGCTCCGAACGCAAAGCCCTTCCATCGAGGCCTTATCTGTTACAATCAAGGGCTTACGCTTTGCGTATTGTGCATTGCGTTCCGACCCATCCTTGGCCGTGTTTCGACAGCAACAGCTGCTCGCGCAGTAGCATCCGCACAATGCTTTGCGAATTCTTCTTCAGGGGGCACCGCGACAGTACGATATAGTCATCTCGGATGCCTTGTATCGATCATCTTCGATCACAACTTTTCATATAGGCATCGTCGTTGGCTCAGCAGGGCGACATGCCAAGGATATCCGGCCTTTCGGCTTCCATCTGCCTTCGAGTAGCCCGACCAGTTGTTTCTCTACAACTTCAAAGCCGGCACCTTCAAGCATCATCGACACTAGATTTTGGCGATGTCGTGGATGTCGCCTTTGACATGCCAATCACCCAATCTTCCCACACCGCGGTGCGCCGTTTCCGCCAGCAGCGGCTTTGAGGATCGCCATGCCGCCTTTCAATCGCGTTTGCAGCCCAGAGAAGCACCTCGGGGACAAAAGATGGATGCCATCCCGGAAATCTGCGCCAACGATGTCATGCGCGACCAATGCTTTGCGTCAGGACATCTAGGAATCCATCGCGTTGCAATCAGGATATTGACGCTTTCTTGATCTCTTCGCGGCAGAACCTCGTAAAAGATCATCAAAAACAATCTGCCTGAACATAGTTCTTCGCGTCCAGATCGGCAAGGATAATTTCTCTTCATCCGACATAGTCGTTCCTCATCGGTTAACTTCCACCCGCGCGGGCTTGTGCCTTTTGTCACACAAGCGTCGAAAGCTCTGCTGATTGCGACAAACTCGCACCCGCGTGCGACGACGCTTTGGATGATCCGAAATTACGCCCATCGTCCTGTTAACAACCAATGGGTTGGCCAATATACCTTACCATGTCCTAATGTTTCCAAAAATTTGGATGGATCAGGGCCGCACCGCAAATACAGACTGCCGACGCGGCACAGCAAGCAAAAAAACCAATCGGCCGGTTCGAGGCGCTGACAGTGGAAGCCTGGCCGACGATTGGGACGTTGATGGTGATCCAGTTACCTGTTTTGCGCACGCAGGTCAGCTTTGAGGTTGGCGCGCAGTGTATCAGCTGTATACCAGTCGCCAGACCTGCCGTTGACGGTTCATCAAACCCCTATCGCGGGTCTGAACATGGTGCGTCTATTGTTTCGCCGCGGGGCCAAGCCATGCGTATCTGGGCTGTCGCCGGGCTGGATTTTCGAAAACCAGCGTCTATTGCGCGTCCGGACGCCCCGAGTTTCTAAGCGCGAACTGGCAGCCAAGAAATATCAATGGCACCGATTGCGATAGAACGAATACAGACCCCGTATCACCAATCGAACAGGATCATCCGGATTATGCGTCGTTTGGAGTTTCTGATCGGAGGCCAATCACCTGTCGCCATCCACCAAGGGCAGTCTGCATCGAGCGGGACATATATTCTATGGATTTATTGCCGCGCGCGGCTGTGCCGTGTCGGGGTCGGTAACAACTCTGGGGACGCTCGGTTGTCGCGATTGATGGAGCCTCGGGTGCCCGCGCCAACGACGATTGCAGATGATCGAACTCTTCGCGGCGGAATCCCTGTGCGTGTGATGGCGTCGGCCCTATGGCCTGCGTTGACCGACCCGGAGCTTGAGCGATTTTGCAAGCCGGCGTATGCCGTGCCGGTTGCGCCAGCTGGATCACTGTGCGGCTGCCGCAGAAGGTATCGCCCTTGATGCAGACTGGCTGGCGACCATTCCCCGATCGCGCGTGCCGGGATCATGCGCGCCTGCGCGGAGATGCATGGGGCAAGGAATACATGCGAAATTGGCACCGAACGGATCGCGGGAAGGCCCCTATTGCCGAGATTTGATCGCGCCAAGCGTCGTTTTGGCCGTTAAACGTTTCTAGCTTAAATGCGCTACTCCGCCGATGCGTGCGATCTGTTTCGCCCCCAAACGGGCGAGCGCGCAGTGAATCTGTTCGAGATTAAACCCCGGCCGGCGCCCTGCGCGGCGCGCGGGGGCCTTCGCCATCGTGCCATCGCTGGCCGAGGAAAAACGGACCAAGCGCCTTCGACGAATCTGTCTCCAGCGTGGAGCGTCTCGCCCTTTGGGCGGCTGCTCTGAGTGCTGCCACGGAATACACCAAGATGTTCCGGCATTGTCCCCAGCAAGCCTCCAAGATTCGATGCCGCGGCCAATTGCGCCATTTCGGCGTAATCGGGCCATCAGTTCGGGTGTGCCGTCATATGGATTGTTGCCTTCGACGTATTTTGGATGCCTGGCGTTGCCCTGGACACGATCGGCGTTGCATGCCTTTGGAAGCGAAGCCAAGCACTTGGCGCAGCACTCCGGACGCCCCGGTGCTGCAAGTTGCCCCATAGGCCAGCGGGCCATAGTTCTTAGCTCGTGCACCATGTCGACCATCGCCTCGGATTTTCATTTGGGCCCATCATGGTGCGTCCCGCGGTGTCAAAAGCTCATCGTGCCGACCCAATCAAGCCGCGGACTTGAACCCTTCACGCCGGCGCGGCCGTTATTCTCGGGGCGAGCTGATTGTTTCAACCACCCCACATCCGCGCACCACCGCTTCAAGCCCGTCCGCCAGTTTTCGTGAAAAAAACCAATCTCGACCGCCAGCCTCGTGAGTGAGCGGCCAAACTGGCCTCCATTGATTTCGGCCGGTGGGCCACGGAGCTTGCGACGATCAACCCTTGCGCCGGCCTTTCGGCAACTTCACGCGCCCCAGTTCGGGCAGGAACGCGGCTAAAGGCTCATTGGAAGCGCGCTTTTCAGGCGTGTTAGCCAGTTTCAACCCCCAGCCCATTTCCCGCGCCAAAGAAGTTGTGTTCAGGGAAGATATCCGCTTTGCCCGACTGAACCGCCACCTTGTATAGCTGATGATGTTTTTTTTGCGGCTGTTCCGTGTTTCCCACATCTTTCTGGGGCGGCGTCCCACGGAACCCAAAAAATCAAGGATTTTCTCCCTCCTTCCCCTTTTTATTTTCTCTGC
>Ga0163217_1003933_pt1 | contig 10539 bp, 16 predicted proteins | sample SynspAceP_FD_185933 | JGI IMG/M metagenome (GOLD analysis project Ga0163217, IMG submission 185933) | Saline lake microbial communities from Ace Lake in Antarctica - Synechococcus sp. Ace-P (PacBio error correction) | ecosystem: Environmental > Aquatic > Non-marine Saline and Alkaline > Saline ... | reverse complement strand
GCAACGCCCTCTCTGGTGGTGGGCCGGAGCCGGAACGACTTTCCGCCCACAGGTGCTTGCTTGCGCTCTCGATCCATCTCAGCAGGTCTTCGTGCAGTGCGGCATCGGCCTGGGGAGATCGCCACCAAGCACCGTCTGGGCCGCGTTGCCCTCCGCCGACATCCTGCTTGGCAGGAGGGTAATAGGACCGCTAGCTGGAAGCTCAGGGCTTCGTGGCTCTGCCGGGTGACCTGGGCGCCATGAGCCTGCGGGCCGGCCAGCTACGCCCTGGGACTCAACCGTGTCCCTCGATCGCCTGCTTTTACCGCTCAGGCGGAACTCGATTTCTCTTCACTCCCTGGTCACGGCTCGAGTCCTTGCCCCGTGGGCCAAGCTTCCCCTGCCGGCAGGTTGTGGTGGAGCGGGTGCGCCAACCACTTGATTTCGGTGCCAACAGCCTCTGCGCTGAGGCATTTTGATCAAGCTGCTGCAGGCGCGGCCACCTTTCTGGGTTGGGCTTGCGGGACACGCGCCCACCAGGTGTGGCCGGGCTGTGCTGGCGACCCACTGCCATGATCTCAGCCCGATCTCATCGCAGGGCAAGGTGCGAGGGCCGCCGCCGCTGCCCTGCCCCCCCGGCGCCCCAGATCTGGATCGGCTTTCCGCCCCCATCTTGGCTGCTTGGCCCGCCCTTCCTGCTGCGATGGCCCGCCATAAGCCTGAAGCCACTCGCAGAACTGAGGGGAGTTGGTGCTTGCTCCGTCGTCGAGCGTTGATCACCAAAGCGGCTTCGCGCCAAACCCCCCTACTTTCGATCGAGAGCTGCGCGGCGCTGTCGTGGCTCCACTCCCAGACCTGCTTCGGGATACCTGCGAGCAGCTGGCGTTTCCGCCGGATCCTGGCGCCCACCCTGATTCACGGCCGCAGCGCCCATCACGCCGACCCGCAATGTGGAAGCGCTGCGAAAGCTTGGTTGCGCCGGCTTGCGCGCTGCTTCCCCTTTTCACCAGCCCAGACGGGCCTGCGCCAGCGATGCCGCCGTCCCGATCTGCTGCGGTGGCTCTTCAACAGGGGCGTGGAGATTGGCCAGCACGCGAAAGGATCCGCCCCTGAGAGAATTCAGCTGTGCTGCCGCTGGGTGGAGACGAAACCCTCAAGCTATCACGCCCTGCTGGGCGCGGATCCCAGGCGGGCGAATCCGGCGCGCGGCCCGCTGCCGCTGCTCACCCTGCCCACCTCTTTTTTTCAGTGGCTGGCGTCACCGCTTGCTGGCTGGTGTCGCCGAAAAAACTTTCGCAGGCGGTGTGCGCTTGAGCGCGGATTCTGGCCGGGTTTACTTTGTGGTTGCTGATTTCTGCTCGGCGTTCGCCCAGCCGTTCCAGGTGCCAGCCGCCGCCATGAGCACTCCCTACCGCCTTGCGGCCTGGATCAGCGGTGGCCGCTGGCGGCACTGAAGCTGCTGGCTGCTGCTGCTGGTGCTGCTGCCCCTGCCTTGCGCCGGGGCCTGCTCATCAGTCCAATTGCCCGCAGCGGCCACCCCGCCACACGCGCGTGGGCGGTGGGCGTGGGCTTCTGTTGGTGACCTGCCTTCTGGGGCTTTCCGTTGTTCCGCTGCCTGCTGCGCCGCCCCTGGCGCTTGTGGGGGCTCCTGATGATCGGCTGAATCTGCCGGGCGGCCCTGCGCTACGCGAGCTCAGCTGGCCACCGCCATCGCCTTAGTGTTGGCCGTCGGGCCGTTCACCGATTGCCGCCACTGCTGCTGGCCGTTGCCTTTAGTGGCATCACGGCAGTTATCAACTTCTTCAATTCATGGAATGGCCTCGATGGCCTTGTGGCCGGTTGCTCGGGCCGTGGTGTTTCGCCGTAGCCGCGATCAGCTCCGGAGCGTCCCTGCTCTGCGCCCCTGGTGGGGCCCTTGCTGGCTTCCTGATCCTGAAACTGGGAAGCCCCGCGCGGCTGTTCATGCGGCGATGTTGGGCAGCACTTCCTTGGTGCGGTTGTTCGCCGGGGTGGGCTGCAGGCTCCCGGCGTTGCCGATGGCCTGGCGTAGCTGCTGGTGGCCGTTGCCGTTGCTGGCGATGGCCCTGATCTGCGTATACTGGCGGCGGGCTGGATGGCCGGCCAGCGGGTGTTTCAGGCCCATCGGCTGCAACTCTTACCAGCGCCCTGCGCAGCAAGCCGCTTGGTTCGCCACCGTCGGGTGTTGCCTGGTCCTACCTGGTGGCAACGCGCTGATCGGTTGCGGCCGCTGGCTGTCGGGTGGCGGGGTGGCTGAGTCGGCTGCGGCCGCGCCGTGGTGCTGGCCTGGGGTGTGGCGCCGATCGCACGCTGGGCGGGTGCCGTTTTTCCACGGCGGTCAAGCAGGCGGAATCGGGTGATGGAGATGGCCGCTGAGGCTGCGCTCCATGGCTGAGGCTTTTGCTCCAAGTCTCAGGCAGTCTCAGTGGGAGCGCCGATTCCTTAGGACATCGACCTGGTCCGGAGAAGGCCCTTGCACACAGGGCCATGCGTTCACTGGGCGGCAGCCGTGGAACGGTGGCGGGGATTTGGCTGAAGGGATCAGCACCTGCACCCCTGTGGGGATTGGAAATGGGCGAACGTTGCGTGTCACCACCTGCAATCCGTGCTCAGTGCCGTGGCTGCGATCATCAGGTCAGCGCCGTCATTGGCGATCTCCGCTGAAAGCTGCCCCAAGGTCTGCGATGGCACCATCGACAGGAAGGATGTCGCTGGCCATACAAAACAACAGCAATCCCCAAGCCAGCCCCTGCAGACGCCTGGCGAATACGACATCAACCTTCTGCTTAATCACGATGCCCCGCTCGATCTCCCAAGACTGATCACACTTAGATAGAGATCATTCGGAATCTTGCTCACTGAGCCAGGGCCACCAGCGCCTGGGATCCCGCCCCACGCCTGCCGCAGTTCTGAGGATGACAACCGTATCCAGTAGAACACTTACTCCTCCAGTGCCGGGGGGGGGGGGGGGGCTCCAGTTCAGCCGCCGCTTACGATGCTGCCGTCGTCCTGAGGCAGCTCCAGAGCAGCCTCCACAGCTGGGCTGTGTGTGAGCGCTCCAGGCCGTCGCAAGGGCGTTCGTACTTCTCAAAACTCCTAACACCCCACCTTGGCGCGCGTTTGCCACCGCCGTGTGGTCAGTTGCGGGGCGACCCGGCCATGCGGCGTTCACCACTGCACTGAAAGCAGTTCTTGGGCGTTCCTGGCAGGCCGTCCAGACTTCCGCATGCCATGGCCTTTTCCTGGCTAGGATGAAATCATAGCTAGCTGTTGTGAAGAGCCGAAAAGGCCTGTTCCTGAATGAGGTGAAGGTTATGTCGCGCTGGAATCCTTTTTCTGCCGCCCTACTGGAAGCCCCGGTCGCGGCTGTTCATGGGGCAGTGCTTCGCCGGGGTGGTGCCGTGGATTTCCACGGCAGTTCAGCAGGCCGAGGCAGCGGGGGGAGCTTGAATCGATTCAGACCATCCCCATCACGGCTCCTAAGTGCCTGCTCGAGGGTGGCCCCATCTCCGCTCTGGGTGAGGATGGTGAGGGGGCCTATCACGATTCGTGTGCGATGCGGAGGGCGGCGGGGCTGTTCGGCCGATGGCATAACTGTTTGCGCAGGAGCCGACCACGGGCGGCACGCTCACCCGCAGGGCTTCGGCACCGCGGCCGCTGCTGGGTATGTTGAGAGGGGCACAACAAGCACTGTGGCGACGCCCCGCCTCCGAAAGCGGCGATCCGGCCTGGATCACCACCACACGACACGGACTTTCCCTACTTCTGCGCCCTGATCGGGTGGAGGCGCGCCACCCAGATCTCGCCGCGGCGATCATCGCCACAGAGATCGTTCTGTGTATCGGCATTCGCCACTTACGCGGAATCTGTCTCCGCCCGCTTCCAGGGGCTTCGTTCTCGGCCGGCAGAAGGTCGGCTTGCGGCGGCGAGGGCTTTGGCGCAGCCGCTGGGTCGGAGGCCAGCACCCTGGCGGCGGCCTCCATTTGCCGCTTCCAGGCGCTCTCGCGTCTCCCTACGGGAGAGGAGCAGCTTCCAGGCCTCTCGGACAGCATGGGAGCGGGGCTGCCGCATGGAGGCTGGCTTCCTGTGCCTGAGGCCTTTTGCACGAGAAGTCCTCTGGCCCCAGTCTTAGGGGTGACGCACCATGAAGCCACATTCTGCAAGATTTTACTGTATCACAAATCTGTAGGACGATCTCGTAGGGCTTCACGGCATGTCAGGATAGATCAAGCCAGTCGACCGCGGCGATTGCAGAGCGTGGCGATCATTGGGGTCTTCGAATTGGCATCCGCTTAGAAGGTGTGACCGCCACTTCGTGATTGCCCTGTGCTGGCCTGGATTGATCAGACTTGGATGAGCTGCAGCACAGGAAAGACCTGCCGATAGCCCTTGGGCATTCACGCTGTCAAGCAGCTCCAGCGGCTCGATCAGCCGCATGGCACCGATCAGGACATCCGACAGGAGTATTTTGGGCGTGTGCCAGCGTGCTGGAGCGGTAAGCGGCATGCGCGCCGGGCCGCCAGAAAGGCAAGGTTCTCGGGGGATATCGGCGATAGTTGTAAAGATATAGCGGCAGCGCCGTCATCCACCACCTCGATCCTTTCATAGGCAAAGAGTTCCAATCGCCATTCGATCAGCGCATGATCGCTACGGGTCCAGGCGGTTAGCAGCGGCGCCCGGTGATCGACATCCATGCAGCACTATTAGGAAGTTCCACCAATCCGCCGCTCCTGGGCGCGCTGAGGCCCCTCGTCTTCCTCACCTTCTCGAGCGACCAACCGATCGCCAACCAGCCGGAAACGCACCCCACAGCTGGGATGCAAGCCCGGCCTGCTCACCGAGATGGCCTGGGGTCGTGACCTGGCCCTTGCTGCGTGATGCCGCATGCGAATTCTTCCATGCCTCAGTTAAGGACACTTCCTTGAGCTGTGGGCGGCTTTCGCTATTCGACTAGAGACCAACTTGCCTGCCCAGGATTCAGCCTGAAGGATGGGCGCTTGATGGGCGCACGCCACTGTTCGTATTCCAGGATGAGGTGCAGTGTTTCCCTTGGAGCGGATCCAGGCGGTAATTCCGCGCGCGGCCGTTGCCGGCTGCACCGCCTTGCTGCTGCACCGAAAAGCCTTTTGAAGCGGTGTTGCGGTTGAGCGCTGATTCTGGCACCTGGCGTCCGCCCCAGCCCTTCAACGTGCAGGCCGCCTCGATCACGGCGGTGTTCGTCGGCGCCCTGGTTTTCAGCCGGCTTGCTGCTGGCCGTTGCCCTGTCACGTGTGTTCCTTGCTGATCTTTGCCCAGGCCGCGATTCAAACTCCGGGGACAGGCGTTGGCTCGGAGGCCCCTCGTGGAGCCCTGCTGGGTCCTGTGATGGTCTTGGGATTTACTCCTGGTGGCTGGGGTCGATGGCGGAGCGCACGACTGCAGTGCCTGTTTGAAAATGCTGCCAACACCTTAGGGACAGAAGCAGAAACGAAAAACCGTCAGAAGCCAAGGATCAGAGCAGTGTTACTTGTTGTTTTTTTCCATCAATTCACCTATCTATACTCTGGTACTTTTCGATTTGGATGCACAACTGAAATTGTCATTCCTATCCAAGCTTCTCCGTGGCCGCCACATTTCTGCTTGTGACTTCGCGTCTATAAGCTCACAAACAACAGCCTACTAAAAACAGAACGGCCTGATCAGCAGCTTTCACTTCCTTTAGCTCTTAACTCAAATACCACTAAGAAGCTGTCATCTGTCCACAAAAAAGGAATTCCAAAATCTGTCGAAACATTAATTAATTCAACCCAATTGGAAACAGGAAAAATTATCGCCAGCCCGTTGCATTAAAGGGTAAAATTGACTTTAAACCATTCCGGAAAAAAGTCTTACCACGGAAGATAGAGAAAATTTAAAACTATATCCGGCTTTAAACGGTCAGGACATATATTGTAGAGCTTTTGCTGGCTAGTTGAAGTGTATCGTCTTCTGAGACTTTAGCAAGACATGCTAAAAATGGTGGCAAAACTGCAACAGCATGAGAATGGAGAGGGAACAACTTCTGTTCACGATCTTGTCGCGAAACAGCAGTCATCGAAATCAGCAAAAGAGTTTGGCCTGAACATTGCAAAACCCCATCTGCTGTTAATGACATTATTCCTGAAAAATATGTAAGAAGAGCCATTACCTCCTCAATCGGGCAAGCCATTGACCGAATGCAGCAGCTTCCGCAGCATTCCTAGCAAGCTACAGTTTTCCAGTTCTTGCATTTTTCGTCATTGCCAGGACTATTTAGTGCTACTCCATCCACCTGAAAAAACATCAATAACAAGATTAGAAGCAGTGGGTAACTCATTACTTGTAATCTGAGCAACCCCCTGCGTTGCATGCCAACAACTGATGCAGGTTGGAAGAGTCGTCACCTTCCCTTGCAAGCCGCGGAAATAGATTAGCGGAAGCCTGTGAGTTCAGCATTAGTCTGGAGCAAAGTCCAGCCAATAGGAGGGAGCAAAAGCAGTTGTACTCACTGACCTACAGCAAACAGCAATACCTCCTGAGTGACTATATTTGCCTGGAACAACGGGGGTCAAGAAAAAGCGAGTTTGATATTCCCACCAAGTTGTAAGTTATATTTCGGATGTACTCCGATGCTGCCAGACCACATCGATTGAAATGTAACAACTCTGGCAACAGCGTAAGTCGCATAGCCATTATGGCCGCCACAACCCGAAGCCAAGCCACAGCTGCCCCCAAAGAGTAAGGGCAGAGAAGAAAGGCGTGGCGAATGACATGATCATGAAATGATTATTTACAAGACTTGAGGCGTTTGAGCTTCATCAGGCTGACAAGTCGCGGGAAGTGGCACGGTGCAGAATTGGCTTATTTGGAGCCAGGTGTCAAGCCCCTTTTCTCAGCGCTTGAGATTTTGGCGATTCGGGAAGCCAAGGAGGATGTTACCAAGCCGCCCACCATAGGGCTAGATCTGCTCGACTATGGCTCGCTCTGCGAATAGAGAAATATAGCGGGGCTATATGAATACATATGTACACATGCTGGTGCCTTGGCAATCAAAAGTAACGCTAGAGACCGCGATCACTGTTAACTCCTCATAATCCAGCCTGAGTAGCCGTAAATCGTTGGTGCGATCTCCGTGAGCGATCCGGACAGAATTGGTCACCACGCCAGAGCGGAGGGGCACCGGGGGACTTGATGCGCTGCCACCAGCCTGAGCCGGGAGCTTTGGGCGGTCCACCTTAGTTTCAGCGGCCCACCACAAGAGCGATGCCGTCGAGGTTTTCGCCACAGGGAGCATCGCGCCAATCCCAGGGCTGGTGGTTGGTGTCGTACAGAATCAGGTCGAAAGCGTTCTGGGCTGTCGGCAATCTCCTTGTCCAGATGGCCATTTCGCTCCAGAGTATCAACAGCCGCGGTGGAATCCGGCACGCGCCGGCCGGCCAGTGATTCACCCTGCAAAACTGGTGATGTTCTGGCACGGGTCTGCAGCATGGGAAGCGCCAGTCCCAGTGCCTGGTCCGTGAGCAGGTTGGAAAGGGCCGCTCAAAGTTGTTCAGTCCGACTGTGAGTGCCACCGGGTTGGGCGTAGGTCGGCCTATGCAATCAGCAAGCACCCGCTTGCCCAGCTTCACTCAGGGTTTTGGCCAGCAGCACAATCAGCAAAACTCTTTGCCCTCACGAGGCGGCACCGAACTGCTCACGCGGCCACCGATTGTCACTGTTCGGTCGCTGTTCAAGAAGCGCAGGCTTGTGTAGAGCGTTACGGGAAGGCTTCTTGATAGGTGAAACGCTGGTTAGCCGGCCATTGCCGGTCTGCTGGGCGTCAAGGTCCTGTTGAACAGGAAAGCGCTTTGCGCGCCGCACCCCCTTCGAAAAACGAAATGTTAGGGAATTGTGAGCCCAGTAGCGGCACCTTGAGTTTTGCGTCACGCACTTCCACCGGCCGAAGTGGAACGAACATTTATCGAGGCGATCACGAATCAGAGGCTCGCACCAGCTCCGGCGGGCCACGCCGAATAGCAAGCCTTGCAGCAAGCCCTGGCGCCCAGCAGCGGTTGCCACGGGGTTGGATTCACCGCCCGTGGGGCCGATCACCTTCCCAGGGGCACGTTGCTTTCTGGGGCGATCTGTCCAACGTTGGAATTGATCGCGGGTTTCTTGGATAACTCGCCAGGTTTCCCTGGCGATGGCCAATTTGGACTGGAGGCTTTCGTATCGGCGCAAGCCAGTCGCTGGTTGGCTGCGGAAACGGGCGTCTGCGTGCCGCCCAATCTGGAGCGCAGTGCGCGATTCGACCCGTCCAGCTGACCTGCAGGTGGGCATTCCACCGCTTCAAGTTCCTTGCGCTGCAGGCGGGCTGGCTGCAGCTTCTCGCGAGCGCTGATCAAGTTGACCAGGAAGGCGAATTGGCGGTGTATGATTCGAGCGGGCGTGGCGATCTCGGCGTCTAAGCGGTTGAGTTCGCTGAGCAGAGGTTGGTTGGGCAACATCAAGGGTCACGCTCGTGCCCGATCGAGGGCTGATTCGCTGCCACCTCCATCTCCAAGCGGTGCTGCTGAAGCGTGCGGGACTGTCAGCCGCCCGGCGAGCCACATCGGCCGCGCACCTGGCTGCAGACGGCGGACGCCTCCAGCCAGCTGGTTCTCCAGAACGAACTTGGACCGCAGCGTTCCGGCCTGGCCGAGCGACCGAGGCCGCTTTCCGCCTCAGGCGCCATAACACCGTTGTGCTGGTTCCGGAAGGCTCGAGTTCGCCCCTGAGCCTGCAGTGCTGCCGCGCCTCGCAAGATCAGGAAGGACCTGGTTATCAAGAATTTGGACCCCTTCGTTGAGCTTCTCCTCGGCGCTGCTTGCAGGGGACCCAGTTCAGGTATGGCCTGCTCTGTGAGCAGCAGGGTCTCCTTCACTATTCTCAGGGCTTGCCACCTTCTGGCTTGCACGCGAGAGGCACACCCGCCCGCCAGGATTGGATTGCCTGGTTGGATCCGGCGGCCACCAGCGCTCGACGTCCACCTGGGGAATCGCCTGATTCTGGGGATAAAGGCTCTTGCAGTTCGCTGACCACTGGCGTCCAGCACCGCTGGCTCTCCAGCACCCGGATCAAGGTGGGCACGCGTTGCGGCTGACGTGCGGCCACCGAAGATAGATGGCGCCCGGTACCGCACCGGGCTTCCCCGCCGGGGCCCCGCCGCTTCTCATTGCATCGGAATCGGAGATCAGGCAGGCTGAAGCCGCCCAGAAAAAACACCGGATTGTTTGATGCGCAAATAGACCGCGCGCAGGACCCGCGAGCAGCGTGCACGGCCACCGCTGGTGATCAGAAAAATGCAGGCGGCGACGCCGCCAGCAATCCGAAACAAATCCCATTAAGGCCAATGCCCACTTTCTTTCTCGGGGCGTGCCCGCCGGCAGCAGCGCATTAGGCGGTTTGGCGCTGGAGGTGTCACGTGGTTGTAGCTGGAAAGCCATTTCTGGAAAGCCCTTGATGCGAGTGTATGGGAAATCAAAGTCAGGGGACAGGCCATGGCCGCTGAAGTTCTTTTCCCCACGTCACGCGCAACGCAACGCCGCTTCATCTCGCAGCATGCGTCGGTAACGTCGCGGGCAGTTGAGTCGTCCACCCCCATGACAATATTGAGTTGCAGAGCGATTCAGCCGTCGCAAAGCTCGCAGGCCTCGGACGCCTGTACTGCTCCTACACCTTGTGTTGGTGTCCTGCGCCAGTTGTGCTGACAACGCTGCTGCGCCCGTTCGGCGTGATTCCAGCGACGTGTTGGCGGTGGATTGGCTGAGGGGTGCTGGAGCGCCTCGCACCCTGCCAGCCGGTGGCCGTCTTGTTGTTTCTGTCTTTGGTTCAGCGGCCGACGCCCCTGCCGGCCCTCTGAAATGCTGGCTGGCGCGTTGGGCTGCGGGCCTCTGCTGCGCCTGGCAGCCCTGTTTACTTGCTCACGGCCCGTTGGGCGGTGGTCGTGGGTGGCAACAGACTCTCCACTAAACGCCGTTCGGCTTCATTTGAGGCGTTCAGCAGGTGCGGCACCCTCCCAGGAGAGCCTGAGCGAGTTACGCAGGCAGCTGGATGGGGAAAAACCAGCGTGGAGCGGCTGCCGGCGGGTGGTGGTGGCCGTGCCAGCCCCCAGATCCTGCAGGCCCTTGCCCAACAGGAGAACCCCCCTTGATTCAGAAACAGCACGTCCTGCGAGCTGCGACAGGCAAGTGGGAACGGCTGCTCACAGGGCCGAGGCCAAACCTGGCCAGCGCCAGCAGCCAGGTTGGCGCGCGGCCAATGCCTCCGCGTCAGCTGGCCCGCCAGATGGTGGAAGCTTGGCCTCACAGCACTGTTCTATTCCTTTGTAATTACCTCGCTGCGGCGTTCATCTGGCCGCGTCGTTGGCAGACACCGTGGATGGCGGGGGCTTGAGGCCCGCCGCGCTCAGGCAGGCTTTGGGAAGACGACGACTGAGCCCGAACAGATTTCGGGCGAGGGACTGCCGCATGATTCGGGCCTCGGCGCAGAAAGGCTAGGCGCCTCCGAGACTCCACTTCCCTGCTC
>Ga0163217_1085239_pt1 | contig 10540 bp, 12 predicted proteins | sample SynspAceP_FD_185933 | JGI IMG/M metagenome (GOLD analysis project Ga0163217, IMG submission 185933) | Saline lake microbial communities from Ace Lake in Antarctica - Synechococcus sp. Ace-P (PacBio error correction) | ecosystem: Environmental > Aquatic > Non-marine Saline and Alkaline > Saline ... | reverse complement strand
CGACGACCAATCCACTCATCGAAAAGCTGGAGAGGAATGATCGAGGTGGTGAAGTTCCTGGACCAAATTCAAAGACTCAGGAAACTTAATGCAATCCTTGAAAAGATGTGTGGAGGAATGTTCACAAGAATGATCAGGAATCATCCATCGAAGCCAAACATCGCCGGCCCCATCAAGGATGGAGCGCGGCAACACCGGCCTCGATTCAAATTCAGCAGAAAGGATGTGTGCTATTTCAGCCAGTGGTGATGGAGCTGGGTGCATCAATCTCGCAGCCGTCCACCGCCACGGGTGGTCAGCCCGGGAAGCAGCCAGTGCCGTGTCCCATCAGAGGATCACCAGGATCCAGAGTGTTCCCACCAGGAACGGATGCCATGGACTACCGCACAGCAGGAGTGGACGTGGCCGCAGGTCGGGCCTTGTCGAGCGGATCCGGACCAGCGTTTGATCCACCCGCGCCCCGAGGATGCTCGGCGGCCTGGGGGGGCTTCGTGGGGCTCTGCGCTGCGAGCGGCTGAGCAACCCCCTTGGCTGGTGGCCGGACGATGGGGTGGGCACCAAGCTGGAACTGGCTCAGGCCCATGGCACGCCACCATGACGTGGGCATCGATATCTAGTGGCATGTGCGGTGGAACGACGTGATCACCAGTTGGCGCCGGAGCCTCTCTTCTTTCTCGATTACTCGCCACGGCAAGCTCAGCCCGAGGCCATGGCCGGCAGTGGTGGAAGGGATGCCGACGGCTGCAGCAAGCGGTTTGCGCCCTGCTCGGAGGGAAACGGCGAGATCCGGGCTTTCTATGCCCCTGCGCTACGACCTGGCCGGCTTCTGTGTGGCAGTGTGGAAAGCCGACGCCCTGCATCGACGGGAAAGCAGGTGGAGGCCGCGTGACGCCATCCTTCGCCTGGCCAGCAAGCGGGGTCCATAGCAATGGCTTCGCCGGTGCGCCGCATTCTCGACGCGCGCGGCATCACGGCCGCCAGCACCTTCAACGGCAGTTGACGGAGCCGGTGATCGAGGCCCTGCTCAGCCAACCCAGCCTCTACGGCCGGCTGTGTCAGATCCCTGAAGGCGGCGGAATCCCTTCTCCACGCCGATGGCCCCACATCACCGGGGAGAGGCGTGCCGGAAACTGCCCCGTTGCTTGCCGGCGGGGCGTTCACGGCCCGCATCGATCCAGTTGCAGTGGGAGCGTCCCGCCCTCTTTTCACTGGCTACAGGAACAAGGCGAGGTGCCGGAGGGAGGACCTCTGGAACACCTGCAACCTCGGTGTCGGCACTGGCCTGGTTGGTGCAGCGAAGGTCAAGCGGGCCGCCATCGCTATCAGCGAGGGCCTGGTGTCGCGCTGGCACCTGGGCGGAGGTTGTTGGCGGCCCGAGCGGAGGCGGCCCGGTGCCGGCCTGCCGAGCCAACTGGAAGCGCCTCGGGGGACTCGGCGAAGTCAGATGATGGAGTTGTTTAAGCCGTTCCAAAGCCTCTTGGCGCCAGTTTTGAGGATGAATATTCGATATTCCAAATCAACGGCCGCAGCACCCGTCGTCGCAGTTCCGCCGGCCCCTTACCCCCCAATCCACCGCGCGGCCGCGTCAGGTCCAGCAACGCCCCGCTGATCCGGCCCACCTTTCTGGCCTTGAGAGACACGCAAGGTGTATGTCTCGGATCTGCCCCGCCTCTCCGATTGGCAGCTTGGGGCCAGTGCTGAACGAGGCGCGGGAGGTGCTCGACAAGCCTGACGCGCGCCTGCAGGAACTTGAGCACAGAGCCTGCTCTTCGACACTGGAGCAGGAGACCAGGATCCGGGCGGGCCACCAACCGATTGTCACGAACGCTTCATCCGCTCCGTGCTCGAAGAGCAGGAGCAGGCGCCGCACAATCCGGCCTTGGGGGCCGTGGCCAGTGAATCGATGTCAGACCCTTTTCTGGAACTGGCGCGGCTGGCGGCTGCCGGGTCCCTCTTCGATTCCCTGGATCAGAAAAAACACTCGCCGCCTGCGAAGCAAGCAGCCCGTGAAACCGAGCCTGGCCAGCAGCGACGATCGTCAGCATCGAGCAGACGCAGAGGCCGCGGCGAAGGGCCAGCCCCAGCCCGGCTTGATCCCGCCCCAGCCCGCCACAGTTGCAGGGAGCTTGCCCGTCCCGGCCTCCTTACGGTGGTCCTCAAGCCCCAACCCCCTCCCGTCGCTCACCACCGGCTGACGTCCAGTTCGGACTGGGAAGGATGGCCGGCATCCGCACGGAGCAGGGCGATCGCCTGGCGATCGAGAGCCTCCCACCTTCGCTCGCTTCGAGCCGCCAGCCCACGCTGCCGCGGCTGTCTCTGCCTGGGACACGTGCGCAGGCCGGGGATTGGCCGGGCCCGTGGGCCGGACCAGTGAGACGGCCAATTCAGCCTCGAGCGCCCCCCGGGGGGGGGTTTTGGGGAGGGCGGACAAGCGATGGCTCGCATCTCCACCAGAGCGGTTCGATCCTCGGCAGCAGCGGCGGGTAGAGCAACCCGCGCCCGACAGGCCAGGGCCGGCCGCTGCGCCGGATCGCTGAGCAGCCCCAGGGCCAGGGGCTGTAGGCAATCAACTCGACGCCGGCTGGGCGGCAGGACCTCGGCCAACCACCGGGGCGGAGGCTCTGGAGCGAGCAGGAAAGCTGGACCTGCAGGCTGGCCAGCGGGATGCCACGGGCGGCAGCGCTGAGGAATCAGCTCAGCGCGCCGGCGGCCCCAGGTCGAGAGCCCAGCTGGCACCTCCTGGCGGTCCACCAGATCGGCCAGACCCTCCAGCAAGGGCCCCTCCTGCCAGGGGCGTTAGGGCGGGGCCGTGCTCCAGTGCAAGCTGCACCCGGTCGAGACTTTCCTCCCAGGCGCTGCCGCGAGGCCTCGAAGGCTCTGCATAGCCCGCTTCGACCCCAGCCGCCAGGGAACGCGCCAGGCTTGGTGGCCACGCAGAGGGCCGGCAAGCCTGGCCGCCGGCAGGGTGGCGAGAAAGCCGACGAGCAAGACCCTCACTGCGGCCTGGAAGCGGGCCCGTTCCATAGGATCGGCCGCGTCGAAGAGGGTCAGGCCCCAGGGGCCACGGCCCCGCTGAAATGTGGCTGCCAGGCCGCGTCGTGCCGTTCCGGTTTTCGTACCCCCAGAGGAAACTGGTTGCCCAGGCCAGGTGGCGAGCCGATCGATGGCAGGTCGCTATCGGTGGCCAAGGAACCCGCCGAGGGGGGGAGAGCCGTCGCATCACGCCGCACGCCAAGCGGCTTCGACGCGCATGATCCTCCCAGCTTTGCGACCGACCGCTGAATCCACAAGCCGTCTTCCGGGCCGACGCCCGGCCCCATCGTCTTCCGCCCGCGACGGAGAGGGATCTGCGGGCGGATCGCAAGGCCAGCTCGCAGGCCACGCAAAGACCAGCTCCAAGAACCCATCCTCTTGCGGCCACTGGGTCGGTACGGCCAGCAATGGCATCCGCTGCCAGGGTTTCTGCGTAGCTGACGGAGACAGCTGAACCTCCAAGCCCCGGCTTTTGCTCTTGCCCCGGCCTCTGGCCTCCAGAATGAATGGCTGGAGAAGGCTTCCCGTGCCCAGCTCCCTGCACCGATTGGTTCTCACCTTCGCCCTACTACTGAGCTGGGCGTGGGGGCGCTGCGGCGACCCGGAGCAGCCGAGGCGGCCACGCCTCATTCGCGCCAGCGACACTTTTGGCGGCTTGCAGAGCAGGGCCCAGACCTGCCAGAACATCTGGCGGACGCGCCTGCGACGCCTTACGGAGTAGTTCTGTGCGAGCCAACCCTCGCATGGTTTGCTTGAACATTCGCTTCCTTTCTTCCCGGCCAGGGGCGGAGCCGCCAGCGCCCAGCTCAATTTTGGTTGGGCGTGTGGCACCGGCCCGCAACGCCGATGCGTGCGACCAGGGCCGTGCCGGCTGATGGTCCCGCTCACGACAACGGTGTCGAGCATGAGCCGAACGGAGCTTCAATGGACCGGCGCCTGGCACCGGCCTGCCCGAAAAAGCCTGGCCGCCAGAAGGCGCCTGCAAGCGTTGAACAGCGGCCAGGTGCGTTGCAGCGCCCCAAGGCCCCGGTCAGGAGTCCTGGTGCCGTCGCCGAGTTTCTGAACGCCAGCGCTTGGGCTGCGCTGAGCCCCACGAGACAGGTCCTGGCTGGAACCTGGAAGAGAGAGGCGGCACCAGATTCGGACTGGGGATAAAGGATTTGCAATCCTACTGCCTTACACTTGGCCATGCCGCCAGCCGGAGCAGACTCCCTGAACCGGATCGTATGCAGCCGTTGGCATGCCCTTCCCGTCTGCTGGTCCTGAGCAACGGGCCACGGGAGACCAGATCGCCTGCGCCTGATCCGGGCCCTTACGGCGGCGCCGCCCGACCTCCAGGTGCTGGTTTTTGCCGTGGTGGGAGAGGATCGCTCAAGCCGCTGAGGCCGGCGCGAGCTCAAACGCATCGGACCCGCCGGCGCTGCCCAGCGGCGGATTTCAGCAACCAGAGGCTGCCGGGTTTTGCTGGGTGATCTCAGCGCCGGCCTGCCCCTGCTGAGTTGGCGGCAGCTACAGGATCTGCGCCGCGGGGGCGTCGCGGCCAGCCCGTGCTCGCGTCGGCGATCTGCTGCCTCTGCTGCTGGCCTTTGCCAGCGGTGCGCCCTACGGGGCTTTCGTCGCACCCGAAGAGCGACTACACCTGGCGCAAAGCGGGCCTGGCCACAAAACTGGCCTTGCCGACCGCATCACGCTGCAAGGGAAGCGAATGGGACCCATGGAATGGGCCCTTATGGGCAGCGTTCGCTGGCGGGTTGTGGCTGCAGGGACGGACGAACGGCCGGGGGCTTCGGCCGCCATGCGTGCGGGCCTTTGGCACCGGGCAATTCAATGATGGATGGCTTCCTGCTGCCAAGCCCGTACCGCCCGCCCTGGGCCAACCAACGGCGCCTGTGGTGTTGCTGGCGGGCAGTCGCCTGCCGGAGCGCCTGGGCAACCTGCAGCGCCTGCTTGGGCCATGGAGTGGCTCGGGCCAGGCGGGCTGGAAGGGCCAGCAGGCTGACGAGCCGATCGCGGTGCTTCTGCGCACCGGCTCCAGGCCCAAGCGATGCCGAACTGGCACCCTGCTGCGCGGGCCCGCCGGTTACGTCCCCAGTGATCCCACCCGAGGGCAGCGAGCCAGGCGGCCTGCAGCGGGGCAGGTGTGCTGCATGGGGCCAGCGGCGCCTTCGAGCGTCTGGCCAGGCTGGGGGAGGTGGGGCTGGCCAGTTGCCGGCACCGCCACCGAACAACTCGTCGACTAGGGGTTCCGGCCCTGTCGCTTGCCAGGCCCGGCGGCCCCAGTTCAAGACCAGGCTTTGCCAGCCGCAGAGCCGCTTGCTGGGAGGGCGGTGCGGGTTGCCCAACACCGCAAAAGCCGGTGGGCCAAGGAGCTGGCCCGGCTGCTGGTCGACCCCGCCGCAGGGACGCCCTTGGCAGGATCGGCAGGCGGCGCAATGGGAGGGGCTGGCGGCAGTGAGCGCCTCGCCGACCGTTGCTGGAGGGGAGCTGCTGGATCAAGAACCTGCCGCGAGGGGCCGGGCGAACGACTGGTCGATGATTGGGGTTGATATCGCCCCTGCAGAGTTTTCTGATGCCCCGCCCCCACCGATCGGGCCTACGCCACCATCACCGCAACTGGCCTCCCTGCTTGGCATCAGCATCGCCTCGGCGCGGCGTCGGGTCGAACCAGCGGGCCGCCAAGGCGGAGATTCGCGACATTCGCCGCCGGGTGGCCATGGCCGAGCAGATGGTTGGAGCTCAGCGGCAGCCGCCAGGAGCAGGTTGCGCCCTGCTCGATTCCCTGCTGATCGCCGAATCTGACGAAGCCCAAATTACCTTCGACGAAGACTGAGGACTGGCGGCTGAGGACTGGCTGGCGGATCTTGCCTCAGTGGCTCGAAGGACCGAACCGGAAACCTGGCGGCGATCGAGTCAGAGAACACCGGGATGCAGGCGAAAGCAACGGCGGCGCCAGCTCAGGCGTTCCTCCCGCTCAGGTCGGCCTTGAGGCGCCCACAGGCAGGGAGCAGGAAGGCGCCACGTCGTTGGCGGCATAGGGCCAGCTGGGCCTCGCCGAGTCCTCGACCCGGCCCCGTCACTGCTCTGGGCCTGCTTGTCGAGCTCCACCCCACCACTCCTGAAACCACCTCCCTTGAGTCCGTGGCGGGAGTGTAGGTGCGGGCCAGGCGGACCTGGCCACCTTGGTGCAGAACAGGGGGTTCACGGGCAATCCCCCAGCTTCCCCCATGGCGGGCCACATCGAAGCGGGAAAGTGGAAAACACCTTCTCGATTGCCGGGCTTCTCCATTCAGCTGCTTGAAGCGGGGCGAGCCGCTGACCGCGCGCAAATCCGGATCAGAGGACGTTGTCACGGGCATCGGCGACTGGACCAGGCAAAGACGATCGCGGGGGACATGGACCAGCCCCATCGCCTGGTATTCGACGGCCAGGGCCGACCGCCTCCGAGAGCAGGGCCAGCCAGGCCGGATCAAGATCGTCGTCGAAGACGGCAAACTGGCTGGAGCAGAGGCTGAGATGGACGGATTGGGCAGAGGGGGAGGCCACGGGGCAATGCGCAAAACCCGCCATCGTCGCGTTCCAGCGCCCCGCACCGCTGCCCGCTCGTCCATCCGCTGCCGTCTGGGCCAGGATGGGGGGTGATTGTCAAGCCCTTCGCATGCCCCCCGCCTTGAGCTCCACCCTTCTGCTACCCTGTGATGACCGTGGGGCGTGTTCTTCCTGCGGGCCGCCGCAAGGACCGCACCACTGTTGTGGATGTCACTCACCTAGGCCGCGCTGGGGGTCTCGACGGTCCAGTCGGTGGCTGCAACAAACCGGGTGTGGCCAGGCTGAGACCGGCGATCCTGAACGGCGCCTGCTGCGCTTCTCCGGCCGGGTTCGCCGCCCAGCCTGCCCCTGGCCGTGCTGCTGTCGGTGGCTCGGAGGCGTCGGGCGGGCCTTGCTCGTTTGGGTTTGGTGCGCCAGCTCTCCCAGCTCTGGGCTGGGTCGCCGCTGCTTCTGCCACCGTTGGCTCGGCCCTGCGGGATTGGTGTACGGGCGCGAGCGGGCTCGACAAGAGGCAGTTTGAGCTGCGGCTGATCAGCGACGACACGGCCCCGGGCAGCACCCTGCGCTGCCGCGCCCACCGCGATGAACTGATTGCCCTTGAACAGGAGATGGCCGCCTCTTCGAGCTTCGCCAGTGGGACGGCTCCCTCTTCGTTCCACGATCTGATTGACCTGTGTCACGCGTTCACATTTCCAGGAGAACGGCGCCAAGCCGCGTTGTTCCCGGGCCTCTCGATCGAATGGGCGGCGCTTGGGGTGTTCACCTGATCCTGGCGGCAGCGCGGCGCGGCGGGCGCGGGCCCAGCTCTTCTCGGCCATCGATCGCTCACCGGTCCCGGAGCGCCCTGAACAAAGAATGGATCGGACGCCGCAGTCTGGCTGCCGGCACCCGATCCCTGGTGCTGGGCGGCCACCGCGACTTCCCAGGCCATGGCGGGAGTGGCACCCCCGGCGAGGCCGTCGACATCCACGGCGCCGCGCCGATGAATCCCGCCATCCGCGACGAGCTCCATGGAACCTACTGACCGCTGAGCGGATCGTGGACCTCGGGCAAAGCAGCGGGGGCGCCTCAACATTCAGCCTTTTACCTGCCTCCGCTGAGAACCATCGCCGATGGAGACGATCCCGCACCAACTGGAAGTGTGGGCAAGATCACGTTGCTCGGGGTGGCTTACGCCCTGGAGATCCACTTCGATGCCTACGGCCCTGACGGTATCGGCTCGGGCGCTGATTCCACCGCTGATTGGCGCCCTTCAGCCAACTCGATTGAGAGCCTCGCCGCCGCCTTCGGCGCCTTCCCCGCTGACTTCCGCGGTGGGCGTTGGTGCCCCGCGGGCGGGGTATGCCATGCTGGAGTCGCAAGCTGGAGGGCACCCTTCGAGCGTCACTGCGCAAACCCGAGCAGCCGCGATTCAGCCTCGACGCGATTGCCTGCGGGTGGTTGAGGCGATCGAAGCGGGGCTGGCTGACAGCCAGGCCCCGTCAGGCCACGGCTCAGCCACGCCTGATGGGGTTGGCAGCATTTCCTTCAGTGATTCGTCCTGCAAACCAGTCCTGGGGGCAGGTGAACAGAATCGCGTGAGCAAGCCTCGCGGCTGCCTGGCTCCGGCGTGTAGCCGTACTCCCAGGCGCACAGAGGCGGCAGCGACATCAGGATCGAACTCGGTCCGCCGTTGGTCTGCAGACGAAGATCGTGCCCCGATCGAAGACGAGATTGAATCACATAACGGCCGCGGCGGTAGAGCTGAACTGGCTGTTCGCGCTCGCCGTAGGCCAGCGGGTGCAGCTTCTCGACGATCGGCCGCGGTAGCTCGCAGAAACCCGGGCGCAGGGTGGCCAATGGAACAACTGCTCCCACTCTGGGTCTGGCGGCCCGGCAGCGCCGGAGAGAAGCTGCGGCCGCAGGACTGGGATCCTTGACCCTTGTAGAGAATTCCTGAAGGGTCCTGGTAGTCGAAGAAAATGCCCCCAACGCCACGGGTTCGGCCCGGTGCGGAGCAGGAGTATCGTTCACACCAGGCTTGAACACCGGGTAATAAGGCGGTTGTTGCCGCACAGGCTCCCTTCAAGGTTGCTGTGAAGGGATGGCATCGTCGGGAAGGATAGAGGGCGTCAGGTCAGCCCCGCCCGGACCACCAGACCGGCCCCGCTTCGAAAGTAGCGGTAATCAGGTGCACCGTTGGCACATTAGGGGTTGCGTGGGTGCACACCATCGAGGTGCGGGGCGAACCAGCGCTGCCCTGCCGGGCTCCGGACGCTGGTTGAGGATCGCCGGAGCCAGCCGTCCCCCTCCACCTCGGAGAAATTGACGCCGCCTGCTTCGAAGATGCGCCGCCGTTCAATCACCCGGACGGCCACCGCCCTCCCTCCGGCCGCTCCCCAGCTCGTCCTCTTTGAAAGCGGCCTTCACCATCGAGGGCTTCGAGGCCGGCGCCAAAATGCTTGTCTTGGGCAGGGCCCATCAGTAGCTGCCTGGGCCGCTGGCGGGAATCGGGCGGGGAGCCTGGGAGCGGCGGTCCGATCTCCGGAGCCGTGGCTGGGTCAATCCGTGGTTGTTCGGCACGCGAGCTGGCCCCTTACGGGCACTGGATCGCTGTTCACCTTTCCAGGCCTGCCTTTACCCCGCTTCACAACCTTTCGAGAGCCTCTGTCAATGGGCGCGGACCCGTAGATTGATTCACCTTGGGTGCTCAAGGAGGCCAGCGCTGACGGGCCCTCGATGCCTTGAAATCCCTGTGTGGATGCCGCAGTGGCCGCCCCTGCCTGGAGCTGGCCTGGGTCAGCCAGGTTTTCGGGTCAGGGCGATCGGGCCGTGTTTCCGACTCGGGCCTTACCGCGGCTATGCCACCCAGCCAGCGGGAGAAAATCGCGGCGATGCCCGCAGCGCCCTGCTGGCCGTCGATGGTATCGTCGAGGTGCAGTCGAGCTGGCCCAGCCCGAGCAAAGCCGTGCCGGCCCACAGCCCACGGACCGGCCGGCGGTCGGCCAACTTGCCCGAGCGCAAGGGATCCCGGTCGGGGTCGGTGATCCGCGTGAGCAGCGGCAAGGGGCGGGGTGGCAAGAGGCAAACCGTGGCCGATGAAACCTGGGCCTGTGCCCTGCGCCGGCAGGGCTTGAGGGTGGGACTTCTGGATGCGGGTGATATCTACGGGACCAAACGTTCCTGCATTTGCTCGGGGGGGCCGATCGACCCCTTGAGGTGCGCGGCCAGCGCGGACAGCAGGTTTCTGACCCCGATTTGAGGTCTGCGGTGTGGCGAATGGTGTCGATGGGGGCCTGTTGATTCCAGGAGAACCAAAACCGGTGGTCTGGCGCGGCCGATGGTGAATGGGGATCATCCCAGTATTTCTCTATCAAGGTGGAGTGGGGGGGAGCGCGATGTGCTCGTTCCGGTCGGACCTGCCGCCGGGCACCGGCTGAGGCCCAGCTCACCCCTGGGCCCAGGCCGTTCCAATTGGCCGGGGTCGTGATTGTCACCACCCCCCCAGAAGGTGTCGCTGCAGGATGGGCCGCCGCGGCCTTGGCGATGTTCCCTGCAGATTGGGTGTCGGTGCTGGAAAGTTGATCGAGAACATTGAGGGCGTGGTTACCCAACCGGAGCGGCCCGAAAGCCCGCTACTCGATTTTTTTGGCTCCGGCGGTGGAGCCCGCTGGGCCCTCTTTGAGGGCCAAGCGTTGGGCCCTGGCTTTTGCGGCCCCAGCTGCCCCTTGGAGATGGGCGTTGGGTGGAAAGCGGAAAAACAAAGGGGGGGGCCTTCCCCCCCTTGGTGGTGGTCCCCAGGCCTGATTTCGGGCCGGGACGGGGCCCAACAAACCCGGCCCCTTTTTTTTTTTCCATGGAGGCTTGGGCTTGCAAAAACCCCTTTTTTTTTTTCCAAAAAGGGGGGTTGTTCTTGCCGAAACGGCCCCCTTCCAAAAAACCCCCGCAGGGGGGGCCTGAGGGGGCGTGATCTCTCGGGTGG
>Ga0163217_1119280_pt1 | contig 10541 bp, 8 predicted proteins | sample SynspAceP_FD_185933 | JGI IMG/M metagenome (GOLD analysis project Ga0163217, IMG submission 185933) | Saline lake microbial communities from Ace Lake in Antarctica - Synechococcus sp. Ace-P (PacBio error correction) | ecosystem: Environmental > Aquatic > Non-marine Saline and Alkaline > Saline ... | reverse complement strand
TGAGCTTAAACGCCCGGACTGGATAAAAAATTTGTTATAAAAAGACCCCTGTTAACACCTGTTAGGATTTTTCGGGCAAGATGCCCCACTATATATATTTCCCACCTGGTAGCCTTAAATTTTAAAGCTTTTTAACTGCCGCAGCTTCTATGGCAAAACCGTATGAAAGGCCAAGGTTTCACACAAACAGCATCTTTCTTCCAATGCAAGTCTTGGTAATAGTGGCAGAAGGATTTTCCTGGGATATTGACAACTCAAACTCCAGCGCCTAGCCCTTTACCCCGTAGAACCAAAAAAGTCAAGACAGGACAGATAACCAATTCTCTTTCCCAACTAACATGACTCATATTTTTTGTTTTTTCTTGAAAGTGTTGTAAAATTTTAATGTTCAATTTCACTGCGTGGGTACTAAAATCACAATGACCTCCCTCAACAGGCGAAAGGGGTTGGTAGTGGAATCCCCGTCCCAGAACATCCCCGCTTCCCAAGTCCTGGTACCTGGGAAGATATCAAGGCGGCATTGCTGGTTATTTTGGGAATCCGTATTTTAGTGTTTCAAAGTCTTTTTTCTTGGGAGTTGCTGCCAGACCATAGGCATTTGGCCTCCATATCATTTTATCAAAAGAAAACGGGAAACTGATATGTAGTTTCATTACTAATTTTCTTCCGCTGTCTATGGCCCATTTGAAAAATTTGGTACCAAATTACTTTGCCTTGGGTTACGGGGGCCGGCAACTCCTAAACAAAACCCCATCTATTCTGGGGGTAATTCTTTTAGTTATGAAAGGCAGCCACCTATCTCCATTAAAGGAATTTATATTTTTTTGGTGGATACGAATTTTTCCTTTAAAGGGTTCTTAGATCCGGCCTCGATTTTTGAAAAAAGGGGCTAAATTTGTTTTTGTACCACCACATCAGCGGCCAAAATCACCCCTTTTGTCGTTTGGGATGCTTTGACGTGTCATAAAATTGCCAAGCGGTATTCTGCCTTTCATGGATAGCGGGTAACGAGGAATTTTTCAATGTTCTGGGCATGCTATTTTTTTTAGGCAATGATTATGTTTATCGTCAATTTAATGTATGAATTTAGAGAAGCAATTTAACTGCTTTCTAAGGTTTATTTTTGTGGTCTTTGATCCATTGTTACAACAGTCTGCATTCGTCCTTTATTGGCAAATTGCTGTTACCTTCATGCATGGTAGCTGCGCGTACCGGCCAGGCTACCACCATATTTTACCATCTCGCTATAGTTTTGCCTGAAGCAGACTCACTATCATACCTTGCTACCATGCTATCACCCGCTCCAATTTGGGTACTTTTTTTGCAAGAACAGTGGGTGCTGGCCTGGCGGGAATATGCTCCATTTAGGTTTTTAGTCGCAAGGAGGGCTCCTTTATGCCCCAAGAGACAACAAGTAATCTCACAATTCATGTTCATCCAAACTTTTTTGGCAAGTGTTTTCCAGTTCTATCGCGGATATGGATTTTACTCCGCACAAGGAGCTTAAGCTCGCCCAAATTGGGCTTCAACATAAAAAACTCTGATTTTGTTGCCTTACCAATGCCTCTTCCCGAAGTGTCAAAAACAACCTAATTTTTTTCTTTTTGGCTACTTTCGGCTTACCTGTACGTAAAAAATCATCCGGCATTCCGGGGTTTAATTTACCGCTGGCTACTAAATAAATCTCCTTCATTTTAATTTTTTTCCATATCTCTTAATACAACTTTCCCATTCCTTTTTTTTCAAACCTGTGCGCCCGTACCCAAAGCTGGTATTGTAAATTGGTTGTGGTTATCGGTAACAGCAAGATTTATCGCGTGTCCATCCCTCGATGGGGAATCGCTTAATTGGTCAATACCTGTCTTGTCCATAATTTGCTTTAAATGTTCACGGTAGGACCGCCTGCGAGATATATACCAGAGTGAATCCATACCCAAATTTTTTTACGGCCACGGGGGATACAATTGATTGCCACCACCACCTGCATCATAGGTAGGTGAGGAGCTTCGTAATTTTTGTATTGGGGGCTAATGCCGCCACTGTTACCACTCTTTGTTCCAGTACTTGGGTTCAAAGTAAGTGTTACTATTTCTATGGTACATGTTTAATCGAAGTCTTTATTTAGTTAGAGGACCTCGTTTTTAAGGGAAGGTCCCTATTTTCAAGGACAATTTCCAAATTCTCTATGGTCGGTTTCGGCAATATTTTTTTTAGGGCGGTATCGGTTAAAAAGCCTGATGGACTAGTAATCATTACATTGCGCAAGGTCATTAAATCGGGCCAATTCCTGTTCATCCTTGTAGGATGTTTCCGAATGATTCTTCAAAAAAACAAGCCTTCTTTCCTCCTTCATAAACATCCATTCCATAATACCCAATTTGTTGGATTTAAGGCCATTAATAAATTCTTTTGGGGCTATTTACCAATCTCTCTACCGGGTATTTGATCAGGCCATTACCCCCTTTTTCATTTTTTTGGCGATCTGGGCTTCGTTTACCAGATAATGTGTTTGTTCCCTTCAAAGGGGACATGTAAGGAAATAATATCGGATTGGGTTTACCACAGGGCTATCCAACTCGGTATAGGTTTGCCTTGCATTCTTTCCACTAGGGTTTTTGTCTATCACCGATCGTATGCCAGAATATGGACATCCAAAAACCAGTAGATTTTGCCGCGATTTTTCTGCAATTTTCCAGTACCAACAAATACCGACTGTTTTTCCGTTCATATCAAAAACCTACCAATCCGTCCCAAGAATATATTTCATTCATAATGCGATAATGGCTTCTTATTAACTTGCGGTTTAGGCTAGAATTATTGCCACTGTAAATTCAAGCTATGGAATTGGGCGAATTAGTTCCGGAACACGGACAATTCTTTCCAGGGATTTGGCGGTACGGTATATTCCCACGTTGTTATAGCCAGCGGAACGCAGGGGCAATGTGTTTACTTCCAATCTAAACATGCAGGCTTGTCAATACGGGAGCAGAACCGTTTTATCTTGTGTGAAATATGCAAAATGGCTTCAGCAACATTTGGCCAAAATCGTGGTATCTATTTAGATAGGAGTCCAATAATTTAGACTCATGTTTATTGTCGTTGGCCATTCTACTAAATATTCTTTCTCAAATTGTTGTGTATTAAAACAGCTACTTTCATTATTTTGTTATTTATGAAACACATTAAGGTGTTCCTAGTTTGCATTCCCAAAGGAAGCTAATTATGAAGAGTGATCTAATATGATATTGGTCATTACCCTATGGTAATATCCATTCATTACAGTATGGATATAAAAAAGGGTCAAGGCCTTGTATTTATTTAAGAATATAAATAGCCCAATGAATTGAGTTTGTTTCAATTTATGCGAATGTCTTGGACCAAGAAGGTTATCAATTTTCAATTGGAGGTTCCCACTACCTTGCATTTCATTTTCTGCAAAAGATTGCTTTGATCTCTTCTTAGACTAGGCTCATTGATCCCCAAAAGCGGACATTAGGAACAAAAAAAAGTTCTCAATTTACGGCGGGCTTGAAGTGTTACCATCATTTTTACCTTTTTCGTACCTTGGCCCAAGCATGTGAACATTTTTTCTAAGGTAGAAAATATGCTATCACCAACGCTTAGATTAGTAGGTTTCATCCCCGGACCTTGAAAATAGTTATGCCCTTCTAGAACATTAAAATTTATTTCGTCCTGTTCCAAGTGTATATGCAAAGGATGGTTCCTTTCCTTGGGAAAGAGAAGTTTGTTCAATTATAGCTTAGGGGGGGAATTATCCGGGTATTCACTACCGGATATTTTCAACATCCAAAGACATTTAGAGTTTACTCCTTTATTTTATAGTCCATTATTCTACCTTTCCCCTGCATTAATTTTAAAACCTTTTTGTTCTTTCTTTTTTAATACTTTTATCCAGTGATGAAAAGAGGAGTAAGGGCAGGAAGCGTGATTGTAGATAAGGACTGCGATGAAGCTGTTTCTTTGCAATTCCACAAATTAAAGATGAATAGGGGGCAGTGGAGAACATACCTTGTAGTTCCTATATCTAAGTTACGGAATAAGTAGATCGAATAAGAGAATTTATTAGGATTAAAAAATAATATAGGTGTAGGTTTATGAGGGGGGGTCGAAGGCTGAATTTTATGATTTTACTCAATACGGACTACAATATTATAGCCTTACCTCTGGTAATTGCTGGTAAAAAATTGGGGGAACCATTCAGGTGTTCTCGTATTTAAAGTTTTCTTTTCTTTTTCCAGTAATCTTCAATATTTTTAATACGATATACTGTTCGGGGATTTTCCGCGAGAGTACAATTTTGCTTGGAAAATTCACTTAATAATTTCTGTTTCCCTATGCTCCTTCGCAGATAAGACTTTTACCCCTTCCGGTAAATTGGTTGCAATTTAAAACTTCGGCATCAGTACCTGGATAGTTTCTTCAAAGGTTCCATGGCGCCATAAACGGATTTGCCAAATTTTTTGAGGGATATAATTTTCTTCCACAATTAAGGACGATGGTTATTACGCATGGCTTCTATTTTATGCTCCTTCTGTAGGACATAACTTATTATTGAATGATCTTCCTTTTGTCATAATAATTAGGTGAGGGAAAGAACATTTAAGGCTGGTGTTGGGATATATATTCCAGATTGTCCCGTGTAGTTGTCCATAAGGATACGAATACTCTTCGTTGTTGTTAAATTCTCTCATGGGTTATAGGTTCTTTGTAAATCTGTTTTATTTTAAGGACCTTGGATCTTGAGGTGTACCTTTTCATTTAAGTCAAAATCTATTTTACCCTTCCGTACAGTTTAAAATATGACAACGGTCAGTCTATAAATTTTTTAGAGAATGACATTCTATTTAATAATTCCTTCTACAATTGGTTATTTGGGCCAATCATGCTTGGGATTTAGTTTGAAAGTTAATGAATCATGACTTTCCTCATTATTCTTCATCAGTTAAATTACCTTTTAATTTGAACTATTCCTATAATCATATCAATGAGGGAAATTCTTTTGGGATCTGTTTTCTATTCTTTCGTATCCTGTGGAAGCCATCAAGAAAAGTTGCTCCCCCAAAAAAAGGCATTTAACGGAATCGTATGATGCTTTCCGTAATTCGTGCAACCAGATAGTTTATAATCAGGCCTATGCGCCTGTAGGCGGTATTTTGGATTAGTTTAATTTTGCTGGAGGAAGGCCGATTTTAGTAAGAAAAAGGAACGCCTATGGTTCGATTGTTAATAATACACCTAACTTAATTCGGATATTTGCCCTTTGGGCATTAGAATTGGCGAAGACCAAATTATAGTGGGAAGTCGGGCGATTTTAAGTCGTTTGGAGATGAGATCCAATTCAGCAACCTTATCTTTAAAAATGATTCCATTGGAATTATTTAAGACAAAAAGAGGCTATGGGATTCAGAATAGTAGGGTCTTTAAAATTCAGTTCGAGAATCGTAAACTTGAGTTTGAAATTTTTTCCGAGGAATAGGTTGAAGCAGCTTAAAAGTAATTTATGTTCCAGACCAAGAATGAACTCCTCTACCCAAGTAAACAAGCTTTGGAATAATTATTGCTTACCTCCCAGATCACTACACAAGATTTTATACTGTTACAAGGCAAGATAAAGGTAGGTTTATGCATTTTATAAAAAAATCCGGGAGAAATCGTCAATAACCATGGAACCTCTAGGATCGGTAGGTAGTGATTCACTGATTTTTAATTATTGAATTGCTAGTAGATGAGGTCGATATTGTAAAACTAAATGTTGGTCAAAAAAAAAGCCCTTGTTTCACTTTGGATGCCTATTGGGGGATAAGGTTTTTGAGGCGGAAAATTAGCAAGATTTACCTTTAAAAAGGATGAGCGCTCCCAGAACGTTCAGGAGCAGAGGCCACTTTTGATGAATCCACCTAAGCACTTTACCCTGGATTGGAGGGGAGGGAAATATTATTGTTTGCGAAAAAGACAATTGTCTTTGACCATTCCTAAGGAGTTTTTATTAGATGGGAATAAAGTGATGGACCAATTGATGGTCTTTATCGATGTAAACATTGGCCTTGCAAAATTGGATAGGGTTCGAAAATCTTTGGATTGGTATTAGCGAGCGCACAGAGAATTCTTTAAAAACCAGAGAAATGAATCCAATTGGAAAGTTATATTGAACATCGCCAAAACCCATCTACTGGACCAAGATTGAAATCAACGGCCACAGCTTCCTTTGGGGCGTTACATTTGGCATTGGGGCTTATATAAACCCTGGTGATTTTTTATGACGGACTAATGAAATGCTGGACAGTCTTATTTTTTAAAAACAAACGCCGCATTTCATATCCATAATCTACAATGAAATAGAGCCCTCGGATAAACAGCCCATTGCACTTAATCAAAGAATTTGAGGGATGCTTTTAATGTGGTTAGTTTCTGTTAAAAGCCTAAGGCAGCCAAAAGAAAAATTCACAATGAGAACTCCCCATCCCTTAGATTATAAAAAGGACAAAAATGTTATGGTGCCACCCCTTCAACAAGAGCCTCATGATTTTTTTATCTCTCGGGGTCCATAAGCTAGGGGCGGGAACTTACTTGGTGTTAGATATTATGGAGGAAGCGCCGGAATTTTCAAATATTGGTGGATTATATTATACAGGCGTTAGCCGCAGGAATTTTAAAAAAACAGTGAAATGGAATTCTTTTGGAGCTGGCCTAGCAAAAAAAAATGTCGCCTCAAAGAAGGAGACCGTTGTACAGATTAGCACCATAAAAGGAGACGTTGTTTCCGCTTAAGATGTGGGATATATCAAAGTGGGATTTGCTGGAAATAGATAAATATTCAAGTTATTGCCAATCTAAAGACGGTGCAAACGCATCTTGGGAGAGCCCCAAGAACTTACCTAACGGATATCAATGTAAAAATTAACAATATTGGTGCTGCCACAAACCATGGCAAAAGGTCTTGGGAAAAACAGTTCCAAATAAAAGGCAACTAGCAATAACGAGGCAAAACGCCAATTTTAGACTGGAATTCCAATATCCGTAAACCTAATTTTACCTATGCCGTTCAATTAACCTTATGATTGTTGGCTGGCTTTTTGGAATTATATAACATTTCTCATATGGCTTATATTACGGAGAAAATGAAGGATTATTAAGCCATTCTAAAGGCTTACAGGGGATTTTCGGGAACCGATTGTACAACTAATATTTTATGAGCCAAGCCATGATTATTTGGTTTAGTAGGTGGTGTACTTGGACTTGTAGTTGGATTTGTACTTTCCAAACTAATAGATAATGTTTGGCCTTTTTGAACAGAGGCATTACCTACAATTTTACCATTATCCTATTAATTTTAATGTGTGGTTATTATGTAATCGGGATTTCCTTTGCTCTAATTTTCAACTTTTTGTTTGCTGGGCTGGGCTACCTCAATTAAAGCTTAAGCACATAGACCAGTCGTTATAATTAGAGGAACCTTAAAAGTACATCTTATGAATTTAGTCTTAGAAGCAAAAAATATAAATAAGCATTTTTTAAAGCCTAGGGATTTTTCACGTGCTCAAGGATATTTCATTGTATTAAAGTTGGGCGAATTCAGTGTCTCTATTATGGGTAAATCTGGATCAGGAAAGTCTACCTTTACTTTACATACTATTCCACTATGGATTACGGAACTATTACAGGTGAAACTATCTAAACAATACATTTAATTACAGGACAAAAACATCAGGAATTATCGCGAATACGTAAATTAAAACATATAGGCTTTGTATTTCCAGTTCATTATTTGTGTTCCGGAGTCTTAGTGTACTGGAAAATGTATGCTACCTGCCAAAAAATTGGCACAGAGAAGTCGTTGGGCCGAAATTGAACACGACGCTATTGCAAAAATTTAATTAATTGTTGGACATTAGAAAAAGTTGGCCATCAACGGAGCTTCAAGGATATCAGGTGGGGAAAAACAACGGGGTGGGCCATAGCTGAGAGCGTTAATAAACAATCCATCTATTTTCTGATGGGCGACGAACCAAACTGGGATTTAGATAGCCATACATTCCGAAAAACGTCTTCAATATATTTAAACGTCTTTAAAGGAAGAGAGGAGGGTCTTCTCCCTTTTGATAGGTGTAACCCATTGATTGAGACTTCGCCAAACGTACCGATCGCATTATTCCAGATGGAGGATGGTCGGTGTTTGGATTAAATAATCCCGTACTAAAACAATAAGAGCTTATTTTATAGTCTATCTTAAAATCCATTCGGATGGGGATGTTTTCCAAGGAGCACGATTTAATCCCTTTGTAAAAGTGCCGTTGCCTCCGCATCAATTTACACGATAATATTTTTAGGATCATAGATTAAGGGCCGTCCTTGTGGCAATGGCCATTATTTGGCCAAATGCCAAACTAGCCAGGAGATACATGTCCTTCACGGATATCAGCAATAGGTAAAGTTTTCCTTTGTCAATTGGCGGGCAAGGAAATCCAACATATGTAACCTAGTAGCTGAAGCCGCATTTAATTCTATATCTTTTCGGTGAGGTCCTTCGGGATATTTATCTTTTTCATAAATAAAACGTCCAAATGTATTCTTTCGCCCATTCCCATGCGGAACAAAATCGGCTCTCATAGTGCTTGCCGGACAATGTTCTTTTTCTCCAATTAAAGTTTAAAGGACCATGGGTAAAATCGGGGGTTCGGTAGGGTTCCCCAGCTTCTATGTTTGCCATACGCAGTTTGAGGTCTTCATATTCAAATATTGGCCGTTTTGGGTCATCCGCAATGTTTGGATTTACCATCTTTTTGTACATTAGATTTCTCCTGTAGAACTAATTCTTTTGGGCAATTCCAGCTCAAGCATATCCACCGAACCTGTATCCGAACATATGTACCGCACATATCGCCCATAATTCCATTGCCAACCTCCATAAAGGTCGCACCACCGTCTGTGGGGAAGTCCGTTTCATAAGGGCGCATGGGTGCGGGGCCCCGGTTCCACATTTTCATAATCCAAATAATCCGGAGGAGCCCTTGTTATAGAGGATTCCCATTGTGCACGCATATGGGTAATAACAACACATTCTTCTACATGGGAAACCTTCTTAATAAGCCTGGCGTCCACAATTTTTATTTTTTTTGGCATTCAATAGTGTGGAGTACTCTTTACGCTGGGTTCCCACCTTTGAACGACCCTGTTTATATTATCTTTGCGGCTGCGACCATAGCTTTCGCCCTCAACAACATCAACACTTAATTAGGTTTTTGGACGTATACATTGGGCACCCGTTTTTAAAGCCTCTATGGCCTGTAGTGCATGCCAATGATCAGGGGTGCCAATTTTAGCACAATATCCAAAGATCCTTTCTCGGCAAGCATTTTTTCCTATAATCCCTTAGGTCCTTGGAGCTTTCCTGAAGATTGTTCTAAGTGTGTTATTAAGTTTGGCGGCTTCCTTAAGCAAACGTTTCATCCAACATCACAAATGGATACCACATTTACCTGGTTACCTGCATAAGCCTTAAAAAAGGTTCACTTTTTCCATACCAGCCCGTTCCGATTCGTCCAACCGCAGCGGTTTTTTCGCGGTAGATGGAGTTCCTACCATAAGAACCAAAGGAGGAAAGTGCCCAAAGATGCCGGCAGCCCCCTTTAAAAAGGTGTCGTTCTATTTTATGTTAAAAAATTTCTTGGTGGGCCATGGTTGATTTGATTATTTTGGTCGGTTTTTTTTAAATCTGTTCTCAAAAAAATTACGAAATATCTTCACTATTTTAGGATAAATTTTTTAGTAATTCTAAATATTTAGAGTTTTTATTAAACAACCTTAGGCTTTTTCTGTTTTCTTTAAATTTGGTTCAATTTATTGTCCTCCATCCATTCCCACTTGTATTTGCTGAATGTTTAATAGTTCTTGGTTGGGTGATGAATTATAAATGGTGGTCCAAATTTCTCGTGAAGGATTTTCGAATTTTCCAATTCCGCTTTTTAAATTGACCATATTATCTTGTTTTTGGATCTTTCCCTGTCTTTTTTTCCTCCTGGCCTATTTTGGCCATCATTATCACTGGGGGCTTGCAAAGCAGCCAAACAGGATAAAAAATTAAATTCAAAAAAGTATTAAAAGGGGTGTGGGGTCAAAAATCCTTTTATTCCATTAGAAAAAAATAATATTGATGACCATCCCCAAATAAAATAAAAAAAATGCCAAAAATATAAATTATGGAATTCTCCAACTTCCGCGAAGGGTGGCCACCTTTTATCTGCCAGGCGTTGTCCCAAAGGAATATTCAGTAGCTTATCCAAGAAAACTTTCCATTTATGGGTAGTAAATTTATTTTTTTTTTTCCCTGTTGGGATCGTCTCAAGCAAAACCATCTTCTTCCCAATTGTAGGACCAATTTCCACCCTACCTCCCTGGATTGAGGTATTCGAAAAGGTATTTTTTGTCTATTTAAAACCCCAAATTTGTAGTTCGGGATACGGAAAATAAAAGATTTTTTTTGGGGAAATTTTTTCCTTCCTTTTTTCCTTCCTTTTTTTTTT
>Ga0163217_1110721_pt1 | contig 10541 bp, 14 predicted proteins | sample SynspAceP_FD_185933 | JGI IMG/M metagenome (GOLD analysis project Ga0163217, IMG submission 185933) | Saline lake microbial communities from Ace Lake in Antarctica - Synechococcus sp. Ace-P (PacBio error correction) | ecosystem: Environmental > Aquatic > Non-marine Saline and Alkaline > Saline ... | reverse complement strand
CAGAAGGTCTGAACGAAAACCTCTCGGCCTGAGACTGCCTGCGTGCTTTCTCGATCAGCTGCTCTTGATCCCCGGGCCTGCCATCTTGTAAGCCCAAAAATTCAGCTGGAGAGGGCATGTTCCACCGCTTGAAAGCTGAGGATCAAGGCTGAAATCTCACCATGGGGCCGGCCGGAGATCCCAGCCGGCCGCAACGCAGACCACCGACGTCCGCCCCAGCATTGGCGACGACCTGATCGCGGAACCCAACACCTTGTATCGACCACCCGCCAACACCTATGAGTGACGCTGGGCAGCTTCGACGGCGATCTATCCGCCCACGCAAGCTTCCTCGACTTTCCAGCCTGGGTGAAAGCGCATCTCCACGCTCTGGTGGCGCGCGCAGCCCCGCCGGCTGCCCTGTTCGCACGCGCATCCGTGTAGAAGGCCACGGCCTATCTCCAGCAGCAGGGATCGAGGTGCCCGTTGTGAAGGGGGATCCTTCCTATCTCGAGGAGTGCCGTAACCAAGAGCCGCTGCGGGGCGAGTGTTCGTCTCTGACCAGCGCGTGCGCTGAATCACCGCTCGCAGCCCGGCAGCCACACCTTCCATGCCTGCGGCTGCCCTCTCGCTGGCATCGCCAGCAGCCCAGCTACTGGAAGGGTGACCCCACCACTGCATCGCCAATTCAGGGCACGCCGACTTGCTCGCTTCGCCGAGCGCCAACGCAGATCTCCCTGCCCGCGGCGGGGGAGAACCACATCGTTACTGCACTTTGCTGGTGATCCCCAAAGCCAGTCCAGCTCCGTAAACTCTGCTGCATCCCCTCGATGACATTCCCCTTGCACGCTTGATGAGCTCAAGTTCTGTGGATTCCTCGATGGCCAGGCCACTGGAACACAAAGTCAGTTCGAGATGTTCATTTTCGGTGGCCAGAATACCAATCTCGCCTCAACTGGTGCCGAGTCGGCGAGCTAACGCTGTTGAGATCCCGCCGACGTGTCGGCGTCTCTGCGTCGTGCAACCGCCTCCTGCCGCGGTGAGTGGCCAGGCTCCGGTTGCTGTGAGTTTCGCCGCTGCCCCTACGCGTCCGCGCCCGCTGCCCTGAGCGCGTCTGGCCTGCGTGGAGCTGCGCGAGGTGAGGCCTCCAGCCAACCGCCGAGCTTTTGGCGGTCGTCATCCGAAAGGCACGGCCCGTGCTGAAGGCCAGCGAGCCATGCGCCGGCCGTCTGCGGTGATTGAGGAGAGCCTGAGGGGAGCACTGGGCGCTGGCACGATCCCCAGATCTGCTGCCACGCGGCGGCCCGAGCTGGCCCGCAGAAGCGACTAACTGTGCGATCAATGGACGAACGTTTCAAGCCATCCGATCGCTTCAATACGCCAGATCGCTATGCCGCCCCGATGCACGGCCAATCGCCAGCCGCGTGGCGTTTCTGCATCGCCTGGACGCGGCATTGGCCGCGGGATTTCCCTTGGGGCGCCTGGCCTGCTCGCCCCTGCCTTGCATCTGCCCTGTTGCCGTTCGTGCTCATTCCGCCTGGCCTACCCGGCCGGCAATTCGACAACGAGCCCGGCTTGCCCCGCACCACTGGCCGAGCGATTTCTGCCAGCGAAGCTTCTCGCGTGATGGGCCAGCAACCGCTGGCGCTCTCCCGTTCCTTTACCACCTGCACTGGCCGGCTTGAATGGACGAGCAGAGCGTCAGGTGTATCTCCGCTCGGACCGGCAGAGCCTGGAGCAGGTGGGATTCATCCACGCCAGCTGGCTCACCAGCTGCCGCCAACCTAACCATCGTTTCTACGCCGATGCGGCGGTCGCTGCTCACCATATCCCGACCGGCTCACGCTCCCTTGAAGCTGAGCCGTGCCGCCTGGCGTGAACCGCTTCCCCCATCTCTACGGTCCCCTGCCATTCGGCGCGGTGCTTTGCTGTGGAGCGTTACCCGGCAATGAGCGACCTGCCCCAGGCCTGCCCAGCCTCGCCCGATCGAGCTGTTGGCGCGGCACGCGTCTGCGCCCGCCTCGGGTTGGCCGGCGCCTGGGGGTCTGGCCTGCGGCGGGTTGCCCGCTCCGCATGGGGAAGCGCGAGTACTCTGAGCTTCAAGGCTGGCCCTGCCGCCTCCCCGCTGGCTCCATCTTCGACACCCTGGTGCCTCGACGACCGATCTTCGGTGCTGATCTGGCGCCTACGTTGCCTGGCCTGAGCAAAACGCCCTGCCGCCGAGCCCAGCTGCTGGCGATTTCCGGATGAACAGCGACAACAATCAGCGGCCTGGCGCCTACTTCCGGCGTTTTGGATTCGTGCCTGCGGCGTGGGCATGAGCCTCTCGGACTCTGTTCTCGGTGTTCTGGCGGGGCAGCGCTGCTGATGCGCAGATTGCCAAGGAAGCTTGCGGCATGCGTGCAATCCTGACCCCCGCTCCAGACAGTCCTCAGATCTCGCTAAGCGGGTTAGCTTCGCCCCACTCTTATGGCCGAGGATGCGAACCAGATTCGGAGTCGCGGATGACCTGTGCGCTGGTTTCTGACTGCCGGCTGGCCTCTGATCATCGCCTCGCTGTTCTTATGACCCTGGCGGCGGCACTGACGAACCCACCCATCCGGAGCCCCTGGCGGTGCTGCCGCGTTGAGGATTTCAGGGGTCTGCCGGGTCAATCGGCCCTATCCCCTGGCACCAGTTTCTGGGCGCATCGTTCCCGCTGTCTTCATTCTGTTCTCGTCCACGAGTTCTGGCCCTATACTGCCCGCTCTTCCTTCCTCTCCCAGACCCCGGGCGCTGGGCTTACAACGCAATTCGAGCGGATCAAACGCAAGAGCGGCAAAGAAACTATGGAGCTGGCCAAAGCCCCCGATTCCTGGCTTGCCTCACTACGGGCGCCTGCAATTCGGCTGGTTGTTTCGTCCGTCTCTGCGCCGGCTGCTGTCTTCAATTGCCGATCGACTTGCTGGCTGTTGGTCTGTTCACGACGCCGTGCGATCACGGTGGCATCTGTCGCGCAAGGCCTGTGCAATACTTCTGGTCGATGCCAGTTGCACGTTTACTCCACACCCAGCGATGTGGGCAGCAAAATCCCACACCAGCGAGCAGTTATCACCCAGTCGATGTGCCGCACGGTCTGCGATGGTCGAGCAGAGCGCCTGCGTGGCCTGCCAGCAAACCCTCAGTCGACTTCGATGCCGAAGCGGAGTATGGGCAGCACTGGCTCCCCACAAAGCGCTTTATCGTTATGTACGTGGGCCTGTGACGTTATTTCTCTATACTATCCTCTATGCGCAACTGCTTAATTAATTTTCAGGGCCTGGATCCCCAGATGCAACTCGCCACCCTGCTCAGTCGGGCCTTTTTCTGTTTGGTCAGCCGATTCCAACCTGCCACGCCTCGCTGCGGTGCCCTGGTCTGGGCTCTGACCTGCTGGGGATCCGATCCGTCACTGGGTAGAAAAACGTTGCGCCAAAACCACAACCGTGCAAGCCAGTCTTCCGATTCTTCCCTGCAATCTGATCAGCTCTGGAATCTGACCAGAGCTGCCAGTGCGTCATCGCTTGTTTCGTCTCTGCACATTCGATCTTCAATGTCTTTTTACTTTTTCGTCGCCCCCTGATTCTGCGCTGCCCTGCCTCTGCAAGCGCTGCTACTGCTGCTGTGTATGCTGAGCACGCTGTGGTTATACCGCCTGGAAATCGTGATCCCATCTTTATGGCGCGAGAATCTGGCCAGCCGCTTTCGCAAGCAACTCGAGCTGCTGCAGCTCAACTTGGGCAGTGCCTTGATGACCACCCTGCGTATCTAACACCCATGAGGTTAGTGCTCGCCAGTGCTGGCTCTGATTTCACCCGCTGAGAAGCGCAGGAGCCTACAAAGCGTGTGCGAAGACGCCCGCTGAGCTACTGAACGTCTCCAGCAGCCTGATGTGCTTCAGGCAAATGGCCGGGAGCTCGCATTGCCGATGCCGAACATGAGGCAACTTTTGAGAACTCGGGTGGAGATCCGCCCTGCTCATTCCGACAGTGCCGGCCGCAGTCCTTGAGATCAGGTACGCTGAGTGGCTATCGCAAGTCATTGAGCGCTGTCCTGCTGCAGGCCGCAGGCCCATCGGCGATCCTGCTTGACGAGATTCCCTGAAGCCCAGTTCGATCACGGCACAGACAGGAAGCATCCTGGGCATGCTCCAGCCCACGAGGTGTGGCCCACAGGCCGACGTTGCTGCTGCAGCGCTTCCCGCCTTGCATAGAGGCCTTCCGCGCCTTGCACCAGCCCTCCTGCACAGCAGCCTTTGTGTCGTGCGCACCCTGTCTTGCCGATCACATCGCCACCGCAGGAACTAGCTGCAGCGATTCTTGAAGGCTTCATCACCTGCAGGGACCCGCAAACTGCCGGTCTGTCGAGCGTCTGCAACGGATGCGCCCTGGTGCTGCTGAGTTGCGACAGAAAACCTGGGCGAGCGTCTGGCACCCGAGCTGCTGGCAGCTCTGATCACCCGGCGGCGAGGGCCACCGCTGCTCCCTTGGAGATCCCGTGGAGGCCAGCTCGATCCACCTCACAGCCTCTGCAGGAACGCTCCGCACATCGCGCGGCGCCTGCTCCTGAATCGCCCGCCTCGATGGGCCAGCGGGCCGCAGCCCGCGCCCCTGCATTTCTGCTTCCGTCTTCTCCCCCACTCTAGGCAGGCCGCCCGCTGGTGCTCAGCCCCCGGGCAAGGAGGTCACAGAGGGGCGCGCGAATGCCTGAGCTGCCGCCCTTCCCGATCTTGAAAAACGGGTGTTCCTGCCCGCCAGTGATTCTTCCGGCGCACCAGAAGTGACACGCTCGAATCCCTGGCGGAGCCTCGAAACTGCGCAGCTAATCGCCGGCAGCTGAATTCACAGAATGGCGATCGCTGCCAGCTCTGTTGCTGATCGAAGGCAGCCTGGTCGCTTACCGGGAGAGAGCCCCCGCGACGACCAGCTTCAAGCCTGCCATGTGCTCGATTGAGCTGGGCGTCCTCACCCACAGCTCAACGAAAACACGATCGAGGCGCCTGTGGATGCACGCGCCTGCTGGCGGTCTGTCATTCGTTCGATATGCCGTGCTCGCTATCGACCAGGACTTTTCACGGCGCGTGCTGGATCTGGAGAGTCCGCTCATCTCCACGCTCATCGACGGTTCAGGCCTGAAGGCCCCCTTGTGGGTTGGCGATGTGGGATCAGGTCGAGCATTTGCAGGAATAGAGCCCCACTCGTTCATACCAGGCCACCCCCACTTTGACGAAGTGTCAGACAGGGCCCTGAGTGCAATTCGGTGTAATATGTGAGGCATCAACAGAATAGGATCTTATTTCGCTAGCAAATGCGCGCTATGCGGTCTTCGCCCAAGATCAATCCCCGGCCCTGGAAGACTCCAACAAGCCCGGCTACGCTTTTGCTACAACCGAGGATGCCCGCCATCCGGCCTCTCTGAGCCGCCTTTCATCCCGCCCTGATCGTTGCGTAGGCTGGCGGGCCGCTCCAGACTTCACGTGAAACCACCACCAAACATCGGGTTGGACACCCCGAAAGGCCATCCGTGGAAGCTTGCGTGAGGGCAGGGATCCCTGCACAACCCCTTGGCAGCGCCGTGAAAGGGAATATGTTCGCCCTGCCCCCCGCCACCCGCCAGTCCTTTCGCCGAAGCCACCACCGTTTTTTGGGTGGCTGTGTGGCACTGCCGTGTCATCAAGCCCTTCCTTGATGCCGAAGTTTTGTCATGCAGCACCTTGGCGATCGGCCCAGGCATTGGTGGTGCAGGGCGTGGAACATATCTTCGTCCGGCATAGCTGCTGTGGTTCACCCCCATCACGAACATCGCGTGCACCGTTTTGATGGCGAGAGCACCACTTTTTTTGGGAAAGCCTGCCTCGATGTGCGCCCGGCTGGCATCGTGAGAACAGCGGTGCCTCTAGAAACATCTCAGCGCCAACATCCCCCCAAGTTCGTTGCGGGATCGCGCATCGCCTGTCACCGGATTGCTCGGCCATTAACATCAGCGTGGCCATCGTGATCGACACCTCCCCTTGAAAGCGCCTGGTTGATTCATAGCGAAGCCATGTATGCAAATGTAATTAATATCGATTCAATCATTGATGCCGACCACCTCATTCCTTCGATTCAAACGCCCGGCGAACCACCAGTCTGCCGATACGGCCCGGAACCATTGATCCGATCTGATGTCATTGGTTGTTTTCTGCAACTTGCGATTCAATCCCAGCACAATCCTAAGCAGTGCCTGAAATTCAGCCCCAGGCCATTGGGAAAGCGCCTGATCCACCCAAAGCATTGCTTGATATCCACAAAATCCGAAACCAGTGGCACATTGAAGCGCATGGGCCGGGCCGTATGTCTGGAAGCTACAGCTGCCTGTTGGCCATCGCCGTGGGAGGCACCAGGGAGGAGCCCGAACCTGAGCAGATCACAAGCGCTTCGAGTCGCGGCCCATCCACACGGAAAGATCACAACAATGGCGATAGAGAAAGCCACTACAACTGTGCCGCCAGAATTGAGAATCGCCCCAAAGTTCAGCGATCGTCGTCCAGAGCTGCCAGACTCATTTCAGCGACATCGTCAGAAAATGCAAGCTGAAAATCTCTGAGATTGACTCGTCACGATGCGGCTGTTGGCTGGGCCATGAATTCGTCCCAGGCGGGATCGGTGTGTGAAGCAGATGGCGCCAAACAAGTGTGCAACACGAACAACGGCAATTCGGCGGCTTGCTTGAAGTCTTCATGAGCCCTCGCCCAGCCAGCTTCACGTTCAACCATAACACTGCGCAGCAGGCTGAAATAGCTGATCGACTCGCCTCGCCTCGATCAACCCCGCCGGATTCCCTTGGCGCAGACCGGTTGAAGCTTTGTGCCACGAATCAGCAGGCAGCGATCGGGCCGCCCCATCAAGGACCAGCACCAGACCAAGTGGCACAGCGATTGCGATTCCAGCATTGCTGACGCCATGGTGGCGGCCAAACGCGGTGCCAGCAATGGCTGTTCCCTGGCCGCCCAGCAACGAAACCGATCCCCCAGCAGCCATCCAGCGGATTTGAGACCCCAAACAGCTGGCCACCCCTACCCCCGTCAGTTTTGAAAATCATGTAAAGAGGTGGAACCGCCACCATCACCAGCAACGTCGCCGGCCTGAGATCAACGTCTATGTCGCTTCAGCCAATGCGGCAAAAAATAAGCAAGCAGAAGTCACGGGGTTGCCAGGTTGAAACCGACTTCGATCCGGTGAAACCAAGACGACGGCACAGCAAAGCAGACTTGGTGACCGGTTCTGGTATATTGAAATCTCGAAGAATCGCGAACTTTGGTGAAGCCAGCGGCGATGGCCAGCACCACGATGGCGATGTTGAAGGTGGCGAACTCTCAAATTGTATGAACAGTTGATTTCGTGGAGAACTGATCGAAAGACCTGATTGAGAAAACCTGATTTAAAAAGAACGAATTGAATTGGTTGCTTGCCTGTGCCCGGTTTTTTTTTCATGTTGGACTCCCCGCTGATCACATCTTGCGATCAGTTCACTGATCAGATCCGCCACTCCCGGCAGAGTGACGTCTTAGTTCTCGCCGCTTGGTAACTGCGCGCACAGTGTCCGCAGCGCACCTGGGTTTAAAGCCCAGCCTGGGCCACTCTCCCAGCTTCATAAAATTCTCGGGTCCCAGTACGATCCACTGGCAGGTGACCAGGAAGGCCGCAGGTATTGCCCATGGTGACGCGCTCTGCATCCCCACGCCCGGAGATCGGCCAGGGCCTCATCACCTCCTCGAGCGTTTCGCCCAGGCAGCATCAGGCCTAAATTTGGTGGATGCGGGGGCCGCTGCCGCACCGCCAGCAATCCCAAGGAACGAGTAGTGGCACCATCGCGCACCTGCCCCTGCAGTCGGCTGCACCGTCCATGTTGTGTTGAAGCCAGACCGGCTCTGCCGCAGACTACGCCAGCCTTTTGCGGGCCGCCCACCTTCCGCTTCGGCGCATGGCCGCCCCAGAAATCAGGTGAGCACCTCGATCGCGATCGGGATGGCGGCGCCGTATCGCCCCATTGTTCCGTGTGAACAGGCTGCGCCGTGTCGCCAGGTACTTCGCGGGCGACAGCGTGACACTCACGTAGCGCAGCTTGAGGTTCAACGGCTTCGCCAACCCGTCTTCCTCGTCGTCATCGAAAGGAACCGGGCCTGCCCTTCTCCCACCTGGCAGAGCCAGCTGCGGTGCAGATCGACCGCCAGCAGAAGTCGTGCCGGCCTGCGTAGCAACTCGCCCCGGTGGGCAGCGGCCCTCTTCGCAGGATCGTGTGCAGCCGCGTTGATCCACCTTTCCTGAACTGCCTCAGAGTCTGAGCCGTGGCCGACGGTCCGTCCAGCCATGGCGGCAGTCCCTCGGCGAGCGATGCTCTGTTGCACGCCGCGTGACCGTTGCGCCGCTATTCATTGCATCCTTCCATCCGCTAATCCATTCTGCGCTGCTTCCAAGCTTCGCGCCAGCGTACCTCATCGGCGTACTCCATTCGCTGCCTACCGGCAGCCGTAGGCATTCCTCTGACAGGGGTGAAACCGCCCCCAGCAGCCTGGCCAGATAAGAGCTGTGTGTCACCTTCCCACCTCGGGTCAGCCCAGGATCACCCGCTGATGTCCTCGGCTGTCACCCGCGTGCACACGACTGGGGACAGCAGAAGGTTTTCTGTCCTACCCCATCCATCGCCTAGATCAACCGCCGAGCCACGTATATCCCCCTATGAATTCCGGGTGCGCTCCGGCGAGCAGTCTGCCTTAAATCGGCCACACGCAGAGCTGGCCGTTGCGGGCGTTTCATTTCAGGCAATCTCGCAAGGGCTCAGCCGAGAGTGAAAAAACAGCGTTTGACTGGCCACCTGCTGAAACGCCAGCAGGGCATCGGCAAGCATGATCTTTCTTCGGGTGCTTGAGCAGGTGCAGGGCCAAGCGTTGGCCGGCAGGCCCATCCCCGGCAATCGCTCGAACTGTCGATCCAACCTTGCCATGGCGGGTGATAGCGCTCAGAGAACCGCCCAACTGCCGGAATCTAGTGGCCTGCTCCTGGCACGTCAGAAGGCGCGTCTCTGGCACCTCCCTCGCACCGAGTCGTCAGCTGATGCTCCGTCCCCTTCCCCTTGGCCCTTTCGTGCCGTCGTCGTTCCTCACCCGCCTGTTTCAGCGGTTCTCGCGCCCTGTTATCGGCCGTCTGAGGCGGGCTGCAGTTGCTCGGCGGCTGAACACCTGCAGAGCCCGATGCCGCTACGCCTTCTCTATCCACGGCTGGAATCGGTGCCGCAGCGACGGTCCCCCAGGTGTCTTCCACATCGATCAACAGCGACGAGAATCCCTCAGGCCTTGTATCTTCCGATGGAATGACACCAAACAGCCTCGAGATCTCGGTAAGCGCCTGGCGGTGGAAAAACTGGCCGTCGATTGGATGCCCCCAGAAGCAGTTCCGCCAGCCGAAACTGGTCGAGGCGATCGAGCGTGAGGATGTGCGCCATACCTTTCTATTGACCCTGGAGTACGCCGTTCATCTCGCGATCGGACGGCCACGAACTGGCCACGTTGTTGTGAACCGTGCCGTCTGTACACCCTGGCGGCCAGCACCAACGAAGCCCGCTGCCCAAAATTAGCGACTTGTTCACAACGGATCACCTCCTTCCACCCTGCAGATCTGAAGCCAGCACGCCCCGCATCGGTGGGTTGTCTCGTGGGCGTGGCCTGCCGGTTGCTGTCCCTCGCCCTGATCAGCCGCGTCGGCCGTCACCCTGTTGGCCACCAGCGGAAATTCCGGCGATCCACCTGCTCGGCCACCTCACTGAGCTACGAAGCCATGCTCTGGCTTCTCCGCTCGCCGAATAATTCACTGGCGGCACTGAGTCCGTTGTCAGGCCCGCTGGGCTGTTCGCCACAGCGCTTGTGCTGCACAAAAGCTGGCGGATGCTTGAGACCAACTGCCCACCGCCCAACCCTTGCCTGCTCAGCGCCGCGTTGCCTGTGGGGCAAAGTGGACAATTAGCCGCTTCACGACTGCCCTTGCCAAGGCGTTCGTGCCGCCGCTCCCGGGGTGAAACCACCGACGCCCGGAGTGCTTTGAAACCTTTGCACCACGTCCAGGGGGGCCTGGATCCTGCGTTGGCTCGACCCTCGCCCATTACCGCCAAGCCTCGAGTCCAGCCAGGATTGTTTCTTCGCCGCAGGACGTTTTGCACGAGTCGTGCCCATTTCTCCATGTGTCCAACCTGCCTGTCCACAAAGCTGGGGCACGGTTGTGATTGTCAGGGATCTTCCCGCTGGGCCCAATCCCTGGCTTGAGGCCAGGTGCGGCCGCGGCAGGGCGTGCAAAACCGCTTTTGGCCTGACGCCGCGCCCTGGATCCAGGTCCGCCGCCGCTGACGCAGGACCGCCGGGATCTGTTGATTTGCTGCTGGCCCCCCCTTGGGGGAGCGGCTTTATTGGGCAGATTCACCCAACTGTAGGGCCCCGGGGCGCCCCGGAAAGGTCTTGTTTTGCCCCTTCAAAATCGCCCTCTATGTTGTGTTGTGTGTCCGCCCACACAACAAAA
>Ga0163217_1000514_pt1 | contig 10541 bp, 10 predicted proteins | sample SynspAceP_FD_185933 | JGI IMG/M metagenome (GOLD analysis project Ga0163217, IMG submission 185933) | Saline lake microbial communities from Ace Lake in Antarctica - Synechococcus sp. Ace-P (PacBio error correction) | ecosystem: Environmental > Aquatic > Non-marine Saline and Alkaline > Saline ... | reverse complement strand
TCACAGGGCACGTTCCTTGATCTGGTCGGCGGGAGCCTTCTGTCGATGTTGCCCTGCATTCAACATCAGTGAGAGCCAGAATGGCCGCTTTTGGGCGGCAAAGTTGGCGTTGGGGAAGGTTCGGTCGATCAGGCTAAAGAGGACGCTACGTATGGCCCGAGTCCGCTGCGCCGTGATTTAGAAAGCACGCCACACCTATGTTGAGCTGCGCAGAAGATGGGGTTAAGGTGACGCCCTGAAATTTCCGTACAATACCGGTGGGCTATCGGGCGGACCCTTGCGTCGCTTAGATCTGGAGCTTTATCCTTGATCAAGCCTATGGGTTTTTCTGTCGAAAGTCAGTTGCGGCGGGCCGGAAAGGATTACTGGGAAGCATGTTAATCTTACTGATATGACAGTGGCAAAGCTTTTTAGGGGACGAAACCATCGCGCCGATGATCTACTTTTTCGAAGAACACGTCGCTTCAGACTTTTATTATTACTCCGGACTATCAACCGAATTCTTATTTGGTTTTCGCGGTGTGAATCTGCGGGCTGCCGCCTGCATCCTGGATGGCCATGAATTAGACACGCGTATTCAATTTACCGGATGCTTGATACACGTGTACGGTTCGTCAACTTGGCAAAACGTAGCTACAGCGGTCGTTTAATCCAAGCGATGCGCACTCAAGTTGGGTGGACGTGAATGCAGGCGTCTTGCACGAATGTTCTAGTAATGCGGGGCTGCGGAGTAGCAATCGGAGAATCGGTTCAAGGCCGCTATAGGCCGACTGCCAGTGCGAAGGCAAAGACACTAATTTGATGGTTGTACTTGCACCGCGTCGATTTTTTTTGGCTTTTGCAAAGCAATTGGAAAAATTGGGGCAGAATATGCATTCTTGTTGTCAAACAAGAGATGGACCGTGTCGATTATCACTAAGTTTGGGACCTTAAGACGCTATCAATAGCTCTTCGACGTGCGTTAAAAAACACCCGCGAGCTTGGACCAAATGGTTCGTAGGATTAAATTATGCCCTCTTTCTCTAGCGTCATCGCCGAGACAAGTGTAGTTTATGCCGTTGTTGATGGCGACCACGATGCAACAACTGCAAGCAGTTTTCATCTGACTGAATTCACGCCTGTTCGGGGCCAGCGAAAATGACATTTTCCACGAGCTTGTTCATGTTTTACCCAAGGCCTAGAGAGTACGGTTGCATCTACTCGATTGCTTCGACTGGTTTCAGAGCCTATTGGAGCAAAAGCAGGACCTGACAGGCATGTTTGCAATTGAGCTATTTCACCCCTCAATATCAATTTGAGGGGTGTGGCATGTAGACGATCTTTAGCAACTGTTACTAATCGCCACCCTATCCAACCATACATCTTCTGCGTCAAGATCAGTATAGAACTAAAGCGCCTGGCTCACGTTTGGAGCCCGAGAAAATTTATTTAGATTAACATTAACACATTTGAATAACTGGGTCGCCGCCAGATTCGAGTTGCTCTGCCCCGGGGGTATATAAAAACTGTTTTGCACTGGTCTTTTAGCGGCGTCGTTCGTCAGGGAAACTAGGTCCAAAGGCGCTTGAACTACGAGAGTTGTGATCATCTGGATTTTTTTGCACGCTATCACAACAACTTTGTGGTGAGCGGCAGCAAAGTTTAGCTTGGCTGCCATTTGGCTCTGAAATGATGCGGAATTGACATCGTCTGGCTTTTACGGGACGGCCGTGCTACAGACTGAGTAGAACTGCCCAAAGGCCAGCTATTTGCGCCGTACCGTATCGGTCGACACAAGGCGGAATCGGCTGTATTTGGTCACCGGCCTCTGCATGGAGGGTCTTGGTAGAGGCGCTCAAAGTACATCAATAAAATGACTGAGACGTGGTCTGCGCCTGTTGCTGGACTGACGGCACCGCCATATCAAGAATGGACAGCAATTGCCGTCGAACGCGCGATTGCGTCCAATAGCTGTGAACCGCGAAAAAAAAAACGCGGCTGTTCGCTGGCCGCGAACCGGAAAGCAGCAAACTGGGGCAGCACGTTTCCTTGTTCGAGGAACCTGGCGAGATAGAACTTGTCATCTTGAGATTAAAGAGGGGTATACTTAATACTGTTACAGTTATCTCTATCGATTTTTCTATGCTCCTTACGGCTCAGTGATACGATCCTGCACTGACTAGCGGAACTGCCGCATTTGCGGCGGGCAGTAGTTTTTTAAGGAGAATTACGATGGCTAAATGGCACCGTAAAATGGCTTCACATCTACTAAAGGTGTTGGCTTTTATCGCCCCTGAGGGTGTAGCAATTGAGTGTTTGTGCAACATTACATCAAAAGCGTCTCTCGAGCGCGCAGGTAGCTCACTCGTTGAGTGATGACCAGAAAAGTTGACATTCGATATTTGAGTCGGCCAGCTGCATGAGTCGTGGAAAGCGCAGACCAAATTCTAGCCTTGGCTTCAAGCTTTCCCCTTAGGGTAATTCTGACAAGATAATGGGGCGGGCGGTCGCGAGACGACGCGCCCTTTCGGATTCCATTTGCGATGGCCCGATCAATATTCGCAAGCGTTATTCTGCATGGCTTTCAACTGTATTCAGTATGACGTCAGGCGATCAACCAAAGTGCGCCCTATCAATGCAATGCATGATCTCAAACGTGTGCTTTGCGAGAAAATCCAGCTAGGGCTCGTCGATAACACCTTAGATTGGCCATTGTATGATGAAGCCTTTACAATCCTATTTATGTGACTGGAACCAGCACAGAAACACGAGCGGCGCAAAAAAAAATATATGAGAGACCGAATCTAGATCGCTTTGACGAGCGTCTTCAGAACAGGGCTTTCCGAAGCCAAACAAAATTAAATTGGAAACTTTTCAAAGCTGCAGCCAATGATTTCCGGAGCGACTTGAGCGAAGAAATGCTCAAAGAGACCGAAGCCGCATGCTGCCCGCAAGTGCTGCGCGGACAGGCCCAAGGCGACAAAGTTGCTACAGGAAAAAGAAGCCGCGGCCTGGCCAGCGGACTGAGATTGCCAAGCGCGGGAAGAGCAGGCCGAACGTGCACGAGGCAGGCCCTTAAAAACGGAACTTTTCTGAGACTGTCGAGCAAAGCGCTTAGCTCAACCAGAAACCCGTTGAAGCGGCAAGCGCAAGGCAGCAGAACTGGGGACCGCCGCTAAGCTGCGAGACGAAACCGCAAAGCGCTGATATAACCGAAGTGTCGCTCCGAGGATGAAAATTGCTCGTCAATTTTTGGTCCAGTGCCGTATCCTTTAGCGTTTGTCAAGCGAGGTCAGCATCGCTAAATAAGATTAGATAGTTTCTAGAGCTTCGGAGGCGGCAACATCCTCGCCCCGTAAGCATTCCATCAGCTCGCCCCAAATTCTCGGCACCTTCGATCGTAGGGCTTTGAGATATGAGCGACGGCGGACATTCGCGTCCACCTCGCGGGCTTGGGTAAACGTAACGATGGCAAAAAACAGCGTCTAATTCAACATCCACGAGGCATTGAATGTTTTGCGCCCAAGCCAGAAGCCCCGGGAAGTATTTCGCATCATGAGCTTGTCACATGTGCAAAGTCTCAGTCTCCGCCTACCATTCGCAAGTTGTGATTGAAAACAAAACTCATTTTTATCGTCCTCCGCTATATACAAAGCGTAGCCAGAGTTACGAGGATCTTGATCCCTCCGGTAAGATAAACCGTCTTTCGTGGCCCTTGACCGCTTCGCTGCTGCCCTGCCGTCGATCAGGCACTCGCGGCAAAGGTCTCGTAAATAGCACTATCAGTTCTATGATGACCTGTGCGCGCTTTCGTGCGGCCCCAAGGGCTCGCTTAAGCCACCTTTCGCGTCGGAAGGCGGACAGGGCTTTCCCCATCCCAGTGCTGAGTGACGGCGGCGCGGAATTGTAGAAATCCGTGATGTATTCAAGATTGCATCTCGGCCTTCCGTCCGTGTTTCCTAAGGATTTCGCCAGATCAGCTCTGCTTTGATGGTTTGAAAAGAAAGTTCGACACAGCATTATATAACAGTGACCCTTTTCCGCTATCGATACTTGAAACCTGTGTTGGCGCAAGACATCTTCTGATTAGTCGTAGAGAATAATGATTGGCGGATCAACCGCGTCGTCGCAAACATCTTCGTTTATATTCATGTTTGAGCAGCCGGTCGAGTGGCTCTGCAGGCGTTTGCCAGGCCGATTTGACGCGCCGAGATGTAGATCCATGATCAACGGCCCAGATTACACCAGCCTCGCGCGTTCCGACATAAGCTAACATCCGCCCACATTCTAGATGTTGATCTCGTCTGCGTAAAGTTTTCGGTCCAGTAAGGTTCGGCCGCAATGGTAGAACTTATGATCGCTTGTCCCCCTCTTGTCTATGAATTGAGGAGTTCTTGTGCGGAAGCTGGAACAGCTTACCCACGGCTTGAGGCCAGAGATGGTTTCCTTGATTATTGAGCCAAAGGCTCGCCAGATTTCAGATCGTTGTTCTGCGCTGGCAGGGCGGCTGACGGAAAGGGCCGCAAGCCGCTACACGCAGCTGACACCGACACACGTGACACGCAGAGCGACTGACTGGGAAAGTGCGCGCCCGGTGTTCCTCGACAAACCTAAAACCTCACGGCTTTAGGGCCGCGAAGAACTTGCGTTTGCTCCTAGGAAACAGCCATGTCAGCTCCATTGGGCAAATTTTGCAAATCAATACCGCGAAAATGACTTGGCCCGACGTTTTGAGATGCCGAGCACGCGATTGCGGATCAGTTCCTTGCGATAATGAGTACGCGGCGGGATCCTGGATTAAGTCATGACTATTGGCGCAGGGTGTTGCTAGAAAAACGCTTGCGATCTTGCGCGCCGTTGCCGTGACTGCTTTCGCTTTTGGCCTGCCCTTGCTGCCAGCCGCCAGGTAAAATATGCGCCAGTTGGCCGTGTCGCTTTCGTCCAAGTGGGTGACCGCACAAGCCAGGCGTAGGCAAGGCCGCCGCACGGCTGGATGATTCGCCGCGTTCGGGGATGATAGAACTTTGCCGCCGGAGATCTGTTTACCGGTGCCAGACAGAAGCCCCACGATGTGAAGTGCTGGCACCTCGGCCAAAGCGCGCAGGTCAGTGCCGCATTCGCCTACTAAGCTTGAGTCGACAAGGACGGTCCAATCCCATGATTTGCGTTAGATCCGCCGAGGACGCGAAAAACGCTGCCCCTGACATCGAACGAAGGTTGCTGAACCTGCTTGGATTTTGAGATGCGCGGGCGCGGCACTCACTTGGTCATGTTCCAGTAACGGCACCAATAGCGCCAGCGTCGCCTCGAGGTGGCGATCGAACATTCAGCATACTTGGCCTGATAGAAGTCATTAAGCTTCCAACGATTTGGATTCAGCGCAAAGATTGCTCTGCCGATCATTTCCCATGTGAGCGCGGCTTTGAATTCGTCTTCAGTTTTGAGGCGCGGGCAGCAGCACATTCAACGATCGGAGGCACAAACACATCCAAGTCCCCGTTCGCCCGCAACAATCCGCACGGAATTGATCTTACCCTGTTCACGCAGTGCTATCAGAATACAACATGATTGCAGCTGCAGGTCATCTCCATCAGTGCCTTTTGCATGTGCTCCCCTCTTCGGGACATCCGCTATGCGATACCCTGCGAGTCAATGGATAATTGAGCGCCGACATTACTCGACCAGCCGTTCCCGTTGGCGCCAAATAGGCCCGCAGCGTTGACAATCTCAGCTGTTTGGTCGAAAGGCTCTGCACGGCAGAAAAGCCATTTGATGCAGCTGCGCAGCGCAACTGGCAGTTCACTGACGTCGGTTTTTCCGAGCCGAAGGTACGTTCTTGCGTAGCGCGCGTTGAGCAGGAATAACTCGAAGGCCGCGCGTTCGAGTATCTCGTAGGCTTGGGATCCAATACACGCCCGTGGAATCATCGCGACGGGGGGGGGGGGGCTGGGGGGGGGTCAAAAAACCCCCGCCCAAAACGGGCGATTTGGAAACCAGTCAGCGAGATCATGCAGATTTCCATGAGTGAAGGTCCCAAAGGCACGCACCGGTGAGCTCTGTTACGTCGGGGTTCCCGCTGGCCATATGTTCGCAGCTCGAGGCCGATATCAACAGCGGCAGCGCGATGTCACGGTCTCAATTGCGGCGGGCCGTCGGGTCTTTTGCTTTTCCATTCTCTCTTATTTTTTTTTTTTTTTTTTCTCTGTCGGCAACAGAAGGGCGTGGGCTATTGCAAAATCGGTCATCTTTCCTAACCGGGATCACCGCAAACGGCGTTTCACCACTCTTCAAGTTTCGCATCAAACCACTGGACACGTTTTTTAACGGGGTTCTCGACAACATCGAGACCACAATAAGCGAAACGGCCGCTGCCCCTTCATAGCACACAATTAGCACAGGCTGTTTCTACCCGCGCAACATGCGGGCTCCAACCCGGAAAACAGTTTTTTTAGATTATCGCGCTCCTGCTTGAGGAACTGGATCTCGCGTCGAAGCCGATCATTCTATTTGGGCGAGGTCAAATCTTATTTCGACACCACATCAGTGCGCTCGATGCGCTGTGATCCCATGTGTTCAGCGTAGACATCCCGAGGCCACCTTTCTCGGGACAGTTGCTGGCAATTCCCTTATCAGGGCTGGATCATCCGCACCTGTTTCCGCGTTCAGCCGCTTTCAGTTGCGATCCGCACCGCAGTTCCTGCCGGAATTACGTCCGGTCGCTTCAGTCCCCAAAGTTGATCTTCTTATTTGCAGTAAATGTATCAAAGGGTCGGCGAATGCGCGCCAGGTCAAATTTGACTGGCTTCCAACCCCTGCATGCTGCGGTATATATAAAATGGGCTCGCTCCAAATCAGGCATTGACAAACCTCATGAGGTCAAGGCTACACCTATTTATGTATTGTAGTGGGTCAATCTTGGTTATGATAAAAGACATTTTTATGTCTAGTGCTGATATTGACGTTGGCCTTGCTAGCCCCTTCCGCGAGCCATGCTAAGTCATGGAAGATGCACGGCGATTATCATGCGATGGATATTCCAAGCCGGACGGATTCAAGATGGCGAACATATGCATTTAAATTCGCCACAGCCAAAGCACCGGCATGGAGATTGCGGTTGCTTGTCGCGGGAAACGGCCGCTGATGCTGAATCTTCGGGGCAGTGTTGTAGCGGAGTCTTGCTTTATACTGTTTTTCTGGGGCGACACAGTTAGTGATTTTGTGGAACAGGCAACAAGTGGCAATTACCTGACACTCACGCACAAGGCCGAGTCAATTGAGCTTCGGTTTTCTCGACCTCCCCATTTTTTCCCTGATCTAATCTTAAGGCTCATGCGGGTCTTCGAATTACGCATCGCTATGCGTGATCCGACGTCACATGGTTCTCAGCGGCGCGGTGCGGGCAATGACTTGCCAGTATGTCTTCTGAAGATCACGGACATGAGCTTATTTGCCGATGCGTAGTGAGAAGTGGAAGCTGACCGTTACTCAAGTGAAATTGGCTTTCAAGAGCGTTAGGGGCATTGGGTGAAATCCCTGGTCATCCACCACTTACGAAGAAGTTTGACCAATCAAGAACCAATAAACACAGGCCTTGTGGAACAGATCATGAATGCAGCCTCAGATATTTTTTTTTACCTCTGTCTATCGTTGATTTCGATCGGGCACACTCACGCCAAGCAAGCTGGGCAGGCCAAAAGCCTCGCTCCACACGCCTACACCCTGCCGGGGCACGATCCGATTGAAAGCCGGTTGATAACGCTTCTATAACAAGAACACAATCGAAATTTGATCAAAGAAACGAAGAACGGCTATTGACTTTTGAAGCCAGACGCGATCCATATCCGAAAAAGGGTTTCAGTTGTAAAGGTGTAGTCAATAAACGGGCGACTGGATCACGATTTTTTTTTGGCTCGTTTCAATGAAATTGCTGAACGCAACAATGGATGCGTGAAACACCCCAGACATGCAAGCATGACGGCCCTTCAATTTGTGTTTCCATCTTCAAGTGGGCAAAGTGGACGAGTCTAGCATGGCAGTTCTCAGCTTGCGACGAACCTCGAATTTGCCTGCCTTCCGGCCTGCTCTCGCGAAGCAGGTTATGTGGGGAGTGCATCATGGTACATGAGCGCCTTGCCTCAAACTCCAAACGCGGTGAGTTATTCTAATGAAGTCAATGGATAGATGATCACGTGTTTGTACACGACGTATCCGCCATCTTTGGATACGACTACAACGACGCGACGCCCGATTGGGGTACTCCGTTCTATTCACATCATCCTGATTTTGGACGCCGGCGTTGCTGATCCATGCCGGCGGCTTCTTGTTTCGCGGGCTTTTGGCGGTTCTGGCGAGACAGAGCGCACCGCAATTCAGTTCCAGCCTATCCGGGGACTGCGATGCGGGTTTTTCTCCAGCTCTTGAGTACTCAAAACGGACAAAAGCCATCATGGTCATGATCGCTTGATTGCTATGCGATCTATATTTGACCTGGAATTGCCAAAACAGATCGTAACAAGCGCTGGATGGGCGCGTTTTCCAATCAACGTCTATGGCTGGGACATGGATAGCTTTCCCTGCTACCTATGCTTGCGGGGGTTCTTTACTTTCTGGCGATTCATTCTGAACGGGCTTTAATAAATACATTCCTGAAACGTATTTAACGGCTATGTTCGTTGACGGTTTTTGCGGGCGTTTCAGGTATGCTGGTTTACGGCAGTGGCGCGAGAGTCCTACACTCCACAGACAAAAAAGCGAGATCGTCGCGATCCTAGCTCAGGAGTTGAGCGATCGGGGGACTTCGCGGCGGATGTTCTCACCGTGCCGATCCTGGCAAGGCGGTACTCGTCGCGACCATCCTTGCTGTTCATGTTTATTCAAGATGCCGTTTTGGGCGCTGCCGCCTTACGGTTTTGCCCATCAGCTTGGTCCTGTGCCTAGATTACAGCGTCGGGTCAATGTCTTGCTCGCGCACAAGGGATCAAGGAGGTACGACAGTCTGGCAGGACCTCAGCGACCAGTTGCGCGCAAGAGCAGCCGAGTTGGTTGGCCTGGCCGGCAAGCGCGGTTTTGCAGAACTTGAGCGGGGTGCGAGCAGAATATTTCGATTGAAATCTTTATCAAGGCACTGAACAATTGTTCCTGACTTCTCTTACTTCCGTTTTTCTTTCTACTCGTTGGCGCGGTACTTTGTATCGAGGGCCGGATTTACGCTTGAAGCGGGGGGGGCCTTTGGTCGCTGTATGTAGCCGCTCACAAAGGACTTTTCGACCCCTGAAGGGAAACTTCTCCGATTACTATCAGACCCTCGAAGACACAAAATAAGTGTATTACAGGGAAGATTACGGAATTTTTCAGAAAAAGGAGCAAGTTTCTCAACCCGAAAGAACGACGAAAGATCCACAGTCGATCCGAGTGCCTTACCATGTCGCCAATTCGTCAATCGCCGTGGCCAGCATCATTATACTGCGGGTACGGCTTGGAACCTGCGCAACTTTAAAGAAGGAATTGTGAGTTAAAGAAATGGTGCGATTGCATTTGCCTGATTCGTAATGAGTTGCCGGGGGCTTAGGTACATCACTCCGAACGGTAATCAATATACCAGGCCAATCGACGGACCGAAAACCAACCTTGCCAGGAAGGCTGCGATAGCGTTTCCGTTACCTGCCTGACCAGCTTTTCCGAGCAGGAGCAAATTGGGCGCGCGCCGCCTATCGATGCCAGCCTGCGCTCTGGACGTGCCACGGCGCACAAATGCGCAGCGAGTCAGGACGGCATTGCCCCGCCTCTGGAGCATAAGATTTACGAACCGGACCACCATGGTGACATGGACTTTTGTCCTTGCGGCGAAAAAACCGGCGTTCGTGCGCATTCACGGAGTTCTGGGAACATTGCCCGCCATTACGAAGGGGGACAGAAAGCCGAATGTTCTCCAATATCGTCGCCTACGTTGTGACATTGCAAGCGCCGCCAAACGGTTATTAACTGAAAGCGCACCGTGCGGAGGAAAACAACAGGCCAATCGTTTGAGCGGCAGGACACTCGAAGCGCAGAGCATGGCGATGTCGCTAAGTCTTGGACGCGCTTTCTTGCAGAAGTGGCCATTGTCTAATTACAGATTTCGCGGGTTACCCCGCACCATTTGCGCTGAGAATATCCTTGGCCCTTCGGACCCTGGCATGCGCTTTGACTGCAAACAGCGGATAAAACACCCGGCAACACACCCTTGAGGGACATTCAAGGGGATGGTCGCCAGCGCAATGGAGCTGGACAGAAAAAGGATCGGCGCTAAACCACCGCCGTTAGAATTGGCGTGTTAGCGGTTGCGACCCATTGGTTTCAGGTGCCTGAACCAAATTTTACCAATCCGATTTACAGTGTCTTTGTTTTGACCTTCCGCCGGAAACTTTTCAAGCCATTTAAACCCTTGCGGCTCGGTTGGAAAACTTTTCTTGGCCGCATTTTTGGCGGGGGGGGAACACTTTTGTTTTGTTTGAAAAACCCTTTTCGGGCCTCATTTCCGGTTGCCCCCATTCCCCAAATTTTCCTCTGTGTTTCTTTTCCAT
>Ga0163217_1083297_pt1 | contig 10542 bp, 9 predicted proteins | sample SynspAceP_FD_185933 | JGI IMG/M metagenome (GOLD analysis project Ga0163217, IMG submission 185933) | Saline lake microbial communities from Ace Lake in Antarctica - Synechococcus sp. Ace-P (PacBio error correction) | ecosystem: Environmental > Aquatic > Non-marine Saline and Alkaline > Saline ... | reverse complement strand
CGGGGCACGGGCAGGGATTTGCCCCACGGAAAGGGCCTTTGCCAAGATATTCATCATAATAAGCCCGTGTTTTGCGGATTTGGTCGATTTAATAAACCGGCATTTCGGCTTCGCCGGCAGGGGGGGATGGGTCCAAGGCTTTTCGCGGGGTGAATTTCCGCCGGCAGCGGATCGCCCCGAGGCTGGGTTCCAGGGGGGGAAAGGGGTGACGGGGAAACCGATAAAAACGGGACGGCCGGGCAGACCCAAAAGGCTCGCGTCCCCAGGGCCGCGCACTTCGTTCCCTTAAAGAGTTTCCGCGGCAAAGGTTCGGAACCAGTTTCAAGCCCCATCTTTTCGGGCAGACCCCGGCCGACGTTGGTGGGTTTTGCGGATTTTTGAATTCGTGACGGGATGGACCCGGGCCCGAAAAAAAGGGACACGGATTCAAATTACCAATCGGGGGGTAAAGTTGTTAAACCTTTGCGCCAGGAAAGGTCGGCCAATCGCCCGGGACGGTCTTTTGGCGTGTTTTCTGGAAAAACACGTCGATGAAAACAAGTTGGCCGATGATCTTTGCGCTTGGTTTCCGGGTCCGAGGGAAACGGGCCGTTCAAAGGCTGGCCAAAAAGAAAAAAAAAGCTTCCTGCTCTTCCGCGTGGTATTCAAGCGGCCAAAACTTATAGTTTGTCCCGGCGGAACATGGTCACGGAACTTCTTCGGGCCTCGCCCTTGCGCTAGCAGGGCCCCGTGGTCCACAAAAGGACGGCATGTCAAGCTTGGTCGCCGATGGCTTCGTGAAAATTCAGGCAACTGCAAAGGCGACAGAGGGAAAATCGGACCCCCGCCGGACCAAAAACCAACAGGGATGGGACCTTTTGAATCGGCCGACCTGTTCGCGGATGCCGCGGATGGCTTCCTCGCCGATAAGGGGCCGCTCATTTCCCAAGTCGGGCCCTTGAAAAAGCCCGCGGAGACGGACAAAGTTTTCGTTTACAGGGCGCGCGCCGTGGGAGGATGTGGTGGGAACTTTCAGGGATGGGAAAAACTGCCCAACCAAAGCGTAGAAAAAAGTTTTTGCGCGAAACGTCCACCGGTCACCGCAAAGGGGGGCGTGCGGCCGGAAAAGTTGGCCATTAGGACTTCGGAAAAAACGGGGGTTGTGCGATGGCCGCTGGGACGTGTCGGCCGTGGGGCCTCATCCAGGACTTGTTTTTCTTTTTTCGGGTCAGGGGAAACCCAACCTTCAAAGCAATTCAAGACCGTGCCTCAAGAGTGGTGTCAACATTAGGCGCGGCGAATTCAAGCGGGTGCCGGTGGGCCCCGTTCAACCTTTGCGCCCAGGGACAATTGGGCATTTCATTCACCTGCTGGCCATTAAGCAAAATGCCGAGGGATCGGCACGCCAAAGGTCGAAACCAACGGGGGATTTGCGGTTGGCAATCGGTTGGCACCTCGGCAAAAAAAAAAAAAACCGAAAGATTGGCCCCCCGGGACCAGGATTCAACCCGCCTTGGGCGCAAAAATCCTTGAAGGGAGAGGCAATTCAATCCACCGGTGGTTGAAACGGGTGGGATTTTCGGGCAGGAAACCACATTGAGTTCAACGCAAAACCGGGCGGGGGCGAGTTCAAAGCTGGGTGGACTTGGCTGCCCGAAGTTTTCGATGATGAGGGGAAGGCGGTCCATTGGGAAAAAGATAAATCTGGTCATGCAAGAACTGATTATTGGGCGGATGGGCCTGCGTTGGCAAAGAGTGGAGTGGGGGCCAGCCCCCCCAGGGACCCCCTGGAGGTTTATTTTCGCAAAAATGAAAACGGGGCGGGCGGGATCAGGATGTCGGGTTTTTTGACCTCTGAAGGCCCGTAAATCCGCGTTTAAAGGCCGCTGCGGCGAATGGGGTAGGCTAGGGACCTCAGGTTTTTGGGCGAAAAAAGGGGGGAATACCTCATGCGGAAAATCAAGGCAAGGGGGGGACGCGGCGCGGTGGTGGGGCGGTGCAGCACGGGCGGGGCCAAAAGGGGCGCGGGTCGGCGGCGGTGTTCGTTCGAGACAAAAAAGCAAAGTAACATCGAAAAACGCAACATTCCCAAAACTATGAAGGTTGCTGACCGAGAAAGCGCTGGCAAGGGGGTCATTGAAATATTTTAATGCCGATTTACCAGTTACTGGAAAAAAATCGGCCGTAAACTTTCTGACAAACCCTGAGGCAATGGCGCGTGTGGGCGCGAGGGCCGGGGGGCCGATTGTGGGGACCGGCGACCGTGGCGTATTCCAACGGGGGGCTGGCCGCCGCGAAAGCTTGTTGCAAAAAGGAACCGCTCCGTCGGCCAATTTTTAACCCAAACATTGCCCCGCAATCCGCCCGTAAAATCGAAAATCGCGGGGCGCAATTTCTGGTGCTGGCGCCGGTCTATGGCCCCCATTTTTGTGCGCGATTACCCGCCGGTGGGCCGTCGGCTATTGCAAAACGATTGGGGATTGATTTTCAAAATTAAAAAAATTCGTTGAAGCTTGGGGCTTATTATTTGGTCCAAATGGTTACACCATTCTGGCGGCAACAGTCTGCGAAAACCCACGGATGTTGCCCGTTGAAAAACAGCGCCATTTTCTGGATATGTTGCACGCGGCATATGACGCTGAGCGACAAAAATCCGTTCATGGGGTCGGTGGACTGAAACCCCAGCCGTTGCGCAGGATTTCGGGTGGGGATATGTGCAAAAGATTTCCTGTTCGGGGGCCTGGATTTTGTCGAACCCAGAAAACACGGGTCGATGGGAACATCGCGTGGCAACCATCAAACTCCAAACCCCCGACCTTTGATGGGACGTGATGATGGGGGGGCGCTCAAGGGTTTTTGGGCCGAAGAAAAAACAATCATTGGGCGTTCGATCATTTCCGCCCTTTTATTTTGTTGGCGGTTTTGCCGATGGGGCGGCCGGTTTCCCGTCGCCGGGGACGGGGCTTGACGCAGGTTCTGGCAGAGGGTCATGGGCCGGCATCGCCTTATAGCCAAAAACTGATCCGGCAAAAGGCGGCACCGGTGATCTTTGGGGGGGCGTTTTGTTGAACCTCCGATCGGACATGAATTTCGGGGCCGCTCCCAAAACCTTTGGGACGCCGGAGGGGGCCGCGCAATAAATCAACCTATGGTTGCGGTTCTATTACTGGTTCCTTGTCCTGGGGCGTGTATTTGTTGTTGTTGAGGTGGTGTAGGTGTTTGGATTGGGTGAGCGGCTGGTCGGCGGATTGAAGACCTTGCCGTTCGGTCATTCCGGGGTTCGTTCTGACGGGGTCAAAGCTGGCCGATGCGCAAAGGCCGCGCTTTACGGGGAAACAGCCAACAGCCTGAAAAACAATGGGTGCTGCTTATCAGGTGTTGAAACTTTATGCTGCACGCTGCGTGACTGGCTTGGAAAAGGGCGACTGGTGCGTCGTTCGAGAAGTTTTGTAATGGAACGCCGGAACCAATTGGGCGCCTTTGCACCATTTCTGCGCGCGTGGGCGTTGGCAAGGATTGATTGAAAAAATTGCGGGCAAGGCAATGGACGCGATCCGCGGAAAGTTGGTTTCCCGGTGGGCATTTATTCTGGGCTGGCGCCCATTTTAACCCCAAAAAGCCAAACTTTAAAGGGAAAGGCGTTTCTGGAAAAAATCCCGATGCTGCTGGGACTTACCAAAAAGCCGTTCGAGGAACATGGGTCGGGGACGGGGAAGGGCGGCGCGCGGATACGCTAAAGCACTGGCGGCGGGCGGGCGCGGGTTTTTGAAAAAAAAAGCTGTTGGGGGCGGGGGGGACTATTGTTTGCAGGGGCCCGAGGGATTTGGACCCTGGATTACCCGCGACGGGGCGTGGATGCCTTTTGTTTGCCGAACCGCAAAGGCAAAGCCGAAACCCGGGGGGGGGGACAATGCTTTATGTAGGGCGGTCAATCAGGGCGCCCGCTGCGGGCGGGGGTGGCCGCCGCCAAAAAAAGGCCTTCTGGGCTTCGGCGGGACGATTCGCGATCATGACTTTCGATATTGACGGACCAGGTTATAAAAGCCTTGCGTCCCGTCTTTTACGTCTGGTGTTTCAGGTCTGCTTCGAATCTCGATCAGGGGTTGAAAACAAGGCGCGGGAACCGGGCCGCTTTTTGCGGGTAAAGGAACGGGTGCCGCCCAAAGGGAATACCGAACGCAAAGATTGGGCCCGCCGGCCGATACCCACCTTGCCAATATTTAAGCCCGCCACGAAAACCAAAAGAAAAAATGGCAGGGCGGTGGATGTTGGGCGAGCCGGCGTTTATTTAAAATAATTCTTTGCATTGAAAAATTTTTTTCATTTATCCATTGAAATGACCTTTTGAAAAAAAAAGCCCCGAATAGGGACGCGGGCCTTTAAAAACCGCCAACCAAGGATTTCCAACCCCAAAACCACCCGCCAGTGTTGCGCAACGGGGGAAAAACCACTTTCGCCGTTTGCGGACGTGGTTACAAGTGTTTTTACCATTTGGGAAAACCAAAATGATTGGGGTTGGACCAAACCATATAATTTAAAACAAAAAAATCCAAACCAATTAAAACCTTTTTGCTTTTACTTGTGGATAAAAAACTGGTGGGGATATCCACGCTGCTTTTGGGAAAGGGGACAGTGCATGGGACGCAAAAATTTACTTTGGGGAAATTACAACGAACCAAGGACTGGGAAACCGGGATTTGGCCGGGGATGGGGGGCCCGGGGGAACGCCGCGGCCGGCATTATCTTGGTCTTCATATTAGAGGGGGATGGGGCACCCTATTCGGGCCGGTTAAGGCGGCGGTGGGATCTGCGGAAATGCCATTGCCTCGACGATTTTTTGCGCCAGAATCCGTCGGCTGGGGAAAAAACGCGGGGCGGCGACGATTCCGCTTTTGGTGGGATGATGCTCTTGGGATTGTTCTGGGGCAGGTAAAGGCCGCTGTAAAAACCCCAACCCCATTGCAGGGAAAAGGCCCGTTGCGGTATGAAAAAACAAACAGTTGAACAAACAGATTGGATGCCCGGATGATTGAAAAAAAACCCTTGAACCAGCGAAGCACAAAAGGCGATCTTGCCGCCGTTTTATTTGTTGGAAAACCCTGGGTTTGCCCTTGCCTTTGCTGTGGCTTGCCGAGGATGACAAAAAAGGGCCGGTCCGGTGGTTTGCGCAGCGGGGCCTGGAGGGGCGCGCAGAAACGCGCAACGGGCCAAGGTTCGGTTGGATCCGCTTGCGTGGCCCAAAGGGCGATGGCGTGAAACGGCTGGATCCGCCCACCGGGGTGATGGGCGGAAAAGGGGCGCAAAATCTTGCGTCTGATCCACATCACAGCCTGGCGACGGAAAACCGCGCTAAGAGGATATGCTTGGCAAAAAAGGCACGGACGCCAGAAGGGGCATTTAGGGACCGGGTTTGGGCGGAGGATCAGACATCCTTCGGCCGCGGGAACAACCACCGCCTTTGCGGGAGCCCTCGCAAAAGAAACGGCCCGGCGATTTGCGGCTATACCCCGCTGGGCTCGGGAAAAAAGCCCCCCTGCTCTGCCTTGGGCCCGCCGTTCGCGATGCCCACCGGGCGCCGCCGTTCCTGTTCCGATAACTGGTACCAAGGGCAGGGCGAAAACGCCTGCGTTGGAAAGGACTCGAAAAACTGGCCGCAAATGGGCGAGGCCGTTGACCCCCAGAAATTGGGAACCGGGTTTTCTGCACCAGGGCGGGGCAGGGGGGGGAACAAGCGGTTCTCGTTGGCAGGGGGCAGTGCGCCCCTGCCGGCGCGGGGCCACGCGTTCGGATCCAGCGGGCTTTGCAGATCTGGGGGGCCGGGGGGAACTGTCCGGGACATGTTGCTTTGGGTGCTGCTTGTTAACCTTGAAGGGGATTTGGGAAGGGGGGGGGGACCGGCTGAAAAAAAAACGGCCTTGGATGGTCTGCGCGGATTTCTGGCAAAAAATTGTGCTGGCGCATTTGCGCTTTGCGGCCTTTATGCGGTTGCGAAACAATTTTATGTTCGAAAAAAATAACGCTTGGAACCCGCAAAAAAGCGCCATGATCGGGCTGACCAAAACGGGGGCTGCAAAATCGTGACGGACACCGCTAGGGCTGCCCTGCGCATGAGAACTTCCCTCTTTCATGCGCGCCGCGAAAAGCGGAACTAATAAGGGGCGTATTCCAAACGGAGGCCTGAATTCATTGCGAGACCTGAAAAATCCCCGAGCAGCCGCCACCCTGGTGAAAAAAGGCCCGAACCGCCCCGATTTAATTCCACAGCCAAAAAAAAAAAAAGCCGGTCGTGGAATTTCGGGTAAAAAGGGCAACCGGGTGCCAAGGGGTATGCAGATAACCGCCCAAAGAATTCATTTTGCGCGAGAACAAAAAACTGGTCACGGTTTCTGCGGGAAGAAGGCCAGGGCTGCCCTAACGGTCGGCGGAATGCTTGGTTCGCCAAGGGCCACGCACCATGATGGATCAATGGGTGAAAGGGTTTGCACCCGCGCCTGCACCTTCTGCAAAACAAATCGGCCAACCGGGGGCGCCCGCCAGGAAAGCGGCGTTGAAATATTTTTTCGAAAAAAGCCCGGGCGCGTCCGCCGGATGCCGGTGTCAAAAATTAGGGGCCTTGAAAAAAACCATGTGGGTTAATCACCAAAGGGCGGGTCGATCGCGGGACGATAATCGAAAGACGGCGGGGCCAAGAAGCATTTCGCAAAACCCCAAAAACCCATCCGCCCGCACCGTGCCGCAAAAAACGGGTTCGCCGGGCACCGGGGGGACGATCGAAGGATTCTAAACACACCCGATTTCATTCCGCTGTGACACCAAAAGGTTGCTTGAAAAAACCGTGGTCGAACGGGGCGGCGGGCGGGACTTTTTAACACAATTCTGGAAAACGGTCCCCCGGCCTGTACCCCGAAGTCCGCCCCGCAGGTGCGCAGTACTTCCCATTCGCTGCGTTTGTTGCAAAAACGGGTGAAGGGAAAGCTCGGGAACCCGGGGGGACCATGTTTCACCAAATTCCGGGCAATCATTGGTGGGCTTGGAGCGGAAAAAACCGTCCAGGTCCGTGAATTGCAAGGTTAATTGGAAGAACATCTGCGCCGCGGCAAGATATAAGATTTTCTGGACCATGGGCAGTATTTTGCAGGGCCGACGCCAAAAGCACCCACGGCAGCTAAGACCCGGTTTGTGCACCCTGAACGGAATTTCGCCGCCTATGGAAAAAAAAATCGGCCTTACGGCAAGGGGTTCTTTGATGGTTGTCTGCGGGGGACGGCCGTTAACACCGGTTCCAAGGGCTGATCCACGCGGGGGGAGACGACAACTTTGCGCGCTTTTGCAGGGGCGGCGCGGGTTGGGCGGAAAGCTGGGTTGAAGATTGTAAAGGGGCGGCTGGGCCCTCAAAACCTCCACACCCGATAATGAGGGGCGCTTCTGCCCCTTCAAAAAACTCCCTGGGATTTTTTTTGCATTCTGGAAAAGTGTCCAGGGAAAGGGTTTCTTGATTTGCGTTTCGGTCTTGTGGGCCCATTCGGGCAGTTTAGGCCAAAAAAAGTATTTCCCGCGCCCAAAAAAAGATCAACGCGCCGGCCAGTTACAAAACCGCAAAAAAGGGACAAAACTTGACGCGGGAAAAACTGGGGCCCGGGGCCGGAGGCGGATTTTTGCAACCCCCAAACGTCTCATGCGCATCAGCCATTGCGGATGTTTTCAGGTTGAAGCGGGGGACCTTGCCGATAAAAAAACGGCTGGTGCGGTCGCCGCTGCTGCGTAAATCGAATTGCCATTACCCCCACGGGACAAAATTCATCGGGGAATTTCCAAAAAAAAGCGGCCGATCCAGTCGGCCTTCATTGTCCAAACCTCGCGGCGGCCTGGGGTTTGTCGAGGCAAAAATGCGATGGTTTTTCAAGGCCGGCGGCAGGTTCAACCGCGGGAACAGCAGCAAGGATTGCGTACGTTGATGGCAAGGTGGGACCCCCGTGTCCAACGAATATCTCGGACGACCACATAAACGTCACGACTTCAAATTTGCGCGCGGGTAAAAAATCAGTCTTTGAGAATAACGTACTTCAAAACCGCGTGGCCCTTTCCATACCATTCGCCATAGGCTGGGACGCTTCTTAGGAAATTCGGGACTTCTATGGGCAGGTTAGTCCGCGGCACCCGGAGAATTCAGCGATGGGGAATTACCGGAAAAGGACCCGCGCAGCAAACCGGACAAAACTGTCAAGCTTTTTCAAGTTTGGCCTTTCGGGAATTCGGGTCTGGGGAATTTTCACGGCACAGGGGGTTTCGATTCCGCGCGGGGGCAATTGCCTTGGCCCGAAGAATCCATTTCGTCGATGGACATTTATTTAGGTTCGGTTTGTCATGGTTTTACCTTGAAAAAAAGGAGGAGTTTAAAGAAATTTCATAATAAGGGGGCTAAAAAACTCATTGAAACAGATTGGGGGAAAATCCCCAATGCCTAAAACCCATTTTCAAGGAGGGGACCCGCGAGGCTTGCCGGTATTAACCGCCAAAACAGGATGTATGGATCTGGTGGCCGGATGTTTGGCGTTCATTTTTACCCCCGAAATTTTTTACCTTTGGACCCCCGCACCGCGCGGATTTAAAAGCCGCGAAGGGACCATGGGGCGATCACGAGGTAGAATGGACGGCCGAATCTTGTCATTTCCAAGTTTTCAAGGTGTTGTCCGTTTGACAAACGGATTTCACCAAGCCGCGTTGTCCTGTGGCCAGATGCCAGAAAGATTCGAAACAACAAGGAATATCTGGGGGGACGGCCCGTTCAAAAGTTTATATTTTGAATAAAGTTCGAAACCTGGGGGGGGTTCGAGGGGACATTCGGCGGGACGAAACAAATGGCAGATACATTTTCTTGTCGATTTCGAATTTCAAAGAATTTTTGCGATTTTTGCAAAAAAAGAATCATTCGGTGTCGTATTTAAACGGGGAGGCGATTGCAGCGGGTGGTGCGCGGGGCATTCGAAGAACACGCGCCGCTGTGCTATATGGGGCGCGGGGGGCATTAGGCGCCGCCTTGGGAAAACAAAAAAACGAACAAATGCCCCAAAGAAGGCGTTGGGCCTTTGCGTGTGGTTTTGTCGATTTTTTGGGTTAGCTGCTTTAGAATCATAGGCCCGCGTTTCACCGTGGGGACCGGGAAAACCCAGATCGGAGCCCCGTTGAAACCTCAACCTCTTTTTTGCTGACCACGCAATGGGGCGTGAATCGCCTTGCAGAACCAAAAGCACCAGCCACGGGAACCGTCCACCATCGTGTGGTAAGACCCCAAACCAATAGCCCACAGCGGACCCAGCTGCGCGGTTATTCCCACGTCGCCCGCCAACCAAAAGCGCAAAAGCTATCATTGATTGGGGCCAAAAAAAGATTTACCCACCGGGAACCCCGTGCAAAACAGCGAAGGAACCTTTTCGAGCGTTGTGTCGTCGATTTTTGAACCTTGGTTGCGGATAAAGCACGGGAACGGCCTTCTGGGGGACAACAGGGATAACCGGCGAACAAGCGCCGGAAATCAAGCAGGGCTGCCCACCGGGCAAACGACGTGAATCCGGGGACCGCCCGGTCGCGTGATTTTGATGCAAATGCCCGCAAATGGTAACCTGTTGGGGGGAACGGATGGCCCACCAGAGAACGCTTTTGCCGGAAACTTGAATCCGCTTTCCCAAAACAAGTGCCCATGCAGCGGACGCCGTCGCGGCAAAGCAGAAGTGGGGTTTCACGTTGATTGGCCAATCGCGGCCCCGCCGTCTGCGGGCCCAGTTGCCGAGGCCACCATTTAAAGCCGAAAAACCCCAAGGCCGAACCCAACAAAGCATCGCCCGGCCAACCCAAATCATCCCACCAAAAAGCCAGGGTTATGAGGGGCGGGGCGTGTTGTGGTTCAAAAACGTGGGGGCCGAGGAAAAAACGGCAAGGAGATCAACGCGGCAAAAAGAAAAACCGGCTGGGGTTTCTCATTTTTTGCCACGGGGGGGGGAAACCGGAAATTTTGCCCAACCTGGGCAAAAAAATCCGCGCCCAACGCCGGGACCCTCGCCCAAAAAAGATAAACCGCCATTTCCGGCAAGAAAAAAAAAGCCCACCGGGCCCAAAAAAAATTCCCAAAGTGCACCCACCGGGCCGGCATTTAAAAGGCCAACAAGCCAAAGGCATCCCAAACAGGCCCGAAAAAAAACAGGGGGGCATTCAACAAAAAAAACCCAAAAAAAAAAGGGGGGCCGAAATTGGCGTTCAAAAAAAACATTAAAAAAAAAAAAGCGGGGCCGGACCGGATTTTCCAAAAAAAGCCCGGGGCTTGGTTGTTGATGAATCGCCCAAAAGGGGTTTCATTTCTGGGGGGGGAAAAAAGGCAAAAAAAAAAAAAAAAAAAAAAAAAAAAACCCAGGGGGAATCCTCGGGGGGCAAAAGGGTTGGCCCCAGGGGACCAGGGGGGGCCTTTTCTTTGCGGGGTTTTGGGGGGGGGGGGGGGGACCCCCGGGGCCCCCCCCCAAAAAATTTTCTTTTTTCCTCCTTTGCTTTTTTTTTTGTGTGTTTTTTGGTTTG
>Ga0163217_1036850_pt1 | contig 10542 bp, 11 predicted proteins | sample SynspAceP_FD_185933 | JGI IMG/M metagenome (GOLD analysis project Ga0163217, IMG submission 185933) | Saline lake microbial communities from Ace Lake in Antarctica - Synechococcus sp. Ace-P (PacBio error correction) | ecosystem: Environmental > Aquatic > Non-marine Saline and Alkaline > Saline ... | reverse complement strand
GTAATCATTATTAGTTGCGCCGAATTGGCGGCCATTGATGAAGTGTTCCGTGAAGTGTGAATCTGGCTGCTGCCAAATTATGGCGTGTGCTGTGGAGAATTCAACCGGAAGGTGTTGTTAATTCATACCTTGGACCAAGCTTCGCGATTCGCGCTTTAAAAAATATGCGGTGAAGTCGAAGACCGTATTGCATCATCATTCTTTTAGTTAGCCCAATATTAGTTCTGAAGATGTGTCACCACACATTTATTCTCATCAACAGTCTTTGCGCAATGTCGTGCTTGGGCTTAGCACCGTTATTTGCCCCACGCAGAGCGTGTCGCCGTAAGTCTAATGCCGAAGCGGCACGCCTTGCCGGCCGGGCGGGTAGAAGTGGTCGTGAATTGCTGCAATCGCTGGTGAGGTAGCTTGTGAGTTGTATTGGTTTACAAAGGTGTCAGCGGATATGAAGACCGTCCAGATAATACCACGGCGCTGTTTTGATTGTTGGGGGGTGGGGACAATCAAGACGTTCCTCCGAGTGGCAAAGGACAAAAACATCGCTGCTTATTAGTGCCTAAAAAATGAACCCGGTGCGTTTAATCGATTACTTGAGGCTTTGAGCGTTCATGGTGTGGATATGACACGGTTAGAAGGACTCGTCCATCATAATGAGTCGTTGGGGTTATATAATTTTACATTGTTTTGTCGGACATCATTTAAGATGGAAAAATGTTGTACCGGATTGATGAGCTTTCGCGAAGAGAGGCATCGGAAGTTGAAGGTGTTGGGTTCTTATCCTGTGGCTGTGCTTTAGTAAAATCTATAAAGAGTGTGTGCTTTGACTGGTGAAAGTGATGTTCAGGCGTTTGTTAATGTAGCGCCGCAAGAAAAAAAAGAATTTGGCAATTGTCATGATTATCGGTCTTGGCATGATAGGCGGCGTCTTTTTGCTAAAGCGCTAAAAGGAGCGAGTTTGGCAACACTGTATGCGTGTTGACCGTCGAGAAGGGGAGTTGACATTAGGTGTTCTACTGCGTCATCGATTTCAATCCTGCCGAAGTTGTCTGCAGAGTTTGTGTTCAAAATGGATATCATTATTCTTGCTACACCATGAGAGCGATGGGAGTCTGTTTTATCTGAAATTTAAGCCTTTGTTATCAAAAAATATTCTGGTTTACAGATTTAGGGATTCGACGAAAGGAAGTGTGTTTGATGCGGTTCGCCGAGTCTATTCTTGCGAGTGCCTCCTAATTTCATCCCTGTCATCCCTATTGCTGCGCAGAGAAAAGTGGCGTATGCATCAAATTCTTTGTTGTCGAAAAAAACATATGGCATTGTAACGCCTCTTCCTGACAGTAATCCTGTTTTGTTAGATCGCCTTCATTCGTCTTTGGCGTGCCAGTAGCGGCGCGGAAACGTTGTTCAGTATGGAGTGTCGAAGCATCACGATCATGTGTTGGGCTTCATCCTAGCCCATTTGCCGCATTTACTTGCTATACTTTGGTTGATGCACTTGCTAATGGTGAGCGTATCAGGAATGTATTCAAATTTGCGGCGGTGGCTTTCGTGATTTTACGAGGATCGCGATCGGAGTGATCCCGTTATGGGCGAGAGTTTTTATGCTCATAAAGACGGCCACGTTGGCTACGTTGATCATTTCACGATCGCCTGCAGATATGCGTACCGCTTATTAGCGCAAGGTGATGGTGCAAAGTATGTTCTGGTGTTTTTACTCGGGCAAGTCTGCGCGAGATCATTTTCTTCGTTTGTTGGAGGCAGCGTACAATTGGCCTCAGTAAGGAAGTTTTCAGGTGTCTATTTCTGTTTTTGCCTGCCTCTTGCTATTAAAGGGAAGTTCTTTGTTGGTTGACAAATCTTTGTCACCATAAAGGCCATTACTATAGCTGCATCTGTCGGCAGGTAGAGTGAAATAAAGAATATTGATCTGACTGGGCGATGTTGCGGTATCACCATGCAGGCTTTTCGTGATAGGGGGCGTGGTTAGCGAAGAAATTACGGCAGATCATTTGCGAGTTATGTGTTGGTCTTCGTGGTCTGAAGCCCCGATTGCCCCAATTAATGTCCATAATCAAGAGATTAGCTTGTATTTGTTACTTCCATTTTGTGGCAGGTCGTTTTCGGCATCTGTTGGGCAGAAGGTAAATTACTCAATCGATTCGATGGGCGGATTTATTTCGCTGGCTGCGTTAAAATGGGTGGGCAAGTTGTGTCTGAAAAGTAGCGATTGCTACCTTGTGGATCTTGTCTCCAGGGCGTGCCGTTGAATGTTCTGTTGATTTACTAGTGGTTCTAAGCGGCTTAGGATGGCGGCTTTTTTGGCAGCGTTGTATTCGCCTGTTGAAGTTGTGTCACACCAATTTTTGTCAGGTGTATGTCATTTGATGAGGTTTTGCTGAGGCATTTGGCGTAACTATTATTGGAATCACGGTTGTCGGCTTTAAAGTAGTTGGCGGCGCCTGCTGGTTGGTACGGACATCGTATTGTCGCGTGATGAATATGAGGTGGCTTGGTTTGGTTGTGTTAGCAAGCTTGTTAACCAGGTTCTGAGCTATCAATTAAAAAACGCGGGGCTAGACTTCTGCCATGTTTGCATTTTTGTCCATTCTTTCAGTCGAATTGGTGCTGATATTTCAATGCCTCCGCAAAATGAGTTTGGTGCTTTACGAAGGTGTACCTTCAGACTGGTTTTTCGGAGTTAAAAGCGATTCTCTTGACATCTCAGCAGAGTTATCAATTTAGAGATGAGTGGCCTTTGTTGTTGTGTTGGTGGCGGCTTACTCAGTAGGTGAAAGTCGTCTGCAGGGTGTTGGCCTCTTTAGCCATATCATGGATGAAGATAGGAGTGTTGGCTTTAGTAGATTGCAATAAGGCAAATGAAATAGTCTGTCATTATGTCAACGGCGGAATTAGGATTGAGGGTGGTCTACCGCAAGTGGAGAGCTTGATTGTGCTTTGGCGATGATAGGTTAGCGCTTGCCATGCTTGCATTAGGTTGCGCGCAGTCAGTCAGTGACTTAAAATCAATGACTGCCAAAAATTTAGAAGAATTGAAGAGGTTAGAGAGGTCGCTATGCAATTAGGTTTTCATTGTTTTAGTGGCGCAATAGTTTTTTAAGAGGAAATAGTTATGATCAAACCAAGGCCCGTTATTACGATTGATGCGTCCAAGTGGTGCCGGTAAGGTTACTGTAAGTCAATTGATCGCAGAAAAAAGCTGGGGGTGAACAATGACTGGATAGTTGGCTGCTTATATCGAACTGCTTGGCTCTTGCCTGTTTCACATCATTGGAATGTACGGCGGACGATGTAGAGACTCTCAAAGTATTTGCGGAGCATCTGGATATACAATTTGAACCTTCGGAAGAAGGTAAAAATGAAACTTATTCTAGAGGGCGAGACGGGACTTCAGGCTATTCGACAGAAGATGTTGGGAAACTTGCGCGTCTAAATTGCGGGCTTATCCCTGAAGTCCGCGAAGGTTTGTTACTGCCGTTCAGCGAGCTTTTTCACAGGCCGCCTGGTTTGGTGGCTGAAACGGGCGAAAGATATTGGGGACGGTGGTTTTTCCTTCTGCTCAAATAAAAATATTTTAAAACAGCGTCTGCTGAAGAGGCGAGCGCAAAGGCGTTTGCAAGCCAATTGCAGCAAAAAAAGGTGAAGCTTGTTAATCTTAAAGGAACTTGTTAAGTTTCGAATTAAAGAGCGAGATGAGCGAGATGCGGAATAGGAATGTCCCCATTGCTCCTCTGTTGCTGCAGGCGGGCGCTTTAGTCATCGATAGTACAGATTGTGACCATAGAGCAGGAGTTCGAGATGATTTTTGCTGAAACAGCGAAGGCAGGGTCTGTATAAATCTGTGCTTTTCTCGCCGGTCTAAAATGCTGCTAGAATAGATCAAAATGTTATTCAACGTCGACAACGGGCCAGCCAGGCTTTTGGTCGCCATTCATCCAAAAAACTGACCCACGTTTGCTGGCAATGTGGGATAAGGTTTAGCCTAGCTAAAACCGATCATATAGGGAAATTAACAATGACTCAAAGCTTCGCCAGAACTGTTGAAGAAAGCCATGTTAACCCGTCGATCGAAATGGCGCAGGCTCAATTTGTTACTGGTATTGTTGTTGATATGACCAGCGAATGGGGTAACTGTTCATGCAGGTCTTAAATCTGAAGGCGTTAATTCCTGTTCTCAGTTTCTAACGGAAAGTTGGTGAGTCAGCTTAAAACATCGTGACGAAGTTAAAAGTTGCAACTTGAAAGCTTGTTGAAGAATGGTTTCGGTGAAGACTAAATTTGGTCTCGTGAAAAAAGCGAAAAACGATGCAGAGACCTTGGTCTTGTGCTGGTTGAAAAAGGCTTACGGAAGAAAACGCCCATTAGTTCACGGTGTTATTAACGGTAAAAGTCAAAGGTGGCATTCACAGTTGAACGCTAAATCCGTGCCTTCTTACCTGGTTCTTTGGTAGATGTTCGCCCAATCCGCGGACAAATGTCTGCATCTGGAAGGTGGTTGCATCTAGAGTTCAAACTTATTAAGCTGGGGATTCAAAAACGCAACAACGATGTTGTATCTCGTCGTGCGTATGGAAGCGGACTAAACAGCCGCTGAACGCGAAAACATTACTTGCCTTCTCTTGAAGGAAGGCCAAAGAGTTAAAGGTATCGTTAAGCAAACCTTACAGACTTACGGTGCTTTTCGTTGATGCTTGGCTGGCGTTGATGGTCTTTCTACATATCACTGATATGGCTTGGAAGCGCATTAAAAACACCAAGTGAAATCATGCGTTGGCGATGAGGATCGACGTGTAAAGTTCTTAAAGTTCGACCGCGAGCGTAACCGCGTGTCTCTAGGTCGTTTAAGCAGTTGGCGAAGATCCATGGGTAGCTATTCAAAGCTCGTACCCAGAGAATACGAAAGTAAACGGCTAAAAGTTACTAACTTGACTGACTACGCGATTGCTTCGCTTGAACTTGAAGAAGGCGTTGAAGGTCTAGTACCACGTTTCTGAAATGGATTGGACTAACAAAAAAACATTCACCCATCTAAAGTTGGTTCAGATAGGTGATGAAGTTGAAAGTTATGGTTTGACATTGAATGAAGAACGTCGTCGTATTCTCTTGGGTAATCAAGCAGTGCACCATGAACCCATGGGAAGAGTTTGCTACTTCTTTCAATAAAGGCACAAAATCTCTGGCGCAACAAGTCTTATCACTGACTTTGGTGTGTTCATTGGTCTGACGGCGGGCATGTTGATGGCTTGTCATCTTATCGTGACCGATCTTGGGGACGAAAACTGGTGAAGATGCAGTTTCGTCAATACAAGAAAGGGCGATATGCTAGGAAACAGTAGTATTGTCTATCGATGCTGAGCGCGAGCGTAGTTCTTTGGGGTGTTTAAACAACTTGAAGAAAGATCCGTTCCTTGCGTTCGTAGCAGAAATGACAAAGGCACTCTATCGTTAACGGTACTGTCTCTGAAGTTGATGCGAAAGGTGCTGTCGTTGTCTTGCTGAAGGCGTTGAAGCTTACTTTTGGAAAGTATCGAAATTAGCCGTTGAGCGTGTTGAAGAGCCAACAACTGCATTGAAAGAAGGCGATTAAAGTAGAAGCAGCGATCATTTAATGTTGATCGTGTTAAAGCCTCGTACTATTACTCTTTCTATTCAAGCAAAAAAATGCAACTGAAGAAAAAGCAGCGATGGAAGTCTCCACACTGAGAGCAACAAGTTGAGGCTAATGGCCCTACAACTATTTGGTTGATTTGATCAAAGCGCAAACTAGAAAAACCAAACTAAGTTTTGATTTTTAGATGTTATTTTAAAAAGCGGGCCTAGGCCCGCTTTTTTTTATTAAATTCTTTGATTTATGACAAGAAAAACTATACACATAACATGTGGATAACCATGGGTATTAGACCCGGTGTATGTTTTTTTTAGCGTAAAGATTCTAAGAAAAAGGGGTTTTTTTTTTCCTTAAGGTTTGTTTTTTTTTTTCTGTTTCATCCCAGCTTTCTTTTTCTAGTTTTCTTTTAGTGGCTTCGCTTTTTTGAGCATTATCAAGATTTTTTTGGAATTTGGCGTAATGGAAGCTTTTATCAGGCGTTCGTCCCGTATTCTTGAGCGATAAAGTGATGCTCTCTGTGCTCGGCCGTTTCTTTTCCCCCCCTTCCTTTGATTCCATTGCCTCTATTTTTTTTTGTAGGGTTTAAGAGCTGTTTTTTATTCATATTTGTCCCTACATTCGTATTCTTATCGGAAGGAATTTTCCAAAAATGATCACTTCTTGCACACCACTTTTATACGACGTTCCCCAAAGCATGATTCCATGCTCTCTATCCACTCTGATTAGATAAATAGCGGGTCTTGGGTCTTGCTCGATTATTTGTTTTATAAAGAGGTTATTTCTCTGTTGTGCAACCTTTGATAATGGCCGCATTGAGTTTGGCTGTTCTGAAAACTTGATACTGTTTAGGTGTGTCTGTTTTGGGGCGAACCGCCACGGGCGTTCTGTAATGCTATTCTGCGTAGGTAAAAGGGTTTTATGTCTAGAAACAGGAGGTCCCATCAGTAAATTCTGCCACCGTATAGATCAATTGAAAATTCTTTTGCCTTCTTGGTAAATGCGCCCTATTTTTACAACAGGAGAGCCCTATTGGGTTGGCCTGTGGTGTTGCTTCGTGTTGCAAAAAACACCTAGCTTTTCTTTTCCTCCGAGGACGCGGAGGCCGTGGTGATTTTGCTTCCAGTTTTCCTTAAGCAGGCATGGAAAAAAACTGAATCCAAATGTGTGAAAAGTCATCGAGTCCTTCTAGTGTGCTCATCGATCTTATTAAGGAGCGGAGGAGTTCTAATCAGCGGTTAGCTCCGTCTGATTAGTCCCGGCTGTGTTTTGGAATGCCGAATTTTTTCTTTGTAGCAAGAATGTATTATGCCGATTGTTGATAAAGGAAAATGCAGTTGATGGCAAAACACAGGATGTCCTTTTCGTGGAAAAACGGCACCTAAATGAATAAAAATTATTGTGATAGTATACTTCTTGTCAAAGTCGGATCACGATCTATTTTGTGGTCATGTTTGTTCTTCTTACTTGTTAGAGATTAAAAAATCTTTAGGAGTTTTATATGAATCAAAATTGGTCAGCAGGCGCGGGGCGGCTTTCTGCGTCTACTTGCTTAAAGCGTCCACCCCAGCAAAAAAACATTGGCGTTGGTTTGCTATGGCAAAGGCTTTGGAAATGCAAACACCTCGATTGATGAAGAGGGAATCAAAAAAGACATGGATAACGGTCGAGAAAAAGGTTCTTATGCAGCCTTTACTGGATCGATGTTTTAGATTGATGCTCGAATTGATGACATTGATCGAAGGGTGAGCAGGTGGCCTCTTTACCGGATCCTATCGGAGAAAATATTCCGGTATGGGTCTTCTTACCGTCTCGCATTTTCAGCGTGGGCAAATTGCGTGTTTCCTCTGGTATGTTATGGATTATTTTATGAGTCTCGTCCTAACGCCCGTTACTTATTGATGCGGCGAGCTTATGTTTAAAGTCTCGGTTAATGCAACTATTTACGCCCATGGTGGCTCTTGAAAGGCTTTTTATTCAAAATCAAGCCATTGCTGAGGCCCGGTAACAAAGGGGCGTGGTTTTTGTCGGGTTTGCCGGAGCATGCTGTTCAAGTGCTTAATACGAGCTGACAGAGATTGCGGTAGGCAAATTTGATTACCATGCCCGGAATTTGTTGATGTAGTGTGTACCTCGTTGGTGTTAAAAGGGTTAATTGAGCGGATCAGGTAAAAGATGCTCGCGTGCCAGTGATTAAGCCATTGGATGGGCAAACTGTCATGTTAATATTGACGATGAAGCGGATTTGGAAAAAGCGTTTTGATTCGCGATGAATGCAAAAACACGTCGTTATGGCGTGTGCAATAGCGATGGGATCTCTTGCTAATTCATTCTGCCATTTGCTTGAGGTATATTGTTGCCTAAAGGTGGTTGCAGCCTTCCAAGAAAAAGGGGTTTGCGTTGGCGGGTGTGATCAGCTTCCGTTGCATTAGTGCTCTAATAGGTTTGCAAGCGACCAGTAGAAGATTGGTACACAGAAATTTAGCGCCGAAACTTTCGATTAAAAATTGTTGTCGATATGAAGAGGCTATTGCTCATATTAACCAGTATGGTCACAATCATACCGATGCCATTGTGTCGCAGAACTACTCAAAACTCGCGCCTTTATGGACTGAGTCGACTCATCATCTGTCATGGTGAATGCTTCAACGTCATTTGCAAGGATGTTTCGAATACGCTTTGGTGCTGAAATCGGCATTTCGACAGATAAAATTTTCATGCCCTGGCCCCGTTGGTTGTTGGGTTTTTAAACGAGTCAAAAAGTTACATAGTGCTTGGTGAACCGCCATACTCGTGGACCATTAAAAATAGATTAAGGAGTGCTGGAAAAATATAGGATAGTATTGCTATCATGAGATGGGGCATATGTACCTATCAATAAGGGTCACCATAGCGAACATGCGGGTAGAAGTTACTGGATCGCTAATACAAGATATTCTGAGTTGAGGTTGATTCCTTGCTTCAACCTGTCACATAAAGGTTGGCCGAGTGTTTCCGCTCAGCAACGCTTAGAAATTTGGCGAATGGCGATATCGGGTGAATTCTCGGTTACGAGTAGACTCTCGTGAATGGATCGAGAAGGCCTAGCTATAGTGTGGATACTTTGCGAGGTATTCGCTCAGAGATTGGTCCCAATGAATCACTTTTATGGCTGTAGGGATGGGACAGCTTCTTGTCTTCTCCGGACATGCGAATTGGCAGGGGGGAATTGAATTCAGTAATTCGCATTCTTCTATGTGGTATCGCGACCTGGTTGGAGGGCCTGATTTAATTTCTGAATTAAGTGCTTTTTGCGAAAACTATCGTCCGCATTCGTCGCATGATTACAATGGCGCCCCAGGGCGTGTCTGGTTCGAAACGCTTGACTCCTTGGGGATATCTCTAGGCATGATTAGAGCGCTGGCTCGTAAGAACGAATCGATTGCGTATCTATTGCCAGGAGCCAGTCCAAAAATACATAGAACAACATTCAATTATATCGATAGGGTAACGTAATTATATGAGTCACTTAACCTCACAAGCAGATCAAATTTTGGCTTTTGCTGTTGAAAGCATTGGAAGATGTGGAAGGTGATAGATCACAGTGTTTGAATGTTGGGTAGTATACGACATGATGGAACTTCCTATGGTGATTCTGTAACCGCGGTACATCAAAGCGTCATGTTAACGCTTTGGCCAGAATGTATTTGGCATTTAAAAAACTCAAGGGCTCAGCCAGTAGGTTGAAGTCGTTTGGCTGGGGAAGTGATGGGGTTTTTTTTTGGTGGTTTTTTTTTTGGAATTTTTTTTTTTTTTAAAAAAAACCCCCCCCCCCCCCCCCAAACGGATGTGGGTGGGGGGGGGGTTCATGTAAATGACGAGAGGGAAGCTCGAGCGTTTTTATTGATCTTGAAAAAATGTGGGATATTAAGCCAGAAACAGATGTAAGGCTCTTTTAAATGCGGTTCGTTGGATTGCTGTTGGTAATTAAAATGCCAAAGTGGGTGCTGAAGGTATGATGAGTTACTCTAAAACGTCTCCCAAAAGACTTTGCATTAGAGCTTGTTTGAAAATTTCCAATGTCGACCGCGCGGAAAAAAATACCGATATTTACCAAAAGCGATTTCTGGTAAAGAAGGGGGATGCTATGCTTGCAGGCCATTCCTTTCGGGAGATAAGGCATAGCAATGAAGTTCTTGGTAAAGGAAATGGTCCACAGAGCAATTTGTTCAAAGATTCAGGGACCCGGAACAGATGGCGGAATGGATGGTTACAAAACGTGAGCTTAACTTGTGGGTGGCCAGATGGTCTTGATCCTAGATTGCTACAGCTCGGGCAGATTCAAGTTTTGGTCATTGTCACGTCTGACGGTTACCGCACCCAATGGTGAGAGTTAATTACGGAGCAAATTTATCGGTGGCTTTGGACGCTTAATGAATAATCACCCAATTAATCATAGAATAAAGGGGGTTGGTGAGTCTTCGACATCAAACTTCCGTAATTATCGCCCCAAGAAGCAGAAAAAGGCTTAACCCAAGCGGTCGGGTGATTAAGCTTTCTGCTGTTTTTGTCTTATTTGTTAGCTGTCGTTGCTAATAAGGGCTCGAGTTATTTATACTTCAAGTGAGATTGAAGCAGGCATCAAACTGTATTAAAACTAAAGCTGATGATTTTTAAACCGAGTTATGTGGTTACAAAGAAAAAGCCCGCCCCCAAAGAGGTTTGATATTATGACCGTTAAATGGGTTGTAATTAGCGGGTTAATCGGGAACCCAAATACACAGTTTGGGGACCGGTAGATTTACTGGAAAAAAGCGAAAGTTTTCATTTTTTTAAAATTTTTTTTTCCCCAAGGGGACTTAAAAAAAAAACCAAAAAAATTTTGCGCCCCCCCCCCAAATCCTTCCTTTTTCCTTTTTTTTTTTTCCCTTTTGAAAATA
>Ga0163217_1106303_pt1 | contig 10543 bp, 11 predicted proteins | sample SynspAceP_FD_185933 | JGI IMG/M metagenome (GOLD analysis project Ga0163217, IMG submission 185933) | Saline lake microbial communities from Ace Lake in Antarctica - Synechococcus sp. Ace-P (PacBio error correction) | ecosystem: Environmental > Aquatic > Non-marine Saline and Alkaline > Saline ... | reverse complement strand
CGAGGACTATGGCGAAGGCTCCTCGATCATGCAGGAGCGCAGTTCATGCGTTCGCGATGAAGTCACAGATGGGCTGGCTTGATCCCCCGCCCAACCTGCCCTCCATTGTTCAGTCGGCCTTTGTGCACCCAGGGCTTTGAATGTGTCGGAAGCCACAAACACCCCGGTGATGCGGATGGTCGGATCCGCTCCTGCCATCGTCACCGGGCAGTTTTTGAAGCAAGGACAACAAGCGGCCCGCCATTTTCGGTCAAGGGACGCGCTGGGCCAATCCGCGCAGGATTACGCCCGCGTTCGTGCTGCCGCCGAATGTCCTATCTGCAGGAACACGACAAGATCAACAATCGCTTGGCCGGCTGCGCAAAAATTACAATGCGTCGAGCACAAGCTCAACGAGTTCTTCGGCCAACGAAGCACCGGTCGGCATCGTCCTGCAGGGTGGTATTGTACAATGGCGTGATCGCGCCCTGCAACGCCTCGAGTTCTGGGGGACCGACCATTCAACGGCGAGGACGGAAATCCGTTTATGTGCTCAACGTACCTACCCGCGGTCAATGATGAGTTTTTCGGTTTCTGCCCGAAGCAAATCGGCGGTTCTGATTGTCGAGGAAGGCAGCCTGAGTTTATCGAGCAAAGCGCTCGGTGCCGCACTTTACAAGTGCGGCCGTACCGATCAAACTGCAACGCAAGGATTATGCTGCCGATGGCTTGTGAATACCACCGGCCAGGTCATGGCTTGACGGCACCCTGAGGCATTCTTGAAGAAGAGCCCCCGAACTGCTGCCGCGGTCTGCGCCGCGCCCAACTCTGACCCCAGAAGCCCGCACTTCCGATCTGTCCAGACGTGCCGATTGCGGCCCCGCCCGGGATTTTGCACCGGCTGCCGAACGACGATCTTCGCCGCGATCAAAACTGACCGAGATGGAACGCGGCAAACACCAGATACGCCGCGACATCGGCTGCCATCTATTTGCCACCCTGCCGCCGTTTGAAATCGGCGGCGGTCCACCATGGCTACGCCTCGCGCCCGGCATCCAACGCAGCTTTCGATGGTGGCGGTGACAAGCGGTCAATTTCCCATTCTCAGGCGATGGCGGATTCTGGCACAACGGCTGTCCACCATCCATCGCAATGGGTCTACAAACAAATCCGACGCGCGTCATACGTCATTGGTCGGACAACTTCTATTCGGCTGGCAACGGCGGTCAGGACATCCTGTCGTCGCGTTTGCGACAAAACCCCACCAAAACCACCGGCCAAACCGATTGCGATTGCGCTCAAGGGCATCGGCGTTCAAATGGTCCGCCAGATCGACCGAACCTTATGACGTGCCCAAAATGCGCGAGATCCTCAATGAGCGCTGACCCACCGGAACCATTGTCGGCCCCAAGGTTATCGTCGCCCTTCTCGGAATGGCATGCTCAACAACAGCGCCGCGAAAAGCCCTTGGATGAACAAGGCAACAAAGAAGGAAGGACGGGTTGAAAAAAACCACGCTTCGGCATCGATGAGACATTTGCACGGTGATCATGCCTGCATCCGTTTGGTCGGGCTTCCATCGCTCTCGCTGAAGAAACTCGATACCCGCGCGCCGACGATCTGTCGCCAGCAATCGACAGAGCTGCGTCGGTTGTTTGGCAAATTGTGGCGAAGTCGGCCAGCGCTTGCTTCTGCCCCTCTTCTCCGCGCGATGTCGTTCACAATCCAGGCTTGGTTCGAACGCACACTCCGGCTCCTTCACAGCCGCCGTTCACCTGGCTGCAAAATCGCCGCTCCCGCGGCCGCATCGAATTTCGTCCGACCTGACACCATGGCAAGGCAAAACCAAATTCCGCATTGAAATCAGGGCGCATTGATCGGCGCTTGATCAATCATTCAAGCTGGCCGTCATGGCGTCGGCGGCCAGGGCGGCGGCGTGTGACCAACTGGATGAGGATTGCGCCCACGGCAGACGGCTTATGTCGTCCAGGGCCACATCTGTAGGGGCGTTGTTGCCCAGCGACGGGAGCGACCATTCTATTACATGGAAATGGCGCCCGCGGGTGAGCGCACCCGGTTTTCGCTGATGCCGGCAGCCGTGATGTCGACATTCTGTTGCAGCTGAAAATGATGGAGAAGCCTGGGGCGGCCACATGCGTGGCTTGTCACCCCGGACCGCACCACCCGATGGCCTCTCGCCACCGCGCACTTGGCCGTCTCCGAAAGACTTGTACCCGGCGACGTGCATTTGCCGAATTCCCAGAAGTTCATTGCAGCGGCTGAAATCGCCGGCCCAGCCGGTTCATCGCTTTCGATATGGAGAAAATATGGCCATTGATGCAGGCTCGATGAATTTCGGGCAAGCCTGTTCCGGCCGCCAACTCGCTGGCTCGGTGCGCTGCCATTTGAGCTGGACGGTTTTCGAAGCCGGCCATCCAAAGGCCTCCGTCTTGGTGTCGAACGCAAGCCTGCGTGCCTTTTTGCGCCGGTTTTGAAGCCGCAGCCAAAGGATGGTGGAAAACGCCGCAATCCGGACGGAAGACGGACAACCTTTTTTTTTTTGGGGCGGTCGACAGCAGCCCCACCGGGCGAAGACCCCTTGTCGAAATGGCATACACTGAACCCGGGCGACGGCCCTACCCGTTCTTCAGTGCCGTGACATGGCATTTGACCGACTACGCGCAGTCGTGGATTACCAGGGACCTCCGCTTACGGCAGCGAGTATCTCGACGGCTGGGACGAATTCTCGGGTGGAAGATGATGCCACCAAGAGCCAATTGAGCTCACCCTGAAGCCGCCAAATATATCGCCAAGGCAATGACCTTATGCATGACGTGTTTCGGGTGGCAGACCTGAGACCCGCGGCAGCCGCTTTGCCCGGCGTTGCGCAACCGGAAGAGCCCCTGGCCAAGGTGCCGCGCAGAGAAAGCTCACAATTCTGCATTTCCCCGTGCGAAGAGGTCGTCGCGCATGATGCCCTCCACGGCTGGCCGAAGCTTTCGGCGAGCCAGGGCGCCGATGCGGCTGATCGATTAAAATGGTCAAACAAGGGACGCAGGCTGCGCGCACCCGACCGGCTGTTGCCGTTTGCCCAGCTCTATGTGCTCGGCGGGCTCCGCAAATACCGGCGCGGACCCTGCCGCCACGCGATCGAGAAGCCAGGCATCTGGCGACACCTGGCTTGATCTGGCGTTGAGTTATCGCAAAGGAGTTGATTTACGCGCTCGGGCGTCGGGAAACCCTGGCGCAACCGGCGTCTGATGCAAGGGTTTACTCTTGAACACCCCACGCGCGCGGCCTGGGTTCCAGTTCGACCGTGGCATGGACGGCGTGCCCTGCTTGCCGGTCGTAACCCGATGCGGCGCAACTGTGCCGCTTGCTGCCTGAGGCCGGCATTGGCCGATAAAAGGTGCGAAACAGCTGAGGGCGCCCTCAAGACGGTTCAAGGCCTTTTCAGGACAAGGCGTACGCGCTAAACAAGCTGATTCCGATTGATGGAAATCGACAGCCAACGCATTGTTTGCTGTTATTTTTTCAGGGCCTGCTTTGTTAGATTGGAAGGAACTCAATCAGCGGCGAGCTTGCCAAGATATGGAGACATCCGACGTTAATTTTCCGCAATTGGTTTGTCGAGGGAAGCCCACACTTGGGCACGCACCGCCGTTTCAACATAAGACAGCAAAGCGAGGACGACCTCCCCCACCAGGAACGAGCAGTCGGGACGCCCGGGGCAATTCAGTGGGGACCTCCATTGCGAGACACCAAGACCAGAAGCCGTTCACGCGCTTGAGTTTTGAAATCGTCGCGCTTTTCTGGTCATAACCGCTTGCGCCTGGGGCGTTTGGGCAACCTATCGACGACATTGGTATCGTCGCTGTGGGTCAGCGCCCGATCGCCACCGGCTGGAATTATCTCTACAAATCTGGCTGTTCGACCCATGCCCTGCTTATCGAATTGCCGGGGCATTTGTGGAACAAATCGATTGCCGTCCGCATTCTCCCACGCACTTTCTTTCGAAGCCGACTGCCTGGTGCTGATACGTTCATGCCTGGTTATCTCGGCGTGGAGCCTGCGTGGAGCATTCCTGATGGGACGTGTATCGTTCGCGTTTTTTACCTTGCTCTACGCCTTCGCCTCAATTGGGCCTATGATCTGATCTTTTCCAGTACCCACGACACATCAACCGGAAAACACCACCCACCGTGGCAAAAAAACGGTAGGATCCAGTCTCGAAAAACAAAACGGGCCCGCGGATTGCTCCGCGGCCGAAAGCTTTTCAGTCAAATACTGGGATCAGGGAGAACCACCAGCGTTCGGCGAGCTGCCACCGGTCAGCCTGCCATGGCTGCAACATTTTCATCATGGCGCCAGCTTTCTTGGAAGACCATGAATGAAGTTGGCCCACATTTGCCGACGATGCGCCACCGTATCCTGCAGGATCTTCTGCGCTTCGCCAATACGGTCCTTGCCTTGGTTTCCGTCGGTTTCCGAATACGCGCCATGACAACAAGCTCGTTGACTTGTTCGCTGGCTTCGCCGTCTTCCAGGCTGTATCGTTCCACTCGGTGTCAGCCGTATAGGCAGAAGCGTACATCCAGGTCCTGAGGTCGGCGGCCGCTCCAGTAGCAGCGCTCCACGGCTTTTGTCCACACGTATGGACCAGTTAACCATACGCTGGCTGCGCGCACCAGTTCGATCTCGATACCGGCTTCCTTGGCAGATGCCCGCGATCAGCTGAGGCCGCATCGACGGCGCCCGGGGAAGGCAGCGTCGGAGACAGACAATTGTCGCCGCCCGGATGGCCGGACTTCTTGTAATGGAACGCAGCCTTTCGGAGTCGAATTCATGGCCACCGGCAAAAGTTCTGGTGTTGAAGAAACGCATGAGGCGTTTGACCGGCACGTCATTGCCAGCCTTACCATGCCGAGCAGGATCTGTCGACCAGCTCTGGCGCTGGGATGGCGTATTTCAGTGCCATTACGCAGATCGTAAATTGTCGAAACGAGCCCGCATTGGCCCGCCATCGGGGGAATGATTATAATGCTGCGTGCCGCGTTCTGTCTGAAGAATATCAAAGCGTCGGCACCGGGCGAGCAGAGCCACCGTCTTCGGGTCGACATTTGTCGATAAAATCAACATCTCCGTTCATGATGCGTTCTGCCGCGCAGTGTATCGGCGAGTGTGATGAACTCCACTTCATCGAAATGCGCGTGACCTTCCTGGAAGAAGTTTCGGGTTGCGCTTCATTCTTGGTGCGCACGGCCTGCTTTCATAGCTTCAATGATTATAGCCGCCGGGTACCGATTGGGCTGTTGGCGTCTTCGATCTGTCCATCAACCGAAGGCATGATCATGATGTGGTAATGGAAGCGATGTACGGGAAAAGTCGGCAATGCCGCCTTTTCAGTTCGAAGATCACCCGGTTGTTCACCGGCCCCATCCTTCTTGATCTCCTTGACCGCGTGTCAGCAGGCCCCTTTGGACGGCCGACTTGGGAATTTTCATCGCGGTGGTTAGTTGAACGTCGGCGCATCACATCGTCGGCCGGTCATGGTCTTGCCGTCGTGGAATTCCAACACCCTTACGCAGGTTGAAAACCCAGGTCTTGGCGCCCGTTCGAAGCTTCGAAGCTTTCTGCAAGCTGCGGGAATTAAGCTTGCCGTCACTTTGCCCCACTTCGGGTGATGGTGGTTTACCGCGGGCATAGTTGATAGACGGCGACATTGCCGTTTTCCGGACGTGCCGGGGTCAAGCGCATCCCGTGGGTCGAACCGTAGGACGAAACCAAAGCGCAGTTTGCCGCCCCATTTGGGCGTTGCAGCGAGGAACATCGGTTGCCATCGTCAGCGCTGATGGCACAGCCAAGCCAGCTGCAAACGGGCAGCCTTGATGAACTGCCGGCGACCCGATTTCTGGCCTTCGCTGAGCCAGCGTGGCCTGCTTCTTAAGATATTCGTTCTTTCATGGTATTCTCCGTTAGTTCCCGAAAATTTTATTTTGTCGGCATGCCCAAAAACACAACACGTAAATCCTCGCCATTCCTGTCTGCGGCGAAGATGTCAACTTGCCGGACCGGCGCAATGGTACTGTCAGGTTTTTAAACCCAAGACCGGAAAAATGTAAGGCAAAAGCGTACTAAGTTATCGTTATCGCCAGATGTCAGCAGTGGATTTCATCCCGCAACTTGGCCAGAGTTGAGCCAAACAAACCCCACCTTTTCTGTCATATATAATTTTATTATCCGCTAGCCCGTTTACAAAAACGCCATTGGACTGGTCAAACAATGCAAAACAATACCGGGCGCTGATTGCCAATTGCGCCAGCAGAGCCCGGAAAATTGGCCCTAAGACCATCAATCAAAACTAAGGGAATGCGCACTTGAATGCAGTGCCTGATCGACCATATTGAAACGGCTCGGGGATGGGCTTTGCCACGCTTTTTGTCGTCTCAGCCATTATCTCAGTTCCATCTCATGCGCCGGCGATTTCAGCGAAGCTGTTCTTGGCCAAGCCGCGACCAAAGAAACGGTTGCGCCTTCCGCAAGGAGCTGGGGCCTCGATAACCTGCGCCGGTCCGCTATTTCGAATGGTGGGCGGACGTCCTTCAGGGGCGGAACCTCGGAACTTCGTTTTCAGGCCGCAATGCATCAAGCCAGGACCGTTCGGCGTAAGAGTTGTTGCCTTGTCATTGCCGCGGCTTCTGAACACGCTGTTTTCTGGCCGGTGTGACAGGCCCTTGATCGCCGTGCCGCTGGCGTTGTTTTCTCGGGCTGACTGCGGCACTTTTACCGAAACACCGCTTACGACCGGATCGTCAATGCTTGTGCAACGCTGACAACAAATCTCGACGCCGGAATTCTTCGGTCGCCTATATCCTTATCCTGTTCTTCGCTCGCTGTGGCCCGTGTTTTCCATCGCTCGCAAACATTGACGCGTCCACTGCCCTTGGCGAAAGGCTCTATCGCTCTCCCCTCCCGGCGCTCCACCCTGACTTGGTTGATTGTCGCGCACATGATGCGCATGACCCGCGCCTCCATCATTCAAGTCTTCTGGCCGCCCCTAATATCGAGTGGCACGGCTCAAGGGCGCATCGCGCTCGCAGATCATTCTCAAGCATGCCCTGCCCAATGCCTGGGCGCCGATCGCCACCGTCATCCGCCTTCAACTGGCCTATCTGGCTTGTCGGGGTGGTCGTCGTCGACGGTGGGTGTTTCGTCTATCCCGGCATCGGCCAGTTTGATGGTGACGCCGTGACAGCCGCGACATCCCCGCTTGTCCCAGGCTTGCGCGGCTGATTTTCCAGGCACCTACATCCTGCTTAACCTGGACCGGCCGACATCATCGGCATCGTGCCACCAACCGCGATTGTTTGCACCCCAGATTGAGCGAGCAACCCGAAGCCCTACACAGCGTCCGCAGAAGTTGCGCCGTCCGCCAAACGCCGGACGGCCTGGATGCCGGTTTGGGCTAGCTGATGGAAATCGGCCCCACACAAGCCGCCTGGTTCGGCATTGATTCGTCGATGGTCCCTCTATATCCTCGTGGCCATCCTTGCCAGATTGTGATCGCCCCCTTTATGGCGAGGCCGAGAATTCATTCTGTTGCCTTCGCCGCCATGGACGATTGAGTTCTTTTTCGGCCACATTCAGGATCGGCCCGCGAGTGCTCACCCGTCTGATTTATGGCGCCCGCAACACCATGGGGCTTGCCTTGGCCCACGGTTTCTGTCTTTTCTCATCGGGCGGTGGTCTTGGCCTCGTGCCGGCATCAACCGCAGCTGGCTTGACCAGCGCTGAGCCGGATTTGTCGATGTATTGGATGCGGCCATTCCGAGCCTGATCTTCGCCGCTGATCTTCTTGTCGATTTTTCGGATCAACCATCACCAGCCTGATCATATTATCGCGTGCTGGATTCCACCCGTGTGTTTCGCCTCACCCGCGCCGTTGCGGTCAAATGTTCCGCGGGTAATGGACTATGTCGAGGGCGGCGAAGTTGCGCGGCGAAGGCCTCGCTGGATCGCGCGGGAAAGATTCCTGCCCAAATATTGCCGCCCGCTTGGGTGCCGGAATTCGGGTTGAGTCTGTTTCGTCTTTCTGACCATCGCCGGCATGTCGTCCTCGGCGTCGGTATCCAAACCACCAACGCAGGACTGGGGTTCGATGGTGCGTGGCCAACGCCTCGCTGATCCAGTTCGCCGAAATACGACATTGACACGGGCGATCACCACCGCTTCTGCCGGCCTGCGGCGATTTGCGCTGCTGACGGTGGCCGTTCAACATTCATCGTGACTGGTTCCTTCAGAAAAACAAGCGGGCTCCGCGAATGACCGACAATTCCGAAACAGAAGCAATGAGAAATTCTGTGGAGATGCGCGATATCCGCATCGACGGGTATTCCGACGGAGCAATGGCAACCCGATCATCAAGGGCGTTGACCTAACGCTTCGCCGCGGCGAGATCATGGGCCTGATTGGCCGAATCAGGCGCCGCAAATACCACCCTCGGCAAGGCGGCCATGGGCTACACCAGCCGGGCTGCAATATGACCGGGCGGCTCGATCAATGTTGATGGAATCGATCATGGCAAAAGCCAGCGACCGCGAAAAGCGGGCAAACTTTGGGGAACCCGCATCGCCTATGTGGCGCAGTCGCCGCCGCATCTTTCAATCCGGCACACCGGCTGATTGATCAGACCGTTCGAAGCCGCAAACGCGGCGCGGAATTCCGGCCAGACGCAGAATCCCGGGCCGACCGGTGGAAAACACTGTTCAGGGGCCTGGCAGTTGCCCGATCCCGAAACCATCGGCAGGCCGCTACCCGCATCTCAGTCTCGGCGGACAGCTGCAGCCGGTATGACCGGCCATCTGGGCGATGTCGCGCGCCCGGATCTTGGGATCATTTTGTACGAACCTACCACAGCGCTTGACGTTCACAACCCAGAGTCGAGGTTCTGCTTCGATGCGCAACATCGTCGAGGAATTCAACACCCGCTGCGATTTACACACCCATGACCTGGCGGTCGTTGCCCAAGATGCCGATTCATCCAGAGTTCCTGATGCTCGGCGAGAAGTTGAAGAGGCGCCGACACGCCAGATGCTGAACCCAAAAACCGGAAATGCCCTATACCAAATCGCTGGTCTGTCAGGGCGCTGGAGAGCCCGATGGTCAAGGCGAAGACATCGTGCTGTCCGTCAAATCATGGTCGATTGCCGCCTATGCGACATTCAAGGTGTGTTGCATGATGTCTCGATGTTCGTTTCCGCGGCGGGGCGAACTGTCGCGGTGGTCGGCGGAATCCGGGATCAGGAAAATCAACCGGTTCCCCGCGGGTGATCACCGGCCTGTTGCCGCCATCAGCCGGAGAAGTCATTCAACGGCAAACCTCTGCCGGGCCCGCTTTTGAAGGGATCGCAAGAAGGAAACAGCTGCAGCAGATCCAAGATTGATTCTACCAGATGGCTGACACGCGCGATGAATCCGCGCCAGGGGACCGTGCGAGGACACATCGGACGTCCGCTTGAATTCTATCTCGGCCTCAAGGGGGCAAGGAGCGCGAGGGAACGGATCCTCGAGCTTCTCGACATTGATCGAGCTCGACGATTGTTCATGGGGACCGGTTGCCTCGGAAAACTGTTCGGCGGGCAAAAAACAAAGCGGATTCTTGCATCGCTCGCGCGCGGGCTGCCCAAGCCGGACTCATCATCTGCGACGAAGTCACCTCCGCGCTCGATCAGATCGTGCAGGGGAGGCTTCTGCAATTGCTGCTGCGAGCTTGCAAAAAAGAAATTACGACAATCACCTACGATGTTCATTACCCATGACATCGCCCACGGTGAAGGCTATTTCGGACGAGATTTCGTGGTGATGCTCGAGGGCAAGGTTGTCGAAGCAGGGCCTTCAAGAGCGAGAAATCCTGTCACCGCCCTTCCCCGATTACAACCAAAACTGCTTGCTTAATCGGTGCCGGAAAATGGACCCGACTGGGCTCACCAACCGTTGGAACATCGCGCCGGGACTGACCAGAAGCAAACAGAGTCAGTTATCGATCAGTCAAGCAAGTCAGGCAGAATCCGCTACCGAGCCAATCAAGGCACATCCGCCAATGCGGCAAGCGTCTGACCGTGGAAACCTGTGCCAAGACAAGCACCCGATCGCGGGCACCGGCCGCGATGGCCGGCGCGCGCCATTTCCATATCGTGCCGATTGTCGCCAACCATTGGCGATTTTCCCGCGGGACTTTAAAACCCAGGATTGAGAAGGCATAGGCAAATTTGGATCATTGCCCGTTTTTCGGGTTTGGGCCGTTGCCGCTGTCATAAGCCTTGCGGATAAAAAGGGCCCAATATTTGCTTTGCGGGGGGGAAAACAAATCCCACCAAATTTACATCCGACGGTTCCGGGGCGAATTTACTGGGCTTCGGCCGGTTTCACTTGAAAGCAAATTTTTGCAATAGGGGGACCCAAGGCCCGGGGCCCCGGCCCCGCCCAAAGTTGTGGGGCGCCAAATCCCCAAAAAAGGCCATTTCCCAAAAGATTCACCAAATCCCTTTCCCCTCTTTTTTTTTTC
>Ga0163217_1103243_pt1 | contig 10543 bp, 7 predicted proteins | sample SynspAceP_FD_185933 | JGI IMG/M metagenome (GOLD analysis project Ga0163217, IMG submission 185933) | Saline lake microbial communities from Ace Lake in Antarctica - Synechococcus sp. Ace-P (PacBio error correction) | ecosystem: Environmental > Aquatic > Non-marine Saline and Alkaline > Saline ... | reverse complement strand
GAGGAATGGAGCATAGTTTGGTACTCTATGTTTTTTGTATCAAATCCTTAGGGGTTCGACGTTTTATTTAAGTTTCGGTAAATTGGCGCCACTACATCCTTTCATTCATACTTTCAGAGTCTGCAAAAATAATGAGCTTTCAAGTTTTTGGGAATACCGTAGCAAATACGAATAGACCTCCCATCACCGGTAAACCACCAAAAGATTGCTTTCCTCCCCTTGGAGTGCCTGCAGCAGTCCAAAAATATGTCTTCGGTTGTAACTAAAATGCGTAATTGAGGAACCCGTAATCCTTGGCGAAGATTAGAAAGAACATGAAAAACGTTTTGTTTCATTGCGCCGTAGATTGTAATCAACCCCACAATGTTTTGAGCTTGGCATAAGTCGAAACCAAAAGGAAAACTTATTCAAGGACTATTGGGTTTTTCATAGTTATAAGAGGTATTGAAATTACCTGGCTTTTACTAATCAGTTGTAATTAATGACGACCGTCACTTTTTTATTTCTATTATTTGCGCGAATACTTTTTGATACCGCTTACTTGGGGAACACCGGATAATATGATATCGTCTAGAACATCATCAACGACCTCGCTGGCGACTTCGCCCCAAAACTGTTCTTCCAATAAATACCCTAAGTCCATTCACTTAGGTCAAAGGGCCTTCATGTTTACTGGAATGTGTCGATATTATCTATACTTGTATGAGGTCCGTTTGGGCTAAAAAATTACCATCCCCATAGATCAAGTGTTCCCTTGGATGGTCTTTAATCCCAGCTTTTATCCTCCTGACGCAAAAGCGCAACTATGCAATCGAGCTATTTGCCCTTCACTACTTTGATTGCCATCAACTTTCAACTGATGATACATTCTCGTGAGAATTGGGAAAAAGGACAAATTGGAATCGTTCGCGATTCTGAAGCCGATTCTAGAACATCATCCACAAGCCAGTCCGTTGGAAGAATATGCTCTGGGCTCCGACTCAATACTATCCTGGATAGGTGACTAGTAGTCTCCTGCTGACTTACCTCAGACTTCATTTTGAGTGATCTATATATCCTATACTCAACCGGTCTAGTCTCTGCAATCCACTATCACAAACTTCCTATTATATATTACACTACAAGGCGCGTTTTCCTTATCCAGTAAAATTTGGATCATAACGCCTGAAGAATCCAAAAACTTTTCATCGTAAACGCTAGCAATTTTTACACGTTCCTTCTTGGATATTGTCCAAGCTTCCAGTTTGGTGGAATATTCTTGCTTTGCTGTTCAATTCGGACCTCGCTCTGTTCCACATTGTTCATCTAAATTATCCCCATTACCAATGACCATTGTGAATAGCCGACAATGAACATACAATGATCAGCTACTACCGAGCCAAATAACATCTTTCTTTTCAATTTTCATTTTGCAGCTTTTTTAAGGATCTCATAAGTTTGGTTATCATGGTCCATGGTGTTCTTAGGAAATTACAGGTCCACATGGATCAAATTCCCTGTCATTGTACAATTTCGTAAGTGTCAGTGATGGCTCCCCGATTGATCTTCTAACCGGGTCGTTAGTGGCGGAGTATACTGGTTCGTGGTATAGCCACTATTCGGAATCGGACCTCTATACCTTCTGGAAACGATACTAAATACTCTTCCTCCCTCTTTATAACCCCATTCGATTTTTTCTTTGCCTGTATAAAGCATCCACGGAGCTTGTCCCCAACTGCCTTTTCCAGATATTCTTTTGTAATTGCTGGCATCGATATTAATAGAAATAGGTGTGAAAAACAGCTCAAAGGATAGAACTTCTACGCCCAGATTTTCTTTTGAAACAACCATTTTAGTGCAATAAACACTTCCATCCCGTATTGACCACAAAAGCATTGTTGAACGTTTCTTTTATAACCGGATAATGATGGCTATGATACAGGGTCACCGTTGTGCCAAAACAATTTGACCACACGATAAGGCCCGATTTATGGGGTCCAGCACTTTTGAAATATTTTTATAAAGTGTTTACATTATACCTTGAGGATTATTTAGTGTTTTGATTGGTTGTCCCTTTGGACTTATCTCATGCGTTGTGTCCATGTAACACAACTAGTTTCTAGGCTCCACTAAAAAAGCCTCAATGGTAAAAGGAGATTGCCCTACGGTACAATTTTGAACTTTAGCAATTACGAGAACCCAAATGGAAACCTAATTGTATAAAGCGGTGCAAAAAACTGACTGCCCCAATCTCCGTACCGAACAAGCTGGACCAAAAAGTTTGTATTCACCTCGGTATACAGGTTATTGATAAAGACATTTACAAGAGAAAAAAGCAGGTAACCAGCATATAGACCCCGGCATAGAGTTGAAAAATAGTTGTAGGCCAACGACCGGAACTTTTCAAAAACGGCCCAAGCTTATAATCAAGGGAAAAAGGCTGCATTTGAATTCCCAACAGAAAGAAACGTTCTGCCCAAAAACCAAAGGATAGATTAAAGAGTCCAACAACCAAGAAAGGCACAGGCCGGACGATGAATGCCAAAAATTTCTTTAGCCGAAACAAAGGGGTAAAACCAAAGCTTCATATAATAGGGCCATTGGCTTTTTTTGGCGCATCCAAGGCGCCCACATCCTGCTTGCAATATCCAGGTCCGCATCTGAAGCGGGAGGAGCGCCGTCCGCTGTCCCGGTATTGCTCGATGGCCACCAAAATGGTGTCGAACCACCCCAAGTACCTGTGTGGAAAAAATGACCAATATGACCACGGCAAAATCTTTACCAATTCGTAGGCGTCAACCCCAGGTGTAGCCTTCATGTTCGCTACACCCTCATGTTATTTTTAGGATGTGTGATCAGGAAAAAAAGCACGGCAAGGGTCTTCATACCCGTTATGGTGTATACCGAAGAAATCACTGTTTTTAATGGTCTGAAAAAACAGTGTCCACATATTTCTAGCCCTATACCTAAAAAGTTACCTGACATCAATATATTTGGCTTCGCCGGTTATTGATCTTGTCCTTGCATTTCCCTAAAAGGCGATATTTCACGGTACCCCCGGTCTTGGATTCGATCTCTGCTACCATTTCCTTGGATTGCCAGTTCTTTCTCCTTTAGATCGAGGCGCGTTTCGGCATCGGTCATCCTCAGAAATCACTGGATAGGACCTGTTCTAATAATCCATGCCAGATTAAAGGAGTTTTCTATGATTCATTGAAGGAATCCGAGATTCGTCACTCATTAGGTGATATAAGGGGAGTTGAAATCTCTCTCAGGATCGTCCTGTACAATTGTCGAACAGACGTTGCTTGCTTATGCGCCAGTTCCTTTACCGCCTTTAGCTTTTGATGACATTATGACCTTATCCACGTTTTCTTTTTGTTGTTTTAGAAATTCACGTCTTTAATAATTGCGAGTCTTGTTTACCGGATATCCAAAACAAGGATTCATGAAGGAGATGAAATTGGGTTTCAAAACTGTACACCCTGGCAGGCAGCGCCTGCAGGCAAATAAAAAGTGAAGACTCAACGCGATTCAATGTATTTTTCTTTCTCTTAAGTTTTCTTTTTAGTGTTATAATATTTTGACTAGCCGTCTCCATTTATTCGGTCTTTTTGATAAATGGCCATCTCACTGCTCCTCCTACGTTTTTCTGCACCGTCGTTAAGTAGCCAGCATAAAACTTCAGGAGGTACCTCCAACCTAAAAAATGTTACTTCCCTACCTATCTTGATTGAACATTTCCGGTATTTTCGGGGACCGGTAAGATTGTCCTAATGGAACTTAAACTGTTCAAGTCATGGCTGACAGGCTCAGCCTGTTTTTTAATTCCTCATATTCCTTTCTCATTGTTAGCTATAGATGACCTGGGTATTTCCTCTCCTCTGGCGGAGGAATTTGTTGGGGCAATTGGTTTTTATTTCGGACCTGAGGACTTGAATCCCCTATATATGCCCGTCTGTTTACGATGGCCTTTGATAGTAAGAATTCCACACTTTCCAGAACACTGTTCGAATTTGAAGCTGTTGGCAAAGTTCGTTCAAGGAGATGATGCCCTTTTCGCACGGTTTTTCCAGATGGTCCGTTGATGGCTGATTTTTCAGCTTTCAGCATTCACCGAAAGAATTTCCTTATTGTCCTTTACTTTACATCCAGTTCAAAACAATCAATCGTTTGTCCTCAATTTAAAGGTCTGGTCCTTACGACTCAACATTTGAAACTATAGAGTCCATCCCGACATATTCCGACATGATGTGGGAGAAGCCTTTTATGTTAAATATCAGGTTGAATTTTAAGTTGATCTAAGAGATCCTTTTGATTCCCTTCCATGGAATCTGTAAAAAGCTGTCCAAGGAATGGTTCCCATTCAACCATCTGATTAATAAAACTGTAGTATTTTTTTCATGGAACGATTGGCGTCTTGGTTGCTTTAAGTTCCGAGGCCAAACAACTCAAATAGAAATACCGATAGATCCTCAAAGTTCTGGAGTCAAGTCTGCTTTATGACGTATGTAAAAGGGATTGATGCCTAGGTTTTCCCGCTTCATATCTCAGGACGGTATATTTTTCGGCGATTAAAGTCGCGAATGTGTGTAGGAACCTTCAGTCTATAATGACCAGCGCGCACCCATTTTCGAAATATTGATCGGAGTTATTTGTTGCCAAGAAAGATTTGCCTCGCCTGGTTGGGCGAAAATGGCAAAATTCCGGGCTTTGATTACCTTTCTTTTTCATCCCAGACGTCCTTTAAGACCGGAATATTATGTTCCCGGTCATTGAGAATGAGCCCGTTGCCATCTATTATAGTTGCTTTTGTTTATGCTGAGACATAGGCAATGTTTCAGATCTGAACATATAGGTCCTCGTCGGAAAAATTAGGAGAAAAAGCAGAATAAGCTGTTCAGAAATAGTTTTTACGTTCCTCGCCTCTAAGATAGTAGGGTATAATATCAAGTTCCTTGAACTCAGGTCCTAATTTTTGGAGCCTATTTTTCAAGTTCCTTTCCTGCCTGGTCCCAATAGATGATATTAAGATGGCCCGAAATACGACCTTGAGCTGTCTCCCCATTCATCTTGTCCAGAATATGCTGACTTTGGTCAAGCGTTACTTTGTTTTGGAACCGAAATTTGGAACTTTTGTTCAAGTTCCTCTATTCTATGTCGCAATAGCTTGCCGCCATTTAGTTTATCATCCAGATAGATAATCTGATTGACGATATGTTTTCGTTCAGTGTAGTCCCAATGCCATCTATAAAAACCCTGATGGAAACCACAAAATCATCCGAGGTAAACCGCTCATTGGTCTTACTGCTCTGGACACTTCCCCAAACATAGTTACTATTAGCCAGCGGACATCAAAATCGTTTTGGCCGATGGAAATTCTTAGATTTGTCCAAAAAGGAATATCGGTGTCGGAAACCCTCATTGAACCCATTAAATATTGTGGTATTGGAGAGGATTTCCTCTTTGGCCAACGGGACAAAGTCATCTTGCGGACTATTGTTGATTAAAGGAAAACGAATCGTTTACGGAGCCATAAAACATTTTTGACCTGTTCACCATTTCCAAATGTTTCTTTGGGAACTTTTCGAAAAAAGGGTTTACATATTGGAGTTGTTCAATGTTTTGTTCCGTGTAAGATAAAATATAGGAAGCAACGATGGCGATATACTCCCTTCCTTTTTTTGAAGTACCGATGGGTGAGCTTTGCCAAAAAGTGGTATTTGCGGCAATTTTTCAGAGGTGTTAGGTTTCTTCAAGATAAACATTCCGTTATGGACGACGCATCCAATTGGCAAACGATTTGATGGCTGAACCAGGCGCCATGAAATCCTCAAAAACGTTCCGACAAGGAATAGATTTCTGGCCAACTATTCCCTCATAACCAAAGCCACCACATTACCATTATTGCCATAGATTGATATTGGATTGGATATTCCGCAATGGGATGGTGTGCCGGAAAGATTAATCTTGTCCATAATTAAGGATGATGATTTTTATTGCTGATAATTTTAGGAAAACACCCTGTAAGGTTAAAGAGAGTGGACTGTTCGTAAGTTGTTCAAGCTATATAAAGTATGGTTGAATGTAAGGACAACCATAATCATCGCCCCAAGACTGAAGAGAAAAGATGACCATCAAAGAACCAACTATGGGACAGCATCTGTAGTGCAAAAAAATATATGGGCAAAGCGAATATCATGGCCCTTTTTCAAGTATTCCATATACTTCGAATTTCTCAGACACCACGATTCCATTTAAGTAGGTAAAGATGCCAACTTTACGGCCCCTCAATCAGCGACAAAAGACCATACCCTGGTGATGCCCTTTTTAAGATCGGCGTTTTCCCCAAGAAATTGCCGGCATTGACAGAAAACCTATAAGGAAGATGACCCCTAGGATAATTAGGAAGATGTCTGATGGTATCGGAGACATCGGACGGAGTCTTCGTTTGCCCCCAATTTGGGCAAAAGCTGTGTGTAGCCAAATCCAAACAGCAGCAAAATTTAATTGGTTTTTTCATAATGTACATTTTTTGATGCCTTCCCAATAGCTATAGTAGAAGGCGGTTGATAAATTATTCGTTAACGGAATTCAAAGGATCGACAAAACGATGGGAATGAATAAATTTTAACAGTCGCAACGTTTAAAATTTCACAGATTGGAGGGGAATTCAACGAAACGATTAAAAATTGTGCAACACGCACTTTAAAAAAATCGACATATGAAACGTATTTGGATAGCTTGCTTTTGGATTGGATTTTACCCTTTTATGCATCCCCACTCTGCTCAGGTAAATTAAAAGAGCAAATAGTAGTTTGACCCAGGGACACGGGGAGTGTTCAAGGGCAATCGGTATTAAATGGCATAAAAGGAAAAAAGATTGTGGTTCTTGAGGTAGCTTCGGAATTAATGTAATTGAATAACACCTATTTTAACAAAAAACTTGATATCTATTTGACCAGATATTAACAGGACACTTTAATTTCATTGCGACATCGGACAAAATTGGCCAGAGCTTTACAACCGATTTTTTTGTTTTCAAAGGTTCATTGAATCAATCACAAGAAGGCAAGCGCAGGGTATCGAAGTATACGTGCAGAAGCCAAGTCATAATAGAAATAAAACTTCTATTCAAAATCTGAAAAACTTCCTAGCGCAATCCTATTTGAATTTGATTAAAGCTTTGGGTTTAAGATAAGAGGGTAAAAATATGCCGAATTTTCAGGTTCTCAGAGAAACACAATTTTAACTGCCTTTGCCAGTGCTGTTGGAACTGGGTTTCTGTCAAAATTCTATGAAGCCAAGCATTAGTAAGAGAGGAGAGTATTTCTGGATATTGCAATGGTGATACTTCAAATAACTGTAAAGCAGAAGATTGCGGGTAATTATTAGAAATCTGTTCAGATATTAGAAATATTATCAAGAAAGTTGTAATGAATTAATCGATTGTTTAGAAGAAAAATTTGTTGGGTGCCGCCTTCTGACCTGCATCAGATAAGAATGCTGCACGAAAAATGGAGAGAGAATGAAAACAGGAACATCTACGCTCGCCTAGGAGATATGCCGCCAAGGAATAACAAAGACCTTCTGGAAGAATTTCCCCCTAGCAAACTATTATTATCCCTTAATTTATTATAATTGACTTTATAGATTAAGGACCAAGTAATAACAAATAATACAGTTTTAATTTATCTTTTAATTTTTCACGAACTTTTCTAATAGCTTTGCCATCTGTTTTCTACGTATTAACCGAAACGTTTTGAAAATTTCCGGCAATTTCAATAAAGTAAGCCTTCTTTCTATTTAATAAAAAGTTTTCTTTACATTTTCGGGACAATTGGTCTATGCCTCTCATTTACTATAGTGTAGCCGTTCGTATTATCAAATATCTTGTGCTCAAAAACAGTATCCAAACCTTCAATATACTTTTTTTTCCAAGCGGAAATGGCCAATAATCCTTTCGATATGATCAACAAATTCATTGTCAACAGATTTAAAAAGGTAGTTTTTAATAGGAAATATTAGAATTCAATTTTCACGTGTGCCACATTCTCAAATAACATTTTTACTATGTCTTCTGACTTTAAAGTCGTCTCGCCAAGTTTCGCATAGTCGCATAGCTTTCATAATAGATTCCACCAGATATGTATACGCTATGTATACTTTTTAAGTGTTTGATAAGTATTTTTTGGTCGAAAATTATTTTTTTCCAGGAGGGAAAATGGATTTGAATCTGAAACAAATAATTTTTTTTTCAATATTAAATGGTTGGTATAACAATTTTTAGCTTCGTTATAAGGTATAAAGACTATGAAAAAAGGACGAGAATTAAAAGATTGAAAATTTAATCATCAAGTTTCTAACAAGGAGGCCGATATGAATGAACTCCAGGCAATGGAGAGTGGATCTGTATCCCAAAAACGAAATTTTTGTTTTATTGAATACATCAAGACCAATGCTTTTATAAATATGACTATATGCAGATATGACAAAAAAAGTGCAAAAGAACATATAGTAAGACGTATAAAAAAGAAAATAGTTTCCAGAGCAAATCCAATATAAAAAAATATTAGCAAAAAATACGCTGGCAGCTCATTGTTGCTGCAATATGACGCTGCTTTTATTTATAAAGATGAATTGTTGGATACCAAATTAAATACTATTTGCTGAGTTTAAATAGTAAATAAAACCAGGTACGGATAAAGCTACTTTACACTTGAAAGATGTTGTTTAGCATTGAAAAAAGGTTTCATCTTTCGAAACGCAAAGCATAAGCAGCAATTGGAGAGCAAATTGTAATGAAGCCGAGGACAAAGTTCAAAAAAATTAGTATACATACGTACTCAATATTACCCGAGTGTGGACAATCATTAAAATTATCAGAGAACAGAGTTGGGCTGAATTCCGAATCCCAATTGAAGACCCCTTGCATTTTTGGAAGGTAAAAACCCGAAAAGTAGAACTCATTTATGAGAAGCCTATTTTAATGATGTCCCCAAAGACCAGAACAACCAGGATCAAAATCAGTGGTTAATAATGCACAGGAACTTGAGGTTGTTAGGACCAATTCAACATTAAAGCCTAAAAGATGATTAACATCTACACAACCTTGGTCGAGGCAAAGTACAATAAATAACCTCGACGTAAAAACAAATATGTTCCAAAGCAACAGGCCAAATGTAAAACAATTGGAATAACGAAAAGATCAGTCTAAATAAAGTTGATGAAAAAATTGAAATCTTCATGGATAAAAGGGTTTTCAGTTTTAAAGGAAAAACCCATTAATAGATATATGAAAAGTAATATCTAGATGTATGATGTCATAAATTTTCGAAAATAAAGAATTGGAATCTTTTAAAAAATTCAAAGGTACTTGATTAAACACCAAGCAATTGAGAATTTTATCAATTAATGAAATCTAATGCTATTAATATTTATGAAATAAAGGACAAAAGATGATCATTATGTAAATAATAAGAGCGTTTTAAACATGTCAGTATTACTATCAGTACACAGATAACAAACAGATTTTAAAAAACAATTAATATATGCAATGAAGTGATTCCAATTATAAAAAAAAAAGGAGATAAAGTATTAACCGCAAAAGTTATAGCTCTATCCCTTGGATATTATTATCAATAATTAAAATTTAATCACAATAACACACAAATTTATGGAAATTTAAATTTGATCAAGGGTTATTTTCTGTTTAGTAAATGCCTACTATCTGATTATATGAGAACATTACATTTTCTTATCTTTGCGCAACTGTTTTTGCTTAAACGCCAAATAACTTGGTTCTCAAACATTCTAAAGTTAAAATAATAGAGATGAATCATGACAGTTGACGAAGTTTTGATCTCATCATGGGAGCATACTGAATTATAAAATTCTTTTAGAAAAAGGTATATTCAAGGATTTCTAAAGTACAAGTGCAAAAAAGGCCGGATAAAGTAACCAATATGTTACTAAGCGAAGGTTAGCACTGGAAATCTTAACATGAGGAACGAAACAAATGAATGCTATCTAAAGTGAAAAATCTCCAAATGACAAATGGAGAGCACCAAAATTTAAGAAACTCCAAGATAATATTTCGGGTACCATAACTGACGAAAAATAAACCAACCCCTTGCCTGGTGTCCAGGCTATTGTTGAAAAAGGAACCACAAAGGTGACAATCGGATTTTGATAAAAATTTTCTATAAACGGTGGAGAAACCTATTATTGGTGGTCTCCTATATCGGCTTTAAGGACCAATGAAATACCAGTGAACGGACAGGCCGTCAATTTCCGTTAGCATGCCAAAGAAGACCTGCCGGTCTGATGAAGTGTGTTGGTGGGATATGGAACAAATGGAAAGCAGAAGGTTTCCATGCCATAACTACAGCTTCAAGCGATCGATTAAGACCCCTACTGCACAAACTTTACCCAAGGGCTACAAGGAAGTGTAGCTGTTTGTCATAATGCAAACAACCGGTCAACCAGGAGGGGGTATGATGTTAAATTAGGATAATCCATCCTTTGCCTCTTCAGGTGTTTATATGGAGTGACGGAGTGCCTA
>Ga0163217_1089076_pt1 | contig 10543 bp, 17 predicted proteins | sample SynspAceP_FD_185933 | JGI IMG/M metagenome (GOLD analysis project Ga0163217, IMG submission 185933) | Saline lake microbial communities from Ace Lake in Antarctica - Synechococcus sp. Ace-P (PacBio error correction) | ecosystem: Environmental > Aquatic > Non-marine Saline and Alkaline > Saline ... | reverse complement strand
AAGGGTCCTTTTCGAGGAGTTCTTTAATAACCGCGATTGGCCGACGTGGGCAAGTGCGGTTGCAGTGATCTGCTTGTGATCCTGATTGTTCCCCATGGTCTTGTTTCAAGTCCGGGCAATCAGCAAGCGTCAGGCGAGTGGAAGTCATGAGACGCGCGAGCGGTTCAATATTACGTCGCCACCTTGGGGTTGCGTTTCTTTATCTTCCCGAGGTCTTGGCTGGTCATTCTACATTTTCAACACTCAAAACTTGTCACCGTAATGGGCGGGTTTTTCGACAAAATGGTTATGGAAGTTGCTCAGACGATGCGATTCCTGAAATGCTGCATTGGTACGCTTAAGGTTGCGGTTGTTGTCTTCGAGCTAGCGAACCGTGTTTGGGGACGAATGGCGGCCTATATTCCTGGTGCGGGGGGCGGTTTTGCAGGGCGCACGCTGTTCTCGGGTATGAATTTACGCGCCGGCTTGTCATGCCAGTAGGGATTACTGGGCTATCCCTGGCTTCTGCTCTTTAGCGGGACGATTGGACCGGGTCGGAAACGCTGACGATTGTCGCTGCACATACGACCTTTCTCGATTGCTATGGGTCTTTGTCGTATCCTCGCGTCTGGTGACGTTCGGACGCGTCGCTGGAGGAAGCTGCGCTTGCATCTTGGGTGTTCGTCCTTTGATGCTCTTCCGATTATGACCCTGCCAATCAGCGCCGGCGGGTTATTTCAGGGTGCTGCTGCCTTCCACCCTGTCACTGGAATGATCTTGTTACGCTTCGCTTTACCACGGGCCCGTCCTCGAAAAACTCTAGCCGATCAAGATCTGGAGGCGCTGTGACGTCTTGGAGTTCGGCCCGAGATCAACGCGCGTTCGACCATTATGATCCCGGTAATTCGTGAACTTCCGGGGTTATTGCGGCCTCTTTTGATTCTATAAACGCAAAGCATCAAAAGCCAATTCGAGATGTTCGGGTCGGGCTGAGGCGGGCAGTGGCGTGAAATGATGACCCCATGAAAACGGAAATATTTAACGGTTTTGCCTATACGATTGAGCCTAGGAAGAACTGTTGGTGGATTCCAACCGCGGATATGTGGATCGGACCAGCTTTGAGCGGTGACCGTTCGTGCGATGTTGCAGTCGTGGTGTGGTTTACGCGGCCTTTCTGCGGCGCTGCCGCTTAGGCAGAGGCCGCGGTTTATTCGGTCGTCGTGCTGGAACATAGATACGTCGGCTGGGGAGCGCCATCGCCGGTCGCAACGGTTGTTGGCTTTTGCTGTCTCGGTGGGGGCGGCTTGATGATGCGCGACTCGACAAGCTTGCGGGGCGGGAAGATCGGCTGAACTTTCGCGCAGCGGAGCTTGCGCAATGAATTCGTCGACGACCTGATCAGCCGCCATAATATCGACGTGGACCGCCACTACTGATGGCGAGATCGAATTGGCCCACCGGCCCAAAGATATGGATGGTTTCGGCGCGCGTGCGACGCGCGTTGCGCGAAAAACTACGGGCTGGTCGCGCGGGCTGATTGAGAGAGGCGATTTTTGCCTCGAACGGCCCTGTTCCGGCCCGTTTCATGGGGCATTGCATATCCCGCCGGCTTGCGCTAAATCGCGAATACGTGACCGGACTTGCTGCCACGGCGGAGAAAGGGCTGGGCCGTGTGATCTACATGACACCCGGCGATCAAGGAATGACGGCAGACGACCAAGGGCATGAAATCCAGGACGCCGCAAGTCGACTGACAGGCGGAAAAAAAGTTCATTATCGCGACGAATGGCTATCATCTGAAACATGTCGGTGCAAGTCTAACGGCGCGATATATGCCGCGCAACGACTGGTCCTTTGTGACCACGCCCGCTGAGGCAAGAGCTGTAGCTGGAAGAGGCGGGGTGGAACCGACAGATTTATCGCTTCGGGATACGCGCAATTTGCTACCATTTATTTGCCGAACCTCATGCCCGGATCGTAGGATGTTTTCGGATTGCGGGGCGGGCCTATGACTGGCAAAAGCGCCGAGGGGCGCGCTGTCGGACGGGTTGCGGGCGTGATATTCTGAAAAGTTTTTTTCCCCGCCTGGAAACATGTGGAAACGCGCCCATCATTGGTCCGGCATGTATGGCCTTTCGCTGCCCAAATGCCGTTTGTCGGGAAGCTGCCGACCCCGGAGGCCTTGTATTGCAAGTCTTTGTATCATGGGAACGGTGTGGGCCATGGGGAGCTACTCTGGCGGATTGATTGCGGATCTGGTTAGGACAAACCCAATCGACCGGCCCTACCCACAGATTCATGCAAAACCCGTTGCAAAGTTCGAATTGGCGGATGCGCATGGCTGCTGATGCCATTTGTCCTATCTTGTTTTGCGCTTTCAGACTACTAGATGTTGGGGTGCACGGCTGGCTGGCTTGCTGACTGTCTAATTAGATTTAGGATATATTTTAATGAAGATTGCATGATGGGGCACCGGCCTATTGTCGGCTGGTTCGGTGTTTGTTTTTCTGATTTGCGTCACGACGTGATTTGCGATAATCGATTAAAGATCGGCCAGATTGAAAGCTGGAAACAGGCATCGTTCCCGATCTATGAGCCCGCCTTGATGATCTGATGGCCAAGAATGTCGGCTGCAGGGCGATTGTTGCTTTCACCGGCGACCTGAAAAAAGCGTGCGAGTGGCGCGAGATGCCCGTGTTTATCGCACGTCCGGCACACGACGCGGCGCGGGACGGTCATGCCGATCTGACCTATTGTCATGCGGCCCGCTTGAAGAAATCGCAGCCGAGCCTTACCGGTTACGCCTGATCGTCACCAAATCGACCGTCCCTGTGGGCACCAACCGCCAGGTCAAGCAGGTCGTGTCCCAAGCCAACCGAAGCAGAGTTCGATGTCCGCGTCCAAACCCGAAGTCTTGCGCGAAGGCCGCGATCGATGATTTCATGCGTCCCGACCGCTTGCGTTGTGGGGACGCAGGAATGAACGCCCCCACGCCGAGCAAGTGATGAAGGATATCTACCGCCCGCTGTCACACGCGAATTTTCGATCATAGCTCTACCGAATCTGGAAAGCGCCGAGATCGATTCAAATATGCTGCCAATGGCATTCTGGCGACAAAGATTACCTTTTCTTAAACGAAATCGCGCGCTCTGTGAGCGTACCGGCCGCCGGACGTGAAAGATGGTTGTCAAAAGGCATGGGGCTCGACAATCGGATCGGGTCCAAGTTCCTGCTGCGGGGCCTGGCGTATTGTTGCAAGCTGTTCCCGAAAGACACGCAGGTTTGGCGCGGATTGGGGCAGGATCATTTCGTGCCATGCAGGCTGACAGAGACCGTGATCAAGGTAAATGACGAGGTCCAAACCGCCGGATGATCGACAGTCGTCGATATTTGTGGCGGCTCGGTTGAACGGCAAGAACAATCCGGCTGTTTTGGGGGTGGACGTTCAACCGAACACGGGACGATATGCGGGAGTTCCCCGAGCGTTGACCATCGTTGCCATCGTTGGTCGGCAAGGCTGGCCAAAGGTTGCGTGTGGTTTGATCCGCAGGGTTAACCGCGAGGCGAAAGCTTTGTTGCCGGCGCGTGTCTTGGGATGCGATTGCGACGCCTATAAGGCGCGCAAAACGCCGATGCAATTTGGTTATTCTGACCTCGAATGGAACGCAGTTTCGCGCAACTGGACCTTACGCTATTGGCCAAACGGATGGCTGACGCCGGTATGGCGGACTTTGCGCAAATATCTACAGTCCCAAAGACGCGAAGCGCCGCCGGGTTTACGCCTATGTTTCCATCGGGCCGCGAAGGGTTCGGCGTTTAACCCAACAACACAGGCCGCGCTTGGAAACAGAGCGGGCCGCTGCGCGTGGATCAGCTGCGGGGCGTTTCGCCGCGTGACTTCTGCAGGGTCATCTGGCGTGCGTTCACGGAACCGCGCCTTATCGGCGTCAGAGGTTTGCATCGAGCGCAGTGCGGACAACTGGACGCCTGCCTCGTACCCCGCTTTGGTTGTGTCCCTCGGGCAGGATCGGCGGCGGCAGCCGTGCCACAGCATATGCGGCCTTTCTTCAAGCCCGTGGCCAACGCTGACGCGGTTATCAAAAACAAGTAATCGCCCTGCCAGCTGCTTCTGCTCTTGCGGGACTTCTCAAGGTATTTTGAGGATCCCGCCCTTGAGGTGGAACAGCGTCTCCACACCTGACCGATCAGTAGTTGGTTGATTTCTCGCAAACGGATGCGCCCTGCCAGAAACATCGCGATTTCTTATGTGAAACCGGTCTTTGTTCGCCTCCCACCAAGGCGGGGAATTCGCCAAAGCTTTGGGTTTCGGGGTCGCATGCCCCGTATTGAACGTTCCGAATTGCGACCTCTAGTGCGTTGCGCGTATCGATCACTGGCCAACATCGTCCCGCCCGATCAGATCGTTCCACTCGGCGGGATCACCATAGTGCCCGACCTTGGCAAGCGATCGACGTCGGGGCTCCCATGTCACCGAATTTCGCGTTCAGCCGGACCTTTCATCTACCGAAAGGGGGCTCGGGGTGGGCGGTTGCTTTTCCCTGCCACTCCAAGATCGCGCACCGGGTTAGGGCACGGATATGCGCCAATCACCGCGTCGATGCCCGCACGTTGGGCCGGCATCGTGCCATGATTGCCTTCGGCGGCGACAAGCAACGTTGCTTGACCTCATGCCGGGCACCAAAGGGCAATCAGCGGCTGGCGCAGGCATCAGGCGCGTCAAAGCGGCTGAAACGTGATAAAGGGCGGCACTATGGTATACATGCGCGCTGAGATACGCCCATGTGCCGGTTCAGGCAAGGGGTGCCGTGCCACCTGCACACCGTGCTATGTCCGTTAGCGCAAGTTGGCCCATGACGAGGACCTGATATGAACCCACGCCTGATCGTGATGATGTGCCAAAATGATTTCTGCCTTGGCGGGGGCGCTTGCTTGTCGGGATTGGGCGACCGCGATCATAGACGGTATCAACGCGCTGATGCAGCAGGCGGATGCCGTGTTTTGACGCAGGACTGGGCAATTCCGGCCAGGGCGATTCCTCATTCGCGTCGTCGCACGGGGCAGGCCCGTTGAGCGTGACGCAGATGCCCTACGGACCCCGCAGGTGCTTTGGCCCGACCACTATGTATTCAGGGCAGCGCTGGTGCTGCGTTTCACCCAAGCTGGATCCAAAACCCGTGCGGATATGATCATTCGCAAAAAGGGTACAAACCCCCCCTATCGACAGCTATTCCGCTTCTTCGAGAAATGACCAAAAGACCCCACCGGTTTAGATGGATACACTGCGCACACCGGCATTAACACAGTTGACGATGGTGGGTTTGGCGCTTTGATTTCTGCGTTGCAGTTCGGCTGTGGACGCGGCCAAAACAGCTTTGACGTCGGTAGGTTCCGGCTGGATTTTGCCGTGGCCATTATCTGGACGGAATCGCTGGCCTTGCGCGCAGAAGCGATCGATGGCGGGCGGGGGGTGACTTCTGCGCTAAGAGGGGCATCCTCGACGGGGGCGATGTTCAGGAGTCCAGCGCATCCAGCCCGCCAAAGCGTAGCATCGACCAGCGACGGTCGCCAGAATGATCCCCATGACGCGTGTCGCTGATCACGCTGGCACCGTCGTCCCCATCAGATGGCCAATTACGACGGCCAGCACAGCAATACAAGGGTGAAACCAGCAACACCACCAGCAAAGCAATCCGCTGCACCAGCGGTTCGGGATATCTGGGTTGTGTGATTGTCCGTCAGAATGACATCGCCAGCATTGCACCCGGTGATGCGATAGAGGGCATGCCAGCGGAAAATACGCGCCGCCAAGATGATCCCTCTCTGCGGCTTCGATTTCCTGCCGTGGGTTTTCGGAGTCTCCGAAAATTTCATGCTCAGCGCGAGACAGGGAAAAGGATAATCCCAACCCGACCGGAACGACCCCAGCCGCAGCCAAGGTTTCCAGCAGATATTGCCCGCCCACGAGAAACCCAAGCAAGACCAGACCGGGCACTCAGCTACGGCGCGCCAGGGGCCGAAAGCTTTTGTGCAGGCGTTGGGACAGTTTTGCTGTTGGAAAAAGAAAAAGAGCCGGGAAGGCTCCAATAGGGTCGATCACGACCAAACCAGCCGTTGTGATCAACTCTCGCAAGAGATTGGGGCCATTCCAGGCATCTAAGCAAAGCGCTCCTTTCTGAGGGTTAGTCGGTGGGATTACCACAGGTTTTGCACTGTGTCACGGCATTCCCTTGCCCGTCCAAAGATGATTGGGCCACAAACACCACGCCTAAGGGAGCTTTAACCTGAGGCGACCATTGCAAGCGCGTCTTGGAACCACAAGTGGAAGATCGACCGATCGTGCGACCCTGATCGATACGGATTCTATAAGCTTGATGTGTTCAGTCGGTTTTCCGCAACAAGCGCGCAAAACGCAGGTCACCTTAGCCTATCAACCGGTCCAAAAACACATCCCGCTGGCCCGATTTGATCGACGAAGGCGAGCTGCGCGAACAGCTGGATCACATCCGGTCCCTGTTCGCTTAGCCGCGGTTGGAAACACATGGCTGCGGGGCCAATACCTTTACGGCAAAACGGCCAGATCGTTCCGGCCCGATTCATGGAGTGGTTCGAAGGGTTGCGCTGCCCGCCCTACCACCTTGAAACGCAAGGGCGACCAGTACGAGCTGGACATTCCGAAGGGGTCGTGGCCGAGGTGATTGCTATGGGAAATTCCCGCCCTCGCGGTATGATGGAATACTGGCAGCCGCCGCCGTGCTGGATCGCTGGGCCGGTTCGAGCTGCAGTGCTCTATGCGAACGCGCATGACCGTGGGTCTGGGAAAAGATCGAAGCATTGCGGGGAAATAACCCAACCATGTTCGACGCTGATTTCGGCACCCCGTCGCCGCCATTCGTTCTTGTGGCAAGACTAGGTGCGTTGCAGGCCATGCAAGAAGGCTTGGGCATGGCTTTACGGCACATCAACTGCCAAAATCGCATGAGCCGCGGAGGTCGAAGCCAATTGGCACGAACGCCACCGAGCTGCCGAGGGTCTATGCCGCATTGGCGAAAGACGATGCCGCGCTGGCCAGCGCCCTATGATGTTCTGGCAGACTGGCACGAAGGAACACGAAAGGGCAATCTGGCATCATTCTACCCGACACCTATGGCACCAAAGGGTTCTGGGACAACGCCCCCGAGCTGGCTCGCGGGTTGGACAGGCATCCTGTGAGTAGCGGCGATCGGCGGGTCGCGGCGCGAAAACGGCGATTTAGTTGGTGGGAAGGCCCGTGGCGAAGGACCCCCAGCGAAAAAACGTGTGATTTTCAGGAGGTCTGATGTTGCCAAGATTAAGGAACGCAACGGCCAGTTGGAGGGCAAGGTTTCCAAAGCCCTCGTTTGGCTGGGCAACCTTGCTGACCAATGATTTTTCGCGGGCTTGTGCCGGATGATGCGCTCGCCCCGTTCTCTTTGGTAGTGCCAAGCGTCGAGGGCGAACGGGGACCCACTGTCAAACTGTCTGGACAACCCGAAACCAAGGCCATGGCCCGCAGTCAGATACGACCGCAACAAAAAACGTGTCTTGGCGTCGGTTTGATCAGACGCGCAAAAAGTCATCGTCTGACCCAACACGCGAAAGGGGCCGGTGGTTCCCACCGGGGGCCCCCCCCTTCTTTTTTTGGGGGGCTTTTTTATGGGGTTTTCCCGCAGGGTGCAGGGGATCACTGGCGGTCGGGTTAGCCGCGGTCGTCAATGACAGTGTCAGCCCGCCCATGCGTACGCGCACGGCGACAACATCATTCGAAGCAAAGCCTTCGGCCTTAAGCTGTGCGCTGAGGTCCGCACTGCGTTCCGTCCACGGAGGCGCGCATGTCATCGCGGCTTCGCTTGCGCTTCTAGTTGCTTCGTCAAGCGCCTCTGTAGTATTGCCGTTTCCCGACTTCAGTTCGGACAACACGTCACAAACGTTCAAGCTTGGCGTTTGTGTCAATTGCCTCGATCTCGGACTTCGTCTTGCGTGTGCTCTCTGCACCAGCCGCGCAGTTCTCTGGATTCAGTTGGCCGTAGTTTCTTTGTGCCATTTGCCGTTCTGGCTACAGCATCGTTGCATCCGTTCACGGTGGGAACAGTGGATAGTGACCGGATGCACAACATCTGCACTAACACCGAGCCTAACTCAGCAGCGCCGCCTAACGGCACCGTCTACGGGAAGTTTGAGCCATCGCCGCGTGGAAACGCAGTGGCATCAGGGTCGCGATAAGTGGTTGTTGTTGTAAGTTTCATCTGAGGTTCTCCTTAGATTTACTAAACGACATTGCTTGTATGTCTGTCAGGGAACCACGGGCCAAAGCTGATCCGTTCCAATCGGCTTGATACTGCCCTGTGGCGGCGATCTGCCGACACAGGGTGATACCGGCAAGAACCGTGCGAAAGTGCATATCTGTTGTTAAAAGTGATGGAACGTCTGCAGCATGGGCAGACAAAGTTATTTCTGGCGGATCAACCCGTCCGCGCAGCGATTTAACTTCGCCTCGGGTCTTTTTTGCTTTAAAACCGGCGCTTTTTCGACCCAGCGTGGCGTGTTCGCCAATACGCCTCTTTGGCGGTTCAGCGCAGCGGTAATCAGAATCCTTCAGCCGTTCGCGAATAATCTCGCGGCTTGCGCATCCTTGACTACGGGTTCGTCGCATTGGCAAGTACCAACGCGCCTTCCCAGTCGTCCAACGCCTGCCTGCCAATCGCCGTAAACGGTTTTTTTCACAGGCGTCGTAATGGACGGAGTCGCGGCTCAACCGAAGACTCTACCGCGCTGGATACTTTGTTTCACATTCTGGCCGCCCTTGGCCCGAGGCCCGCATAAAGTTTCTTGATAGCTCCATCCTGAATGGCAATGTCGGGTCGTTGATCCGGCAGCATCACGCTCTCCTTCGTTGCGCAACTAATCGCATCGCCTGCACCCGAGGGAAGACCCGCACCCGCATGCGAAAAAGGGCGCGCCCCCGTGAAGGAGCGGCCCAATCGAATGGTTTACGGAGGTGGGAATCGGTTTAGAATTCGCGATCCACCTGAGCTGTTTCAACCGCCAGGGGCCGCCTAAACGGGATACCTCCCCAGCTGTTCCGACACCTCTCTCCAATACCGTTTCTTGACACTGGATCACCTCCTTTTACATGTGTTGAACTCACTTTGAAGGACTGGCACAGTAAATCGAAAACCACAAAATGTTTTTTACGCCATCGGCGTCCGAGAGGTGCGCCCTTTAGCTGCGCGGCAGCAATTGTGCAGGATAATGCGGAACGGGATCAGGGCGAAAATCAGCGCGTATGCCCCAAGCTTCACAGACCAATCCCGCAACTGCCAGCGACACCCACAGAGGCGCCAACGGCCACTGGCTAGCAAAGCGATTCCGAGGGCCCAAGAGACGTTCGGTCCGCGGGGTGTAAGAAATTGACAGGACGGCCGGGAAAACGAGATCGAGAAAAAACAGCAACGTTATCAAGCGATGCTGCGACCAAAGTGCTGGCCAAAGGTGCGCGCCAACCATTGCCATCACGCAGCGCAGAGAAGGATCGCCACATCGACCCAGATTGGCGCCACAAAGAAACGCCACCCCGAACCCGATCGCGATTGCTTAGGGTTCACCTAGTGGCCCGCGAATTCGCCCATGATCTGCGGTCCCCGATCAAAGAGGCAAGCCAAACCAACGACAAAGCCACCCAAGGCACCACCCGCCGCGCAGCGTCTTTCCCGTAAACCGGTTCATCAATCGGTGACCAGAAAACGCCAAGCGGATACGTGACGCGCCCCATTTTGTCAGCCATTGGGCAAACAGGAATTGAACAAGGATGTTTTGGAAGGCCCACAACAATGGGGGGCGGCCATAGCAGAATGCCGGGGAAGATAGGTGCGTGTCATATTTGGAACCGTTTTGTGCAAGGGTGCGGCCGACTTGGCCTGCGGGTGATCGCAGACAGGTCATGCGTTGTAGGGAACGCAATGCCATTCGCGCAAAGCTCTATTGTGTTGATCGTCAGCTCGATAAGCTGGGTTTGCTGCACTGATTAGGAAATTAATCGTCTTGGAAAATTCATCGTTCACACGCGCTACGCCCCGACCACCCATTCGGCGGCAAACGGTCAGCCGCCTCGAGGTTGGTCATACGCGCAGGTAAGGTTGCAACAAGGTTCACGGCGGAGGTCTGGGTTCGCCCGCCAGTTTCGATCGCCGCCAAATCGGGTTGGCGAAAAACCCCAGCGGGGTTACCGTTTCGTCAAGTTAAATTACCCAGCCGACCTTTCCATCGTCGAAAATCGGGGCCACCCGGGACAGCACGAAACGGGGGGCTGGTTTCTTTTTCCAAGGTAGGCCGGGGCCCCCAATGGCCTTCCACGCCGTTCGGTTTTTCATACTTTTTATAAACAAAGCGGGTTTTATTGATTTGCGCCGGGGCGTTTATTTTCCTCCGCCAGCCGGCGTATATTAGCCGGACCCTTCGGCATTCCAACCGCCAAGTGCCTCGAAGCCAGCATTTTTTCCCTTAGCGACTGCACCTGCGATCTCCATCT
>Ga0163217_1075050_pt1 | contig 10543 bp, 9 predicted proteins | sample SynspAceP_FD_185933 | JGI IMG/M metagenome (GOLD analysis project Ga0163217, IMG submission 185933) | Saline lake microbial communities from Ace Lake in Antarctica - Synechococcus sp. Ace-P (PacBio error correction) | ecosystem: Environmental > Aquatic > Non-marine Saline and Alkaline > Saline ... | reverse complement strand
GGGGCCGTGCCCGGCGATTCCCCCCGCTTCCGATGCGCTGACGAACTTACCTCAGCGGCCTGCGCCGCCGGTCGACACCAGCCGCCCCATGCTGGAGGGCCTCACGCAGCTGGGGCTGCAGGTTGATCGTCGATCCGATGCATGGCCTCGGCTGCCGGCGCTGCCCGCTCCCCCAATGCTCGCCGGCGGTGCGGATGGATCTGGCGGAGGCCGGTGAGGCGATCCGTGAGATTCGCTCCCAGCGCGATCCCACTCTCGGCGCCATTCCCCCCGAGCCGCTAGCCGCCTATCTCGGCGAGCTGATCGAAGCGGTGCGCGCCTCACCGCGGGCGGGGGCGCCCGGCAGTGGGCATCGTCTCGATGGCGACGGACGACCGCACGCCGGCCATTTGATGAAACAGGGCCGCTACTTGCAGCACCCAGCTGCTCATTGCCCATGCTGATCGACCACTCGCCCGGGCCCGCGCCTTGCGGGGATGGTGATCAAAACGGCTGAGCGGCTTCCGACCTGATGGAAGGCTGGTGGCAGGGGGCTGGGCGCGAGGTGGTGGAGAAGGCCGGTGGGGCTTCAAATTACATCGCCGCTGCAGAGGCTCAAGGGTGAGGTGCTGATCCGGCGGCGAGGAATCGGGGGGCGTGGGCGTGAGGCGTGCACCTTGCCGAGCGGCGATGCCCATGCTGGTGGGCCCTGCTCTTGCGTGGGAGGCCCTGGTGGAGGGCGGCCTGCCTCTTGGGCGAGCGGCTCTGACGGCTTTGCGGGCGGCCATGGCGGCGGCAGCGCCTACCGACGGCTCGGACCTTCCGCCCCTCAAGGACATGGCCAGCCGCGAACGGCTGGGAGCGCCAGCTCGCTGAGGCGCCGCCGCAAGGTTGTGGCTGGTAGTGCCCGTGCTGGAGGGGAGCAACACCGACGGCCTCAAGCTGCGGCTGGGCCCGAGGCCACTGGCTGATGCTGCGCTTCTCGCGGCACCGAACCGCATGCTGCGGCTGTATTGCGCAGGCCCCAAGCCAGGAGCGGGTGCCGCGGTTGCTGGCCTGGGCGCAGCAGTTCGCCGAGCGGTAGGAGCGGGGTCGAAGCGCGATGACTGAAGCGATCCAAACCCCACGCCCATGGCCGCTTGGTGATCGCCAGCGGCAACCCCGGCAAGCTGCGCGAGTTCCACGGGCCCCTGCTGGGCGCGGCGGGGCTTCGCCTGACCTCGACGTGCGCCCTCAGCCCCCGGGCCTGGAGGTGGAGGAAACCGGCGACAGTTCGCCGCCAACGCCGCCTCAAGGCCGAAGCGGTGGCGCGGCTCACCGGCAGTGGGCCCCTCGCCGACGGACTCCGGCCTGCAGCGCGTTGCCCCGGCGGCGCCCCTGGCCTCCCACTCCGCCCGTTACGGCCAGCAACCGACGCCGAAGCGGAATCGCCCGGCTGCTGCGGGAGCTGGCCGGCTGCAGCGAACAGGCGGCCCGGTTTCACCGCCGTGCTGGCGGTGGGCCGACCCAGTGGCCGCACGCTTGTGGAGGTGGAGGGAAATCTGTGAGGGACTGATCCTGAAGGCAAACCCGCGGCCCGGTGGTTTCGGCTACGACCCACTGTTTCCTGGTTCCGGACGTGGGCCTGACCTTCGCCGAGATGGGCAGCCGGCATCAGAAGCGGCGGCTGGGCCATCGCGGCCGGGCCTTTCGAGGCGCTGCTCCCCAGGAAATGGCGATGTTGTTCCCTCTCAGCCACCCTGATGGCCCACGCGATCGCTCCCCCTGTTTGGCTGACCGCCTGCTGGCTTCGTCAGTGCTGGCCAGGGTTTGCCCGTGCGTGCCGCCACGGAGCCGCCCTGGAGTCGGCGCCGCTTGGCAGGGGCGGTGATCGAGCAGCCGCTGCTTGCCCTCCTGTCGCGAGGGCCCGCCGGCAACGTTTGCTCAGCTCATTCGCACGTCACACGGAGGGGGCGGAGGGCGTACGTGCCTCCGCCGAGCGAATCGGCCGTGTTCGACAACGACGGACGCTCTGTCGACAGCCGATGTTACGCCCGCTGGCCTTTGCATGACCGTGCCCGCCGCCTGCTTGCAGGAGCGGCCGGAAACTCGCCGCCAATCCGTTGGTTGCCGCTGCCGCCGCGTGCACGGCGAGGCGGCGCTGCGTGGACGAAGGTGATGGAGCTCGTGGGGATCACCCACGCGGGCATGGACCCCCCAGGCTTCGAAGCCCTGGCCCGCGAGTGTTTCAACACCGCCCTGCCATCCCGGCCTTCAGCGGCCCTACCACCTCCCTCACCTACGTGCCGATGCTGGAGTTTGCTACGAGCTGCTTCCGCGTCAACGGCTTCCGCACCTACATCGTTTCGGCCGGTGGATGGAGCGTTCCTGCGGGCGATTCAGCCAGGAGCTCTACGGGCATTTCCACCGGAGGCAGGTGATCGGCTCAGCGTCCGCACCACCTACGTCGTCCGTGATGGCAAGCCGAGATGTTCTGCGGCAGCCCGAACTGGAGGTGCTCAATGATGAGGCGATCAAGCCTTGTCGAATCGAGCGAGCTTGATCGGGCCGGCCGCCGATTGCGGCCTTCGGCCAACTCCGCATGGGCGATCGCAGATGCTGGAGTGGACGACCTCCCTTTGCCCGTTGGGCAGCCGCCTGCGGGATGCTCATCCGCCATGACGACGCGAGCGGGAGGTGCCTACGACCGCGCTCCCCGGTTCGGCCAAGGCTCGACCTGGCGCTCGATCAGGCCCAGAGCGCGGCTGGACCCGTGGCGGGATGAGGCATGGCGCAACGACTGGGCGCGGGTGTTCCCGGATCCGGATAGCACGGGCGGGACCGCCAGGCCTGCCCTTAGCAGCCGCGGCCGTTCAGGTCTGGCTGGGAGACGCAAACAACCGCTGGTTTAATCCGGGCGATAGTGCCCCGGGTTGAGAAATCCCAGCGGGCGGCGAGCCCCTGCCACCGTTTACCGATTCAGGCTGGGCCCGGGGAGCAGGTTCGCGGCGGATGCCATGCAGGCGCTTCAACTTGATGTAGGCCACGAGGCCATTGGCCTGATTCGGAACGGTGCAGCGGCTCGCCGCCCGCTGGGATTTCTCAACCCGGGGGCCACTTCGCCTCGGGATGTACCAGCGGTTGTTTGGCGTTCTCCCCAAGCCAGACCCTGAACGGCCGGCGGCTAGCTAAGGGCAGGGCTGGGGCGGTCGCCGTGCTATCCGGATCCGGGAACACCCGCGCCCAGTCGTTGCGCAATGCTCACCACGCGTCCAGGCCGCGCTCTGGGCCTGATCGAGCGCCGGTCGAGCTTGCCGACCGGGGAGCGGCGGTCGTAGGCCACCTCCCGCCTCGGCGTCGTCATTGCGGATGAGCATCCCAGGGCGGCTGCCGGGCAGAGGTCGTCCACTCCAGCATCTGCCGATCGCCTCGGAGTTTGACGAAGGCCGCCAATCGGCGGCCAGGCCGATCAGCGCCCGAATCGACAAGGCTTGATTCGCCTCATTCATGAGCACCTCCTAGTTTCGGCTGCCGCAGAATTCATCGGTTGCCATCACGACGGACCGTAGGTGGTGCGGACGCTAGGAGCCGATCACCTGCTCCTGGTGGAATGCCGTGAGCTCCTGGCTTGATCGCCCGCAGGAAACGCGTTCCACCACCGCCGGAAAACGATGTAGGTTGCGGAAGCCGTTTGACGCGGAGCAGCTCGAGCAACTCCAGCATCGGCACCCGTAGGTGAGGGAGTGTAGGGCCGCTGAAGGCCGGGATGGCAGGCGAGGGTTGAACCACTCGCGGCCAGGGCTTTCCGAAGGCACTGGGGGTCATGCCCGCGTGGGTTGATCCCACGAGCTCATCAGCCCCTTCGTCCCCATCGGCAGGCGCCGCCTTCGCCGTTGGCGGCGTGCGGAGACGGGAAACCACGGGATTGGCGGCGAAGGTTCCGGCCGCTCCTGAACGCAGCGGCGGGCACGGGCGATGGCCCAAAGGCACAGCTGGCGTTACATCGGCTGCTCCGACCAGAGCGTGCCGTCGTTGTCGAACACGGCGATCGCTCGGGGCCGGAGGCACGTACCCTCGCCCCCTCACGTTTGGTGGCGGTGGCGAATGAAGCTGAGGCAAACCCGTTGGCCGGGCGGGCCCCTCGCGCCCAGAGAGGGCTGCAGCGGCTCTCGATCACCCCCCTGCCAGCGCGCCGACTCCAGCGGCGGTCTTCCCGTTCGGCACGACGGGCAAACCCTGGCCCAGCCACTGACGAAGCCAGCAGGGCGGCAGCCAACAGGGGAGCCCGATCCGTGGGCCATCAGGGTGGGCTGAGAGGGGAACAAACATCGGCCCATGGGAGCAGCGCCTCCAAAGGGCCGGCCGCGATGGCCCAGCCGCCGCTCTTGATCCCGGCTGCATTCTGGCGGCGAAGGTTCAGGCCCACGTCCGGAACCAGAACATGTGGGTTCGTAGCCGGAAAAAACCACCGGCCGGCCGCGGGGTTTGCCTCCAGATCAGTCCCTCACAGGATCCCTCCCACCTCCAGCCAGCGTGCGGGCCTGGGGTCGGCCACCCGCCAGCACGGCGGTGATGGAAACGGGCCCGCCTGTCGCTGCAGCCGGCCAGCTCCCGCAGCAGCGGGCGATCCCGTGCTCGGGCGTCGGTGCTGGCGTAACGGGCGGAGTGGAGGCCAGGAGGCGCCGCCGAGGGCATCGACGCTCAGGCCGGAGGTCGTCGCGAGGGCCCACTGGCCGGGTGACCGCGCACCGCTTCGGCCTTGAGGGGCGTTGGGGCGAAGCGGTCGCCGGTTTCCTCCACCTCCAGGCCCGGGGGCTGGGGGCGGCACGTCGAGGTTCAGGCCCGAGCCCGCGCGAGCCCAGCAGGGCCGTGAACTCGCGGCAGCTTGCCGGGGTTGCCGGCTGGCGACACAGCGGCTATAGGGCGTGGGTTGGATCCCCGTTCAGTCATCGCGCTACGACCCCCGCTCCTACCGCTCGGGCCGAACTGCTGCGCCAGGCCAAGCACCGCCGGCCACCCGCCTCCTGGCTGGGGGCCTTCGCAATACAGCCGCAGGCAGCGAGGTTCGGTGCCGAGAAAGCGCAGCATTCAGCCAGTGGCTCGGCGCCCAAGCCGCAGCTTGAGGCCGTTCGGTGGTTGCTCCAGCCTCCAGCCGGGCACTTTCCAGCCACAACCTGCGGCGGCGCCTCAGCGAGCTGGCGCTCCAGCCGTTCCAGGTGGCCATTTGTCCTTGAGGCGGAGGGTCGAGCCAGGTCGGAGGCGGCTGCGCCGCCATGGGCCCGCCCGCCCAGCGTTCGAGCCGCTCGCCAGAGGCCAGGGCCGCCTCCACCAGCGGGCCTCCACCAAGAGCGGGCCCCACCAGCAGGGCATCGCGCTCGGGCAGGTCACGCCCACGCCACGCCCCCGATTCTCGCGCGATCAGCACCTCACCCTTGGATCCAGCGGCCGATGTATTTTGAAGGGCCCACCGGCTTCTCCACCACTACGCGGCCCAGCCCCTGGCCACAGCTTCCATTCAGGGTTTCGGAGCCGCTTACCGTTTTGATCACCATCCCCGGCAGGCGGGGCCCGGGCGAGGTGGTTCGATCAGCGGGGCATGAGCAGCTGGGTGTGCTGCAGTAGCGGCCCTGTTCATCAATGGCGGCGATGCCGGTCGCCGTCGCCATCGAAGACGATTGGCCCTCGCGGGCGCCCGCCGCGGTGGAGGCGGCGCACCGCTTCGATTCAGCTCGCCGAGATAGGCGGCTAGCGGCTCGGGGGGATGGCCGCCGAAGAATTGGGTCGCGCTGGGAGCGAATTTCTCACGGACGCCTCAAACGGCTCCGGCCAGATCCATCCGCCACCGCGCGGCGAGCAGGGCGGGCAAAGCCGCCTGGCGGAGCCATTGCATCGGATCGACGATCACTGCAGCCCCAGCTGCGTGAGGCCCTCCAGCAGGCGGCATGGTGTCGAACCTGGCGGCGCAGGCCGCTGAGTGTTCGTCCAGCCATCGAAGCGGTGGGTGACGCGGGCACCGGCACGGGTGAGGCCACCGGCCTCAAGCGGCGCTTCGACCCGGGCGGTGAATCGCCTGTTCCACCGAACCGCCGAAGTGACCCCTTGATCTTTCAGGCCCAGCCATTCGGGCGGGTTGTGGCTGGCGGTGATCACCAGGGCCCGAGGGCTTCCCGCTCGACCACCGCCCAGCCTGCAGGCGGGGAGTGGGCACGGCGTGGTCGGTGGCAGGGCTCAAAGGCCGGCCCCGCGCACTGGCACTGCCGATGCTTCGGCCAGCTCCGGGCCAGGAAGCGGCGGTCATAGCCGATCACCACCTCCCGACTCGTGAGGGCCTTCGGGGCGCGGAATGCTCCAGCTCCCCTGGCGGCAGCCGGCCGCCACCGGCAGCAGGCGCTCGATTGGTGATGTCCGACGCCCGAGGATTTGCCGCGCCAGCCATCGTGCCGAAACTGGAATCGGTCCTGGCTCCAGGGCCAGGGGTGGGGAAACCATCAAACTGGCGGGCAAACATAAGCTTCGTAGCAGCAGCTCCTGGGCCTTGCGGGACAACCAAGGTGCGGCCTGGTGGCAGACCCACTGGCCGCCCTAGCCTGGGCGATGCCTTGGTGCCTTGAAGAGCAGGTGTTGTCACGACCGATTGCTGCGCAGTTGGGCTGCGTTGCCGTCGGCGGGCCTGGCTTGACCGCCACCGGCGACCCCAGCCAACGGCTCTGGAGCGCCCATCGCACCCTTGCAGCTCGGACGACCAGCCCAACCGCTGTTTCGTGGGCCTGCTCGGGCAAGATTCCCGGTCAGGGCGAGGCCGCTTGCGCAGCCGGCGACGCCGCGGTGGTGGGCCTGCGGCTGGTGGAACAGGTGCCGGGGGGCTGCGGCTGGAGGGGCCCATCCCCCCCTGCTGCGTGCGCACCGCCGGCAGTGCAGCGCTGGGGCTCCCATGCCCCCCGATACCAGCCAGCCCTGGCCCGCCAGGGCGACGGCTCACCCGGGGAGCACCGCTTGTGTGACCCTCTGGGCCGGCTGGCTGGCCGGCTTCCAAGGGGTCCTGTGAGCCATTGGCCTGGTGGTTAGCCGGCCATGGTCGCCACAGGAGCGCGAACAGCTGCCGGCTCACCGCTGCCCTTGAACCCCGCCAGCTCCGACGACGGCCCTGCCCAGCTGGCCGCCGAGCTGGCCTCTGCGCAGCCACCGCCCTGGTTGAACGACGCCGCAAGTGCCGTGCTCTGCTCTTGGCGCGGGAGCCTGCGGACCGGGAGGCGCGCGAAGGCACCTCAGCGAAGTGAGCGCATCGGCGGCAAAAGCGCCGGGAGCTGCTTGATCGGAGGCTGGGCCTGCAGCGCGCTCTCCGACCTGGCGGGCGCCGAGCCGCGAGCAGCTGCGCCGATGCCTTGGAGGTGCACGGCGAACAGCACCGGGAGATTCGGCCGCCCAGCTGGGTGGCCCAGGCCCGGGTGCAGCCAAGCAAGGCACCGCCCCGGTGCGCCTGGAGGCCAGCCCCGCCCCTGCGACCTGTGATGCGGGCGCCGGCGGCTGCTTGCTCTACGACATCGAATCTGACCCCGGTTGCCCGCGGACGACTTCCTGCACGGGTTCTGAGGATCAAGCGCCCAGGCCGATGGCTCTGGGCCGACCACAACCGAGGGCAGCCAGTACCTGCCGGTGCTGGGGCTGGCAATGAACACGGCGAAGCCGGCTCTGCAGCGGCTGCGCCCTGTTGCTCGATTCGCCATCCGGGCTGGCCCCTGCTCCATTACGGCAAACCCGAATCGGGTTGTCCGCTCTGCCGGCTGGGCCAGCGGCAGGGGGAAGCGGAGCGGGAGGCTTGCAGGCGCTGCGCGCCGCCCATCCGATCGACCTGCACAAAAACGCGTGCGCTCGTCATTGGCTCGATGCCGGTGAGCAGCTACGGCCTCAAGGCGGTGGCGAAGCTGGGCTGGGCTTTTCCGCTGGGGCCAGAAGGGCGTGGACGGGGCCCCGCTGCCTGCTCTGGGCGCAGTGGCGCGGCATGGCAGCGACGCCGGTCGCGGCCAGCCGTCACAAACCTGCTGGGATCATGCGCTTTACAACCGCGACGACTGCCGTGCACCTGGGCGGTGGGGCCACCTGGCTGCTGACTCAGGGATCCAGCGAGGTGGCGGCACTTCCGCACCCACCGGTGGGGCGTGAACCCGGCTGAAAGCGAGAATTCTCCAGCGATTTTTTCTGGTGATGGCTCGCCTGATGGCTCGCCCACCAGCAGCCGCTCGCCCTAGCGCCTGGACCGCGCGGACCAGCCAAGCCGATCCAGGCACGCGGGACTGATCGCACGGGCCCGGCAAGCCGCTGGCAGGAGGGTGATCCGCCCGGCCCGCTTGGCCCGTTGGCGGTCGTGAAGCTGGGTTCCGGTCTTACAAGGCCAGCCCCTGAGCGGCCGCGCCTGGTCGGGGCACCGATACAGCGTCTGGCTGTTGTTTGACGCCGTCGTAAGGTGGCGAGCTTGGCAGGGTTTCCTGGCCCACGTAGCAGCCCTTGTTGAGACTGACCCGCTCCGCCAGCCCGAGCTCGAAGGGATTGAATCGTTCATTGATCTCGGCCGGCGCCTGGGGCCGGCCCTGCTGCAGCCGCCCAACGCTCCAGCCTCCGCTTGCTGAGAGCTCGCTGCGGGCCGCCAAACCAGGGCGCCAGCGAGGCCGGCCCGCCGATCGGCCGGAGGAGCAGCACCGCTCCGGCCCACGCCAGCCGCCAGCCAGCGCCGGGTTCCGGACCCAGACCGCTCCCAGCTGCCGGCTGCCGGCTCGCTGCCGGGCAGACCCGGATCGGAGCCCTCGGCTCCCAGGGCCGTGAATCAGCCGGGCCGGCTGCAGGGCGCCCGCACCACCTGATCGCGGGGAACAGCACCCGATCGAGGCCTTGGTGAATCGCGCCGCCTGTAGCCCGGCGGTTGATCACCAGCCAGGGCCCCACTGGCGTCGACGAGCACCTCGGCGAGCCCCGCAAGCGGGGCGTGGAGTGTGATGCAGCAGGTGGCCAGGCACTGGCCGGGGCCGGGCAACGCTCCAGGTCCCTGGCTGGTCTGGCCATGCAGGAAGCCGCAGCACCCCGGCGCCATTCCAAGCCGGATCACTGCCGCGCTTGCTCCCAGCGGCAGGGGCCCAGCGGCGGCTGCCAGTGTGTCATCGCGGCGCGGAATCGCCCAGGGCTGGGCTTGCTCAGGACAGGGCTGTTCTCAAGGCAAGCCAAAACGGGCGTTTTGACCTCAGCCTTGCAAATCCCTGGCGTGCTGGGCGATTCTCCCTCAACAGATACAGAGCGCGCAGCCTCCAGCCCGGCCGCCCGTTCATCCCGCGAGCCCCCCCTCCTGACGAATCCACGATCGTGACCACCCGCGCACCACATAGCCCGCCTGGCGCAGCTTGATCCACCGCCTTGAGCGAAGACCGGCCCCGTTGGTGACCACGTCTTCAAGCCACGGTGATCCGGGCTGCCGAGGCGGCCGGCAGGGGGGACCCTCCAGCAGGCGCCGGTTTGCCATGCCCTTGGCCTGACTTGCGCACCGATCAGGGGCATCGAGCGGACCGTCCGCCAGGGCGGCGGCCATCGCCACCCCCGACACCAGCGGATTCGGCCCCCAGGGTCAGGGCCGGCCCACGGCACTCGCCTCCGTCTCCACCTGCTCCAGCATCAGCAGCGCCAGGGCCGCCAGACCGGACCGCTGGAGGCTTCCACCGGGCTTGCAGTTGATTGTAGTGGTCCCGCTGCTGCGCCCAGAGGCGAGGGTGAAGCGGGACCATGGCGGTCTAGGGCGCGCTCGCCAGCAGGCTGAGAAACCAGTGGCCGCGGGGCGTGGCGCCCGTGAGAGGCGGTTGCTGGGGACGGAGACATGGAGGGCGGCCATGCTTCGTCGTGACCCCAGCGTCGCAGGACGGGATGGGCGATGTGGAGGAGCAGCTCCTGGGGCAAGCAGGGATCAGCGGCCTAAATTCAAAATTCATTCGTTGGCGGTTGCCCCACGATGGGTCTCCACTTCGCTCGACCTGCGGCGCTTGCGCGGCCAGCACCGCACGCCGGGCCTGCTGGCCTGGACGGCGGCACCGGTGGCCGCCGCCCGGTGGATCTGCACAACCACCCTGGAGGCTCCGCCGTGGCCATTCACGGGCAAAACAGGCCGATGGGGGCGGGTGGAGAGGTTCCAACCCGTTGCGGCGTGGTGGAGGGAAGCCACCGATGCCCCTGATGGGACCGGCGGGCCTCCACCTACCGGAAGCAGCTCGCCCGCGGCGTCCAGCCTCACCCACCAAAGATCCACGATCTATTCAGGCCATGCCATGGGGCGGCGTAGCGGCAAACCGGATCATGGGGGCCTGGGCTTTTCCCCGACCCAGGCGATTCGTCTGGGGATGCGCTCCAGCATCGGCAAAACACCACTGAAAGCCCCTTTGCTTTGGAGAAAGGCCAGGGAGCGCCCCCGATCCCCTGGGCGCAGGCGGCGGACCTTTTTTCCCAAAATCAGCTCCACCAGGCAAGCCTCAAGGCGAAAAAGGCCGAAGGGCTTTATTTTAAGCCACCACTTGGAAAGGGGTTGATTTTCAATTTTTTCTTCTCTTTCCTTGTG
>Ga0163217_1049006_pt1 | contig 10543 bp, 17 predicted proteins | sample SynspAceP_FD_185933 | JGI IMG/M metagenome (GOLD analysis project Ga0163217, IMG submission 185933) | Saline lake microbial communities from Ace Lake in Antarctica - Synechococcus sp. Ace-P (PacBio error correction) | ecosystem: Environmental > Aquatic > Non-marine Saline and Alkaline > Saline ... | reverse complement strand
AAGGGAGCACCATCGGGCGGGCAAGACCCACAGGCATCTGCCAGCCGAGGCACCACGCAATGCTCTGGCCGCTGTCGGCTACCACGTTGCTGAGGCTGATGTGGCTCTCGCCGGCCGGGGCCACCAGGCGCAGCAGCGGTTGCCCTGGCTATCGCAGAAAACTCCTCCACCGGCACCGCCGGCTCCACAGGATTTGGATTCGGCTCCCAGGCAGATCCTGCTGGGGCGGGAGCTGTGCGGCTGCAGCAGCACACAGCAGCGGTGTGGGCTGGGGACAGAATACGTGAGCTCACAGCCGACATTGATTTTCATGCTGGTTCTGAACTCCTTGCCTGAACGCGCTGGGCTCCACTCTGCCGATGCGGACGCGGGGCCTCAGCCGGATGTGCGGAAGTGAAGCCCAGGGTCGTATATGGCGCGGCTCACCGCCAGAGAATTTCTGTGAGTTCCAGTCGGCCAGGGCAGCAGGAAAGGGCCAGTGTGCCAGGCCCTGGAGGATGCGGCTGCGTAGTCGGCGGCTGGTGGCGCAGCCCCTGGCACTCCATACCGCTGTGGCGCCACATAGGTGGGAGGCCTCGAAGTACTCAAGCCGCCGGGCTGTTCAACCCCCCATCATGTCTTCACCGTTCACGGTGTGGGGCCGGTTAGTGGCCGATCGCCACGCCTCGCAGGCATCGAGCCGGCGGCGATCGGCTGGTTGAGATGGTGCACACTCCCAGCAGTTGCGGCCGGGTTCGGGCGTGGGCATGCGGCGGCGCCATCGGCTGGATCGGCGCCTGGCCCTGCGCCAGCGGATCTTGTGGGATACTCCAGCGCCCACCCGCCAAGGTCGTCACCAGGCCACTGCCGTCCCAGCAGCGCAGCGGGAGAGAGCTTGGTCGGGGCAAGGGTTCGACCCATAGCTGAAGATCGGCGTTGGCCCAGTCGGCGAAGGGGCACCAGTGGGGCTGCGGCCACCAGTTCGGGGCTGCCCACATACACCCTGGGGCCCATGTTCCGGCACCCAGCTGGGCCAAGTGGCGGGGTGTGTCAAAGGGAAAACATTTTCGAGCTGGTCGAGTCCGGGCCAGCACCGCAGCCGAGACCGCGAACAGTTCGCCGATGAATCAGGGGGCGGGCGGCCCCTGCCGATCGCTGCAGCCGCTGGCTGTGCCATCACGGCCATCGGATAGGGCCGAGGTCATGGGAGCTGCTGCGCCCAGCAGGACGCCCTCCGCCGAGGAAGCCGTGCTCGCCCAGCCAGGAGTGGTTTGCTCTGGCCCGTTTGAGCGTGCCGTAAACGAACACCGAGCCAGGCCGCTAGCCAGCCCTACGCCTGCGCCGGCCGATGGATCGAGCGGCAGGGCCCTTGAGCCCAGCGCCAGACGGCCGCGCCAGCAGCAGCAGCGGATAGAGACGACGACTGCGGCCGGGATCGCCAAACACCCAGGGCAGTAACTGCAGCACACCGGGGTTGGGCTTCATTTGGCTGGCACTCAACGCTCACGGCTTCCGGAGCCAATTCTGGCAGCCGCTCTCCTTCGATCAGCACCGCCCGGCGGCCCAGGTCATAGGCCCGTTGTTTTCAGCTTGTCACGAAGCTGGTGATCGGCGCGGCCATCCACGATCTCCAGGCCAGCAATTTCGCCCCGCAGGGCGCTGGTTGGCCGCAAGAACGGCAGAACGGGCAACCGCCGTCATAGACGAGTGCATGGGCTGGGCCATGGCGGGCATGGTCAAGTTGAAATGGCTGAAATCAGGTGGCGTTGGCCGGTCGCCGTCTTCCTCAACGATATCCACGAAGCCTCTCGCGAAGTTCGGCGGGTTGATCGCCATAGCTCCAGCGGCCTACACGGACTTCTCACCGTTTCATTCCACCCCCTGGTGGCCTCCTCAGCGGGCGCCTGAAGCCGGTGGACCAGCCGCCGGTGCCAGTGCCCGGGCTGACACCGAGCAGGAAGGCAAGCCCGAGCTCCCGCCCAGGGTCGGGGCTGAGATCTGCTCGCCGAAGCAGCAGGGGCCGCAACTCAAGGCACCGCCACCACGATCGTCAGGCTTGCCCCAAGACGAAACCGTGGGCCACAGGCAGCTCGGCGTAGGCGCGGCGCAGGGCCAGCTCAGCTGCCCCAGCGAGAGCGTCAGGCCGTAGGACGATTCACGCCCACCACCACCACAGCTGCAGCAGCACGAGTGACCAGGCCCAAAAACAGCAGCAGGGCCAGAGGGCGAAGATCAGGGCGCTCACGGTGGAGGCCAGCCCACGGTTTTGAGCGCCCCGGACCAACCTTTTGACGCGATCTCGCGGCCTGGTCACCGCCGCGCCGGAAAGGCCCAGTACCCAGCAGGGCCCAGCTCCACGCCGGCAGTAGTTGTCATTGCCGCGCCCATTGCCGGCCACCCACCCACGGCGCCGCCGGCCAGGTTGGCCAGCCAGCAAGGGGGAGGGCCCCCCCCCCAGGGGGGGGGCCAAATCAGGCCGAAGCTTCACGCCGAAGCCATCCCTGGGAGCGGCTCCCAGCAAGCGCTGGGCCAGCAGGGCGGACACCGGCAAGCACCAGGGCGAAAAGATCAGGGTCTGGCTGATCACCCGAAAGGGAAACTCAGCGGCGAAGTAATAGGCGACCGGCCCAAGAAACAACCCAGGAAGGCATTCTACAGCCAAGCAAGCCGGCGATCCGCTCGGCCTGAGCCGGGCTAGGTCGAGGCCCCAGGCTGCCTGCGCCCAGCAGCATCACCGCCCAGGCCCACGATTATCTGGGGCCAGAAAGAAAACATTTGCAGAAGACTGATTCGGATTCTCACCGTCAACCAGCCGTTGGGCACCCATCTCCTGCAAACCCTTTCAGCCCGTTGCATTTCAGGCCCTTGAGCAGCACATACCAACCCAAGGGGAATCAGCGCCGCGCCAGAGGAGAGGAGTTCACAGGGGATCAAACGTGGGAAGCTCGGCCTTGATTCCTCGCCTGGCTGCGGCCGTCAGGATCATTCATTCCGATCGATTCTGCTGCGATCAAGATCGCAGTGGCCGGCAGGACTGAAGGTGCGTTTCATCTGGAAGTTTTTCGATTTGGGGCTAGTCAGCCATCAGCTCGGTGTTGCTACTTATGCAGGAGGCAATTCCATTCATTCCATGCTTACTGGATCTTGACCTGCTTGACCAAAAGTCAAGGAGTTGTTGGGTGAGTCGGCAAAATCAGGAGCTGCGTCCAGGGCTGCTGGTTATGTGGAGCGTCAAGAAAGACGGAACCGAGCGGCCTTGAACTTCACGGCCTTCTGACGAAGCGCTTTCTTGAGGCCAAAGGCGTCAGCCTTGGAGCACCACTGGCGGAGCTGGTGTGGGCCAGGCGTGGGCGCAAGCTCCAGCTACGTTTCCACCAAGGTGCAGTTCAACGGCATCTGCTTGATTGGCAAAGGCCTACACCGCCTTGCTGGGCCTCAGCCCCGGCGATGGAATTCGAGATCAAGTTGGGCATAAAAAGCAGATTTCGGTCTGTTGCCTGCTGGTGCAAGTGAGAGGTGACGGGACTGAAGCCTGCGCTCTCCAAGCCGCTCTTGATCTGGGGTCATTTGCACGTCTGATCCAGACCGTCCTCCACTGCCCAGCACGATCCATGTTGGTCTTGCATGATCAGCCATCCGCGAGCGAAATCCAGCCGCAGCGGTAACCGCCGGCGCAGATCGCTGGTAGAACCTTCACCCCCATCCGGGCTGATCAGGGCGGTGACATGCCAGTTGGCTGGGATCCAAAAGCCGCAGCCACTGCTGGGGAACGCGTCCGGTCCCATCACCTTGGCCCAGGCGGGGCTCCATTCGCCAAGTGAAGGATCCCTCTCTCAAGACGAAATAGCGCTGCAGTGCGAAAGGTCGCTGCTGTCGGACTGGCCGTAACCCCTCGCGGGTCACAGCACATAAAGCGGCTGGGTGAACGATTGCTGCAGCTGGGGCCAGTTGCAGCCGAATCGGCTCTGGCTTGGCCCAACGCGAAGGTGGTGCTGGTTTCGGGTTTCGCAGTCTCTTCGCTTGGCAGTGTTCTTCCTTCGCGGTGGATTGGCCCGGGCCCCTGGCTGAGAGCGCAACCACCATGGCGGATCATCAGCACCCCGAGCACGTTCATGAACACTTCAATCAGGGAGTCCAGCGACAAATCAACTTCCTGCCCCGCGTGCCGTGCCGTCGGCTCACCATTGGCACGCCTGCTCACCATGGCCGCCGTGATGATCCTGCCACCGGGCTCGTAACCGAGGCTGGAGCCCGACTGCGCAGGGCGATGACCAGGCTACTCGAAGGTCGTCAAAACAACTTCCTGCCACCGCCAGGTAGATGGTTGGGGCCGTCTTGATCTCTTTCGGCAATCGTTGTTTGGGGCTGACCAGGTCCAGATCCAGCGAATCTGTGATTTCGCCACTTGGGACAGGATCGTGCGCTCGACTGTCCGGCTCGGCAGAGCAGGAAGCTGGTGGGGGTGGCCACCGGCGTGCCTCCGTTCCGTGACCAACCCACCAGGGCCACTGGTGTGGGCTCGGGACCTGGCCAGGTTAGTTTGGCGGGCTTTGGGCTGGCTCTGGGCTTGGCTGCGGCGATCCCGATCCCAGGGAGAGCGCAGCACTGAAATCACGATCAGGTTGATCACCCATCACGGCGCTGAGGATTGTCGAGAGCCGACAACTCCACGGACTGGCGGCTAGCCGGCGGGTTTCGTCGCATCGCCGCTGTGCCTGTGGTGAAAAAAGCCGTCTGTTGATGGATCCACGGGCCTCTGATATCGCCGGGCCAGCTGGTGCTCTTCCCCGGTCGGCGATGCGCATCAGCACCATGCAGAGGCACCGCCGTGACAATGCCGAGCAGAGGTTGGTGTCAAAGGCGGCTGGAGAGGCCCCGGTCACCGCCGTCAGGCGCCTTCACGGTTCGAGAATCATCGATATTTGGGCCAGGCCCAGGCCTGCTGAAAGCCGCCCGATCGAGTGGAGATGCCCAGCACCGTGCCGAGGAAAACCCAGCATCGCAGCACCCAGATCATCGTGACGCGGTCACCAGATAGCCTGTTCTTCGATCTCAGATTGGCGTTCAGGGCGATGTCGTCTGGTAATGCAAGCTCTGCGGTTGAGCCTGGCGTGCGAGCGCGAAAATCCTGAAAACACGCAGCAGACGACAGAGACGATTCGAGATCACCGTGGCGGCGTTGGGACACAGCAAAGCTATGGTCTGGGACATCGGAATCCAACCGGCCTCAGGATCAAACAAGGCGCGAGGCATTCCAGTCTCTGCCGACGTGGCGACGTTCGCGGCGGGCTGGCCAGCAGGGCGACGGCCGCAATGATTCCACCACCGTGAAGGCGATAGCCAAGCAGAAGCGGGCTGGGTTGAGCCCCGATTCCAGCGAATGGAATCGAGCACACTGCGCGATAGGGAAAGAGCAGGCATCACAAACCACCAGAGGTGGCGTGACGCCGATCACGATCGATAGCAGGGAAGGAGGATTCGATCCAGCGCCGTGCTTTTCGGTTAGTTCAAGCAGGCCGGGATGTCTCCCCCGTTCAGCCGTGGCGGGGATGTTGAAACATGCCATCAAAACAGCGTAGGGTTCTCCGACCCGAAGAGATGAACACCCGTGCGTGGGGTCAGCCGTGATCCTGCTGGCAAACCGTTCGGCACCTTTCAAGATCGGGGAAACGGGCCACTTCGGTCCGTCCGCGGAGGTTGTCGACGCCTCCGAGCGGCAATGCGGCGCACGCGCCTCGGAGTGTTCAGGTCCGCGAGACGCGGGCCAACCACCACGTTGCACCAGGGCGGGGCAGATCCGCCCTGCTGGGAGTGTCTTTCGCAGCCACTCCAGCGCTCCGTGTGCTGAACGTCGTGCTGCCTTGACTGGCCATCGGCCAGGATCGGGGGGGTTCCGGCAGGCGGGGACGGCGGACTGGCCGGGACCGCTTGCCGGCGGCTTGATGATTCGAGCTGCTGCAGGAGTTGCGGGCCTGGGCGAGGGTTCCTTCCAACTTTTCGATTTGCTTCCTGGCTGAACTCTTGATTTGCGCTCCCGCAGGCCCACACCTTCAAGGCGGCCACGGCCTGCCTTTCAACGGCGAGCACAAAGCCTGCGGGCGGCGACCAGGATCGTTTCGATCGCAAAGCGATCCAGCCCTGCTGGGCCTTGGCGACTTGGGCGCCGTGGCCGCTCGCGTTCCCCGAAGCCAGGGCGAGACTGCGCCTGCAGGATCGGGCAGCGGGGTCAAGGCACTTGCTGTTACGCCGAATCGGGCCAGCCACAGCTTGCCGCGAGGGCCGCCGCCTCGATCGCGGGCGCAGGAGCAAGATCCATCCAGCCGGCTCGAATCAGCGGATTCGGACACGGTCAACCAGCTCAGGCCTCCGCTGCGGTCTTTGGCGGAGCGTTCTCAACAATTGGATCAAAGGCGACGGGTTCGAGTCCCGTCAGTCCTGGCCAGCCGTAGGTCTCCTTTCAGCCACGCAGCATTCCAACCAATAAGCCTGAGGCAGGCCTTCGGGGGGCAGGGGGCCGAGTCGCTAAAATTAAAATTTTCACGGTCCGATCAAAGGCCCAGGCCTGCACCGACCCCGGGGGCGCGGATCAGGGCGTTGCCGAGCGCGGTTGGCGGTTGCACAGCCCCACCGCTAGCCGGGCGATGAGTGGATGCAGGAACCCTTGGGTGCAGGGCAACGGCCCAGCTGCAGTCGCCGCAGGGAAACCCGGTTTCAATCGCTGCAGGTTAGCGCCTGCGGCAGCACGTTGGAGTCCAGGGAGTGGCTTAGAAAGGGCTCCTTGGCGATCGGGGCGGCCAGGTCAGCGGAGCGAGGGCCATGGCCATGCCGTCCACCGCAGAACGGCGCAATCATGCCGGCGGTATCGCGATATCCAGACATCCGGTCGAGTGACCCTTTCAGGGCAAGGCTGGATTCCGGCTCAAGGATCGCGACGATCACCGACGCGCGTCCATCCTGAGGCGGAGCTGGCAGAAATGATTGCGGCGGAGTACCGCCAGCGAGGACAGCTCCCTCGGTCGATCTGGCCGGTCCTGCCGCCTGCCTGCATCAGGCCGGCGTGGCCGATCCAGGCAGACGTTGATCAGCCTGATTCAATCGCTGCAAGAGACCGCAATACCCCCCGGGAAGGCGTGCAGCTCACCGCCTTGACGTTGTGATTGGCCTCGGCTAGTGGGCCTATGCCGGCCACGAACGGACTGGGCTTGCGGCAAAGGCACGCCCCCAGTTGTCCGTCCAGCCGGAAGCGCTTTGCATAGGCTCCGAACACCAGCTGTTGAGCGGTACTGACGATCGGCTGTGCTCACCACGAAGCCGTCGTCCAAGCTGCCCCTGACCGCGGGTGACGGGGCTGCGATCAAGGCATCGGGCTCCGGGCTTCAGAGGCGCGGTTTTCCAGAGGATTTATCGAGGGCGTAGCGCTCAGCCCAGCGCCCGGCCGGGCAGCTGGCCGTCGAAGACTGCCCCCGTTGCGGTGCTGAGGCTGGCCCTTCTGAATCGGCACCCGCGCCGGCCGTGCGCACCGGCGTCGAGGATGCCAAGGCGCCGAAGATCTCGGTGACCTCAAACAGAGAGAATTCGCCGCAGAGTTTGTTTGCAGCGGGGGAAATGCTGTTGCTCCAGCAGCAAGCACCGCAGTGGCCCCGTTCAGGCCAGCTGGGAATGGCCATTTGCTTGAACCAGGCCAGGCCAGCCCCGATGATGATCGCGTCGTGGAGGGTTCCATAGGGGCGCCGGTTCAGCGGATGGTGCTCAGTAGCCAGCGGAAAAGCCCAGGGCACCATTGTTGATCGAACGTGCTCGAGCCCGGCTTCTGTGGCGATGCTTGGAGTTCCCTGGCCTCGAAAAACCGCAGAACTGAGATGGGGCCGTCGTTCTGCATTTCATCTCCGATAGCTGCGAGGCAGGCGCGTGGAGCCCATAGGCCGGCGTAGGCCAGGGACGGTGGCGCGTGCAGATCGTTGATCAGGATTCCGCGGCGCGCCAGCCGCCATGAATTCCATCCACCTGTGACCGCACTTGGCATTGGGCGAAGTGGTGCAAGAACATCGAAGCGATCACCACCATCGAAGGACTGCTCAGGGGAAGGCAGCCGCCAGGCATCGGCCACGTCCCACTCTGATGGAGGGCTTGCAGATCGGGGGGGCAGCCGCCTGGAGAGCGCCATGGCGGGCGTACTTCCACGCGTGACCGGTATTGCATCGAACCCGGCAACGATCGCGAGGGTGCGTCCGGGCGCATGCCGGAGCGACCCAACGCACGAGATATCCAGGAAAATCGGCGATCCCCGTGCGAGATCGAGAATCCGCAGCGGTTGATTCTGTGCCTGCCAACAGCAAGGGTCTGAGGATCTTTCATCGGGGCGCTGTAGCCACCCAGGGTCTGATTGACGACGGCGAAGTTGATCGAGCGGCGCTACTGGTGAGCCTGATCGGTGATCGAAAAATCATCCATCAGCTTCGTTCCTGGTCGGGTGCGGACCTGAACGTAGGGGAAAAGGGGCGGCGCGGGAGGTCATCGGCTTTCGGAGTCCCATAGTGTTGAAACACGGGCAGCTTCGATCGAGAGAGGCCCAGGCTCCGAACCCCAGGGCAACCCCTGGTGACGCACAGTGTCGCGACTCGCCACGTGGTCGGTGATGGAGGCGGGCAAGCACAATGCGGCCGGCCAAACTCCGACTCCAGTGTTCAGCGCAATGGCCGGATCGGTGCGGGGTGAGCTCACACCCACGGCGTCTTGCGCGTCGTTCGCGCTCCGAAACGTGGCTAGCTGCTCGATAGGCCCACCCCGTAGGAGGCTTGCTCGGCGCGCGCGCCTTCGGCGTCGGCAGGGCTTGCCTGTTTGCACCAGATCGAGGATCTGGCGGCCGACCCGGGAGGCATGGACAGCCAGAGGTCGGATGCCAGAAGCATCGAGCCCATGCGCTGCAACCATGGTTAAGCAGGAGACAGCGGGTGGGCGCCAGAGCGTAGCGTTTCTGGACAGCGGGCTGCATGGGGAACGGACTGACCGCCAACTTATCATCAGGTACCAGCTCCTCAGCTGGCATCGCCGATCTCCCAGGTCATCGCGCTCAAGCGAGTGCTCGGCGTTCGTTGCAGCGCGCTCTGTTCCGGATAGGTCAAAGCTGACGCCCGTTTGGGATCCCGGCAAAGAGAGCAACGGCAGCGGCGCCCCATCCCCGAAGAGTGCGTTGGACGAATCACGTTCTCCACATTGTCGGCGAATGCATATTGCAGTGACGGGCGTTGTCGCCAGAGGCCTCCAGCGACTAGTGAGCACTCGGCTCTCAGCAGCATAGCCACCCGGCTTGTGCTTGCCGGGGAGGCGCGGCAGATCGCATCGGCCAGCTTCAGGCCGTGACAGTCCGCCTCAGCTGCACGAGGGCCCATAGGAAGCCTGTCGCGCTCAGGCGTGGCTAGCGCCTGCGCTGCAGGCGAGACGGGAATCCCCAGCCGTGCTCTCAGCTGGTGTGGTACTGCGACAGAGACTCCTAGCGCGAGCGTAGAAAGGAATCCTCGTGTCAGACTCGACCACAAATCAGGCGCTGATCTGCTCGGCGCGCAAACGCCGGTCCCTGCGCCAGTGCGGTCCGGGCCACTCGGTGTCGGTCTCATGATCAGCTGGCTAGGGCGCCAGGACGGACTCCCTTACAGATGCCGTGAGACGCTCTGCGCCGTGGTGCTACCTCTGCGTAGGGCGAGAGCCTCGGATCCAGTTGGTCTCTGGGAAACGGCGCTGTTTGCAAATGATCGGCTCCTCCTGGCCAAAATCTGCCAGCCTGCGTAGCCGGTGTGGCTCCGCATGCCCCGATGCGCCGAAGATGGTGGAGGGGCGATGCGCTTCCTACAAGTCCTGCGGGCAATCCATCTCGATGCCGAGCCGGGATGAAGGCGGCAAGCTACCCTGCTGCGACCTCCTGTTACGGCGGGTTGCCGGTCGCGATCGCTTCGAGAACAGCTGGGCTCTTCCAACGACTGACACCGGGAAATCGATCTGGCATTGCTGGGACATCATCTGACCGCCAGTGACGCGACTTCCCTCGGCCAAGCCAGAACCCTTTGGTCCCAAGCAACCCCGGGTTGCGTCAGTCGCCTTGATCCGGCTTGGTCAGGGTCTCAGCAAAGAGATGGATGACTTGTGAATGCTTGTCATACTCCTACTTAGAACGTTTACGTTAAAGTGCGTCGGCTCCAGGTCCGCCTGTTGTCGGAGGACCTTTTCCATTCCTGCCTGTCTTCGTTTGTAGAGCTTCCCCATGACGCTGAAACACCTCGCTAGGTCCCGTGAGCAAGGAGCTTGTCGATTTGGCAGCAAGGGGTGACACCATCTACCAAGTTCTGAGCCTCGATGCTGATCCGATCCGTTGCTGGCTGCGCCGCTGGCCGCTCTCCCGGCAAGGAATCACTCCGCTTCTCCCGTTCCCCCTCCCTAACTCAGATTTCGGAGCTGTTTTTGCCGCTGACAACCGGCAACCATCGCACCCATAGTTTTCATTGCTTTCTCGCTCGGATTAAACCTGCTGGCGGGTTGCGTCAAAACTCGTATCATTTCGAAGTAATCCCTG
>Ga0163217_1092660_pt1 | contig 10544 bp, 5 predicted proteins | sample SynspAceP_FD_185933 | JGI IMG/M metagenome (GOLD analysis project Ga0163217, IMG submission 185933) | Saline lake microbial communities from Ace Lake in Antarctica - Synechococcus sp. Ace-P (PacBio error correction) | ecosystem: Environmental > Aquatic > Non-marine Saline and Alkaline > Saline ... | reverse complement strand
TGAGATCTAGCTTCAACAAGCTGTGGGACATACATTAGGTGGCGCGTGATTATGTTTACTATACTTCTAGGAGTATCTAATGCACAATTTTCGGCTGAAAGGTACGCTGTGGAAATCATAAACCGACTATGAATTGGCAATTATGAACGTATTCTATCGCAAAGATCAGATAAGGTACAATCTACTATGAGTAATGACCCACGGAATCTATGTAGGTTCAAAGAAGTACCTGATTTTGCGGAAATAAATGATCTCGCAGGAATCGAGACTAAAGCTTCGGTGATTAACATAGCACGATGAAGCTCAACAATTATAACACGACGATATTAAAAATGGCTGCTACCGAATAACTAAATCAGCCCTTTTATTTATGCGCTTTTTCAATAGTACATTCAAATATTATAAGTTACTGTCGAGAATAATGGCATTCAAGAAGAACGAAGGAAATCTAAATTATATATCGTCTGTTATATTTGCGAGTGGTGTCAATATAATGAAATCGATATCGCCGAGAATTCAGTGATCATACACGAAATAGAAACCTAGCGACACCAATGAACCCACAAATTTTCGATAAATTATACCACTACCTAGAAATCCAGAACTATCTATATATATAGGAAACGATATTCAAAAATTAAATATATTCTAGATCTATTCCTCACTTGAATTTTAGGGCCAAGATTTTCAATTCGAAAGGATCACCAAGTGTCAGTAATGCATATACGGCTTGCCAGTGATGAAAACGCAGAGACAATTAGATACACAAAAGTCCTACTTACTTGAAGAGTATCCTGCGAACGCTGCTCTATCTTATGAGGCAGGAAGAAAGCAAAATAGCGCCCAGCTTACTGCTACTAGCCACAAATAACTTTCGAGATGCCAGGGTGCTATCATTTCGATCAGAATAAGACCATCACACCCCATAATGGAGGCAGGAGTCTGGGACTTAGCTCTGCGCTTTGCGACCTAGTTTCCACTTTCTGGACAACATGCTCTGCTCCATTCGAATACACCGCTAAAGCTGCTGATGCGGGATGGAAAAAAATCTTGTTTTGAGATTTTCAGAAATAAAATCCTGGAAATCTAGGTGACAGTCGATAACTGACAGGAAAAATTAAAGTTTTGCGAACCCGCAGAAACTACACGTCATTTAAAATGTATATCGTGTAGAGAGGCCTACGATAACGAGCGTTAATGACGGGCACAGGAGTTCACTAGCCAAACCATTTAACCCCAAGCGCATTACATTGAGAGTCGACGATTCGCCGAAAGGAATGTACTTACCACTTATCTCATATTCTTGTAGTAGAATAGAATCACCACCGTAACTTATGGCTTCTGCAGACATTTTCTTCCTCAAACTGAGTGCACGCAATTAGAGCTGATGTTTGTGTAAAAGTGAAGATGAGTGTCTGAGTCATAAAGGCGATCTAGTCTAGCTCTTACTTAGCATTGCAGATCAGGTGCAGAAGCATTACACCTATGAAATGCCGCGTAATTGGGAGTATCAGAGGCTAATCGTCCTATCTATTCTTATTTGAGAGCAGCAAACAATTACTCCTGAATAATAATCCAACCCTTTCAAAGCCAGGCAGGTAGAGGACAATATGCTCAACCAAAAAGCGTAAACAAGCCCACGAAATGCGTAAAAATGCTCAGTAAGTGTCATAGTTGGGAGTTAGCTAAATTTGGTATCCACTGATGCCAAAGATAGACACAAAAGCGCACACCAAAATCATATCGAGTGCCGGCATACGTAGTAATTAGATTAAGAGACAATATATTGTAAAGGTGATTTCGATTCAACCACTTCGAACTACACTCAAATCATCTCACCTTTATTTGGGAGCGTACTGATAGCAGCGTGATGATAATGACTTTATTAGGGAAGGAACACACAAATTCAAATTATTATTTTACCGACAGTTCGCGGCAGCACGTTGGAGCAAACGATGTCTCTGAGACCGATGAGAAGAACTTGACCATAATACGAAGCAGTCCAAACGGGGGACACGCTCTAGGTGGAGGTTGGGTTCTGGAAACTGTAATTGAAAATGTAGAGGTAATCGGAAATTCAGGATGATGGTATGAGTGGTTCGGTGAACTGTAAATGTTAAAATGCGATTGTTTGGGAATGCGGTGATGGATGAATGGACACAGACCAAGCTTGGTCAGGAACACTGGACAACTTCACTAATTGCTGGGATCTTGAGATGATCATACCTTAGAGATGATGGACCTGAAGGATCTAAACTTGGTTCTCATACCTTGATAAACGGTTCGATTAAAGGAATAACCGTGGCTGAATTGGAGATTTTAGAGATGGAGCACGGCGGACATCGAAAAATATTTACTTCTGTACAGGTCATAACTATCTATTTTTATGCCTATTACTCATTCATTCTGAAACGGACCACATACAGGAGAAGAGGGGGATATCGTTATTTATCGTCTTTTCACGTGGTGAACGAGAGGACCGAAACTACTGCTATAACTGATTGCTGACGATCTTCTTTCATAACACAACTTAATATCTGACACTTAAGAGAATCATGCCTTTTGATAAAAACACTATCCAACGAGTTGTATAGAAACTATATTGATCAAAGATAACAAGCGCAATCTAAGCATGTGCTTTCAGTTTGGAAGATAAGCATGGAGGACTGTCACGCTTTACCAAAATCGACGTCATCATAAAGTATTGTTTTTGACACTTGCTAAAATATCTTCTTTATTCAACTGTCAGTGGGACGCAACTGAAAGGCAAGCAGTATCTGGAGGCACTAAACGCTGTAGCATAGATGGAACGACGCGTAGTTATTCGTCCTAATTTATAGCTGAATATATTTCAAATCGAAAACCAGTAGCACTTTGTTTAGAGGGAACGAGAGGACTAGAATCTCTTCCCACAAGGAAATATCCCGTCCCAACATTCTTCCAAATCTTTACTACATCAGTATGTAATTACTAAAAGTACATAATTATGGCTTGTGCTAAACAGTGAATATCGATAAAGGATCAAATCACTATAAAACATCGACTATCTTGCCTGATGTGAAAATGTCGAAATTGAAAGCAGTAAAGAGCTCCTATATGCTCACGTCCTATAATAATTAATATAATGTCTCAAATTATTAACAGGAACTCAAGCGTCTAACGCTCGAACAAGACGGAGAGACATCTATCTAAAAGAATTGAGAGTTGTCATTCAGTGCTTGCAAGTGCGCATCTTTTTGCACCCAAATCACGCTGATATCAGGGGATGAGTGATAAAGCTCGAATTCTTTGTTGGCTGCTCACATCATCCTGTCCATTTCTGCAGTTTTCGGTTCCTCGTAAAGACTCTTTATACCTACCTCACCCCGGGTTAGCTGATTTTTATGCTTATGAGAACTGAGATTTGGACAGCGGACCTAAATTTATATCGCAAATTATACAAAAGTGGAAACCTGATTCTTAATCCATCACCGTTCACATTTCCTAATTCTTCTTTATTAGCTTCACACAGTCTTCACAGCTACAGGGTACAAAGGCTTAAGAGCATAGGAAACGACATTACTAATTAATGATGAGTACTGATGAGCGGAGATGGCACAGACAATCAGACGTCTTAAAACACACGAGGTAAACTAGTTGCCGCATCCCAGCATATCAGTACTTACGAGAGTAATTCTTTCAATATAAAGTCACTCAAACCAGTATTATATGACCCAGACCTTAACAATGGATACGACCAATATCTCGTCGAGCCAATAGATCGGCACTATATATTCTCAAGCAAGAGCATAAGGTGATGAGTGATGCACGCGAACCAGATCACACACTTTATAGTACCGCGTATACAGGCTGAGTAGAACGTTTCACATGATTGAAGAGTGTTGAACGATATAGATCAGAGTCTCATACATATAAAGCCAGGATTGGACTGTACTGAGATAATAACCAAATAAAAAAAATACTCCATTGTATCAAATCTGCGTATCACGAGTGCTATATTGTTCAAGCGCTCATGCACAAGGACAACAAACTCACATTACACTCACTTCAAAATGAAAAACATATTTCTCTTACTAATGTTATAGTAAATTATGGAGATAACTATTTCATCGATCGAGAGTCTATTTTAACAGCGAACACACAATCCTTAAGACTAGATATATCTAGCCGTGGGCCGATTTGATAGAAAAACTTATCTGACAACAGAAAGATTATCCCATAGATAGAAGATACATGTTATGTACGTGGATTATCACGAAGAGATAATTTACTCACACACCACTCTCGCAGAATGACCACTATATCTAATACAAACATAAGAAATTTTATAATAGTCGACAAGAGTAGATTAATGATATCATATCGGACCGCGCTACACGTTCACAGTATATCGCATGGTAACTATCCGTCAATATTCAACACCCAAAAGTAAGATAACGGCACTTCCCTAGTATCCTGCACACGAGGTTTAGTATGCGAAAAATGCTGTATCGTCTCGAGGAAACACGCACAAATCTCTGAACGAGAAGATCAATTCTCCCTCAAAAAAATAAATTCATATTCACAGCAGAGTCGCGTAGAGAGTAGTAACTGATAGATCACATGTAACTCTCGTGAAATAGAGATCTAATCAATTAAGCAGTCTCACACATGAGTTTGATTCGCCTTTATGTTCACCCTGAGCATAGGCGTATTTCATCTTTCGCACTCCAAGCTGCTGAGCAATCTATCATTGGATTTTTCCCCGCACACTAGCAATGACAACAGTTGGAGATTTATAAATAAATGTTCTGCCTATCGTTACCCTTGAATAAAAAAACGAAAATACCCGCGATAAAGGTCATTTATCTCACAAAAATGTCTTATAAATTTAACAGTATCTAGTATAGAGAGCATAAACCAAGAACACATAGCAAGCTCAGGCACTCAGCTTGGAAGCCTGTACATCTCAGACCCTGCTTACAACTAAAAAAAGAGACTTCTCAAAATCGTTGCGAAAAAAACACGAGTAGTCATTGTAGCTCTCTACTAAAGAAATAAGAAAGAGTATTGAGCGCACATAGTGCGAGAGATACACTCTCCCAGTATGCACCCAACTCGCTCAATTATACCCCTGTGCGATTTACATATAAGACATTTATGACATCACCCAAAAATATACCTAGTTATATCAGCACTCTGAGCATATATATATTCAGAGTGATTTAAACTTAGTGCCAAACATAATATTAAGTGATATATGCGCACAAACTGCCGCACGACCAACAAACAGATTCTTCGTATATCCTATAAAGCCTGGTATCTACATTAACAGGAGCGTAATCACGTCTATAGACGAGAAACTTATATGTTCATACAAAGAGACCGAGCGTTATGAGGCCTTAGTTTTTACTTGCATGTAGTACAAGTAGCGGTGAATGCTTAAATGGAAAATTGGCATCATACCAAATATATCGCGTATAATAAGTGACGCATCCAATACTCCACACGATATATGGTAAAAGAGATTCAGCTATACCCAGTAACTTACACATATTCATCTAATCTTCGATAAAGTCACTTGCACGAGACGAGAGCACACTTGGAGAACTTTATAATAAGAGAAAACTACTAAGATTGGTAGGCTCATATGGCCTATAACCATTCTTGATAATTTCCACGACTAAAATCGATTCCATATCTATATGTCAAAAGCCATCGCAAATTCTCTGGAGCGAAAAAGATACTTAAGACTCTGCCCATATATCTCATACACAACTAGTGGAGCCGACCGAAATTTAATTGAGCGTTATAAAACTAACGCGATAATCGTATCCATGGAATAATATCACCAAAACCACTTCCACGACTGCCACACATTCACACATCGACAATTTTATCTATCATCCCTTCAGAATTCGTAATTCTCTTATCTCGGATCTATTAGTATCTCAGAAAATCACTTATGTGCAAGAATATGCACAGATATTTAAATAGAACTATTCCAGAAGTTGAGAGGATAAACACACTCTAAGTATTAATGTCCAATTAACATCTCACATACTCCCTCGATATTACTAATTCCAAATGTTAATAGTATTGGCGGCATTAAAGAGAATAAACAATAAAAAAGACAAATCCTGTATCGTTCTGTTATCTATTTCAGCGGGTGAGACACATATTATTCCCCTATGAATAAATTTCTGAAAAATGGCCTTCTTGTCATTCATCCATCACACAAACTCCCAGCGCTCACCTAAGAGAGCTGCGGACACATTGTTAGCATCACGAGGCATCGTTGAGCCATAATAACAGATATGCCAGAAGACTCACTGTTCGATCGCCAATTACACACTACGGCAACAAGAGTCAACTGCAAAAACTCTGAATGTGCGGAATTCATACTATAAGTGGATGCATGATCGATGACGATGAGTGTAGTATACGCATATACGCACAATATCACACACATGATCCTCAGTCAACACCACAAGTTGAGATTTAGATGTACTATTATCGTAAAAGTAACAAAAGTAGACACTAGAGAAGAATATTATCACTTCGCCACTCCAATGTTACATATGGGCAAAGTAATACGCATCCTATTATAACGTAGTAGATTCCTATTGAGTAATCTGCTGGAGATATGTAGAGACAACACGTTAGATATCGACCGGATATATGAAAAACTCCAGCAGATTAGTTGCCCTGTCAAGATTACTCCAAATTATTTTCCAAGGAATAACTGGATAGTCGAGACCTGAGCTATCTCCTAGAATATGCGACTGGTAAAATGTAAAAATCCCATGGTAAGTGTGATCTCCCCAAAATCAGATGATTTCACAAATAACATTGAGAGTACTAATGTGGGTAATTATTCTCCATATCTACACACGCACGCGAGAGATGTCTCCACAGATGAGTGCCGTATATACTCTCACTAAGTTCATTTACTCGTGTATCTAGAGAACCTGTAGATCGAAAAGAGCTCTATGCCCTTTATAATCACTTTACAGAGAATTTCTTGATTGTGTCTACGCCATTACTGCCAGAAATACCTGTCAGTAGTATTCAGCAGCAAGTTGTGCGAGTGATACTCTATAGAGATATATAGATATACAGGAAGAACGTCGCCTAAAGACATCACATAAGCTGGTCAAAGTGCCCTTCACAGAGTCAAGCCTTCGTAATTCATGAAGTCCTATCTACAATGAATACCAAAATCTTAGGACTTACGTAAGCACCTGAACAAAAATACACATATCACGCATGCATATGAGCGCCATCCAACATACTAGTGAGTATGAAAGCCGCATTCGGAATAAAAGCACCATCGTTTACTCCCAAATGCATATTGGAATTTATTGCAAACATAAGTTGCTGTTAAAACAAGGAATTTCCGCACCTCAGGGCCAACCTTTATGAAAAAACGAAGTGTCGAAAATCTTACAATGGTACTATCCAAATCAAACCACTTTACCCCAAAAGCTCTGTTGGATACAAGCGGTCGTATCATAGAGAGGACATGATCAACTTTTGCCAAGTTAAACGCTCTTCCATGTAAATCCTCCAAACAGGGAGTTTGCCCCGGATAAGGAAAAATGTCTGTGCTGAAGTATAGAGTTACCCCAAAAAAAGAAAAGTAAGCTAAAAATCCTTTATAACTCTTCCGCCCATCATTAATCAAATTAGCCTCTACGTGATACCGCCAATGATCCACATCGCGCAAAACTGGCGTCGGGAATTAGCTGAATCAAATCAGTATTCATATATATTCTGACTTTCAATTACCAGTTCACATTTTAGAAATACGTAGCTGTGTAATTAGGAAAAGCTCCAAAAAAAGACATAATTCCAGGCTGAATGATTCGTGAGCTCCGCTTTAGGAAGCATTTGTCTAAAATAAGTATTCGGATAAGATGATACAACAATAGGTGGATACACAGGGGAATTATGAAAAAGTTGTTCTAAAAATCTCTCTATTATCCAACCCAAAAACCAGAAGTCCGGTCCACCCAATACTATCAACTCGGATTTCCTCCCAGCTATCATGATCCAAATATCGATTGTATTTTTAAAAAGTTTGTGCGGCGGCAATTCGTCTATAAGTGACGCCACTTCCTTCATTATGTAGTAGCCCCGCGACTGTGTCTCCTGGATATATGAATACTTTCCATTCAACAGTTTTTCCAAATCTAGTTTTGAGAAATATTAATAACTAATTCACTAACTCCAACGTAGCCGCTTACAAATCCTAGTACGAATAAAAGGCAGCAGAGAGAATAATCAATGAAACCTTGACCGAATTTAAAATTCATTAAGCATCAAACCATTTAAAAACAAATGAAACGTGAAAACCATCCCTATAGTTAGTAGACTAAGGCCTCTATTGAATTAGAAACCAAAAATTTCTATTTTTAAAAAAACATAAAACATGCCAAATTTAACATTGTTGCTGGCACGACCGAAATTTTCATGAAAATCGCACCAATCATTATGCATTCAAAAAAACAAAAAGAAGGAAAAATCTTTCATTTAGCTTGTCCCACACGGCAGCATTACGATAAAAAGATGTCTGGAACTTTTTTGAGCAAGCTAAAATATCCCCGAGCCTGAGCTTAATCTTGCGGTGGAGGTGGCACTCAAGTGAGCAAACTGCAGCTATCATGGTTGCTTTTAAGAAGAACTTCTTGAAAATCGCCCAGAGTATTCTTGTATGGAGATGTCACTAGCACACTAGCCTCACCTATTGGCCGCAAAAAAACTTCAAATTATGTCGCACAGGTCGAAGGCGTATTCGTCGGGAGACCTCACCATGCCCGAGGAGATCAATATCGGATGTGACGGATTAGCATTACGGATCATTTTTTCACCACCTCAGAAATCGCAAATGAAAATCTTAGGAAGATTGGAGTAGCTGAGGAGAAAATCCACTAATCGTCGAAAACCATGATCGATAACCTTAATGCGCAAGAATCTCAAAAACCTGAAGGTGCGATTTTGAAGACTCGAAAACAGGAAATTAACTTGTGTATGACTATGCACAGACCTGCTAATAGTTAGATCAAGAACAACAAGCTCAAAGTATGACGAGCAATCCTTGAAGAACTAAGGAACTTCCTATAATTTTCCCCGTTCCATCCGAAACAGCTAAAAACTTAGAAAAGCGCTCGGCATAAATGCCCAAAGCTCTTGATGTGTGAACCATTTGGAGATTAGAATTTCAACTATTTTAAAAGCTGAAAAATGCAAAAGAGTAATTACCGAGTTCAGAGAATTACGGAGGAAGCTTCGTGATGAATATCCCTGCATACGCTCCAGATAATAGCGGAACGTGCGACCATTCATCTTGGCCACCAACGAATTGGTAGGTACAATCCAAATAAATTGAAGCCATATCTAGAGAAAATTATGCCGGAAACTGAAAAGACCCAAGGAATCCCATGTGGGATTGGAAAAAACCGCAAACGAATCGTAAGCATTCTTGCAAAAAAAACTTATCACAAATAAGCAATGAATTCGACTGAAAACGCTAAGTTCCTGTAGACACTTAACAGCTTTCACCCATTCCCAAAGGTGTTTTACAGAAGAAACATTATCGCTCTATGAGACGCTTTTGTCAGAAAACGGTGAGCAAATCGCCTGACTTCGATCTAATTCTTATGACTCAGGAAAAATATCAGCAAATTTCACCGAATCAAAAGTGATGAATAGGTACTTCACGAATGTAATACCTCACGGTACATTTACTCATGAAGCTGGCTATCAAAAATTTAAAGCTTGGACAGTCTAAACAGATTCTGATTGCCGTCCTTTTGATAGTGAAAGCCATACAATTTTGAATTACCGTAGATGAATCAGATGCTACCCTTGGTTTCATGCCTTAGCTCAGTTTTGATTCAAAGATTGAATTACTTTCCACAATCGAGTACTGAAATCATTTCCTGAACAGTGGAATCATCCTCAAATGACATAAAAAAAGGCTCCCGATGGAGCTAATCATTGTGATAGTGGTACATTAGAATGAGAATGACACTCTGCAAATCATTACGCGGAGGCTAATCGTGAAATCTGACATTGGCCACCATAGGACTAAATATAAGCTCACGCATCATAGCATATTCTGAATACCAAAGCCCAGCTTGGATTCGCTCGTCCCCTCCAAGTCTATGGATATTCAAGTTTAAGCTAGGAAGAACTGTAAAAATTCTCGTTGATTTCCAAATCCTACAAAAATTAGACGTGACCTTTGTTACGTTGTAGTAAAATACCCGCTTCCCATCCAGTGACAAAGCTTCTGGTACGCTAAATGTATTGATAATATAGTGAGCCTACCAGCCATACTTCTTTGTATGTTCACAACTTCACCTTTCTTAGCACTCAAATTGTCTCGACTCTTAAATTCGGATTCAGACATTCTATTCGTGATTCGGTGACCGTTACGTTGTATTCCAATTGAAATTCTTTCCAAGCTCTGCTGAATCGCGAGAATTTAGAATAAAGGTTTAGCTTCTTTCTGAAACTCCAAAATGCTAACAATCCCCATTGCAACATTGGTGCCATCC
>Ga0163217_1069935_pt1 | contig 10544 bp, 13 predicted proteins | sample SynspAceP_FD_185933 | JGI IMG/M metagenome (GOLD analysis project Ga0163217, IMG submission 185933) | Saline lake microbial communities from Ace Lake in Antarctica - Synechococcus sp. Ace-P (PacBio error correction) | ecosystem: Environmental > Aquatic > Non-marine Saline and Alkaline > Saline ... | reverse complement strand
GTAGAGCACAACGGAGACTGCCGGATGTAACCGCGCGCTGGGGCTCTTTGTGAAACGGATAAGGGTAACCCTCAAAGTCGCAGGGCTCAAATCGTACAGGGCCTGATCGACTGACGTAGCGTACTTTAGCCGTGAGGCTGATGGCTGGCGTCACCTTCAAAGGAGTTGACCCAGTAAAGGGACGAGGCAGACCAGTGCCTGGCGAGAGCCAGGGGTGCTCGTTTGCCCTGGCCTACCCCAGCACATCTGCGTTTCAGATCCTTGCGCAGCACATACCAGGGGTGTTCACTGGCGTCTTTTCATTGGCCGCCAATGCCCAATCCCTGCCGCTGGCGATGGTGTGATACATCAGGCCATTGTGGCGGACACACCTGGCCATCGGTGGTTTCCATATCGCCAGGCTGTGCGGGCAAGTTACTGCTTGAGAAAATTCGTGAAGCGCCGTTCGCCGAGTAAAGCCAGATACCGGTTAGAGTCTTTTTTTCTTTGCCGTCGCCAACTGATACTTCTCGGCAATCAGGCGCACAGCCGGTTTTCCAGTTCGCCTACCGGACAACAGGTGTGCGAAGCCGATCTGCTCGGGCCCAAACCGCATGCAGAAAAATAGCTCTGATCCTTGTTGGTATCGGATACCGCGCAGCAGCACCGTCTGGCCCTGGTGTTCGCCCTTGCGAAACATTAGTGACCGGTCGCGATTTCAGCATCAGCACCGAGCATCAGGGTAATCCAGGAACGCTTAACTATTGGCGCGATTGCACAGGATGGTCCGGATTCGGGCGTGCGGGCCTGGCTTGTATTCCCAAGAAAAATGCTCGAATACGTTTATCCCAATATCGGCGGGCAAAAATTAGCCGATATGCAGCTTGATAACCGAGCTTGTCGCTTCACCGCCTGCGCATCCGCCAGATCGTCATCGCCGGTGCAGTAATCGTGGCCGTCGTCCTCATCCCAGTTCTTCTGAACAGGCTTCGACCTGATAACCCTGCTTCCAGCAGCAGAGCCCGCGGGATACGGACGAATCAACCCGCCGGACATGCCGACCGATGACTCTGGTCTGTTCGGGGGTCTGTTCGGGGGTCTTTGCTCAGGGCTTTTGCTGTTAAAGGAAGTCATGTCAGCGAATCAAATCCAGTGGTAGTGATGAGCTTGTCAGGTTTAGTCTCGATTGCACTCCAGCACCAGATAGCTGCCGCAGGATCCTCGCGGCGCCTGCTCAGCTCATTCCAAGCGTCATCCATAGCCCCCGGAACAATTCCCTTCAATCGAGCTCGCGTGCGGGTCGTGCCGCGAAGAGGGCTTTGGCGACAAAAGCAGCTACGCTGGTAGCCTGACGCCGTTGTCGGCCTTGAACAGGTTAAATGCCGACCACAGCGGTGATTCTCTACCACTGTAGGCGTCTCTCCAGGGTTTCACGCTGGCGGCCTGGATAAGACTTTTCGTCTTCTTCACGTGCCCGGCAGGCTGATTTAATACGTAGGCGGTTGTCACGCTTGCCTCTTCTACCATCAGAAAGCGACCTTGGCTCTTCGATCGATAGTGGCGACGGTAACATTGGGGCATTAAAACGCAGAATGGGCCTCTGAACAGGCTGCATAGGGTAGCTCAAAAGCGCAGTTGCCGGGAGTGAACTCAATCCGTCGCAATTGGCTGTAGCAAGTTAGTGGAATTGCCACTAAAAACCCCCCCGGGGGGCCTTTTTTAAGGGGGGGGGATTTGGCGAATGAGGCGTTTCAATGTAGTGCGAATGTTAGTGAACTACCCAATAATGCCAGATGAAGTGATTCTGGAAGGAAAATGGCTTCGCAAGGGACAGTGGTGAAACAAGCTGTAATAGATGAACGCGCTGACATTGGTGGTAGGAAACTACACACAAATAGGCGCACCAGCAGTACAGTATTTCTGGTTATTGCGATTTACCATCCGTAGCCATTCATGACCAACGGAAACATAAACGGGAGTCAATAATGGATTACCAAAAGATTTCAGGTGCCGGCTAGCGGCGACAAAATTCCAGTAAATTGGCCGACCTGTCCCTCAATTGTGCCGAACAACCGATTCATTCCCTATATCGAAGGTGATGGGAATTGGCGTAGACAATTTCGCCAGTCATGATCAAGGTGGTTGATGCGGCTGTAGAGAAAGCCTTACGGCCGCAAGCGCAAGATTTTCCTGGATGAAGTGTTCGCCGGCGAGAAGGCCACTCAGGTTTACGATCAAAGATACCTGGTTTGCCCGAAGAAACCCTGCACGCCGGTCAAAGGAATTATGTGGTTTCCATCAAGGGGTCCTCTGACCACGCCCGTGGGTGGTGGCATTCGGCTCGGTTGAAAACGTGGCTCTTGCGTTTCAGCAGCTGGTTGATCTGTACGTCTGTCAGCGTCCATGCAGCTGGTTCACTGGTGTGCAAAGCCCGGTGAGAAGCCAGGCGATTGATCGACATGTCATCTTCCGCGGGGAGGGGGGGAAAAAAAGAAAAAACCTTTCCCCGGGGGAAAAAGGGGACATCTATGCCGGCGTAGGAATTCAGGCTGGCTCGCGGAGCGCATCAAGGTCCAGCAAGTTCCTGCAGGAAGGAATGGGCGTTACAAGATTCGCTTTTACCGACAGTGCGGTATTCGGCGTGAAGCCGCTTTCCCAGGAACGGACCAAGCGTTCTGTCGTGCAGAAAGCGCGCAGTTTACGCCGTGGACAATGATCGCGGATTCAGGTCACTATCGTCCACCAAAGGGCAACATCATGAAGTTCACCGAAAGGTGCCTTCAAAGAGTGGGGCTATGAAGTTGCTCGTGACGAGTTTTCTGCCGAGGCTGCTCGACGTTGGCCATGGATGCAGTTTCAAGAATCCGCGTACTGGCAAGAACACTCGCGCTCAAGGACGTGATCGCTGATGCGATTGCTGCGCAGCAGATCCTGTTGCGTCCGGGGCCGATTAGACGTGATCGCTACCCTGACCTGAAACGGCGACTATCTGTCCGACGCTTCTGGCGGGCTGAAGTTAGGCGGCTATCGGCATTGCGCTCCCGTGCCAACCTGTCTGACTCAAGCGCCATTGTTCGAAGCCACCCACGGTACAGCACCAAGATACGCGGCAGGGACAAGGTGAACCCCGGTTCATGATTCCTGTCCGCCGAAATGATTTGCTGCGTCACATGGGTTGGTTGAAGCAGCCGAATCTGATCATCAAGGGTTACTGAAGGCCGCTATCGCCAACAAGACTGTAACCTATGACTTTCGGAACGTTTGATGGAAAGGTGCAAGCCTGCGTAAATGTTCGAGTTTGGTTGATGACCTGATCGCCAGCATGGGCTAAGCGTCAATCCAGCAGCAAACAAGGCCGGCATATTGCCGGCCTTGGTCGTTGTTACGTGTTGAGTATCCAGAGGTCAGTGATGAGTTTTCTTCAATTTCGCGATGTGGACATCGGGGTTGTGAAGTATTCAACTGCTTGTTCCGCGGATTGGAGTATTGACGCATTTGCAGTCCCTTGGGCCCCTGGATGATGTCGAATTTTGACGGTTGACCGCCTTCAGCGTACGGTACCGTCCATCTGGATAGCGAGTAATGTGCAAACAGGTCCTCACCCGTCCCTTCGGTACACGAAGCCGTAACCTTTTGGCGTTTTAAAACCATTTGACCTTGCCGTTTGCATACTGCATCCTCTTAATGTCCATTTCCGTGGGTGTTCCGGTTTGGTTATCGATGGCCCGGACCACGCGTTGAACAAGATGACCGCCAATGCATGCTCGTTTACACTTTTTAAACACTGCAACAGAAGTAAGTCAAGTTAAGCCTCTGGCAAGCTGTGCTGTAGCGCACATTTTTGTCAGTTCATTCTCTGGACACCCTGAAACCAGGCGATGTTTCCCATGTTTTGGCATTAACTCGTTTTCAACTGACCATGAACCAGCAGGCCTGACGAGCCAGAGACGATGACGACGCCGGTTTTGTGGCCGTTGAAAACCAGCAGGCCCAGAGCTGAAAGCCGCCGTCGCGCTATAAGGTCGTTCATGATGAATGACGATTACACCCCATGGACTTTGTGGTGGAAGGTTCTCACGAAAGCATTTCTTTTTAAATCGGAAGCGCTACACAGATCATGTTAAGGTCCATACTGAAGGAAGGGCGGTATGCGGTGTTCTTTACCGAGACATCGCCGGAAACCCAAGGGGCCGCACAGGCCACCATGACTTGCCAGGAATAGCCCAGCACCGTTGATGTGTTCAAATCGAACGGAAGCGTAATCAAGCGACTTCAAGTCGCACGACGAGGTGGCACCATGCTCAATAGAGATCTCGAGATCAACCTGAATCTGGCATTTTCAAGGGAAGCCCGCAACAAACGGCATGAATTCATGACGTTGGAGCATTTGTTGCTGGCCCTGCTGGATAATCACGCCGCCATCATTGTGTTGCGTGCCTGCGGCGCGATATGGAGCGCTTGCGGCGAGAAATGACCCCGAGTTTATCGACTCCCGACGCCGTTGATTTCCGAAACAGGTCACGAGCGTGAAACCAGCCACGCTAGGCTGTCCAGCCGCGTTCTACAGCGCGCCCGTGTTTCATGTGCAGAGCTTCTGGAAGGGCGAAGTCACGGCGCAATGTTCTGGTTGCTTATCTTCAGACGAAGCAGGAGAGCCAGGGCGGTTTTCCTTTTTCCTCAAGCAGCAGCAGATCGCCCGTATCGATACGTAAACTTGTCATTTCCCCACGGTATTTCCAAGGTCGGCGGCGACACCGAGCAGGTGCAACCTGACCAGACAATGTGGATTGAGAAAGCGCGAAGCGGTAGGTACGGCCAATCCGCTGGATGCTATGCCAGCAATCTGAACGAACAGGCTCGTCTGGGCCGTTATCGACCCGCTGGTCGGGACGCGCGCAGGAAGTGAGCGGTCGCGCAGATCCTTATGGCGTAGGCGCAAGAACAATCCCACTGTTGGTCGGTGAGCAGGCGTTGGCAAGACCGCCATTTGGCAGAAGGACTGGGCAAACGCATCGTCGATGGCGAAGTGCCGGATATTCTCTCGAGGCGCGTCGTCTTATTTCGTTGGATCTGGGCGCGCTGGCTTGCGGGCACCCAAATACCGCGGCGATCGAGAAGCGCTTCAAGGCGCATTGTTGAAAGCGCTGCGCAAAACGTCCGCATTTTGCATTCTGTTTATCGATGAAATTCAAAAAAACCCTCCCCAATCAATTTTGGGGGCCGGGGGGGGGGGCGGGGCGCGGCATCGGGTGTGGTAATGGATGCGTCCAATCTACTCAAACCGCTGCTGACTCGGGCGAAATCCGCTGCATTGTTCTACGACCTTTCAGGAATTCCGCAGGTATTTTCGAGAAGGATCGTTGCGCTGGCCCGGCGCTTCCAGAAGGTTCCGATTTATTGTTCGGCATCGGTCGAACACCATCCCAGATTCTCAAGGGCCTGAAAAAGCGCTTTGAGGTCACCACGGTATCGCGTTACCACCGACGAGGCGCTCAAGGCGGCCGCAGAGCTTGCCTCAACCGGCTATATCAATGACCGCCACATGCCTGACACAGGCCAATTGACCGTGATTGACGAGGCAGGCGCATATCAGCGGCTCAAGGGCCGCTGGCTGAACGGGCGGGCTATCATCGACGTGGCCGAGGTTCGAGCGTATTGTCGCCAAAATTCGCGCGCATCCCGCCCAAAGCACGTGTCGTTCCAGCGACAAGGAACTGCTGAAGAATCTGGAACGTGATCGCGCCTGGTGGTGTTGCAGGGACAACGCAATCAATGCGCTTCCCACGCCATCAAGCTGTCAGCGCGCCGGGCTTCAAAAATCAGCCGGACAAGCCGGTTGGCTCATTCCTGTTCTCCGGGCCTACGGCGTCGGCCAAGACGAGGGACCCGCCCAGTTGCGAAAAAAAGCCTGGGGTTGTTGGACTGCTGCCTTTGACATGTCCGGTATATGAGCGGCAACACGGTATCGCGTTCTTATCGGCGCGCCTGCTGGCGTATGTGGGTTTTGACCAGGCCGGCCTGGCTGACCGAAGCAGTTACCAAGAACCCCTCACTTGTGTTGCTGCTGGGACGAGATCGAGAAGGCGCACCCTGAGGTATTCAATGCTGCTGCTGCAGGTCATGGATCACGGCACGCTGACCGACCAACAAACGGGCGCAAGCGGACTTCCGCAATGTGATTATTCGTGCTGACACCAAACGCCGGGGGAATTCCCATGCGCAGGTCTCGTCTATCGGCTTTAACTCAGCAGGACCACGAAGCACCGATGCGATGAAGTCATCAAGAAGACCTCACAACCGGAGTTCCGTAACCGCCTGGAACCATTATCCAGTTTGGCCGCTTGAAGCACGATAGCATCAAGTTTGTGGATCGACAAGTTCCTTACAGAACTTCAAGCCCAGCTCGAGGACAAGCATGTGCTGCCGACGTTGAATGAAGGACGGGCACGCGACTGGTGGCGCAGCACGGTTATGACCCGTTTGATGGGCGCAAGGCCGATGGCCCGCCTGATTCAGGAAAGCATTAAAAGGCTCTTGGCCGAAGCAGATTCCTGTTTGGTGATCTGCGAGCACGGCGGTACTGTGCACATCAGCCTTCGCGACGCTGAGGCTGGTGCTGGAGTCCTGGAAGAAGAGATGGGCTTGAGGTAATGACTAGTGCGGCAGAGGCAGTGGGTGCTCTGTCGCACTTATCAGTCGTTAAGCTGTTGCCCGCGGAAACCCTAGAGCTTGAATTTGGCCCAGACGGGTGGCATGGTTCCGACGGTTGTTACATACGCGTATTCATGGTCGATGCCGCTGTCCAGGCAGTGTTCTATCAAACCATTGCGGCCATGGACCAGATCAATGCGCAGCCGCGCTTGGGTTGTCTTCAAAACGGCGACTTTGCGTAATCAACCAGCTGACGATCGTCTATCTGCGGGTACAGATGCGGAAGGTATCGGGTTCAGCCCCCATCCCTTGAGGTGTACCCATCCATCCCGCCTCTTCAGGTAAAGAAGCTGCACTTGCCAGTGCGTAAGCCAGCGTTTTGCGTTGTCTGCGCCGATACCGATATCGACATCCTCGGGTGAAAATGTGACATCGCCCCATGACCACTACACGTTGATCCGGGTGTGAAGTCTTTCCTGCAAGTGGCTTGCAGATCCGCGTAGAAAACGTGTCTTGGCGGGAAACTTGGATCGGATGATCACGCTCTCACCTTGAGGGAAGTACCATGGAGCGATGAGCGGCTCCAACCGTAAGGCTACCGGAATGGCGGCACTGATTCATGCGTTTTGTGGAATCATCGTTATCGTTGGAAAGCCCTTGCGAACCCACAAGGGTTCAGCACGGGTATCAGCAGGGCAACCCATAGTGGCCTTCTGACACGTTGGAAGTGAACGTTGATACCCAGCGCCCGACCTGTGCCAACGGAACATGGAGTCATCAACCTTGTCTCTTGCAGGCCTATTAAGTCTGGGATTGTGTTTTTCTACAATCCTTGCAAGTTGATGAGGTCATTTGCTCTTCAAGCCGTTTGATATTAAAAGAGACGATTCATTATTTTATTTCCTGTCGGGCGTTTGGTTTTTTGCCGCGGCGTCGAGAAAATGCTGATTTTTTTGCGGCGAGTCGATAGGGACATGTTGGCATTCTCACTGGGCCAAATTTAACCCTGGCATGGACACCATGGGCCGTAGGTTTTATATTGATTTGCCTGGGTTTGTTTTTTCCCCACGCAGTCATGCTCAGTGCAAGTATTCATGGAGCAGCGCAACAAACAGGGTTTAGAGCAATATCGAAGCGTTTATTGGTCCGGTCGAGGCGAGTAACCGCCAGGATATGTGCGGCAGGCCCGGCATCAGTGTTGATCAGGCTACCAAGCTGCTCAGGCCCTAGGTTCTACCACACTCGTATCGCCCTGATTTCCACTGGACCTCGTTGATGCCCCCTGCTGCGTACTTCAAGGGTCGCGCTTGGCGAGCCTGTTCTGGCTGGACAGGTCGGACATTCGGTTGAAGGCCCGGGGGCAGTGGCAGTGTGCTTTCCAGTTGCCCTCGACCAAGCCGGCTCAGGCAGGGCGCAGTGCTTTAATCACGGCCACTATGAAAGCTTACAGACGCTATCACCAACCGCCTTGCGCTCGGCTATTTTGGTTGGGCCGTTTCGAGCAGCAGGGAATTGCTCGTTGATCGTGGATAATTAACCAGGGCCAACATCACGTTGGTGGTATCAATTCCGAGAGAGCGCTTTCGCCTGGGCGATGTTGCTTTTTCCGACACGCCATTTCAATGAAAATCTGCTGCAAGCGCATGGTGGCGTTTGCGCACAGGCTTCCTTATGATTGCCGGGGACTGCTGGCCGAGGAACCGCGATTCTGCTGTCCAGGGCTTTTTGATGTCGGTCAGGTTCTCGGCACCGGCCAAACGCGCTGAGGATGGGTTTGATTCCGGTTTCAGCGTTGAAATACGTGAACGAGATAAAACACTCGCTTGGATTTGGTGGCGTGGCTTTTTCCACTGACGTGGGCCCACGAGCAAAAGGGTCAACTGGACTCAAGCACTGGATCCAAGTCGCCAGGTCATTCCCGCGGTGCGATTGGAGATTTCAAGCACCGCGGCAACAGGTCAGCACTGGTATCAGATTCCGCTGGACCCGCCTCAGAGCCTCACTGGCGTTTCTTTTACCGGCTTCCAGATGAGATATCGATGATGTGCGAGACCCGGAGCCTCACCGTAGGCGCGCAGTTGCTGCGCACGTGGACAGCGGATGGGAGCGTGTCATAGGGCTGCGCCTCGAGCAGGAACGTTTTCCTCTGGGTAAGAGTCCGGGCCGCAGTACCTGTTGATTCCCACCTGTCATTGCAGCGCACCGTCAGTGACAACAAGCACGACCCCGGCCAAAGGGCTATAGCCTGATGCTGGATGTGCAGGGCGCTAGGAGCATAGCAGCCGATTTTGACTTTATACGCGTCAATGCCAGCCGCCAAGGGCCTCCTGTACACGGTACTCGATAATCATCGCTTTCTTTCCCGCGCAAAGTGTCCGGCGCCATGGTAGCAGAGAGCTTCGAGAGCTGGCCCACCGTCCGTTACGCTTTTTGCGGGCGGCGAACCCAGAGTGTACCGGCGGCTTATGATTTCAGAACCCTCGCGCCGACTGTATGAGAAGCGGGGGACCGCATAGGCGTCGTTATCTGAGTGCCACCAGTCTGGGTACCAGTACGAATTCTCGACAAAGTGGCGCGCCGCTAAAAAAAACCCTTTTTTGGGGGGGTCCCCCGATCACGGTAACGCGATGAACTCCTTCAACGATCGCGTTGAGGACGAGCTAGGACTCGGCGTGCGCTGGGTATCTCCGGGTAGGGGCCGATCCGGGTGGATCTGGCGAGGTCCATCACGAGCCTGATTGAAGGTTTCCGCATCCACTTCTCCATGGGGCCTGAACTATGATCAGGTCCTTCTCAATACGCTCTGATTGTGCTGCTGATAATTCTGGCCTTGCCCGTGATGCTGGGCTTTGATGTACCAGTGAGAATATCAATCGCTGGCTGTTTCAGAGAAGGGATGGATCAGGAACCACGGCGGACAGCTGACCTGACGGAAGGCCAACTCTGCGTGGTGGGCGTTCGAGGCAGATCGTCTGGGCGCGATGAAAAGGTATTGAGGTGGTAGTTGATCAAGTGCGATTCGCCTGGTCCGCCAATTGTTTGGCTCAGGCCGCCAACTATGCAATGATGAATCTGGATATCGAGGAAACATCCGGGTGCTCACGAGCCCACCGATTGAGCCGGGCCCCGGAAGCGGAAGCTATTGCTCTTGCCGATCTGAATCTGCCAGTGAATATATCAGTGAGCGTGTTTCGCATTGGGTCGCTCTGGGCTCAAATAGCTAGGAGCCTTTGCTGACAAGATATTCCGGCTTCAGGCTCACCACCCTGGGTGACCAACTGGTGAATATCAGCAGTTTACGGTAACGCCCTGACCTGAACTGGCAAACTGGGCTGGCGAGCTTGCGCACCGCGGCGTGAATGGCCGTTTGCAGATCCAACGCCGCAGTGAATCTTGCCGCTGATGGACGAACGTTGAATGAGCGGGAGCCGATATTGAACCTGAAGCGGCAGCCCTTCGCAAGATCTGCAAAGTTTTTCAGGCCGCGCAGCCGTGGCTATCTGGATGGCACGCTGGGACGTTTATTACCAGCCCACTGGACGCCGCTTGCCTCTGAACTTTGACCTGGGCAAAGGGGCGAGCCTTTCCTTGCCCTTTGCGTTGATCTTCCAGAAACCCTTGGGACGTTGGAATGGGAACTGGGACGGCATTCGAGGGTGGGCTGGCCGATCTGGAGGACGGATTTTGCGATCAAGGGTGATTTGCCCATTTTCCCGGTTTCAGGGGCCGGGGCGGTGGATCTCATCTATTGATGGGCCCAGGGCCGGGTTGGGCTTGAGTAAATTCAGCCGATTTCTTTGGTTTTTAAACCCAAGCCCTTTCAAACCGTTGGGGCCGATGCCGGGCCCGAAGGGGGCGGTTTCGGCCTTGCGGGGGGCCTGGGGGATTTCTTCCTTTTCCTCCCCTTTTTTTGG